>Ga0066709_100003961_pt1 | contig 11615 bp, 8 predicted proteins | sample GraSoiAngelo_158_FD_79665 | JGI IMG/M metagenome (GOLD analysis project Ga0066709, IMG submission 79665) | Grasslands soil microbial communities from the Angelo Coastal Reserve, California, USA - 14_1009_16_30cm | ecosystem: Environmental > Terrestrial > Soil > Grasslands | place: USA... | reverse complement strand
GCTTCGTGCTCCTCGTCGTCCTGCTCGTGAATGCCGCCTACCTTTTCAAAGGCAGCTTCCGGCCCTGGGCCGATTACACCTGGGAGAGCGACGCCTTTCGTGCGCGCCATCTGGACCACGTTCCCATTCCGCTCCCGCGCGTCTTCGTGCAAGGCCTCGATTACTCGAGCTACCTGCAGGAGCACGTGGAGATCGGCCGCGGTCTCAACTACATCCTGGGGCGGCTCAGCACGCGCGGGGTCTGGTACGCCTTCCCCTTGATGATCGTGCTCAAGACGCCGCTGGCCTTCTTCGTGCTCCTCGGCCTGGCGATCATGGCGCGACGAGAGGAGCCGCGTCCCGACCGATGGACCTGGCTCGTGCTGATCGTCCCGTTCGTGGCGGTGGTGGCGTGCTTCAGCCTGCTCGCCACGGCTCAGCTCGGCATCCGCTACCTGCTTCCGGGTCTGCCCACGCTCATCCTCTGCGGTGCGCGCGGGGCCGCCTTCGCGACGACGCCGCGGCGCAAGACCGCCGTGCTCGCGCTCATGGTCTGGTATGCGGCATCCACCCTGTCCTACCACCCGCACTACATCGCGTACTTCAACGAGCTGATCGGCCCGCGGAAGAACGCGTACCGATTCCTCGCCGACTCCAATCTCGACTGGGAGGACCACTCGTATTTCATCGCCCGCTATCAGGCCCGCCATCCCGAGCTGGCGGTCAGCGTCGAGCCGCCGGGCCCGCGGGCAGGCTACGTGCTCGTCGGGGCCAACCAGCTCGTGGGCGTCTACGATCCCGAGCGCTACCGCTGGCTGCGCGAGAACTTCACCCCGGTGGCCCACGTGTCCTACAGCCACCTGCTCTTCTATGTTCCGCCCGAGCGATTGCCTTCGATCGCCTCGCCGGGTCCACGATGATGAAGATCCTGCCCCTCGTTCCCGGCCGCTGGGAAGACCTCGCGTCGCTCTTCGGCGAGCGCGGCGCGTGCGGCGGCTGCTGGTGCATGTTCTGGCGCCTGCCCCGCGCAGTGTTCGTCCTGCAGAAGGGACGCGGCAACCGCGACGCCTTCCGGCGGCTGGTGAAGCGCGGCGATCCGCCCGGCCTCATCGCCTACGACGGCACGATCCCCGTCGGCTGATGCGCGATCGCTCCCCGAGCGCAATACCCGGCGCTGGCTCGATCGCGCATCCTCAAACCGGTGGAGGGCGAGCCCGTGTGGTCGGTGAGCTGCCTGTTCGTGGCCCGGCCGTACCGGCGCCGCGGAGTCTCGGTACTGCTGCTGAAGGCCGCCGCCAGTCGCGTCCGGCGGCGCGGGGGAAGGATCGTCGAAGGCTATCCTGTCGAGCCGCGGCAGGACAAGGTGCCCGACCCGTTCGTGTGGACCGGGCTCGCGTCCGCGTTTCGCCGGGCCGGATTCCGCGAGGTCGCCCGGCGCTCGAAGAGTCGGCCCATCATGAGGAGGGATTCGAGATGAGACAGCCATCGCTGTGGGCGGCGACCGCGCTCCTCGCCGGCGGCGCCGCACTGGCCCAGGCTCCCGCCGGCGGACAGGCGCTGCGCATCATCGCGTTCGGCGCGCACCCGGACGACTGCGACCAGAAGGCCGGCGGCACCGCCGCCAAGTGGGCCGCGCAGGGCCACCAGGTGAAGTTCGTATCCGTGACCAACGGCGACGCCGGCCATCAGACCGAGGGGGGCGGGGCGCTGGCCAGGCGGCGGCGGGCCGAGGCCCAGGAGGCAGCGCGGCGGTTCGGCATCGCGGAGTACGAGACGCTCGACAACCACGACGGCCAGCTCGTCCCGTCGGTCGACGTCCGCGAGCAGGTCATCCGGAAGATCCGCCAATGGAAGGCCGACATCGTGCTCGCCCCGCGGCCGAACGACTACCACCCCGACCATCGCTACACCGGCGTGCTCATCCAGGACGCCGCCTACATGGTGGTGGTACCGAACATCGCCCCCGACACTCCTCCCCTGCGGAAGAACCCGGTGTTCCTGTATTTCCAGGACGGCTTCCAGCGCCCCAACCCGTTCCGCCCCGACGTGGCGGTGGCGATCGACGACGTCCTCGACCGGAAGATCCGCGCCCTCGACGCCCATACCTCGCAGATGTACGAGTGGCTGCCGTGGGTGGCGGGCAACCTCGAGGAGGTGCCGAAGGACCCGGCCGCCCGCCTCGAGTGGCTGGGCAAGACGCGCAGCGGCGGACCGCTCTCCGATGCGGTCCGGGAGGCGGTCCGGAAGCGCTACGGCGCGAAGGCCGATGGGGTGCGCAACGCCGAGGCGTTCGAGCTGTGCGAGTACGGGCGGAGGCCGCAGGAGGACGAGCTCAACCGGCTCTTCCCCTTCTGAGCCCGAGCGTGGCGGCGGCGCCGACGAAGGACAGACCGATGCCGGCGAAGAGCGGGCCTCGCGCCCAGCCCACTTCCACCCGGTGCGTCCCCGCCGGAACGGGAACGCCGACCAGGTGGCCCTCCACAAGCGTCGCGTCGACCGGCCGTCCATCCACCTGAGCGCGCCAGGCGGCGAAGTGCGTGCGCGACCAGACGACCAGGCCGCCGGGTCCCGCGTCGACGTCGGCCTTCAGCCAGGCCGGCCCTTCCTCGAGAGAGATGACACGGCCCCGCCCACTCCCGATCCGCACTGTGGGCGCCGGGTCGTCGAGCGCGTACAGGCGGACGTGATGCGGAAGACTGAGCACCGCCGCCTCCCGGTACGGCGGCGGGAGAGCGTCGTCGGTCACCACGTACCGGACGGATGAGCGCCGGAGCGGCTCCGCTCGCTGCTCCCACGACGCATCGTCGAGCTGCTTGCGGACCACGCGATCGTCGTCCGAGTAGCTGCCGTCGGGGTCGCGGTCGAAAGCATAGGGAATGCCCGACTGGCCACCGCTGACCGCCCACAGCTCGGGCGCCACCCGGCGGAAGACCTCGCGCGTCCGGGGCTCGACCTGCTCGGGCGAGCCAGCCGGGTGCGCGTCCGCGTCGCGGATGCGCTCGTAAACGCGACCGCCGGTCAAGCGCGGTGGAGGCGGAGACGGCCGGTCCAGGACGGCCAGCATCAGCGGCAGGTGGCCGACGGCGAGGGGCAGGGCGACGGCCGCCGCCGGCACGTCGAAGCTCCGCCGGTCGCGACGAAGCAGCAACGTCGCCACCGCGGCCGCCGATGCGACGACGCCCGCCCAGGCCAGGCGGCTCCCGGTCCCGTGGACCACGGCCACGCCGACGAATCCGACCAGCATCGCGGCGGCGGCCTCGACGGAAAAGCGGTTGGCCGCCTCCGCCCGGCCCCACCGCTGCGCCGCCCAGCCGACCAGCGGCACGAGGCAAAGCCCCACGACGTACCACCACTTGACCGGGAAGCGTATGCGGCCGGCGAGCGACAGGAACGGGTAGAGCTTCTTGGCGAGCGGCAGGTACTTGCCCAACGAGAGCACCACGGCCAGGACGGCCACCGCATAGAAGCCGCGCTCCGGACCCGTCCGCGGCCGCCCGAACAGGACGAGCAGGGCGAGGGTCGCCCACCCGAGGTGGAGAGACCACAGGTAGGGAGAATGGTTGTCGAACCAGGCGTGCCCGCTGAAGCCGGCCGGCCCCGTCAGGTCCGGGCGCCCGAAGGGGAACGGCATGATCTGCTCGAGGGCCAGCATCGGGTGGACCGAGGTGCCGGTCGCGGTCACGAAGGGAAACGGCCGCTCCTCACGGCTCGAGCCCCGCACGATCTGCGCCGTGAGAAGGATCTGCGGCGCGGCGATGAGCGCCGCCAAGGCGATGCCGATGGCCAGACCGAGGAGCCGGGCGGCCACCAAGGTGCGCGCGACCAGCGCTTCGGCAACCACGCGACCGACCGCGAAGGCGAAGACGAGCAGCGCGATCACCGGCTCGCCGGCCAGGACCTCCAGCGCCCCCCACAACCCCAGCTCCGCCGCCGCGCGCTTCGGCGCGCCGGCCCGGGCGAGCTTCGCGGAGGCGGCCATCACCCACGGCGCCACCGCCAGCGCCATGCCGCTGTTGTAGAACTTCCAGGCCGAGAGGAAGACCCCCGAGAGGACGAACGCGAAGGCCGCCACCTCCGCCGGCGCCGCCTCGACACCTTCGGCGCGCGCCCACCGCCGCGCGCCCAGCCAGCCGAGGCCGGCCGCGAGGGCGAAGTGGGCGCCGAAGGCGGCCGGCAGCGGCAAGAAGAGGAAGAGCAGCGTGTCGGGGAAGAACGTGCCGAAGTTGGGATCGCCGGCCAGCGGCTGGCCGAAGGAAGCGTAGGGCTGGAGGAAGGGGAACGTCCCCGCGCGCGCCATCTCGACCGTCGCCCACTTGCCGGGCAGGTGCGTCATCGAGGCGTCCTGGTAGCTGACGATCACGACGCCCGCCGCCAGGGGCAGCAGGGCGAGCGCGAACAGCAGGCGCAGGACCGGGAGCGTCCGCGCGCTCATTCGTGCGGCGCCGGCGCGGCGACGACCTCCCGCCAGTAGACGCGCGTCGCCCACAGGAAGAGCGCGATGTTCACGACCGCCACCACGCAGGCGGCGATGCGGATCGGTCCCCGGTAGCCCGGCACGCTCACCGTGGCCGCGGCGGCCGCATCGGCGCGCACCGCATGGTCGAGCATCGCCCGGGCCAGGTCGAGGGCCTGGTTGAGGCCGGCGGTGAGGCTCACGCCCGCCCACAGGGCGAGGTCGCGGGCCGAGGCGGCCGCGGTCAGGCCCAGCATCGCGGCCGCGGGCACGAGGTAGCGTTGGTGCACCTGGGTGGGAAGCATGAAGAAGCCGAAGAAGCTGAGCGCGGCGGCGAAGACGAGGACGGGTCCGGTGGGCCGCCGGACGACGCCCCATCCGAGCATCAGCACGTAGGCGGCAAAGGCGGCCAGGCCGGCTTCGCGGAACGTGACGGGACCGACCATCCTCCGCGAGTCGATGCGCGCCTCGGCGGCGGGCAGCCCCCTCACGGCGATGTCGAACCGGTCGAGCAGGTACCAGCCGTTGTACGCCTCGGCGCTGCGCAGGGGATAGTAGTTGACCGCGCCCGAGTACGCCTGCCGCATCCGGTCTCCGGCGCCGGCCATCAGGTAAGGAAGGGCCAGCAGCGTGACGACGGCCAGGCCGGCGACCGCGGCCAGAACGACGCGGGCCGGGCCGAAGCGGCGCCACGTCCACAGGGCCAGCACCGGGAACGCCACCACGGCGAGCAGCTTCGTGGCCAGGGCCGCCCCCACGAGACCTCCGGCCAGCATCGGCCGCTCGCGGAGCAGCGCCACGACCGCCGCCATCAGCAGCACGGTGAGCAGCACGTCGAACTGTCCCCAGGCCGCGGCGTTCACGAGGAAGGGAAACGACAGCGCGGCCAGCAGGGCCGCTTCGCGCGCGGCGGCCTGGCCGAAGGGCGCGCGCAGCCCCAGGGCGCAGAGCGGCACCGCGGCGATCCAGGCCAGCAGGTTCGGCAGCTTGAGGAGGACGATCGCCCGGCCTCCGGTCTCGGGGGCGCGCAGCGCGCGGCGCGCCGCCTCGGCCAGCGTCAGCAGGTAAGGGACGAGGGGCGGGTAGTCGCAGTTGGTCTTGAAGTCGGTCAGGTAGATGTCCCACGGCCGCTGCCCCGCCGAGGCTCGGGCCCAGGTCAGGAAGCAATCGACGACGTCGTAGTTGTGGAAGACCCGCGGCGCCAGCGCCAAGCCGAGGCCGAGGCCTGCGGCGGCGGCCAGGACCAGCGCGCCGCGAGAGGGGCCGGCGGCCTCTCCGTGATCTGGATCACACAAAATTTTCATTGCATTATAAGATGTTTAGGCCTACTGTACTCAAGTCATTTCTAGCTTTCGTGGGGGATCCCTGATGCAACGGCGATCGATGCTGTCGAGCCTCCTGGCGTTGAGCCTCTGGGCGTGCACGACGATCACCGAGGACCTGCCGAGCCGAAAGGACCCGACGCCGACCGGACCGGGCGCCATTCCGGTCGTGGTCGTTCCCGTCCCGGTGCCGAATGCTCCCACACCCACGCCGGCGGCCACGCCGACGCCCACTCCGACGGCGACGCCGACTCCAGCTACCGCCCCCACGCCCGCCGCCGAGAGCTGCCCGCTATCGCCGGGACCGGGCGCGGGTACGGACTGCCCCTTCGAGCAGCCGAGCTTCTTGAAGCAGGTCGAGGCCGCCCTCGACGCGGTCGTGCAGGAGAACCCGCAATGGTTCGACCTCAACGACACGCGGGGCGGCTGCGTCAACTGCTACTTCGTGAAGAAGCCCGACCAGTACGTCAACCGCGTGGCCGAGCTGATCACGAAGAACGGGATCTGCGGCCACTACGACGGCGAGGAGCTGGCGGTGAAGAATACCAACGCCTTCAACGACCAGTACGACATCTACACCTCGGACGGCTACATCCGCCGCCAGTATGGCTCGTACCGGTCGACATGCAAGCCGGCCTGGTTCTGAGCCTCAGCGGCAGCTCGCGCCCGAGCACTTCCTGAGCACGGCCAGGCGGCGGGAAAGCGTGTCGATCGTGGCTGCCGGCGCCTTGTCGTAGGCGTTGTCGAGCTGGTAGGGGTCCGACCGCATGTCGTACAGCTCGGCTTCCCCGTCGTCGTACTCGACGTAGGCCGCCGTCGCGGTCCGCAGCTCCTGGAAGGCGGGGATGCCGCTGCGCTGCCGCGCGAAGTGCTCGACGAGCACGTCCTGGCGCCAAGCGTCGGCCGCCGGAGGGCTCGCGCCGAGCAGGGGCAGCAGCGACCGGCCGTCGACGTTCGCCGGCACGCGCGCGCCCGCCATCTCGGCGAAGGTGGGGGCGAAGTCGACGTTGCTCACCAGGTGCGGCAGCACCCGGCCGGCGGGCACGCCCGGGCCCCGAACCACCAGCGGGACGATGATCGATTCCTCGTAGGGCGCGTCCTTCCCGTGCGGAAATCTGTGCTCGCCCATCTGGAAGCCGTTGTCGGAGGTGAAGAACACGTAGGTGTTGCCGAGGGCTCCGGCCTGGTCCAGGGTCGCGACCAGGTCGGCCACCATCCCGTCCACGGCGAGCAGCGTCTGCAGGCGGTTCCGGTAGAGGCGGTCCATCCTGTCGATGTCCCGCGGGCTCAGCGGGTCCATCTCCCGCACCCATGCCGGCTTGTCGCTGACGTCGTCCTCGTTGAACGAGGGCACGCGGGGAGCGAAGGCGTCCGGGTACGCGGCGGCGTGGCGGGGAGCGGGGATGGCCGAGACGTGGGGCGCGCTGGTGGCGAGGTAGAGCAGGAAGGGCCGCGAGGCGTCGGCGACCGCGCGGCGGAGGAAGTCGACCGCGTGGCGCTCCAGGACGTCGGTCTCGTAGTCGTCGGCCGCGTCGCCGAACGAGATGAGGTGGCCGTTGTCGTTGACCTGGTAGTTGAAGTAGGTGTCCGAGGTCAGCTTGCTGTCGATGCCGAACCACTCGTCCCATCCGGGCGGGACGTAGTCGGGATCGCCGCCGGAGGGATATCCGTTCAGGTACTTGCCGATCATGGCCGTGCGGTAGCCCTGGGCCTTGAGCCAGGTGGCGAGCGTCGAGCCCTCCTCGCCCGAATCGTGGAACGTCTCGAAGCCCCCGTTCGGCGGTCCGTTGAAGAGCACGCCGTGGTTGTGGCCATACATGCCGGTGAGGATCGAGGCGCGCGAGGGGCAGCAGACCGGGACGCTGACGTAGGCGGACGTGAACGTGATCCCGCGATCGCCGACGAGGCCCTTGACCCGGGGCATGAACGCGAAGGACCGCGCGTCGAGGTCATCGGCGACGACGAAGACGATGTTGGGGGGGCGCTTCGGCGGGGTAGGCACGGTCGGGCCCGTGACGCCCGAGGAGGAGGCCCCACCGCATGCCCCCGCGGCGAGCGCGAGACCCAGGACGCACGAGGCGACGACACGCATGGTCGACCCTCACGTGGTCCGGAATCGCCGCTCGTTGCTCGAGCCGCCGGACCGTCACGCATGGTCAAGACGTCGTACGGCTGGAGGGATGAGCTCGATTGTACCAGGGGCCGTCAATCGAATCCCGTGTCCAAGTGCTTTGCTTGCGCCAATCAGGAGTTAGGGCTAGGATCGTCAGCCAGAATCTAGCCCTCGGGGGTCCCTGATGCGGTCTCGCTCCCTCCTGCTTTCCGCTGTCGCATGCCTGCTCTGCGGCTGCACCACGATCACCGAGGAGATGCCCCAGCCGACGAAGCCGGACGTGGGCACGCCCGTGCCGCTGCCGGTGGTGGTGGTGCCGGTGCCGATCCCATCGCCCGTGCCGGCGACCCCCGCTCCGGCTCCAACCGCCAACCCCGCCCAGCCGACCCCGGCTCCGCCCTCCGGCCAGGGCTGCGGTGTGGGCCCGGGCGGCGGGAGCGGCAACGATTGCCCGCGCGAGCAGCCCTCGTTCCTGAGCGAGGTGGAGGGCGCGATGGACCAGCTGGTGCGCGAGGAGCCCCAGCTGTTCAACTTGAACAAGACCCTGAAAGGCTGCGTCAACTGCTATCAAGTGGTGAACGCCGACCGCTACGTCCAGCGCATGGCGGAGCTGATGAGCCAGAGGGGCCTCTGCGGGCTCTACGACGGCGAGGAGCTGGCCGTCAAGAGGACGAACGCCTTCAACGACCAGTACGACATCTTCACCGCCGACGGCTTCATGCGCCGCCAGCTCGGGTCCTATCGCTCCACCTGCTATCCCGCCTGGTTCTGAGGCCGGGCGCGGCCGGGCCGGCGCGCGGTCGGGCGTGAGAGCGCTGCGCGCGGCGGCGCTCTACCTCGTCCTCACCGTCCTGCTCACGACACCGCTCGCTTTCCGCCTGCGGACGATGGACGCGGGTGATTCCGCGTACTTCGCCTGGGTGATGGCATGGGAGGCGCACGCGCTGAAGACCGATCCGGCGCGGCTGCCGCACGGCAACATGTTCCATCCCCTGCGCTACACGCTGGGCATGGACGAGCCCGTCTTCGGCACCACGCTGCTCGTGCTGCCGCTCTTCCTCGTCACCGACGACGCGGTTCTCGTCTTCAACCTGGCCCGGCTGCTCACGTTCGTGCTCTCGGCGCTGGCCGCCTACCTCCTCGTGCGCAGCCTCGCCGCCGCCGAGCTGCCGGCCCTCCTCGCCGGAGCCGCCTTCGCCTTCTCCCCCATCCGCACCGACCAGATCGCCCACCTGAGCACGCTCGGCACGCAGTGGCTGCCCCTGGTCCTGCTCTTCCTCTTCCGGTTCTTCCGCCTCGGCCGGGCTCGCGACGCGCTGCTGGCCGCGCTCTTCTTCGTCCTCGAAGCACTCGCCTGCGGCTACCACGGCCTCGTCGGCCTCATCGTGCTGCCGATGGCCGTCCTTCCCTTGCTGAAGGGCCGGCGGAGCCGGCTCCCCATGGCGCTGCTCGCCGCCGCGTTGGCCGCGCTCGGCCTCGCGCCGCTCTACCTGCTCCACCACGCCGCCCTGGCCCCGCTCCACTATGCGCGTGGGGTCGCGGAGACCGAGCAGTTCTCGGCCGCGCTGGAGTCGTTCCTGGCCACCGGCTCGTGGAACCATATCTGGGGCGAGGCCACGGCGCCCTTCCGGACTACATATTCGAACAACCTCTTCCCCGGCCTGGTGCTGCCGCTCTCGGTGGTGGCGGGGGCAATCGCGCTGCGCCGCGAAGGCCGGCGGCCGAGCCGGGAGGCCGTCGCGCTGGGACTGATGGCCCTGGCCGCGGTGGCGGTGGCGCTGGGACCCGAGGTGCGCCTGTTGGGCCGCGACCTCGGCCCCGGCCCGTTCGCGCTGGCGCGGCGGCTGCCGATCTTCCGGATGATCCGGGTGCCGAGCCGGGCCGGGGCCTTCATCGCGCTCGCCCTCGCCGCGCTGGCCGCGAAGGCGTGGACACGGTGGCGCGGCCACCCGGTTCGGCTGCTGCTCATCGGGGCGGCCGCCCTGGCCGAGACTGTGATCGCGCCCATCCCGATGCCGGCCTGGGCCCAGGTAGTGGACTCGCGCCGGCCGCCGCCGCCCGTCTACGCGTGGCTGGCCGCGCAGCCGGACGAGCCGGTCGTCGCGGAGCTGCCGATCCAGGGCGTGGAGGGCATCGTCACCCGGCCGGCCTTCCACGAGAGCATCTATCTCGTGCGCTCCACGCGCCACTGGAAACCGCTGGTGAACGGCTACGCGGGCATCGAGCCCGAGCCCTACCTGCAGCTGCGCGAGGCGGTCCGGCGGTTCCCTTCCGACGCGGCGCTCGACGCGCTCCGGCGCCGGGACGTGCGCTACGTCGTCGTGCACCAGGGCGGCTACGGTCCCTTGAAGTGGGCCCGCATCGAGCGCGACCTGCCGCTCTTCTCCGGCGCGCTGCGCGAGGTCGCCCGCTTCGACGGCGACACCGTCTACGAGCTGGCGAGATGACGCGCCGGGCCCGGCTGGCGCTGGCCGCGGTGCTGGGCGCGAGCCTGCTCCTCGACGCGTGGGGCATCCGGTGGGGACTGGCCGGCGACTACAGCTGGGCACCCGACGAGCTGTTGCCCTCGGCGGTCCGAGAAGGTGTCGGCCAGCGCTTCTCCCACGGCTGGCACGAGAAGTACGGCCCCTTCCACTTCGCCGTCCTGGCGCTGGCCTACCTCCCGGCGCTGGCCGCGCGGCGGCTCGGCCTCCTGGCCGCCGACCAGCCGGACTTCGACCGCATCCTCGCCCTCGTGGGCCGCTTGGTGAGCCTGCTGATGGCGACGGGCACCGTGTGGCTGGTGGCCCGCTGCGGCCGCGAGCTGGGCGACGAGTGGGCGGGGATCCTCGGCGCCGGCTTCACCGGCACCAGCGCCACCTTCGTCTACTACGCGAAGACGGCCAACCTCGACGTGCCGTACCTTTTCTGGTTCGCGCTGTCCCTCCTCTTCTACGTGCGGCTGCTGGAGCGGCACCGCATGGCCGACTACCTGGGCTTCGCGGCGGCGGCGGCGGCGGCGGTCGCGACCAAGGATCAGGCCTGCGGGCTCTACGTCCTCGCCCCGCTCGGGGTGGGGGCCGCGCTCCACCTCCGCCGCAGCGACGAGGGCGATCGCCGCATCATGGGCACGCTGGCCGACCCGCGCCTGCTCGGCTCGCTGGGACTGGGGTTGGCGCTGTTGCTGCTGTTCGACAACGTCCTCCTCAACCCCGCCGGCTTCCTGGCCCATCTCCGCCTCATCGCCGGGCCGGCCAGCCACCCCTTCCGCATGTTCGACAACGACCTGGCCGGCCACGTCGCGCTGGCGCGGCAGACCGTGCGCCACCTGGGATTCGCGATGGGATGGCCGGCGTTCCTCGTCTGCGCGTCCGGAGTCGCGGCCGCGCTCGCGCGCGCCCGCCCGCACCGCCGGTGGCTGTGGCTGCTCGCTCCCGTGGTCTCCTACTCGATCACGTTCCTGCACGTCGTGCTCTACGGCTACGACCGGTTCGTGCTTCCGATCGCCCTGGTGCTGTCGCTCTTCGGCGGCCGGCTGCTCGCCCGCGGCCTGCGGTCCCCGCCTCCCCTGCGTACGGCGGCCGCCGCGCTGGCGGTGGCGGTCTTCACCTACTCGATCGCCTACGCGGCCTCCGTCGACCGCTTGCTCGCCGGCGACTCCCGCTACGCGGTCGAGCGCTGGCTGGCCGCGAACGTGCCCGCCGACGCGCTGGTGGCGGCGGTGGGACCACTAGAGTACCTCCCGCGCATGCGGGGGCCGCGCTGGCGC
>Ga0066709_100003960_pt1 | contig 11616 bp, 9 predicted proteins | sample GraSoiAngelo_158_FD_79665 | JGI IMG/M metagenome (GOLD analysis project Ga0066709, IMG submission 79665) | Grasslands soil microbial communities from the Angelo Coastal Reserve, California, USA - 14_1009_16_30cm | ecosystem: Environmental > Terrestrial > Soil > Grasslands | place: USA... | reverse complement strand
CGACGGAGGCACTCGACGCAGCACCGGAGTCGACGGACGCAGCAGCGGCGGCGACGAATGCGGAGACGGAGCGGCAGACGGATGGGCAGACGGAGGGGCAGACGCAAAACCATACGGAGGGGCAGACACAAAGCAAGACGCAAGCTGGAGCGGCGCCGCGGCCGCCGATCGAGGTCATCTGCTTCGGCGGGCCGCGCGTGTCGTGCGGCGGCGTGCAGGTCTGGCCGCGCCTGCCGGGCGGCGAAGCCAAGCCGTGGGAGCTGCTGCTGTATCTTGCCTGCCAACCGGCCGAGGGCGTCTCGAGCCAGGACGCGGTGGAAGCGCTCTGGCCCGAGGACGACAGCGCCGTCGACCCGCCGCATCGCTTCCGTCAGCTGCGCTACCGCCTGCGGCGAGCCCTGAGCGAGCTACCCGGCGCGCCCGAGGCCGAAGGCATCTGCTTCGACCGCGGCGTGCTCAGGCTGGACCCAGCCGTCGTCTACAGCGACGCACAGGAATTTCTGAGCCTCGCCCGCAGCGCACGGATCACGCCGGGCGTTGCGGCCACCGACTTCCTCGAGCGCGCACGCGCCCTCTACGCCGGAGACCTGCTCCAGGGACCGGACGCCAAACGCTACGCCTGGGTCGACGAACGCGACCCGAGCGGCGTCACGCTGCGCGAGCACTTTCGCCGCCTCTACCAGCAGGGCTGCGTCAGGTTGGCGGAGGTCTACACGGGCAACAGGGAGCTCGACGCGGCCACGGACCTGTACCGTGAGCTGACCGAGATCGATCCTGGCGACGAGCGCCTGTGGCTTGCCCTCTTCCGCCTGCACGTGGACCGCGGCGACCGGCTGGCGCTGGTGCGCGACGAGCACCGCATGCGCGCGTCGCTCCACGAGCTGGCGTCCGAGGTCGACCGGCAGCCAGGCGCCCAGGCGGATGATCCGAGTCGCGAAACGTCGCGGGAGTACGAGCGCATGCTGGCTAGCCTGCATGACCGCGAGCGGGAGCCGGCCACCGCCTGACGGGTCGACAACGCAAAGGCTAGACGCATCAGCGCGCCGCACACGATCCGAGTCGCAACCACCGAGCGTAGTGAGGGCTGGGAGCAACGCACGACGCACGTTTGGCCGTACAAAACGCACTATGGACAGCGAGCTGTTTGCCGGCAAGGTGGCGTTCATCACGGGCGGCGCGGGCGGACTCGGACAGGCCATGGCGGCGGCGTTCACGGAACAGGGCGCAACGGTGGCCTTGGCCGACTTGCCGTCTCGAGCGGATGAGCTCACCCAGGTCGCCGCGCGCCTGCCACGAGCGGTACCTGTGCAGCTCGACGTGCGCGACTCCGCCAGCATCCGCGCCGCCGTTCAGGAGGCGGTCAATCGCGTCGGGTCGCTGGACATCATGGTCTGCAACGCCGGCCTGAACGTCCGAAAACCATCGCTCGAGGTCACCGAAGCCGACTGGGACAGCGTGGTGGACGTCAACCTGCGCGGCGTGTTCTTCTCGGCTCAGGCAGGCGCCGCGCAGATGCTCCGCCAGGGCCGCGGCGGCAAGATCGTGTGTATCGCCTCGATCATGGGATTGGTCGCGGCAGCAACGAGCGGCGCGGCGTACTGCGCCAGCAAAGCCGGCGTGGTCAACCTCACGCGTCTGCTGGCGATCGAGTGGGCCAGCCACAACATCCAGGTGAACAGCGTCGCTCCGACATACGTCCGCACGCCGCTGACCGAGGCCGTCTTTAAAGATGAAGCGTTTCTACGCCACGTCCTGGGCCGCACCCCCAACGGCCAGCTGGCCACGCCGCGGTCGGTGGCGGACGCGGTCGTCTTCCTCGCGTCGTCAAAGGCGGACATGATCACCGGCACGACCTTGCCGGTCGACGGCGGCTGGACCGCCTGGTAGATTGACGGCGCTTCCGGCCAGGCGATAGGCTAGCGAACGCGGTATGGACCGCAGCACGGATTCGTCCGAACCTCTGCACACGCAGGTCGCCACGCGGCTGCGGCAAGAGGTGCGCCAGGGCGTCTACCATACAGGCCAACGGCTGCCGGCCGAAGTCGATCTTGCTCGCCAGTTGGGGGTGAGTCGCGGCACGGTCCGCCAGGCACTGACGGCGCTGCTCAACGAGGGTCTGCTCAACACCATCCCTGGTCGGGGTACGTTCGTCGGCAACGGCTTCGGCCAGCGCGCGGTGGGCTTGATCGGCATGATCCTGCCGTCGGTGGTGCGCGCCCGAAATCCCGAGCTGATCGACGGCGCCGAGCACGTGCTGCGGGAGGCCGGCTATTCGGTGGTCCTTGGCATCTCGGGCGATGACCGCTGGCTCGAAGCCGAACAGATGCAGCGCATCATCGGCCAGGGCGCCAGCGGCTTGATCGTCTACACCGTCGACGGAGCGCTCGATGTACCCGCCTTGCGGCGACTTGTCGAACGCGGCTTCCCGCTGGTACTCATCGATCGCTTCATACCCGACCTGGCGGTTGACGCCGTCACCATGGACAACGTCGGCGGCGGCTTCCTGGCGGTCCAGCACCTCGCCGAACTGGGGTACCGGCGCATCGGCTACGTCGGTACAGACAACGTCGGCACGTCCAGCATCGTCGAACGCATGGCCGGCTACCGATGGGCGCTCGGGCAGTATGGACTGCAGTACGACGCGGATCTGGTCTGCACGGATGTGTGGCGCCTGCTCGCCTGGCCGCCACGCGAACCGGACAAGGAGCAGCACAACGCCCAGGTGCTGCAGGCTTTTCTGGATCGCGTCGACCGACCCGATGCGATCTTTGTTTGCAATGACTACGTCGCCTTCCAGGTGGTACAGGTGGCCGAGGCGCTCGGCCTGCGCATTCCAGACGATCTGGCACTGGTCGGTTTCGATAATGTCGCGTACACCGACTACTTCGGCGTGCCGCTGACCACGGTCGAGCAGCACCGCCACGAGATCGGTGCCACCGCCGCGTCGGTGCTGCTCGAGCGGATCGCCGGGCGCCGGACGCAGCAGAACCGGGTGGTCATCGCCACGCGGCTGATCGTGCGTCGCTCGTCTGTTCCGTCGGAACGTGGAGTGCGGTCGAACCTGACGCAAGAAGGGAGCAGCGCTCGTGCTTCAGTCGCGTCCTGAGACAACGCATACGGTCGGCAACCGATGGCCAGACTTGAGGCGCGTCGCGCTGGTGGCGGTGCTGTTGCTGACCGCGTGCGGGCCGTCGAACCCGCCGCCGGCGCAGCCGCAACCGACGCAACCAAGCCAGGCCCAGCCGCCACAAGCCACGCAACCAAGCCAGGCCCAGCAACAGGCCCCAGCGGCCGGGGGCAACCTGGTCTTCTTCTCGACGCAGTTCGCGCCCGTCGAGGAGCAGGCCAAGATGCAGAACGTCATCCTCAAGGACGCGCCCGCCAAGACCGATTTCGTGCCCGAGAATACTGGCCCGTTCAACGACCGCATGACCTCGGAGCAGAAGACGGGCAAGGTGACGGTCAGTCTCGTCGGCGGGCTGCACGGTGATCTGGACCCGTTCGTGAAAGCCGGCTACCTGGAGGATCTGTCGAGCGTGGCTCAGAAGCTGGGCGACCGCGGCCTGGCGCCGGCGTTCACGGACCTCGCCCACATGGGCACGAAGGACAAGACCTACTACATCCCCTGGATGCAGGCGACCTACGTCGTGGCCATCAACAAGAAGGCATTGCCGTACCTGCCGCAGGGCGCCGACGTCAACGCCCTCACCTACCAGCAGGTGATGGATTGGGGCGCCGCCATTCAGAAGGCCACCAACAAACGCATGCTGGGCTTCCCGGCCGGGCCGATGGGCCTGTTGCACCGCTTCTTCCAGGGGTATCTGTATCCGTCGTACACCGGCTCGTCCGGCGTGGTCGGCTTCAAGACGTCCGAAGCCGCGGCGATGTGGAAGGATTTCCACGACCTGTGGCAGTACGTGAATCCACAGTCGACCAACTACGCGTTCATGCAGGAACCGTTGGCTTCGGAGGAGGTGTGGATCGCCTGGGACCACGTGGCGCGACTGATCAACGTCGCCAACGACCGGCCGAACGACTTTCTCCTGGTGCCGGCGCCGGCCGGGCCGAAGGGCAGGGGATTCATGCCAGTGCTGGCCGGACTGGCCATTCCCAAGGGCGCGCCAAACCGCGCCGGTGCAGAGCAAGTGATCGATTATCTGACCCAGCCGCAGCAACAGGCGAACACGGCACTTCAGCTGGCATTCTTTCCGGTGACGAGTGCGCCGGTGCCGTCGGAGCAGAGTCAAGGCATCAAGCTGGAATCTGAAGCGGTGCAGAAGCAATCGGCGGCGAAGGACGCGGTGCCGTCGCTATTGCCGATCGGACTCGGCGCCAAGGGCGGCGACTTCAACAACGTCTATCTCGACACGTTTCAGCGCGTCGTGCTCAAGAATGAGGAGATTGCCGGAGTGCTGGAGGCCGAGGCGAAAACGCTCCAGGGCGTCATCGACGATGCCAAAGCCAGCTGCTGGGCGCCCGATCCGCCGAGCGACGGACCGTGCAAAGTGAAGTAGCGAGGCTGCGATGACCAGCGAAGCCGCGGCAACCCAGGTCGGGCCGACTGTCGCGGCTGCGCCCGTAGCGCGGCCGCGGCGGCGGGTGATCACACCGTACGTATTGCTGGCACCGACGGTGCTTTTCCTGGCCGTGTTCTTCGCCTGGCCGATGCTCCAGGCGCTGGTGCTCGCCTTTCAGGATGCCAGCGGCGCGTGGAGTCTGGCGCCCATTCAGCGCATGACGGGTGACCTCAACTTCAGCGATTCCATGCGCATCACGCTGGTGTTTGCGGCTGTGGTGATCCCGCTGCAGACGGTCCTGGCGCTGGGCATGGCGCTGCTACTCATGTCCGGGCTGCGCGGCGCCGGAGTCTTTCTTTATCTCTGGGCAATTCCGCTCGGCATCTCCGACCTCGCGTCGGGGGTGGTCTGGCTGAGCGTCTTCACCGACCGCGGCTACATCAACTCCATTCTGGCTGGACTGGGTGTCTCCGATACCGGCTTCGCCTTCTTGAGCTATGAAAATCCGATCAGTCTGTTCGTGTGCGCCGCGGTGGCCGAGCTGTGGCGAGCCACGTCGATTGTCATGGTGATCTTGCTTTCGGGACTCCAGGTCATCCCTCGTGATTACGGCGAAGCGGCCGAGGTTTTCGGCGCCACAAGCTGGCAGCGCTTCCGTCACGTCACGCTGCCGCTCTTGCGGCCGAGCCTCCAGGTGGCGTTGATCCTGCGCACGATCCTGGCCTTCCAGGTGTTCGCGGTGGTGATCGCGCTGGCCGGTCGGCAGCTACCCGTGCTGGCCGAAGAGGCGTATCACTTCTATTACGACATCCGCAGCCCGAATGTCGCCGCGGCCTACGCGCTGTTGATCATGCTGCTGTCGCTGGTGTTCACGGCGGTCTACCTGCGGTTGCTGCGCGTGCGCGACGCGGAGCTGGCAAGGCGCTGAGCGTGGCAACCGCATCGACGGCCATCAGCCACCGACGCTCGCCACCAAAGCGGTGGAACCTGTACGTCGCGGCGGTGGCGATCAGTCTGTTCATTCTGATTCCGATCTACCTGATCGCGGTGGCGGCCTTCACGCCGCGAGCCGTGCTGAACGGATTCCCAAAGCCGCTCTTGCCGGTCGCCGTCTCGACAGACACCATGCAGGCATTTCTGAGCTCACGTGGCGTTGGCCAGTCGGTCGTCAACAGCCTGCTGGTTGGAATCATCACCCTGGTCTTGTCGACGGTTCTCGGCGCGCCGGCCGGCTATGCGCTGGCGCGGTTTGCGTTTCGGGGACGCGACTCATTCCAGTTGTTGATCCTGATGACTCGCGCGTTTCCCATCGCCATTCTCGCGGTTCCGCTGACGGTGACTTTCATCAACTGGAATCTGTACGACACGTTGTGGGCGGTCGCACTGGTGCACACGGCACTGGCGTTGCCGACGACGGTGCTGATCACGGCCAGTGTATTCGTGGCAGTTCCGGTCGACCTGGAGGAGGCCGCGCTCACGCTCGGCTGCACGCCGATCGGCGCATTCACCCGCGTCGCGATGCCGCTGGCGCTTCCCGGTCTGGCTGCCGCGAGTATCTTCACGTTTGTGCTGTCCTGGAACGAGGTGTTTGCCTCGGTGATCCTGACAGTCCAGAACCGCACGCTACCTGCTCAAGTGCTCACGCAGCTGGACAACTCACCGCTCGCTTACAAGTTCGCGGGCGGTTTTGCGTTGATTGTGCCGGCTTTGATCTTCATCTTCTTCATCCGCCGCTACCTGTTCAATATGTGGGGGAGAATCGTCAGGTGAGCGAGATCCGCATCGAGGGCATCTCGAAGACGTACCCGGGTGGCAAAGCCTCCGCGGTGACCGACGTCACGCTCACGGTGGCCGACACCGAGTTCATGGTCTTGCTCGGGCCGAGTGGCTGCGGCAAGACCACGCTGCTGCGCATGCTTGCTGGTCTCGAATACCCGGATTCCGGGCGGATCGTCATCGGCGATCGGGACGTCACGGAGCTTCCTCCGCGCAAGCGGGGAATCGCGATGGTGTTTCAGAGCTACGCGGTCTTCCCACACCTGACCGTGTTCGAAAACATCGCCTTTGGCCTTCGCATGCAGAAACGGCCTGCCGAGGAAGTTCGCCGCCGAGTCGAGAGCTCGGCAGGACTGTTGCAGCTGGAGCCGTACCTCCTGCGCTATCCCGCGCAACTCTCCGGGGGTCAACGCCAGCGGGTGGCGGTGGCACGCGCAATTGTCATGGAGCCGGCGGTGCTGCTGATGGACGAGCCGCTTTCCAATCTGGATGCGCTGCTGCGACTCCAGTTCCGCGCCGAGCTGAAAAAACTGGTCGGCGAGGTGCACACAACTACCGTCTACGTCACGCACGACCAGGTGGAGGCGCTGAGTCTGGGCGACCGCATCGCTGTCATGCGCGAGGGCCGCATCATCCAGGTCGCCGAGCCGATGCTGGTCTACGACCGACCGGCGACGGAGTTTGTGGGCAGTTTCATCGGCAACCCGCCAATGAACTTTCTCAGAGGCCACGCGCACGCGGACAATGGTCTGGCCAACGTCGCGATCGGCACACAATCGATCAAGGCACCCGCGTCAGTCGCCGAAGCAGCGGAGGTGCTGGTGGGCATTCGCGCTGAGAACTTGCAAGCCTCCACCTCGGCGCCGCCGAACGGAAGCGGATCGCTACGCGCCGAGACGCTGGTGGTGGAGCCGCTAGGCTCTCACCTGCTGGTCACCGCCGCGGTGGAGGGCCAGGTGGTGAAGGTCGTGACACGCACGGATTTCGCGGTGCAACCGGGCACCTCGATCTGGCTGAGGCCGGAGCCTGACAAGCTGCGGTGGCTTCGCGCAGCGGATGGGACGGCCCTTGGGGGCAGCTGACGACTTGCGGCGGGCAGCACTGGCGGTGCTCGCCGCAAATGATCTTGGCGGCTGGACCGAGCCAGCGCCGCGACTGTACCCACACCAGTGGAGCTGGGACAGCGCCTTCATCGCGATCGGCCTCGCGAATGTTGACCTGGACCGAGCCCTGCGCGAGCTCGAGACGCTCTTCGAGGCGCAGTGGGCCGACGGACGCGTGCCGCACATCGTCTTCAATCCCCAGGCGGGCGACTACTTTCCGGGCCCCGATTGGTGGGCCAGCACCAGAACGAGCGCCGCCGCCCCGCGCGACATGGCCACCAGCGGCCTGATCCAGCCGCCGGTCCACGCGATTGCGCTGCAGCGCATCCAGCGCCTGGCCAGTCAGCGGCGCGCGGAGGCAATCGAAGCGCGCGTCAAGGCGCTGTACCCGCGCATGGTGGCGTGGCATCGGTACCTTGCCAGCGCGCGCGATCCCGTGGGCAGCGGACTGCTGCTGATCTACCACCCGTGGGAAAGCGGCACGGACAACTCGCCACGCTGGGACTCGGCGTTGTCGCGTGTAACCGTGGGCGAGCTGCCGGCGTACCAGCGCCACGATCTCAAGCACGTCGAGGACCCTTCGGAACGGCCGACGCACTCCGAATATGACCGTTACCTCTGGCTGGTCGAGCTGCTCAAGCAGACCGGCTATGACGACCCGGCCATTCAGCGCAGTCACCCGTTCCAGATCCGCGACGTGTTGATGAGCGCCATCTTCGCCGCTGCCTCGCGTGCGCTGGCCGAAGTCGGGGAATGGCTCGAGCGCGACGCCGCCGAGATTCAGGAGCTAACAGGATTTGCACGGCGCTTCGGGGCGGGAGTCCAGCGCGCGGTTGACGCCGAGCTGCGCCTCGCCCTGGACTGGGACGACCGTGCTGGGCAGGCGGTGCGGGTGGAGACCTGCGCCGGTCTGGCGCCGTTGCTCGTGCCAGATCTGCCGAGCGACCTGCTCGCGACGATGGTCGAGCGCCTGCGAGGCGACGGCTTCGCAGGCGCCGCCGGGCTGGCTCAGCGCATCGTACCCAGCACGGTGCCTGGCTCGCCGGGCTTTCACGCGCGCTCCTACTGGCGCGGGCCCGCGTGGCCAATGGCCAACTGGCTCTTCTGGTGGGCCTTGCGGCAGCACGGGCAACGCTCGGCCGCCGCCGATTTGCGGACGGAGAATCTCAGCTTGCTCGAGCGGCCCACGTCACGCTTCGCCGAGTACTTCGAACCGTACACGGCTGAGCCGCTCGGCTCGCTGGAACAGTCGTGGACGGCAGCGGTGGCGCTGGATTGGCTCGCTGCCGGCGACGAGGTGTAAATCCCCAGCGGGAAGCGGACCCTTCGGACGGATTGGCCGCCTCCGAGGCGTGCGGCTACGATAGGGCCTGTGGCTGTCACGGTGTTCCCGCCCGAACTGGGCGCGGACGTTGGGCTCGAGTTTCCGCTGCTGTACGCCGGCCAGCGGATCTACACCCCGGACGAAGCGCCCGAGGTTCCCATCGAGGAGATTCCGGCCCGAGTTCGCGCCGAGCTGCAGCCGATCATGGATCGCGTCGCACTCGACGACCGTGTCGCCATCACCGCCGGCAGCCGCGGGGTGGCCAACATGCCGGCCATATTGCGCGCGTGCGGTGATGCCATCCGTGAAGCCGGCGGCGATCCGTTCATCGTGCCGGCGATGGGCAGCCACGGCGGTGCCACGGCCGAAGGTCAACGGGACCTGCTTGCCAGCTATGGCATCACTCGCGAGACGGTCGGCATGCCGGTGGTTTCGAGCATGGATGTTCAGCAGATCGGCGCCGTCGACGAGGTACCGGTGTACACCAGCACCACCGCTCTGGAGGCTGACCACGTCCTGCTCGTCAACCGCGTCAAGCCGCACACCGACTTCCGCGGCAAGATCGAGAGCGGTCTGGCCAAGATCTGTGCGATCGGGCTCGGCAAACAGCTCGGCGCGCAGACGATCCACAGCTACGGTACTCGCGGTCTTGCGGAGCTCATGCCCCGCGCGGCGCGCTGCGTCGTCGAGAAGACCGGCAAGATCATCGGCGGCCTGGCGATCCTCGAGAACGCCTACGACAAGACGGCGCGGGTCGAGTTCGTCGAGCCGGAAGGTATCGGCGCCGAGGGAGAGGAGGCGCTACAGGCCAGGGCCAAAGACTTGATGTGCAGCCTGCCGTTCGAGGCGCTGGACGTGCTCATCGTCGATGAGATGGGCAAGAACATCTCGGGCACCGGCATGGACACCAACATCCTTGGCCGCATGTTCGTCCCCGGCGTGCTCGAGCCGGACCACCCCCGCATCACGGCGATCGTGGTGCTCAACCTGACCGAAGAGAGCCACGGTAACGCCATCGGCATCGGCCTGGCGGACGTGACCACCGAGCGGTTGGCGTCCAGGATCGACTGGCAGGCAACGTATATGAATAGCTACACGTCGGGTATCAGTGGCCTGCTGCGGAGTCGTCTGCCATGCGTGCTGCCCAACGACCGCGCCGCCATCGCGACCGCGATCCGCATGTGCGGCCAGCCCGATCTGGGCAAGTTGCGCCTGGCGCGGATCAAGAACACGCTGCTGGCCGCGCAGGTCGAGTTCAGCCAGATTTTGCGCGACGAAGCGCGGGCGGCCAACGTACAGGTCGCGGGCGCGCCGAGGCCGATGCCGTTTGATGCCGCGGGCCGCCTTCGCGTGGTCAGTTCCCTGGAGAGGACCGCGCTGGCCAGGTGACGCGCGCGCCGCCTGGCGCCGGGCCCGGTTCCACAACGCGACTGCTGTCGCGACGAAGTGAGGCCACGCGGGCCAGCACCGTGGCACTGGTCGCCGCGAACACCCCTCCACCGGCCGAAAGCGCCGCACCGATACCGATCACCGCGCCGAGCGAGCCAAGCAGCATGGCGCCCATCGAGATCCCGCCCTGGACGACTACGGTCGACAGGCCCATGACCCGCCCGCGCAGCTCGTCCGGGGTATGGGTGTTGTAGAGCGCGGACGCCATGGTGATGAACAACTGCGAGCAGGCAGCCACCGCGTATGCCAGGACGATCGCCGGTAGCAGACTGCGCTGCAGCCCGAAAAGCACCAGCATTCCGCCCAGGGCGATGCCCGAGCAGGCGAAGACGACGCCACGGCGTTGAATGCTGCCCAGCGAAGCCGTACCAAACGCGCCCGTCAGCGCGCCGACACCGGCGGCCGTCATCACGAATGACAGATCGCGCGCGTCGCCGTTCAATGCATCGTGTACGAAGGCCGGGAACAGTGGCTGGAACGAGCGGCCGAGCAGGTTGCCGACCAGCGCGAGCAGCATCGCCCAACCCACCGTAGGCTGGTGGATGACGAATGCGAAGCTCTCGTGGAGTGACCGTAGCGGGCTCACCGCGGCTCTTGCGGTGTGCCTGGGCAGCGGACTCATGGCGAAGATCGCGGAGATGAGGGCGAAAAATGAGAGAGCGTTAAGCGTCACCAGGCCGCCAACGCCAATGGGGCCGATCAGGAATCCGCCGATCATCGGCCCGATGAACTGGGCGACGTTGAACGCCATCGAATTCAGCCCGATGGCGCTGACCATGCTGCGCCGGGGCACCAGGCGCGGATACACCGTCTGACGCGTCGCGCCGTCGAACGCCTGGGCGATAGACGACAGGGCGGTCAGGCCGAGCACCAGGCTGATCGTGATCAGGCCGGTGAGCGTCAGCCAGGCCAGCAGGGCCGATACCGTCGCCCAGTAGAGCTGGATCACCAGCAGCATCTTGCGGCGATCGACTCGATCGGCGATCACGCCGGCGGCCAGGCCAGCGAACAGGATCGGCACGCCACGGGACAGACCGACCAGGCCGAGATACACCGGCACCAGGTGCGAGGCGCCGTTGCGCTCGGCGAGCTGAACGACGAGCCAGCCCAGCCCCAGCTGCTGCATCGACGAGCCGATGTTGCTGGTGACCTGGCCCAGCCAGATCAGGCGGTAGTCACGGTAAGCCAGCGCCGACAGCCCTGAGGGGAGTGCCATCAATCTGACGGACCTCCGGCCTCGGCTGCGGACGGGCGAACCGCACTGCGCGGGCGGATGTCAACACGAATCTGTGTCTGTTGGCTCACGCCGAGAGTGCCCGCGCCTCCGCGCGAGCGAGGCGAGCCGGCCGCGCGGCCGATGCGAGCCGACCAGGCGACGGGCTGCGGAGCGCAACTCCGCGAGCGGATGTCGACATGCATTGCCTTTCCTGGCCGCCGCAAGCGCATG
>Ga0066709_100003959_pt1 | contig 11617 bp, 15 predicted proteins | sample GraSoiAngelo_158_FD_79665 | JGI IMG/M metagenome (GOLD analysis project Ga0066709, IMG submission 79665) | Grasslands soil microbial communities from the Angelo Coastal Reserve, California, USA - 14_1009_16_30cm | ecosystem: Environmental > Terrestrial > Soil > Grasslands | place: USA... | reverse complement strand
GACGTGATTCCGGGGCCGAAGGTGTTCGAGACCCAGATTCACGGGCGCAAGTTCGAGATGTACAACGACACGGTGCTCGGGTTCAACAAGTCGGGCAAGGAGATCGTGCGCATCCAGGTGGAGGAACCGATCTACATCCGCCCGGCCGAACGGGTGACGTGGTTGTAATCTGAACGGCGTCCGGCCAAGACCGGGGACGCCTACAGAACAACGCCGGCGGCTTCCGTAGCTGCGAGCTCTTGGGCGAGCAGCGTTCAAATCAAGGGGCGAGGTTCCGAAAGGGGCCTCGCCCCTTGTGTTTTTCCGCAACTCATTGTGAAAGCCCCAGTCGCCTCATTACAATAGATACGAAAGGCCGCGTGTCGGGCTGCGGACGAATTGTATGGCGGATGGCTGGCTCTCAAGACAAGCGTTTGAGGCTCTGGTGGAAGAAGCAGTAAAAGGGCTTCCCAAAGAGTTCCTCCCTTCCTTGAACAACGTGGTGATCGAGGTTCAGGAAGAGCCTGATACAGAGACGTTGAAGGCTGTCGGGATGGAAGCGGAAGAGCCGGACGAACTTCTCGGTCTCTATGCGGGGCGCTCGATCCATGGAGAATCATTTTTCGACACAGGAGGCCAGTTACCCGACCGCGTTTATATTTATAGAGGACCGATCTTACGCTTGTGCGAGACCAGCGATGAGGTGATCCGTGAGGTTCAAGAAACCGTGGCCCATGAATTGGGCCACCATTTTGGCCTGTCCGACTTCGACATGCCATTTTAAGACTACGGCTAAGATTTTCGCATCCGCATGCTCTGTCGTCGGGTTCCTCAATTCAGCCACCCTCGCCGGACATGCCGGAGGGATGGACAATCCGGGAGCGCCCGTCGTGCTGCCGTACGAACTATGGGCGGGCCTGGTCGGTGTTGCCGTGCTCCTATTGATTACCATCGCGTGGCTTGCGGGAAACGCCTGGCACCTTCATAAGATCGATCGCCGTTTGCGTCTGCTCGAGGAGAAACAGAGACAATAAGTTCTGTGCTACTATCATGACTCAGCCCTCATTGGCCCTTCGACAGGAGGTGACGTGATGAACACCACGTTCCGCACACTTTCGCTTGTTGGATTACTCATCTTGGCGGCATGTGCTGGTTTCCAGGAAGGCTATCCTCCGGCCACAAACCCCTTCCTTGCGGGAGCTCCCTCGTTAGAGACGGTCAAACTGCCGCCCACGAGGGTCGCCTTGATCTGGCTTGAACCGGCAGGAACACCGGCACCCGTCACGGCACAGCGTGCGCTTGCTGAGAAGATAAAAAATCAGTTCCTGACAGGGAAGCGCTTGGAAATCGTCGGCGCCGCAACCATTCCCGCCGGCCCTGGAGATGTTCTTTCCGAGGTGCGAAAGACGGCCCAGCCATTCAATGTGCAGCAGGTGCTCGTCGTCATGCCAAGGGGCACGGAAGTGACGACACCAGTGCGGTTGCAGTATGGGCGTGACGGTAGCGCGATCGGCACCCGCACTGACAGCTATACGTCCCTTACGCTCGTCGGTGTGGATTTGGCGAGCGGCAAAAGTCTCTACTCGCTCGTGGCGAACGGCGATGCCCGGCTCTTGAAGACCGATTATGAAGACGCTCGCCCCTGGTACCCGAGGATTTCACCGGGGCTCACCTCAAGCGCCTACATTTACCCTGAACGAAGCGTCTTTCCGCCAGGGGAAGTGCATGCCGTCGCGTTGGAACAGGCGGTTAACAAGCTGATTTATGAGTTGGATCGCGCAGTCGGAAGCTGATTGGCTCCACTGGTTTGCACCCGCTTTAGTTCATGACAGACTGGCTGTCTTACCGGTCCATTGTGATCCTTTTTGGACTGTCGATCGCCGGGTTTGTGGGGACGCTCGTCGTCATCCCATGGATTCTCGTGCGCCTGCCCCCGCACTACTTTGATGAGCGCCATCCTCGAATCTGGCTGGCGAAACGTCACCCCGTGCTTCGGGCCGTGCTATTGGGAATCAAGAATGTCGTCGGTTTTATTTTTCTTCTGGCGGGCATCGCAATGTTGGTCCTTCCAGGCCAAGGGATCCTGACGATGCTGCTTGGCCTGTCGCTCTTGGACTTCCCCGGAAAGCGATCGCTCGAGCGCCTCATTGTAAGCCGGCCACTCGTGCTGCATGGCATCAACCGCCTGCGCGAACGCTTCAACCGGCCTCCCTTCACCATCTGTCCCTAGAATAGTTCACCTGTCGAACCGACCGGCCCGGGGTAGGTCAGCCGGCCATTTTCAAATTTCGCCCACGACGGCAGCGTATGCGGCGAAACATGGTCCGGAGACACAATGTCAAAGGCAGCCCACCCACGAACCAGAAATGCGTCTGCGATGAGCGACCGATGACATCGCCACGGAACTGCCTCGGCGCACATGATGGCCGTTGGCTGGGCTTCCGCGATTCGGACAAGTTCCTCCATCGCCTGCTGAAATGTCGGCGTAAGCATGTAATCAGCATATCCGCGGAAGCTGAGGTTCCGCCAGCCGAGGTTCGGGGAGTCCGGGCTACTCGGTCGACGGCCGCCAAGTCCGGGCAAATGAGCATACCGAAGCCCTGAGGACGGCAAGCCCCGAGTAAGGGCGTCGGAATTGAACTGAGGATTGCGGCGTGAGGATGGAAACCGTCTCACATCCACCACGGAGCGGATGCCGTGTGTCTGTAACAGCTCTACAAATTCTTCGAACGGCCGTGTCGAATGTCCGAGAGTCCACAAAGTATTCGCCATGACGGCATCGCTATGAAGAACTTCTGTGTTGAGCGGCGTAGCGGACGTAATTGAGGGCGGATTCGCGGATCCAGACAAGTTCCTCGACACTCAGGCCGCGCCGGACTTTGGCGGGTGATCCAACAATCAGCCTTTTAGGCGGGACGATGGTTCCCTCAGTCACAAGCGCCCCTGCGCCGACGATGGAATCCTCGCCGAGCACTGCGCCGTCCATGACGATCGCTCCCATCCCCACCAACACGCGATCCTGGATGGTGCATCCATGCAGGACCACATGATGACCGATGGTGACGTCATCGCCGATCACCAAGGGATGGGTGTCGTGCGTGACGTGCAACACGCATAGGTCTTGAATGTTCGTCCGGCTGCCGATCCTGATGTAATGAACGTCCCCTCGCACGACGCTGTGAAACCACACGCTTGAATCCTGTCCGATTGTCACGTCACCGATAATAATTGCGCTCTCTTCAACAAAGACACCGTCGGAGAGCTTGGGAACGATGCCTTGAAATGGGCGCAGCATGTCTCTCCAATCTAGGCGGGATGCGAGAAGGAAATCAATCAGGCACGGATCGTCTGGACGGTCACGAACGGCGGGTCCTGTCGCTCAGCAGCCGGGGAACCCGTTGCTCTTTACGCAGGTCCTGTCGCCGCATCACCCAGACGTGCTCAGACCCTTTCGCCGTCGCAGCCCCGCAGACTCGGCTGTAGGCTCTTCCTCTCCGCCTGGGTCCCATGCGGCACCACCCGCGCAACTGCAACGGGTCAATCCGATCGCTCAGGGCTCAAGAAAATTCGCGCCGGGCTCAGGGCGCCCGCTACGCGCCACCCGCCGCGGGAATGTCGATTTTCTTCGAATCGCTTACGTTATAATGAAACATGCCGATCTGCCTTTTTCGTTGGCTTCTCAGTATCGCCACCATTACCGCCATCGTGTCTTCGAGCGCCGACAGCCTCGCACAAACGAAGGGCATCTGGATGGCCAAAGCGCCTGCCCCAACGAAGCGGACCGAGGTTGTCGCCGCAGCCGTCAACGGCAAGATCTATGTCATCGGAGGGTTCGTCCGCGGGCTGACGGTGGTGTCCGCCGCGGTGGAGGAATATGACCCCGCAACGGATCGCTGGCGCGAACGCGCGTCTCTGCCTTCCGGCGTCCACCACGCGGGCATTGCAGTCGTGAATGGGCGGCTCTACATCGTCGGCGGCTTCGAACACTCTCTCCTCACGATTTGGAATCCATTAACGAGCGTCTATGAGTACGATCCTCGGGCGGATAGCTGGTCTGCGCGGAAACCGATGCCCACCCCTCGCGGCGCGCTCGCCGTGGCGGTGTTGGACGGCAAGTTGCACGCCGTCGGCGGGTATACCCGCGATGGAAATACCGGAGCGCATGAGGTATACGATCCCGCAACGGACACCTGGACAGCACGCGCTCCGCTGCCGACACCACGAGATCATCATACTGCCGCGGTCGTCGCGGGACATCTGTATGCCATCGGCGGAAGACTGAATCGCCAGTATGGTCAGAACCTGGCAGTGACAGAATCGTACGATTCTCCATCCGACCGTTGGGCGCGTAAGGCTGACCTGCCAACACCACGCAGCGGCATCACATCTGCAGTCGTCGGAGAGCGCATCTTCGTGTTTGGTGGAGAGGCTCCATCCGGAACCTTCCATGAGAATGAAGCCTACCATCCGGCATCCGACCGTTGGGAGTCATATGCGCCGATGCCCACGGCCCGGCACGGCCTCGGGTCAGCCGCCGTGGACAGCCGGATCTACGTCATTGCCGGCGGTCCCACCCCGGGCGGGTCATTCAGCGACGCGAATGAGATGTTTGTCCCGCCATCACTTCACCCATAGAGATGATGTCCATGCCCTTATGTCTTTTTGCTACACTAACGTTTTCGCGTTACGGAACCGAATGATGCCTGGGAAGAAATGTTTATTGCCGGTTTTTGCCGCGGGCCTTTTGTTCATCGCAGGGGCGAACGCAGCCGAATCACCTCGAGACGGCATTCCCACGCCCATCGTCGTGCGTGTGGTGGCAAGCCATGCCATGGCCTTGGGTGACAGCGTGGGCGGCGCCTATGTGACCATCACCGATGCGGCCACCGGCGCGATTCTCGCCGCCGGCACACAACAGGGCCCGAGCGGGGATATGAGGCTGATCATGCAAACCCCTCGGCTCCAAAGCGAACCGATTTATAGTGCGAAGGAATCCGCTGCCTTCAAGGCCGAACTGAAATTGACCAAACCGACACTTGTAGAGGTCACCGGGGAAGGCCCCTTACAGTTCCCGTCGGCGAAGCGGCGCGCGTCCAAGACAGTGCTTCTGTACCCCGGGAAAGCGGTCATCGGCGACGGCATCGTGCTGGAGCTCAACGGGCTCATCGTGCAAATCGAAGCGCCGACCAAGGAGCGGCCTTTGGGCATTGGGGATGCAGGAACCATCCGTGCCACGGTCCGGATGCTCTGCGCCTGCCTCGTCGAACCATTCGGCAACTGGGATTCCCGGAAGATGGAGCTCTATGGAGAAATACGCGACGGAGACCGTGTGATCGGCAGGATCGACCTCTACCATCAAGGCAAGGGCCTCTTTCAGGGCATCTTCACGATCCCGCGTTCGCTCAATGGTCGGGAGCAATTGGCGCTGCGAGTCGTCGCATCCGATGCGGAAGGCGTGAATTCAGGCTTTGAAGAGATCACATACAAATTGGTGCCGTGGGAGCAGAGCCGCGACGCCACCGGACAAGACATCCCCGACCTCACACCGCAGAAGCCGTAAAAGAGCACTCTGAGCAAAACGAAGTGGTCTCCGATTCGCTGGTGGGACTCACTTGCAGGTGACCGGCAGCGGCGGGATGACGGCATAGCCCGTCGCAGCATAGTCCGCCATCGTCGCGTCGCGAGAAAACGAGATGTTGTAGGGATCCGCAGTGGAACCGGCGAGCCCGACCCAGCCCGCATAGCCGCCCTCCGTCGTGTTCAGCAACAACCCGCCGATCACCGTCTCGGTTTCCATCGTGGTATCGAGCATCTTCTCGCGCGTTCGGTGCGGCACGCTATGAACATGGATCAACAAACGTCCTAGGGCTTCAAGCAGGTGGACATTGTAGCCGACTGGCGGTTTATCGCCTGCTTGCAGGACAAGGAAACCTAAGTGAGCCGGCCAAACGGTCGCCACGCGAAGCGTCAGCCGGTACTCGCCGGCAACACAGGTAAGGATCGTCAGATCCGACTCGCGGTACCAATGGCTCGGTGAAATCGCGCCCGTGTGGGGACGTGCCTTGACGTGCGCAGCCGCGGACCTATGTTCCGTCGCGCCGGCAGACATGCGACAGGCCCAGTCCGAAAGCGCCGAGCGCTTCGTCTCCGTCTCGTCTTCGGCGAGCACCTCGATGGTCGCGCGCAGACCGGTGCCGGTGCTCCGGAACAAGACCAGCCCCATGTTCACACTCTGATCGACTTTGAACGCCTCGTCGGCCTTCGAACCTTTGCCTTCATGGATCATGAAGACTCCCGCCTTCCCTCCGTTGAGGAAGTGGCCGTGCACCGGGTACAACCGTTCGCGTCCATCCGCCCCTTGTTTCAGGAAAAAGCTCTGTTTGCCATCGTCGAAGTCATCGCCCGATGCGAGCAACTCGGCGTGCTCCGTCTTGCCCTGCACGGTCCTGTCGCACTGCATCAACACGCGCCCTGGGTGGACAAGCCGCGGAGGAAGATCGGGCTCGGCGGCTGGATTGCCTTTGATGGCAGGCGGTCTGGGTTGATGGCGCGAAGGATGGTCCCCATCGCCTAAAGCATCGGGATGGTTCGCAAACACGAGGATGATGACGAGCGAAATGCAAGCGGCCACCGTCAAGGCGTACGGCCGGCCCCTTAGCTGAATCAATGCCCCTGTCCTTTCCCTTCCTTGCCTTCTGCGCCCTTGTGGGTAAAGAACAATGCGAGCGCCACGAAAAGAATGCCGACGCCGAGGTACAGAATCTTCAGCGGGTCGTCGAACGTGGTGTGGATCACATTTTTAAAAAAGGTGACGATCAGAATCATCAGGATGACTTTCGCCAGCCGGTCCTTGAGATCGTCCAGACTGTGAATCAGGAGTATCCGGGAACTTGCCGCCGCTTCCGCCTCGGCCTCATCGATCTTGCTGATGAACAATTCGTACAGTCCCAGGGCGAAGATGAACAGGACAGTTGCGAGCAGAAAGTCGTCCACGGCGCCGATGATGTGTCCCACGACTTCGCCGTGAAACTCCTCATACACGGCGCCGGTCCGGTTGTTTGTGCCCATGCTCACGTACCGGAACACTTTCGCGATCAGTTCGATGACGTCGACCGTGGCGACCACAAAGAGGATCACGGAAGAAATCATGCTCGACGTGACCGCCAGGAGCACGATGAATCGACTATTCCAGAGGAACTTCTCAAAGCCATGCTCGATGGCTTTCATGACGGCATCTTTCATGATGGCTTCAGATGCCGGGCGGCGGTCCGGAGCACGAGGCCACGGGGAAGGATTCGGAGCAGTTGCACAAGCAAGCGATTTCGCAATCCGGTGACCAGAGGCTCGCGGGGGTGATCGAGTGCGGCGAGCGAGTCGGACACCACTTCATCTGCGGTCTGAACGCCGCCAACGGCATAACGAGGCTCTGCGAACCCCGCCGTTGCGTGAAAATCGGTCACAGTTTGTCCCGGGCAACAGGTCTGCACGATGACTCCATAGGCCTGCGCCTCCCGGCCGATGCTCGCACCCAAGCTGATCATGAATGCCTTCGTCGCGGCATACAGCGATATGTACGGCAACGGCAGAAACCCAGCAACGGAGGCGACATTAATGATGGTTCCGCTTCGGCGTTCCCGCATCTCCGGAAGAAAGAGGCGCATGGATTTGGTCACGGTGACGAGATGCAAATAGAGCATGTCCTGGATACGTGGCATGGGCATGTCCGCAAATTCTCCATGGAAACCGAAACCTGCATTGTTGACAAGCACGTCCACGGGAACGGTCCGGCGGGATCGGACTTCCGCGTACAACCGTTCGGCACCGTCCACCTGCGCGAGGTCCAGCACGATTTCCTCGACGAGTACCCGATGGGTTGCGCGGATCTCCCGGGCCACCGCACTGAGCCGGGCGGCATCTCGAGCCACCAAGTAGAGATTGTATCCTCGGGCCGCGAGCTGTCGGGCATAGCTTTCGCCGATCCCGCGTGATCCTCCGGTGATGACGGCGAGCATGAGGGCGCCACTATACCAGACACCCCTAAAGTAGACAACGCTACCGCGATACCCCTGGACAAAAGAGAGGGCGATGGTTAATCTGCCTGTATGGCTGTGAAATTTCGCGATTACTATGAGGTCTTGGGAGTCCCTCGGACTGCCTCCGAGAAGGACATTAAGAACGCTTATCGGAAGCTTGCCAGACAGTACCATCCCGACTTGCAATCTTCCGACGCCAAGAAGAAGACATCCGAGGAGAAATTCAAAGAGATCAATGAAGCCAATGACGTTCTAAGCGATCCTGAGAAGCGGAAGAAGTACGACCAACTCGGCGCCCAGTGGAAGGACGGAATGGATTTCACTCCGCCGCCGGGCGGACAATGGCAGGAACGGACATGGACCGGCGGAGAGGACTTTGGCGGTGGCGACTTCAGTGACTTCTTCGAAGCCCTGTTCGGAGGAGGAGCGCAGACGCGCTGGGGCCGCGGCCCGCGAAGGCCGGAGCCCACCCGTGGCGCCGACCTTGAGGCCGAGATCGAGCTCTCCTTGGAAGATCTCGCGCGGGGCGGGACGCGACGCGTGACGCTGATGGCGCGTGATCAAGCGGGGCATGCCCGGCCGAAGGAGCTGGACATGACGATTCCCAAAGGCATGCGCGAAGGAGAGCGGATCAGGCTGAAGGGGCAAGGAGGGCCTGGACGCGGGTCGACACCAGCGGGGGATCTTTTTCTGAGGATTCGCGTGCAGCCGCATCCTGTATTCACGCAAATCGAAGGTTCTCCAGATGATATCGAGATTGATCTGCCGTTGCTTCCTTGGGAGGCCGTTCTCGGCAAGGAAGTCGCAGTGCCGACACTCGGCGGCCCCGTGACGATGCGCATTCCTCCCGGAAGCCAAGCGGGCCAACGCCTCCGTCTTCGCGGCAAGGGTTTGCCGCGACGCGACGGGACAAGCGGCGATCAATATGTCCGATTGACGGTCGTCACGCCCCGATCCGTGACGAAACGCGAGCGTGAACTGTATGAAGAATTGTCCAAGTTGTCCACCGAGGATCCGCGCCGAACCTTTGCCTCTACCTCCTCCGGCCGTTAATGGACTCGCTTCTCTCCTTTTTCGTCACCGCATTTGTGTCCATTTTCGTCACGTTGGACGCCATCGGAAACATTCCGATTTTTCTCTCCATCACGCCGCAGAACACGCAGGAAGAGCGTGCCGAAATGATCACGCGGGCGGTGCTTGTTGTGCTGGCCGTTCTGGTGTCGTTCGCCCTGTTCGGAAATTTAATTTTTCGTTTGTTCGGCGTGACAATCGAAGCGTTTCGGATTGTCGCCGGGCTGCTCCTCCTCAAGATCGCCTTCGACATGATGGAAGCGAAGCCGGCGCGCGCGCGCCACACTCCCGAGGAAGATTTTGAAAGTCGAAAGGCGCAGGATGTTGCGCTGATTCCGCTGGCGATCCCGCTGTTGAGCGGTCCCGGGACGATTTCCACGGTGATCGCCCTGACCGGGCAGGTCACGAAAACATCGGCTGCCCTGCCGGCATTCGGCGTCCTGTTAATGGCCATCATTCTGAATGTCCTCATCGCGTTTATCGCTTTGAGAAGCGCGACCCCGATTTCACGTTTCCTGAAGGAGAGCGGGATGCGCGTCTTCACCCGCATCATTGGCCTGATCCTGGCCGCCATTGCGGTGCAGTTCATCATCACAGGAATCAGGGACGCGTTTCACTTGTCGGCTTGATATGCCTTCGATGAGCCGGTAGGATTGCGCCAATGTCCATCGGCCCCCCCACAGGCATGCGGGACTGGCTCCCGCACGAGACTCTTCTCCGCCAACGCCTCATGGAAACCATCGGCTCGGTGTACCGGCTCTACGGCTATCTTCCCATCGATACCCCGGCGCTGGAGGATCTTGAGGTGCTGCTTGGGAAAGGCGGCGGGGAGAACGAAAAGCTGCTTTTTAAGGTTCTCAAGCGTGGTGAAAAGCTCGCTCAGGCCAAGGAGAACGAGCTCGCGGACTATGGTCTTCGCTATGACTTGACAGTCCCGCTCGCCCGCTTCGTCGCCTCGCATCAAGGCAAGTTACCCAAGATTTTTCGCCGGTACCACATTGCGCCGGTGTGGCGCGCGGACCGGCCTCAAAAGGCACGATATCGTGAGTTCTATCAATGCGACATTGACGTCGTCGGCGGGGCGTCGTCGGCCTATGAGGTCGAAATTATCACGGCCACTGAGCGCGTCCTCAGGGAACTGAAGCTAGGCACTTATTGGTTCCGTATTACCGACCAGAGGTTGCTGCCGCTTGTTCTGGGCGGTTTCGGCGTTCACCAAGATAAAATAACTCCAATTACTGTGATCCTCGATAAGTTGGACAAGATGGCCGGAGGTTCGGGTGAAGCATTTTCGGAATTGCAAACCATACTTCCCGAAGGCTCTGAGGAACTCAAGAAAACAGGCGGCCTTCTCGTTGAGGCATATGCCGATCGGAACCACGAAACGGGCAGATACGAGCGTCTCGCAAAGTTTTCAAAATACCTCGACCTTATCGAAAACAGTGCGATCCGTGCGGAAATCGATCGGATTCTTCAAAACGTGAAGCACATCATCGACGCGGTAATGGCGATCAATCCAAGCTCCAGGATTGTGTTCGATCCCATCCTTGTTCGCGGCATGGATTACTATACGGGCCCGATCTACGAAGCGGTCGTAGAAGGATTTCCATCGTCGATCCTTGGCGGCGGTCGGTACGATGGGCTGATCGGGCGATTTGCCGGGAAGGACATTCCTGCCGTCGGGTGTTCGATCGGCTTCGAACGCATTCTGGCGATTTTGCATGATCGAGAAGACGCGCTTTCTTCGACCGTCGTGGCACGAACTCTTCTTCTTCGGCAGGCGCAAGAGGTTGACGACACTCCCTTGAACGCCATGGCCGAGCAGCTGCGCAATGGCGGTATTCCGGTTGAGACTTACCTCGATGCCGACCCCGTCAAAAAGCAACTGGACTACGCTGAGCAGAACGGCATTCGCTGGGTCATCAAATCGGTCCATAATGACGGTACCTTGACGATAAGAGAACTCGCGACGCGTCAGGATAGGATCGTTTCTCTTGACGATTTTAAGTCCCTCCTCGGCATATAAGCACGTAATTGTTCTTACGACTTACTCGACTTATCTGGACGTTTTTATCGCCCCCTTTTTTGTTGACTCAAAAGGCTTAACAATGGTAAATTATGACTGCTTGAAATCTCCTTTGTTCATGCGTTGTTAGATGCATTATTAACCTGTGAATTAGGATGAAAAAACAATCACTTGGAATCCTTTTATCCACAGGCCCAGAAAATCCTAATCTCAGTACAGCGATCGGCGTTTCAGACGCTGCCCTCTCGGCGGGCAAGGACGTCTACCTTTATCTGATTGACCATGGTGTGTTGACCGTTGACGATCCGCGGTTCGATCCCCTCCGCGGCAAGGGCTTGAAGCTCTTTGCCTGCGCGTATGGAGCACAACAACTCGGTGTCCCTAGAAAAGATGATCGAGCTACCTATTGTGGATTAGTCGTTCTATCCAACATTGTGTCCTCATGCGACCGCTTCATTGCATTGAATTGAGTGGCTGCCATGTCGGTGCAGGTTTCGCCGAAGGTCCT
>Ga0066709_100003955_pt1 | contig 11624 bp, 7 predicted proteins | sample GraSoiAngelo_158_FD_79665 | JGI IMG/M metagenome (GOLD analysis project Ga0066709, IMG submission 79665) | Grasslands soil microbial communities from the Angelo Coastal Reserve, California, USA - 14_1009_16_30cm | ecosystem: Environmental > Terrestrial > Soil > Grasslands | place: USA... | reverse complement strand
GTCGGCGCCACCACGCTCGACGCGGCGGCGCTGCTGATGCCGCTCGTCCGCTTCGTGTCCCCCACCGACCCGCGCTGGATATCGACCCTGCGCGCGATCGAGCGCGACCTCGTGAGCGACTCACTCGTCTATCGCTATCGCCTCACGGACCATTTCTCCGACGGGCTCACCGGACAGGAAGGCACCTTCTCCATGTGCTCGTTCTGGTACGTCGAGTGCCTCTCCCGTATGGGCGATCTGCAGCAGGCACGTTTCTTCTTCGAGAAGATGCTGGGCTATGCGAACCACCTTGGCCTGTACGGCGAGGAGATGGGCCCCCAGGCGCAACACCTCGGGAATTTCCCGCAAGCCTTCACGCACCTGGCGCTGATCAGCGCCGCCTATGATCTCGACCGGCGCCTCTCAGCCGCCGGCCACCCCGACTGACCGCTCTGCTCATTACCCGCGCTCGCGCGAAGGAACACTACGTACCTGCGATCGCCAGGCCGCGCTGATCATGGCTCCCTGAGCCCACGGGCGCACGACGCGGTTCGCCCCGACCTTGCAGAAGCCGGCGGCCGTATCCCAGTAGCCGCCGTTGCGCTCGCACTCCCGCCGTTGCGCTTCCGTCGGGATCGTGCCCTGAGCCTCCCCGGGCGTCCACGGCCCACTCAGGCCGACCAAGAACACGACCGCGGCCAGCGCCAATCCCACCCTGTTCATCACCGCTCTCCTTCCGTCCCTCGTGTTCCATCTCGGCCTGGTATGGCCGAGACCGCGATCTCCGCCGCCGTTCTCACCGTCCGGGACCACGGCCGGGCCCGGACGCACTAGGCCAGCTGTCATCGTGCACCAACTTCATCATGACGTTGGCCTGTGTCGCGGGGTCGACCGCCACCCCGTACAACGTGTCGCCGGAACGAGCAAGGGTGATCCACGGCCAGGGCCCCTCCTCGTTGCGCAATGTGACGAGGTCGCCACGGGGGACGACCGTGCCCGCCAACCTGGACGGCTTCGCGAGGTTGTTCGTCCCACCAGCGGGTGTGACGGTCGCGGTGAACCTTCCGTCGTCTTCGATCCGGACGGCCATCCGCGCGTCGTCGATATAGAAGTATGCGCCCACCCAGGTGAAGGACCCGTTCCAGGTCCCGGCGAGCCCGCTGGCCTGAGTGAAGGCGGTGGCGACCGGCCCTGCCGCCAGCGAGGCGGCGCGGGTCCGGTACAGCCGGCGACGAATACGACCAGCGCCGCCGTGGAGAGCCTCGTAGCGAACCGGGGCCTATGCATACTGTTCTCCCTCTCACCTTGTTAGGCGCCACCGGCGGGCCTCCGGTTACCCGGGCACCGAGTAGCCGGCGCCGCGCGCCCGGGCGTGTCCCACGGTCCAGATGACGATCGCCGCAAGCCCGAACGCGGGCACGAGCGGCACCGGAGGGATCCCGGCGGCGACGGGGTCAAGAACCTATCCCGCTTACACGGTGCTGCTGTCCGGCGCTCTCGGCTCATCTCCGGCGAGCCGAGGTAGCGAACCGCGGACGATTCATGTAGCCTCCTCCACGTCCTCTCGCGGGTCAGGGCTCAGACCGACCGCGCTCCAACGCCGTAGTGCGGCCCGCCGCGGCCCACCGACGAAAGCGAGTTCCGCGTCGTTCGAGCTTGGGAGGAAGTCCCATGACCGACCCGGCCACCTCGAAGAGCGGCGTCGCTCTCAATGTCCCGACTCACACCACTGCTCCCCTGGAAGGCGTCCTCTGCACAGAAGAGTTCTGTCGTTCACGACCACGAGGCGCGCGAAAGTTCGCGCGAGAACCGAAGAGTTGGAGCAGCGCGAGTTCGTCCAGTCGCGGGTCAGGCGCAGCCGTGACCGTCCGCCGGCCTACTTTCTCGCGCTCTGTGCGTTCTTCGTGTTGCAGATCGCGACGGGAATCTGCCTGGCGCTCGACAAGCCATGACGGGATCAACGGAACGCGACCGCATCGCGCTGCCAGCGCCCACCGTGTGGCCGATGGCCGAAGAGGGAATGCTCACCTTCGCAGTCCGCGCTCGCCGGGGTCGCGCCGCGCTCGACCGGCCTCCGTCCGAGTGGCCCTGATCGGACCTGCCACGTGAAGTATCTCGGCGTTCTCCTGCTGGCGATCGTCGTCGGCCTCCTGATCGCCCTCTCAGTGCTTTCCTTGCGAAGCCAGCGCGGTGTGCGGTGTCCCGATCAGGTGGTGATCATCCGAGGCCGCGACGCAGGACCAGTTGAATGCGTCTGCATCGACGGCAGGCTTGCGACGTGCTTTGCCCCTGGCCCCTAGCCGCCGGGACAGTACACTTCACCCTACCGAACTGCTCGACGTAAATACTTCGGTCGAGTCGGATGTCAAAGCCGAAAGACTGGCGCGAGAAGACCGGTGCAGTGGAAATTTCGCCGGCGCGTGAAGACGCAAGGCAAATCAAGTTGCGCGGGATCGATGGCGGGCGGAAAATCTCGGCGGTATGACGTTTCGAGGAAGAAGAGCCTTTGACGACCTGTTCGCACGTGGCTGAGCCCGAACACCGGATCGCCGCCGCCGCGGAGGCCAAAAAGAGGATTCTGACTGGTATCCGACCAACCGGTCCCCTACACCTGGGGCACTATGCTGGCGCTCTCGAGAACTGGGTGGGGCTTCAGCGGACCTACGACTGCTATTTCCTGATCGCCGACTATCAAGTCTCGGACTACGCGGATGACATCACGAGAGTGCGGGAGTCGGTTTGGGAGGTCGCGCTTGATTGGCTCGCGGTGGGGCTGGACCCCGAGCAGGGTGCGTTCGTCATCGAGAGCTTGATCCCTGAGCACGCCGAGCTCATGGTGTGGCTCAGCTGGTTTCTGCCGCTCGGCATGCTTCAGCGGAACCCGACCTTGAAGGCGGAGATGGAGGACTTCGGGCGGAGGTCCGTGCCGGTTGCCTTCTTCACCTATCCGGTCATGCAGGTCGCCAACATCCTGATGCCACGAGCTCACCTCGTTCCGGTGGGTGAAGACCAGCTCCCGCACATCGAGCTTACCCGCGAGGTGGCCCGCCGATTCAACCGCCAGTTCAAGCCGGTCTTTCCCGAACCTGAGGGCTTGGTCGGGCGCGTGCCTCGCCTGGTCGGAACGGATGGTCAGGCAAAGATGAGTAAATCTCTAAACAACGCGATTTACCTCAAAGACCCGGCCGCTGTCGTGACCGCGAAGGTCCGCTCGATGTATACAGACCCGACACGGCTCCGGGCATCCGATCCGGGCCACATTGAGGGCAACCCGGTCTTCATGTATCACAACGCGTTCAACTCGAACGTGGAGGAGGTCAACGATCTCAAGGAACGCTATCGCCGCGGCGCTGTCGGCGACGTCGAGGTCAAGCAGAAGCTCGCCACGGCCCTCAACGCGTTTCTTGACCCAATCCGAGAGCGGCGCGCTCGCTACGAAGCGAACATGACCTTGGTCCGTGACGCGTTAGAGCTGGGCACGAACCGCGCTCGAAAGGTCGCTCAAGAAACCATGGCCCTGGTCCGTGACGCCTTGGACCTCGGATACCTGAACAATTCTCGCTGAGGGATGCAGACCCCCGTCTTCACTCGAGCTTATAGCGCACTAACTCGCGCTCGCGGATACCGTAACTGAGCTTGGCACGCTCTTTTACTGATTGCCTTACGTCCGGCGCGTACCATACCTCGAGCACGACGACCTGACTTCGCGGATCGGAGCATACGATCTTCACAAGCACCTGGTTGCCCTGGAGCTATGCGGGGGCGAGTCGTTCTCGGCGTGGAAAGGCTGCCTCGACGATCTCGTTGCGCGCGGCTTCCGGGCTCCGGTGCTCGCCATCATCGACGGGAACGCCGGGTTGCGGCGTGCCGTCGGACTCGTCTGGTCGAGAGCTGCCGTCCAACGCTGCTGCGTCCACAAGCTGCGCAATCTCACGCGTAAGGCGCCGAAGCATGCCCTGGCCGAGATCCGCGACGACTTCCATCGCATCGTTTACGCCGCGAATGCCGAGACCGCCAGCACCGCGTACGCGGCCTTCGAGCGCACGTGGATCAAGAGCTGTCCCGGCGTGGTGGCGAGCCTGCGGGAAGGCGGCGACGAGCTCCTCACGTTCTTTGCCTTTCCCAAAGCGCAATGGAAGACGCTGCGAACCACGAATACGATTGAGCGGCTCCACGAGGAATTTCGCCGACGGGTGAAGACGCAAGGCTCGCTGCCGAGCGAAGACGCGGCGCTGATCCTGCTCTTCAGTCTCGTGGCGAGCGGACAGATCAAGTTGCGCAGGATCGACGGATGGCGGAAGATCGCCGCGGTGCTCAGCAAGCACACGGCGGTGGCGGCATGATGATCAGAAGCACGGCGTGGACAATCTTCTGCGACGGCCCCATGAGCCGGCTGCCCGTCTTGGAGACCCGGACAGTTCGATCAGCCCTCTGTAGGCGGCGGCATGGCGACGAGATCTCGTCAGTCCTCACCCAACCCCGGGAGAAGACCATGAAGCGCGTTGCTCTCTCTGTGATCGCGATCCTGATGACGCTGTATGCCCCGGCGGTGCACGCGGACGTCGTTACCGACTGGAATCACCATACGATCGAGGCGCTGAAAGCCGCTGGCACGGTCGGCAATCCCTGGTCGCGCTCCATGGCGATGGTGCACGTCGCGATGTCCGACGCGGTGAATTCCGTGCAGCCGAAATACACGCGGTATGTCACCACCGCGCCGTTGGCGCCCAAGGCCTCGGCGGAGGCGGCCGCCGTATCCGCGGCACGCCACATTCTGATCCAGGTCGTGCCCGCCCAGAAGTCGAAGATCGACGAGGCGTATGCCGACTCTCTGAGCAAGATTGCCGATGGGGCCGCGAAGACCGACGGCATCGCGCTCGGCGAACAGGTCGCCGCCCTCGTCCAGTCGGATCGGGCCGCCGACCTCACGAATGTGCCGGAGACCTATCGCCCCCTCACGACGCCAGGGGTGTGGGTGCCGACGCAGCCGCCGCTCTTCTCGCAATACGCGCAGGCCAAGCCGTGGGGCATGAAGAGCGCGGACCAGTTCCGTCCAGGCCCGCCGCCGTCATTGACCAGCGCGCTCTACGCGCGCGACTACAACGAGACCAAGGACCTCGGCGGGACGAAGAGCACGAAGCGGACCCAGCAGCAGACCGATGCCGTGCGCTTCTGGAGCCAGCTCAACTTCGGCCCCTCGTGGAACGAGGCCGCGCGCCAGCTCTCCGCCCGCAAGGGACTGAACCTGGCCGACAGCGCCCGAGTGTTCGCGCTGCTCAACATGGGGATCGCCAACACCTTCATCACCGACTGGGACGCGAAGTTCCACTACAACTTCTGGCGGCCGGTCACCGCGATCCGCAATGGCGACCAGGACGGCAACGACGCCACCGAACGCGATGCCGGCTGGACGCCGTTCAACACCACGCCGATGCACCCGGAATATCCCTCGCAGGCGGCCATCCAGGCCGGCGTCGCGCTCGGCGTGCTCGATCCCGTGTTCGGCACCGGCGCCGTGCCGGCGTTCACCGTGACCGACCAGGTCGACGCGCGCCTGCAACGGCAGTTCACCAGCCTCGCGCAAATGGGCGAAGAGCAATCGATGGTCCGCATCTGGGGCGGCATCCATTTCCGCAACACGCTGGAGATCAGCGAGCAGATGGGCCGCAAGCTCGCCGCGCACTTGCTCACCACCTGCATGACGCCGGTGCGTTGAAAGAGGACGGTCGTGAGGATCCTGCGTCGTTCGGCCTTCGTGCTCTTGGTGCTGGGGCTGGCCGGGGCCAGCGCGGCCCAGTCCACGCCGCCCGCCGAGGCCGTGCGCCGTGTGGAGCGCCTTGTGGCGACGATCGCCCAGGAAGCGGCGATGCTGTGTCCGCTGTCGGATCCGGGTGATCAAGGGGCGCTGGACCGGTGTCGCGTGGCGCTGTTCAAGGATTCGTACTTCAAACGTAGCCTCGCGCGCATCGTGTTGTGGGGTCGGCCGAGCCCCGTGGCGGGTGCGCGACTGAAGGACACGAACCTCACCCAGTTCGGCGCCGAGGTCCTGTCGGGACTCTACCTCCCCATGTTCATGTTCAACGGCCGCTACCAGGTCACGTACGACACCACGGAGGCCCGATACCGCGCGCGGCTCGAAGGCGTGTTCCGCAACAACTTGATCCCGGGCCAGTACCCGTATCCCTTCTGGCACGACGCGAAGAAGTGGAGCGACTACCAGCGCGCCAACGGCATCACGCTGTGGATCGATCCGTACACGTCGAAGATCGTCGTCGGCCAGTTCTCGCGGCAGGAGGGCGCGGATCCGCGCCTGAACACGGCGTCGCGCGTCCCACCCGCGTTCGACGGCAAGTGGATGTGGGTCGACGACAAGGGCGAGCCGCAGCCCAAGCCGGCGCTCTTCGTCGGGCTGTTCCGTGCCGACAACCCGTACCTGGATCAGCTGCAGACGACCTACAAGGATCTGGCGCTCGACATGCGCAACGGCACTTGCAACACCTGCCACGTCCCCGACAATCCGGACAAGATGAAACGGCTGGTCCTGCTGCAAACACCGGCGCACGCGGCGGCCGAGATCTCGCGCGTGATGGCCGCCGTAGGGAGCAACCGGATGCCGCGCGATGAGCTCGGCCTCGAGAAGGAGCTGGACGCCGCGACGAAGGCGGTCCTGCTGAAATACGGCGCGGCGTTCGAATCGACTGTGAAGGCAGCGTACGCGTGGGAGAGGGGGGACTGAGAGTAGACCGCCGTCTCACGCCGCGTGTGGCGCGATCACACTCCGCACGATTGCGATCAGATCCGCCGGATCGATCCGGCTTCGCGATGTGGCGAGCTGGTGATCAACCTCAAGACCGCGAAGGCGCTCGGCCTGACGATCCCGCCGTCGCTGCTGCTGCGGGCGGATCAGGTCCTTGAATGACCGGAAGTCACGCCGCTATTTCCACCGCAATCGGGACGCCACCCGCCTTGACGACATAGAATTCGGTGCCGTCAACAATCTCTGTACGATTCACAGACCACACGAACGTGCCTTTACCTCTTGGGCTTTCCCACCGGTATTCCCATTCATAGCCGGGGCGCCAAACGGGCGCCTCCGCGGTCGGTACGCCCGCGGCTGCCGTTGGTATCAGCGACAGCGGAAGGGCTCTGTCTCCGCGCTGGGTCGGTATTCCCGTCGTCCCGGTCACAGGCGGCGGTCCAGGCGGCGGGCTTTTCCGATTGGGTGAGAGATCCACAACCGCTGTAGCTTGCGGCGGTAATGCGATGCTGAGACGAACCTGAAGGGGCCGGTTCTGATCGTCAGTCCCCGTGAAGACGACGTCCCAGAGTGGTTGAGTGCTGCCCCGCGCCGGCAAGATTGGTATGTGACGAGAGGGAATTTCCATCACCGCCGGGACGGAGCTGCCATGGTCCAGTCATGCGCCCGTAACCGGGCGAACTTCCGGGTCTATACACGGTCCGATGCATCTCTGTCAGAGTTAGCGATCTTTCGCCAACGTTCTTGATTACGAGGTTGAACTCGTATGCCTCTGTCGGCTGGCCCTGAATAGTCTTGGTGACAACCGCGAAGTCTGTCGCTCGCCAGGCGATTGGGCCGCTACTGCCTTCTGTCCGGACGAACCCCGCGCAGCCAGCGAATAGGAGCGCCACACCGACGATGTGACGTGCAGATTTGAACCGGCCGTGAGGGCGCTTACTACAGAGAACGTCAATAACGCTACGCGGCTGGCGCACGGGCCGGGCGCCGCCGGCGGGTCGCAAGCGGTTATCAAAGTACCGCACGAAACTTTCGATCGCCCGCGCCAGCCCGCTGGAGTCGTCCCCGATGTGATTGATCTGGCGGCCCGCGGCCTTGGCGCGCCGTTTGCGACGTTCCGCACTTGCCGTGGAGAGGCAGTCCAAGATTCGGGCCCTCGTGAGCGCGACCGCCGCGCTCGCGCTGCTTTCCGTTGCATTCCCCCTGGCCGCCCACGGCCCTACCAGCCGTCCAGCCGGCGCGCCGGCACCGGCGCCGCGCGTGCCCGCATACCGTGTCGTCGACGTCGGCACCCTGCAAGAGGGGGTCAGCAGCCTCTTCCGGGGACTCAACAATTCCGGCCACGGGGCGGGCGGATCCGGCACTTTCGGCTCGGGGCACCGGGCGCTCATGCTGTCGAGCACCCGGGTGGAGCCGATCGGTCCGCCGGGAGCCGACTACAGCAGGGCGTTCGGGCTGAACGATCTCGGCGAGGTGGTCGGCTCCGTCAACACGAGCAGCGCGGTCCGCGGATTCGTGTGGTCGCGAACCGCCGGACTGCGGCTCCTGTCACCGCTGCCGGGCGACAGCGGCTCCGAGGGCTTCGGGATCAACGCACGGGGCGAGACGGTCGGCGTTTCGAGCGGACCGCGCGGGGTCAACGCCGTGCGCTGGACGTCGTCGGGCGTGCCGCAGGCCCTGGCGACCGTTGCCGGCACCAGGACGAGTCGGGCGCTGGCGATCAACGACGCGGGCGACGCCGTTGGCTCTGCCGAGGACGGCCGCGCGCGCCGGGCCATCCGCTGGCGCGGCGGCGCCAGCGCCGAAGAGCTGGGCGCGCTGCCCGGCCACGTCACCAGCGAGGCGGTGGCGATCAACACTCGCGGCGAGGTCGCCGGCTGGTCAGGGCCGCTCGGCGGCGAGCGGGCCTCACTGTGGGCGCCGGGCCTCGCGGTCCGCGACCTCGGCACGCTACCCGGCGGCCAGTGGAGCCGGGCGCGGGCGGTGAACGGCCATGGCGAGGTCGTGGGAAGCTCCGGAAGCTCCCTCGGCGCTCGTGCGTTCCGGTGGACCGCCGCCGCCGGGCTGCAGGACCTCAACGACCTGGTCCCGATCTCCGATTTCGTCCTCCTGGACGTCGCCGGCGTCAACGAGGCCGGCGAGATCCTCGTCATCGGGCGCGACGAGCTTCCCGACGCCGGCGCCGATACCCACACCAACCACGAGTTCCCCGTGCGCGTCTTCTTCCTGCAGCCGCTCCCATGAGCTTGCGCCGGGCCTGGCTGATCGCGATCGTCGTGGGCCTGCTGGCCACGCCGGCCTCCGCTCAGACGTCCACCGTCGGACAGTGGACGACCTTGCCGGCGCTGCCGTTCTTCCCGATCAACCTGATCCTGCTACCCAGCGGCAAGGTCATGATGTATCCGGGCGACGAGGGGATCTCGGGCGACAACTCGCTCTTGTGGGATCCGGCCACGGCCTCGACGCTGCCGCTGGCGCACGTCGGCTACGATCTCTTCTGCACCGGCCACGCCCATCTCGCTGACGGCCGGGTGCTGGTGGTGGGCGGCCACATCCAGAACTTCGTGGGCCTGCCGCGGGCCAGCATCTACGACCCCGTCGCCGACCGCTGGACCGCGCTGCCCGACATGAACGCCGGGCGCTGGTACCCCACGGCCACCACGCTGCCGAACGGCGACGTGCTGATCATATCCGGCGACATCGACACCAGCGTCGGCGTGAACCCGCTGCCCCAGGTGTTCCAGGTCGGCTCCGGCTCCTGGCGCGATCTCAGCAACGCTCAGCTCCTTCTCGATCTCTACCCGTACATGCACGTGGCGCCGAACGGCCTCGTCTTCAACTCGGGGCCCGCGGCCTCGACGCGCTACCTGGATCCGTCAGGGACGGGGGCGTGGACGAGCGTGGCCGACCGGCCGGGCGGCTATCGCGACTACGGCGGCTCGGTGATGTATGCCCCGGGTAAGGTTCTCGCCATGGGAGGCGGCGATCCACCACTCGCGACGGCGGAGGTCATCGACCTGAACGAGGCCGCTCCCGCCTGGCACACGATTGCTTCGATGGCCTTCGCTCGCCGGCAGATGAACTCGACGATCCTTCCCGACGGCACGGTGCTGGTGACGGGCGGCACCAGCGGGCCAGGCACCAACAACACGGACACACCGGTCTTCGCCGCCGAGCTCTGGAACCCGACCACGCAGCGGTGGACGACGATGGCCAGCGCCAGCGTGCCGCGTCTGTATCACTCCGCCGCCCTGCTGCTGCCTGACGGGCGAGTCCTCAACACGGGGGGCAACGGGTACCGGGACGTCCAGGTCTTCGAGCCGCCATATCTCTTCAAGGGCGCGCGGCCGACGATCACCTCGGCGCCCGGCAGCGCGTCGTACGGCAACGCCGTGTTCGTGCAGACGCCCGACGTCGTGGCCAGGGTCACGCTGATGCGGCTGGGCGCGGTGACGCATACCAACGACATGGACGCGCGATTCCTGGAGCTGCCGTTCACGGCCGCCGGCTCCGGCGTGAACGTGACGCTGCCGGCCGGCCCGACGCTGGCCCCGCCCGGCTACTACATGCTCTTCGTCCTCAACGGCCAGGGCGTGCCGTCCGTCGGCCGCATCCTCCAGGTGGGCGCCACGACGCCCGGCGGGCCGAGTGTCGTGTCGCTCAGCCCACGCAGTGCGCCGGCGGGCGGACCGGCCTTCACGCTCACCGTGGACGGCAGCGGCTTTGCCGCGGGCGCAAGCGTCCAGTGGAACGGGGCGGCGCGGCCGACGACGGTCGTGAGCCCCACCCGGGTCACGGCCAGCATTGCCGCCGCCGACATCGCCACGGTGGGCACTGTCACCGTGCGGGTCGTCAATCCGGGCCCCAGCACCTCGAACGCGGCGACGTTCACCGTCACCGGACCCAGCGCCTGCCCTACCGGCCAATTCTTCGCCGAGTACTTCAACAACGTCACGCTGGCCGGGACGCCGGTGCGCACGGCGTGCGAGACGGCGATCAACTACGACTGGGGCACGGGCGGCCCGGCCGGCCTGCCGACCGACAACTTCTCGGTGCGCTGGAGCGGGCGCTTCATGTTCGTCGGTGGGAGCACCACCTTCACGGCCCGGGCCGACGACGGCATCCGGCTCTTCCTCGACGGGGTAGCGATCATCGACCAGTGGCGCGATCAGCCCGCCACCACCTACACGGCGGTGACGACGGTCACCGACGGCGAGCACGACGTGAAGGCGGAGTACTACGAGCGCGGTGGCCTGGCCGTGGCTCAGGCGAGCTGGAGCCGCGTCGCCGGGCAGACCCCGACCCTCGGCTCGCTGTCACCCAGCAGCGCCGCCGCCGGCGGCCCCGCGTTCACGCTCACCGCCACCGGCACGAACTTCGTCACCGGCAGCACGCTGCTGTGGAACGGCGCCGCTCAGCCGACCACCTTCGTCAGCGCCACCCAGCTGACCGCCAGCATCGGCGCCGATGACATCGCCACGGCCGGCTCCGCATCGGTCACCGTCCGCAACTCCGACGCGGCCGTGTCCAACGCCCTGACGTTCACGATCGGCGGCTCCGTCGGCCCCTGCCCCACCGGCCAGTTCTTCGCCGAGTACTTCAGCAACATCGCGCTGACCCCGCCCGCCACCCGCACCGCGTGCGAGAGCGCCGTCAACTACGACTTCGGCGCGGGCGGACCGGCCGGGCTTCCCGTCGACAACTTCTCCGCTCGCTGGACCGGCCGCTTCCAGTTCGCCGGCGGCAGCGTGACGTTCACCGCACGCGCCGACGACGGCGTGCGCGTCTTCGTGGATGGCGTGGCGGTCATCGATCAGTGGCGCGACCAGCCCGCCACCACGTACACGGCGGCGCGGACGCTGACTGCCGGCGAGCACGAGGTGAAGGT
>Ga0066709_100003954_pt1 | contig 11625 bp, 10 predicted proteins | sample GraSoiAngelo_158_FD_79665 | JGI IMG/M metagenome (GOLD analysis project Ga0066709, IMG submission 79665) | Grasslands soil microbial communities from the Angelo Coastal Reserve, California, USA - 14_1009_16_30cm | ecosystem: Environmental > Terrestrial > Soil > Grasslands | place: USA... | reverse complement strand
GGCGGCGCAACAGCGACGGGTCTTGCATCGGTGGGCGTGTCACTGCATGCCAACGACGGACCATTCAGCAGTAAGTACTGGAACGGCAGCGCGTGGGCTGTGGCGGCGACTTTCCTCGCGACGGACAACGCGCCCGTGTGGACGCTGGCGGCTGCCCTCCCGACGGGCGCCAGCCTGCCAGAGGGAAGCTACACCGTCTGCTCGCGGGCGATAGACGGCGCCACCAACACACAGGCGCCGCTGAGCTGCAACACGTTCACTATTGAAAATCCGCCATACGTTCACGCTGCGGCGCCGGATGGCATGGCCAAGGTTTCTCGCACGCGGGACGTCGTCACCGTCACCTTCAGCGAGACCATGTTCAGTGACACCGCTGGGACGGTCCCGCTGAGCGCAGCCGACTACGGCACACGCATCCGCGTCGAGTCCGGTAGCGCCGGCGGTGCGCTGGTGGCGGGCACGGGTAGCTACAACGCGACAACCTTCACGTATACCGTCACGCTGACTCCCGACGGAACCGGCGCGACGCTGGCTGAGAACACGCTCTACGCGATCAACATCCTGGGCGGCCCGGCCGGCGTGCGCGACAGCCGCGGCAACGTGCTCGCAGATGGCGCCGGCGCCGCGATTCCACGGGACGTGAGCCACACCTTCAACACGCCCAATCCGACGATCGCGCCGTGGACTCCGCCGAGCGGTGCCGGAGTGCGAGCGCCATCGGCGAGTTCGCGCCGCGACGTCGCAGCCAGCGCCATCGGCGGACAATTCTACGTAGTGGGTGGTCAGGTGCCAGGGGGCACGACGGCGACGGCGGCCAACGAGTCCTACGACCCGATGACTGACACGTGGACGAGCCGGGCGCCCATGCCGACAGCGCGGTACGGCCTTGCGGCCGCGGTGTATGCCGACAAGCTGTATGTCTTTGGTGGTGCAAACACAGCCGGCACGTTGAAGACAGTCGAGGCCTTCAACCCGGCCACCAACACGTGGAGTACCGAAACGCCCCTGCCTACCGCACTGAAGTATCTCGCGGCGGCGGAGATGAACGGGCTCCTGTACGTGGTTGGCGGCACCAATGTCAGCAACGCCCAGCAGAGCGCGCTCTACGCATATGACCCGATTGCCAAGACGTGGACGACGCGCGCGCCCATGCCAGCCGCCGGCGCGTATCCGACTGGTGCGCGCAACAAGCTGACCCTGACGACCGCTAATGGTCGCCTGTGGGCCATTGGCGGAGCCGGCGGCCAGGGCACCCACGTGCAGCTGTACAACCCGGCTGCCAACGCGTGGACCGAGGCGCCAAACCTGCCCGCGAAGCGGTCGCTGCACGGCACGTCGGTGCTGAACGGTTACCTGTACGTTGTCGGAGGCCTGGACGCGACCACGGCCCAGCCAACTGACACCGTGTATGTGTACGATCCGCTGCTCGGGACGGGCGGGTCATGGCGCACAGCGACCCCGCTGCCAGAAGCACGCGCCGCATTTGGCGGGCAGGTCGCCGTGGTTGATACGCTGCCGGAGCCCGCCCGGTCGGGCATCCTGGTAGCCGCTGGCGCGGTGGGCGCCGCGTCCACCGTAACGAACAGCCTGACTGTCGGAAGCAACTAGAGCGATGTCTGGACAGCTGGGCCTCAACTCCCTCACAGCGGGCACCCTCGGCAGGTTGCAGCGCAGCGACAGCGCATTGTCCGAGTCGATCCGGAGGCTCAGCTCTGGCCTCCGTATTACGCAGGCGGCCGATGACGCCGCGGGACTCAGCATGGCCGTGCGGCTGCGGGCTCAGGTGCGCGGCTGGCAGATGGGGCAGCGCAACGCGCAGGACATGACCTCGCTGCTGCAGACGGCCGACGGTGCGATGGGCGACGTTACCGCGCAGGTTCAGCGCATCCGCGAGCTGGCCGTCCAGGCAGCCAACGGCACGCAGAGCACCGCCGATCGGCAGGCGATTCAGCAGGAGATTGCATCGCTGCAGGGAGCAGTCCAGGCCACCGTTGACGGCGCCGAATTCAACGGGATCAAACTGCTGGGCGGGCAGTTGGCTACCCCCGCTCCGACGGTTGACGTTACGGGTATCCTGGGCGGTGTCTCCGGCAACGGCACCAGTAGCACCGCGTCGGGTACCTACCAGATCAAAGTAACCCAGGCGCCCAGGCGCGCCGCGGTGGTCGGCGACCAACCTGTTACGACGATCGCCAGTGGTCCTGTGCAGATGACGATCAGCGGTGCCATCGGATCCAAGACCCTCACGTTCAACACCGGCGACAGCCCCGCGACGATGGTGGCGACGATCAACGCCCAGAGCGCTGCGACCGGCGTCCAGGCGCTGATCACCGACGCCACCACGACGTACGACGATGGCACGCAAGTGGACCCGTTCGGCGATGGCTATCTGTACCTGCGTACGGTGCAAGCGGGATCCGGCGCCACCGTCACCGTCTCGACAACAGGCGATGCGGGCAACGACCATACTGGATTTGGTCTGGCGCCCGTCTCCAACACCGGCCAGGACCTGCAAGGCGAAATCAACGGCGTCCCAGCCACCGCCGCGAGCGGCGGCGCGGGCTTCACGCTCACGGCGGGCCCAGCTGCCGGCGGAGCCAACGGGTTGACCGTGACACTGCAGAACCCGCCGGCCGGCGCCTTCCAGGCCGCCCTTCAGGGCGGGACGTATCCGGCGCCTGGCGTGACCCTGGGCAACATCACGGTGACCGCCTTTGCACCAACCGTGGTGGACCTCCAGCTGCAGGCGATGACCGGACCCTCGGCGGCACACCTTCGCACGATTGACATCGCCGCGTTGACCGTCGGCGCTGTCTCGATCGGCGGCGCGGGCACGCTGGGCAGTATCGACGTCACAACAGAGGCGGGCGCGGCCGCTGCCATAGCGCTAGCCGACGCGGCACTGGTGCAACTCGCGGCAGCGCGCGGGAAGGTTGGCGCGTCAACGCGTGGAATGGAGTCAGCGCTGACGCGCGCGTCCGATGCCGAGCTGAACCACATCGCCGCGGTGTCCCGCATCGAGGACGCCGACATCGCCAGTGAACTGTCGAGCCTGGTTCGGGCGCACGTCCTCCAGCAGGCAGGCCTGGCGGTTCTGGCGCAAGCAAACGTCCTGGCCAGCTCCGTCCTGGACCTCCTCCGCCCCGCAGCCGCACTCGGCGACGCACAATCCCTTTATCAACCATCTCAAGTTTGATATGAATGTCGGTGCAGTAGGGAGCGAGCGCAGCGACGCGGGTCTGCACCCTAGCTGCCGCATCAGGTCGCTGATCGCCGACGCCTGCCAGCCAGGTACTTCTGGCGCCCAAAGTCGGGCGTCGCTTCTCTACTGAGGTTGTAGGCCGCGGTCGCACACTTCGCCGATGGCAGTGGCGACAGCCGGCTTGGCAAATAACCGTGATTCGATCCTGGCGCGGCTGAGCCGCTATTCGGATCTGGTGTTGGCCGCGGCGGTGTGCGCCGTGGTCGGCATGATGATCGTCCCGCTGCCGGAGTGGCTGCTGGATCTGCTGATCATCACCAATCTCAGCCTGGGGCTGGTGATGCTCATGGTGGCCGTCTACGCCCGTGATGCGCTGCAGTTCTCGGTCTTCCCCAGCCTGTTGCTGCTGACCACTCTGTTCCGTCTCGGCCTGGACATCTCAGCTACACGCCTCATCCTCCTGCAGGCCCACGCCGGCCAGGTGCTCACCGCGTTCGGCAACTTCGTCGTCGGCGGCAACTTCGTCGTCGGCGTGGTCGTGTTCCTGATCCTGATCGTCGTCAACTTCGTCGTCATCACCAACGGCGCCGGCCGCGTCGCCGAAGTCGCGGCGCGCTTCACCCTGGACGCCATGCCTGGCAAGCAGATGGCCATCGACGCCGAGCTGAACGCCGGCGCGATCAACGAGGAAACAGCCAGGGCACGCCGACGCGCGATTCAGCAGGAAGCGGACTTCTATGGCGCGATGGACGGCGCTTCGAAGTTCGTCAAGGGCGACGCTATGGCCGCGATCATCATCATGATCATCAACATCGTCGGCGGCTTCGTCATCGGCGTCATCCAGCTCAAGATGCAGATGGGCGACGCGCTGGGCGCTTACACGCTGCTGACCGTCGGCGAAGGGCTCACCTCGCAGATCCCGGCGCTACTGATCTCCACGGCGACGGGCATGATCGTCACCCGCGCCGCCTCCGAGCCTGACAGCAATCTGGGCAAGGACGTCACGAACCAGCTGTTCAGCAATCCACGCGTCCTGGCAATCGTCGGCGCGCTCTTGCTGCTGATGTCTCTTGTCCCGGGCCTGCCCAAGATCCCGTTCATCGCCATCGGGATGATGATGCTCGGTGGCGCTCAACTGCTGAGGAAAAACGCCAAGCAGCAAGCTGCTACAGCCGCGACCGCAAGCAATGCGCCCGCCTCAGCCCAAGAGCCCGAGAGCCTGAGCCACCTGCTGCATGTCGATCCGATCAGCATCGAGATCGGCTACGGCCTGATCACGCTGGCGGACGCCGACAGTGGTGGCAACCTGCTCAGCCGAGTAACCCTGATTCGCCGCCAGATCGCGACGGACATGGGACTCGTGGTGCCCACGATTCGCATCCGCGACGACCTGCAGCTCCCCGCCGATACCTACGTTGTGCATCTGCGGGGCGTAGAGGTCGCGCGGGGTGAGCTACGTGCGAAGAAGCTGCTGGCGATGAATCCAGGCACCGCCGATACATCGGCTGGCGAGCTGGAGGGCATTCCCGCCGTAGAGCCGGCGTTTGGTCTACCTGCCCGCTGGATTGCGCCAGAGCTGCGCGATCACGCCGAGGTGCTCGGCTACACGGTGGTCGACCCGACATCGGTGATCACGACACACCTGTCCGAGGTGATTCGCCAGCACGCGCCGTCGATTCTCAGCCGTCAGGACGTCCAGGCACTGCTCGACGGAGTCAAGGACGAGCATCCTGCCCTCGTCGGCGAGCTGGTGCCCGATCTGTTGAGCATCGGCGAAGTGCAAAAAGTGCTGCAGCATCTGTTGAGCGAACGCATCACGATACGCGACCTCGTCACGATCCTCGAGTCGCTGGCGGACACCGCCCGCACGACTCGTGACCCAGATCAGCTCGGCGAGCGTGTACGCCAGGCCCTCGGGCGGGCAATTTCACGGCAGAACCTCGGGCTCGACGGCCGCCTATCGGTGTTGACGCTCTCGCCCACCTGGCAGCAGTCGCTAGCCGGCGCGCTGCAAACGACCGAGTCCGGCGGCTCGATCTTGTTGATGGACGCGCCCACCGGCAACAAGCTGATCCAGGCACTGTCGAGGGAGATGGAGCGCGTGGCCGCGCTCGGCCACAACCCGATCCTGCTGTGTCCGGCTCGTCTGCGGCTGGCGCTGCGACGGTTCATCGAGCGGTCACTCAACGCGTTGACGATCGTGTCGTACAGCGAGGTGGCCCCACAGATCGAAGTCACGACACTGGGTGTGGTCGGCGATGCCGCAAGTATCTGAGCTGCTGACGATCGGTCAGCGCCTTGAACTCGGGGTCGGGACAGACGAGGTTCAATGGTTCCCGACTCGCCTCGAAGACCACGAGGGCCGGGGCGGGCTGACGGTGGCCTGGCCGACCGATCGCGATCGGCGCCTCATCCCGGTCGCCAACGGTCAGACGCTCGAGCTGGCGTGGTCGTCGCGTGATGCGCTGTATTCCGCCACGGTCGAGGTTCATCGCGGGTCGACTGGCGGCGTACCCCACCTGAGGCTGGAAGTCCGAGGGTCCTGGCGCAGGACGCAGCGCCGAAATGCAGTACGCATCAGCGTGGCGATCCGCCCACGAATCGCCGATCTTGTCTGTGGTAACGCACGCCGCAGCCTGCGCCTCGGGTTGACCAACATCAGCGCGACCGGCGTCCAGGTCCGTTCCAAGGATGAGCTGCGGCGTGGCGACCTGATCGACATCGCCTTCAACCTTATGGGCGTTGATCAGGAGGTTCACCTGCAGGCGCGTGTGCGACGTCTTCAACGCAATGAGCGCGTTTGGGACGCTGGCTGCGAGTTCGAAGGGGTCTCGGATCGACTTGCTCAGCGCATCGTGCAGTTCATCTTTGCGCAGCAGCGGCTCGCGGCTCACGCGCGGCGGAGCCAGGCGTGAAGCCCGGTCGAGTACGTGTCGTCGACGACACGGTCATGACCTGGGCTCACCGGCTCGTCTGGGCCATCTGTCTGGGCGTGTACATGACCGTGTTTATTGGTGGGATTCTGGCTGGCGGTTCGGAGTTGGTAACGCTGGGCCGCGCAATCGGCTTCACCCTTGTCGCGGCCGTGCTGGCTCGCATCGGCCTCGCCCTGCTCGATGGGGCCACTCTGCCAGTCGAACAGGGTCGATTGGCTGACGAAGAAGGGCCTCTCGGCTCTCTGGTTGAACCGGTCTCGTCGACTAATGTGGCCGAGCAAGTCGAAGGGGCCGAAGTGGCCTGATGGCGAAAGGTAGGGAATCGAGTTACGCATGGATGGAGCCATGGCCGCAACACTGACGAAGGCTGCATCCCCGCAGCAGTACCCCCACACGCCCGAGGACCTGCGCAAGGAGCCGAACTATCCCATCTGGGTGCGGCTCCGAGCAGGTGATCGGGCGGCACGGGATGAGCTCGTGGTTCGCTATGCGCCGCTCGTCAAGTACGTGATCGGGCGCATGGCGATCAGTCTGCCCGCGGCCATGGATTCGGACGATGTCCTCTCGGCCGGGACGGTTGGTCTGTTGCACGCCATCGACCGCTTCGATCCTGACCAGGGTGTCCGCTTCGAGACGTACGCGCTGCAGCGCATCCGCGGCGCCATCATCGATACGATTCGCTCGCTGAGCCCACTTTCTCGCGGGGCGGGTCGTCGAGCGCGACTGCTCGAGGAGACCGCGGCGGTGCTGGCCCAACAGCTGGGCCGTGCGCCGACGCAGGACGAGCTGGCGCGCGAGCTGGGCGTCGATCAGGCCGAGCTGGGGCGCATGCTGCTCGAATCGGCCCACGTCATTGTCTCGCTCGACGGCACTGGCTCAGCAGGCGACGACGACGGTGAAGTCCAGTCGCTGCGCGATCTGCTGCACGATGCAGACGAGGCCGGTACGGACGAGGTGGTCGAGGAGAACGAGCTGATCGATCGGCTCAGCTCGGCGATTGACTCGCTGCCGCCGCGCGATCGGCTCGTCCTGAACCTCTACTACCACGAGGAGCTGACGCTCAAAGAGATCAGCCGTGTCATTGAGGTGTCCGAGTCGCGTGTCAGCCAGATCCACACCGCGGCTGTGATGAAGCTGCGGGCGCTGCTGCGGACCACGCAGCTCGCCAAAGCCGCCTGAGGGAGCCGACGTGCAGCGTCTGGCAGCGCTCTTCCCGGCCGTCACCTCGCTGTTTTCGAGCGGCATCGCTCGTTCGCGGTCGACAGACGTTCCTACCCCTGAAGGGTACCTTTCGGCTTGCGCATGCGAGCGAGCGATGCGACCGGTCGCTGTCAGACAGAGGATCGCCGTAGCGATTGTCAGTGTCGTGATCGGCGTGACGCTGCTGGCCCAGGTTGCGCTGGCCGACGCGACGCCAGTTCAGCTCATCCTGATGTACATGCCCAATGTGTCGAACACGGGCAGCTCCGCTGCGAGTGGCATCGCCGAGCTGGTCATGCCGGAGGGTGAGTTTCGCATCAATACCGCCGACCTGCGACGCCTCGATGGTGATAAGCAGTACGTCGCGTGGGTAATCAACACCAGCACGAACGAGTTCCAGCGTCTGGGCGCCTTCAACACCGCTGAGTCCACCGGATCCCTGCACTACGAGAACGTCCTGCCGGATGCGATTCCGAACAAGCACTGGAATCTGCTCATCATTACCGTCGAGGACAGCCCGACGCCCGCTCGGCCAAGCTCCAGACACAGCATCGCGGGTGTGTTTCCGGGTCCCGACAACGCGCCACTGCCTGGTGTTCTGCCCAATACCGGCGGTGACGAGCTATCAGCCGTCAGCTATCAGCTCTCAGCTGTCAATCGGGCCGAGTGGCTGGCCGCGTCGGTACTTGCCGCTCTCACGCTGACCGTCACTTTTGGCTCAGGATACGTGGTGGCACGCAGGCGAGCCCCTCGCCAGTGACTGCTGATGGCTAACCGCTCATGATCCGAGGTATTTACACCGCCGCGGCTGGATTGGCGACTGCCCGGCTCCGTCTGGGCGTCGTGTCCAACAACGTGGCCAACGCGGCGACGCCTGGCTATAAGCAGGACCAGCTGCCCGACGAAGTCGGCAAGACCATCAACCTGCAGCGTTGGGCTGTCGATGCTCAGGGCCGTCCCGTCGGCAACATCACGCTTGGTCCGCAGGTTGGCGTCTCGCAGCTCGATCTCACAGCCGGACCACTCCAGGAGACAAGCAACCCGCTCGACGTGGCGATCGCCGGGACCGGTTTCTTCAGCGTTCAGCGCGCGGACGGCACGCTCGCCTATACGCGCGACGGCGGCTTTCACGCCGACGTCGATGGTTCTCTTCGTGCCCGCGATGGATCGGCCGTGCTCGATGCCGCTGGTCAGTCGATTCAGCTTCCAGCGGGAACCGATGTGTCAGTCGCCGCTGATGGCTCAATCCTGGCGGGCGGCACCAGCGTGGCCCAGTTGCAGATCGTCGACTTTCCCGCCGGCGCGCAGTTGAACAAGGTCGGCAACGGGATGTTCACCGCGCCTGCAGGCGTTCAAGCGCAGCCGGCAAACGGCGTACAGCTCTATCAGGGCTATCTGGAAGGGTCGAACGTTGATATGACCGAGGCGATGGTCTCGACAATGAACCTGGTGCGCGCGTATGAAGCCAATCAGAAGCTGCTCCAGATGCAGGACGAAACGCTCAAGGCCACCGTCAACGAGGTCGGCAGGGCGTAACGATGGAAATCTCGCAGCGCATCGCCGTCACGGGCATGCTGGCCAGCCAGCGCCAGCTCGACGTCGTGTCCAACAACCTGGCTAACGCCAACTCGACTGGCTTCAAGCGCGCCGTAGCGCACACGACCGATGTCGGCTATCAAGCTGGCCTGACGGCGCCGGTCGGCCCAGGCGGTCTCGACGTGCATCTGATGGGCATCGGGCAGGGCACACAACTGGCAGACATCACGCATGAGTTCATGCCAGGGACGCTCCAGGCGACGGGTAACCCGCTTGACGTTGCCCTCGAGGGTGACGGCTTTTTCCAGGTCACGATGCCCGACGCTTCGACGGGCTACACTCGCGATGGCTCGTTCAACGTGGACAGCACTGGTCGTCTCGTAACGAGCGGTGGGCTCCCGCTCCAATCGAACGCGGCTACGGACCTTGTGGTTCCAGCGGGGGCGATCGACGCTCGATTGGACGACGCGGGTCAGCTCATCGCCACGGATGCAACTGGCACGGATCAGGTCGTAGGCCGCCTTGCTATGGCGCAGTTCGCGAACAACGCTGGGCTGCAAGCCAATGGCCAGAACCTGTGGACGCCTACGGCCGCCTCAGGTACGGCCAATCCCGTGAATCAAGCCGCGGCGAACGCACCATTGGTCGTGGCCGGCGCGCTCGAAGGCTCCAACGTCGAAATGGCCGACGAATTCACACGTTTGATCCAGGCGCAGCGGGGATACCAGCTGAACGCCAAAGTCGTCCAGGCCTGGGACGACGTGGAGCGCATGGCCAACGAGCTGAAAAGCTCATGAGCAGGACTAAGGTACTGGTTCGCACCAGTGTAGACGTGAAGGATCACCCCTGTAGAAACGCAAGGTGGCGGCCGATACTGATTACAACCGGGTACGGACGTACTTCCGCCGTCAGTACCCCGGTACCCGACCAGCCCACTATGACGCCCCTCGGAGGATCCCACAGCTAATGAATCTCGAACGACTCGGAGCGCATGAGGCCGCCCGCGCTTACGTACAGCAGACGGAGGTCAACCGCTCCGCCGCGCCAGCCCGCCCCGAAAACGCCGACAAGTCACGCACCCGCGCTAACAGTCGCCGCGACACGGTCACTCTGTCGGACAACGCTCGCGTTCTTGCGTCCGCCCGTGAGGTAGTTCAGCAAGCACCCGACGTGCGCGAGCAGAAAGTTGCCGATATCAAGCAGCGCGTCGCCGACGGCACGTACTCCGTTCCGTCGCACGTGCTCGCCCGCAAGATGCTCACGACTGAGCAGAACTAGGACGGACCTACCAGATGAGCTCTTCCGCTGACGCCAGCCGCACTACACTCGAAGCAGCCCTCAAGGACGTCCACGCGACGCTTGTCGGGTTGCTCGAAGCTGCGGGCGAGCAGCGAGCCGCGCTCGAGTCGCGTGACCGCGAGCGCCTGGAGGCCGTGAGCGCGCGCCAGGAGAGTCTCACGTTGCGCCTCGAACACGCGGAGCGTGTGCGGATGACGTGCATGCCGGCGGCCAGTCTGGAGGAGAGCATCGCGCTTCTTCCTGCAGAACCGGGTAGGCGCATCGCCCGATTGACCGCGGCGATCCGTCAATCGGTTCTGGACTTGCGCGAGCAGCACGCGCGTAATGCTGCGCTGCTCCAGCGCAGTCTCGAGCTGACAGGCCACACTTTGCAGTTTCTGCAGCGTCTGGTGCTGGGCCAGCCGCCGACGTATTCGCCGAGCGGACTCGCGGGCATGAGCCATAGCCTCGTGCTGGACGGTCGCGCATGACCTCGCCCTTTTTCGGACTCGAAATCGGCTTACGTGGTCTGCGGACCTGGCAGACCATGGTGAATATCACCAACAACAACATTGCCAACGCCGACACGCCGGGTTACAGCCGCCAATCGGGACAGGTCCAGTCGACACCGTCGTATCCGGCGCCGAGTTTCAACGCGATTGGCAAACCGGGTCAGCTGGGTACCGGAGTCGAGGTAGCGTCGATCACGCGTGCACGAGACATCTTCATCGACGCGCAGATCCGGTCTCAGAAGAGCATCGAGGGGAGCTGGGATACCAAACGCGACGCGCTCAGCCAGGTGGAAGCGATTGTCAACGAACCTTCCTCGAGTGGACTCAGCTCGCTGCTGACCAAGTACTGGAACAGTTGGCAGGACGTCGCCAATAACCCGGCTGACAGCGCCGTGCGCGCCAATCTCGTCGAGCAGGGCGTCTCCCTGGCGTCTTCATTCCAGAACCTGCACAACCAGCTCCAGCAGCAGCAACGCGATCTGGATGGTCAGGTGGTGTACGCCGTCGATCAGGTCAACACCTTCGCGCAGCAGATTGCGTCCATCAATCAGCAGATCGGGCACGTGGAATTCGATGGGACACACGCCAACGATCTGCGCGATCAGCGCGATCTGCTCCTCGACCAACTGAGCCAGTTCGCCAAGATCAGCTACGTTGAATCGCCGGGCGGAATGGTGAGCGTCTACCTGGGCGGTCGGCAACTGGTGGATCGGGACGTCGCCAATGCGTTGACTACCGCGGTGCCTGGCGGACAGACGTGGACACAGATTCAGTGGAAGTCGGACGGTCAGGCGGCTTCGATCACCGACGGCACAATCAAAGGCATGCTCGATAGTCGAGACACCATTCTTCAGGGCCGCATGAATGACCTGGACGTGCTTGCTACACGGGTGGTCAACTCGGTCAACAGCGTTCACAGCTCAGGCGTTGGGCTGGATGGCGTCGGTGGCCGCAATTTCTT
>Ga0066709_100003953_pt1 | contig 11628 bp, 14 predicted proteins | sample GraSoiAngelo_158_FD_79665 | JGI IMG/M metagenome (GOLD analysis project Ga0066709, IMG submission 79665) | Grasslands soil microbial communities from the Angelo Coastal Reserve, California, USA - 14_1009_16_30cm | ecosystem: Environmental > Terrestrial > Soil > Grasslands | place: USA... | reverse complement strand
TTGCCAGAGTGCAGACTAAGTGCGTTGGTGCGAAAGGAGAGACTCGAACTCTCACGCCTTTCGGCTCCGGCTCCTAAGGCCGGTGCGTCTACCAATTCCGCCACTTTCGCAGCCGGTTTCGCCAAACGGCGAAGTATAGCCCATGCCGTGGGTCCGCGCCACGCGGCGCCGCGGTCGCATCGTATTTCAGCACAGATGCGGCGTGCGTCTCGTTTTTTTCCGAGCCTCCCATCCTTTCCGCCCGGGTTCCACTTGGTCTCCATTTAGCTTCCGTTAAGCGCGAAAATCGGCGCGATCCGTGTCTGTCGCCCACTACGAGAACTTTCCAGTCGCGTCCCGGCTCGTCCCCCGCGCATTGCGTCCAGCGGTTGTCGCCATCTACGCCTTCGCGCGCGGCGCCGACGACATCGCCGACGAAGGCGACGCCTCGCCGGGCGAGCGCATCGCCCAGCTCGATGCCTTCGCCTCGATGCTCGATCGAATCGAGCGCGGCGAAACGCCCACCTCACCACCGTTCGCCGCGCTCGCCCTGGCGATCCGCCGCCATGCGCTGCCGCTCGGCCCCTTCCGCGACCTCCTCTCCGCGTTCCGGCAAGACGTTACCCGGACGCGCTACGCGAGCTTCTGCGAGCTTGCCGACTATTGCTCGCGCTCGGCGAATCCGATCGGACGGCTGCTGCTTCGGCTCTACGGCGTGAGCGGCGCCGAAAATGGCCGCCGCGCCGACGCGGTATGCACGGGCCTGCAACTCACCAACTTCTGGCAGGACATTGCGGTCGATTGGCACAAGGGGCGCGTGTATCTGCCCGGAGAGGACCTGGCACGATTCGGCGTCGCTGAGGAGGAGATCGCCGCCGGGCGCTGCGACGAACGCTGGGAGCGCCTGCTCGCCTTCGAATGCGAGCGCGCCCGCGCGCTGCTCGAATCCGGGCATGCCTTGACGGGCGCCTTGCCGCTGCGCCTGGCGCTGGAGCTCAAGCTCATCATCAACGGCGGCTTGCGCATCCTGCGTGCGATCGACGCGGTGCACGGCGACGTTTTCCGCCACCGACCCAGGCTCCGAGGCCGCGATTGGCTCGCGATGGCAACCCGGACGCTCGTCGGATGAGTCCGGACGAATACTGCGAGCAGAAGGCCGCACGCAGCGGCTCGAGTTTCTACTACAGCTTCCGCTTCCTGCCGCCGGAGCAACGGCGAGCGGTCACTGCACTGTACGCAGTCTGCCGCGAGGTCGACGATGTCGGCGACGAGGTCACCGACCCGGGTGTGGCACGAGTCAAGCTCGGCTGGTGGCGCACCGAGCTCGCCGCTACGTTCGAGGGGCGAGCGCATCATCCGGTAGCCCTTGCGCTTGCGCCGGCGGTCGCGGCTTTCAAGCTTCCCCAGGAGCATTTTCAGACCATCATCGACGGCATGACGATGGACCTGGAGCGCAACCGCTATCCCGACTTCGCCACGCTCGAACGCTATTGCCACTGTGTGGCCGGTGTGGTCGGGCTCTTGTCAGCGGAGATTTTCGGCTACTCCGAACCTGCCACACGAGACTACGCGCGCGATCTCGGCGTCGCTTTCCAGCTCACCAACATCATCCGCGACGTCGGGGAAGACGCACGCCGCGGCCGCATCTACCTGCCGCAGGATGAGCTCGCGCGCTTTGGCGACGAAGTGGACGATCTGCTCAGGCGCCACATCACGACAGGATTCACGGCGCTGATGGCGCACCAGGTCGAACGCGCCCGCACCTTCTACGCGCGCGCGCTCGCCGTCCTGCCCGCGGCCGAACGGCGCGCACAACGGCCGGGCTTGATCGCCGGGGCAATCTACCAGGCGTTGCTCACCGAAATCGAGCGCGACGAGTACCGCGTCCTCGACCGCCGGATCGCGCTGACGCCGCTTTTCAAGGCCTGGACCGCGTGGAAAACCTCTTGGCGGTATTGAGGGCCATCGCGCTCTCGCAATGAGCGTACCCGTCGCCGTCATCGGTGGCGGCTGGGCGGGCATGGCGGCCGCGGTGACCCTTTCCGGCGCCGGGCGCGTTGTCTGCGTGTTCGAGACTGCGCGCCTGCTCGGCGGGCGTGCGCGGCGCATCGACCTTGGCGAGCGCACGCTCGACAACGGCCAGCACATCCTGCTCGGGGCCTATACGCAGACGCTCTCGCTTTTGCGGACGGTGCACGGCGAAGGCGCGGCGCGCGAGCTTTTCGATCGACGTCGACTGCACCTCGAGCAGCCCGGGGTCTTCCGTCTCAAGACGCCACCTCTACCCGCGCCCTGGCACCTTGCGACGGCGTTGCTCACGGCGCAGGGCTTGTCTCGAGGCGAGCGGCTGTCCACTGTGGCGTTCGTGCGCCGCCTGCGGCACAGCCGTTATCGCTGCGCGGCGCAACTCACTGTCGCGGCGCTGCTCGCCGATCAGCCGGAAGCCGCGGTGAAGCTGCTCTGGGAGCCGCTGTGCGTTGCGGCGCTCAACACGCCGATCGATGCGGCGTCAGGGCATGTATTCCTCAATGTCGTGCGCGCGGCGTTTGCAGGGCACGCGCGCGACTCCGAAATGCTGATCCCGCGAGTCGACCTCACTGCGCTCTTCCCCGCGCCGGCCGCCGCGTACGTCCAGACGCGCGGCGGCGAGGTTCGCCCCGGCGAGGCGGTGAGCCGGGTCACACCACTCGCAGATAGTGTCCAAGTCGCGACCGGGACGCGGGAGGAACGCTTCGCCGCCGCGCTCATCGCTGTCGGTCCGCACCAGCTCGCCGATCTGCTCTCACCACCACGAGGCGACGCGGCGAGCGTCGCACTGGGGCAGGTCGCGGCGTTCGCCTACGAGCCGATCCATACGACCTACCTGCATTATCCGCGGCCGCTGGACCTGTCGCTGCCCATGCTCAAGCTCGACGGCGATCCCGGCCAGTGGCTCTTCGACCGCGGTCAACTCGGCGGCCCAACCGGGCTGGCGGCGGTCGTCATCAGTACCGCGGTCGAGGCAACCGCGCGCCTCGCGCATGGCGCGCTTGCGCAGGCGATCGACGCCCAGCTCCGCCGGCTGATTCCGGATCTTCCGCAACCCACGTGGGCGCAGACGATCGCCGAGCGCCGCGCCACATATGCCTGCGCGGCCGGGCTCGCTCGACCCGCGCCGGGCGCGCTGCAATCGCGCCTTTATCTCGCCGGCGATTACACCGACGCCGAGTTCCCGGCCACGCTCGAGGCAGCCACACGCAGCGGCGTCGCCGCGGCGCGGCAGCTTCTGGCCGCGCACGCCTAGGCTCACGTTCCGAGACGGCTTAGACCTTCTTGGCCCTTTCCCGCAGCACGAACTTCTGAATCTTGCCGGTGGAGGTCTTCGGCAGTGGACCGAAGATGACGGTGCGGGGCACCTTGAAATGTGCAAGGTGGTCACGGCACCAGGCGATGATTTCGTCCGCCGTGACGTGGGTCGCGTCGGGCTTCAGCGTCACAAACGCACACGGTGACTCGCCCCACTTCGGGTCGGGCTGCGCGACGACAGCGGCTTCCATCACCTGCGGATGGCGGTACAAGCACTCCTCGACTTCCAGAGAGCTGATGTTCTCGCCACCCGAAATGATGATGTCCTTGGCGCGATCCTTGATCTCGATGTAGTGGTCCGGATGCCATACCGCGAGATCGCCGGTGTGAAACCAGCCGGCGCGGAACGCCGCGGCCGTCGCCGCTTCGTTCCGCAGATAACCCTTCATGATGGTGTTCCCGCGGAGCATCACTTCGCCGAGCGTCTTTCCGTCGCGCGACACGGGCGCATGCGTCTCGGGATCGGCCACGATGAGCTCGGCGAGTGCAGGCATCGGCACACCCTGGCGCGCCATCTGCGCCGCGCGGTCGGACAGCGATAGCTCGCGCCAGTCTTCCTGGGCTGCGCACAACGTCGCGGGACCGTACGATTCGGTCAGGCCGTAGAGGTGCGTCACGCGGAAGCCCATTGTCTCCATTGCCTCGATCACCGCGGATGGCGGCGCAGCGCCGCCGGTGGCGACCTCGACGACGTGCTCGAAGGCGAGCTTCGCTTCCGCCGGCGCATGCACCAGGAGGTTGAGCACGATCGGCGCGCCGCACAGATGCGTCACACGATGATCGCGAATCGCGGCGAAGACCGGTGCCGGATCAACGCGCCGCAGGCACACGTGCGTGCCGCCTGCCGCGGTCACCGCCCAGGTGTAGGTCCAGCCGTTGCAATGAAACATCGGCAGTGTCCACAAATAGACGCTGTCGGGCTTGAGGCCGAACGCGAGCGCGTTGGCGAACGCGTTGAGATACGCGCCACGATGGTGATAGAGCACGCCCTTGGGATTGCCGGTCGTGCCCGAGGTGTAAAGAAGCGAGAGCGAATCCCATTCGTCCTCGGGTCCTGGCCAGGCGAATGCGGGATCGCCCTCGGCGAGCAGCGCCTCATAGCGCACCGATCCAAGCGCTTCGCCACGCGGCCCTTCGGAGTCGTCGATGTCGATGACCAAGAGCTTCTGCTGGAGCGCTCCCAGCGCGGCCCCGGTCGTCGGCGCGAATTCCGCGTCGGTGAGAAGCGCCTTCGCCTCACCGTGTGAAAGGCAAAACGCGATCGTCCTGGCGTCGAGGCGATAGTTGAGTGCGTTGAGCACGGCGCCCAGCGCCGGCACCGCGTAGTGCGCCTCGAGGAGCGCCGGCACATTCGGCGCCATCACCGCGACGGTGTCGCCCCGACCGATGCCGCGTGCCGCCAGCGCGGAGGCCAGTCGCCGGCAGCGAGCCTCGAACTCGCGGTACGTGTACGCCAGCGCCCCGTGGCGCACCGCGATCTTGCCCGGCCAGATGAGCGCGCTGCGTTCGAGAAACTGCACCGGCGACAGCGGCACGTAATTCGCCGGGTTCTTGACCAATCCGCGAGCGGCTGAACGCGCAACCATCGCAAGCCCTCAGCGCAGAGCCGGCGCCGCTGCCGCGCCTTCGCCCAATGCACGCTGCATCAACACGCTTTCGATCCAAAGGTCGAACTTCCAGCCGACGCCGGGCATGCGGCCGACTTCGACGAAGCCCAGCTTGCGGTGCACGGCGATCGACGCGCCGTTCGCGACGTCGCCGATGACGGCCACCATCAACCGGTCGCCGCGCGCTGTGCACGCTTCGATCAAGCGTGCAAGCAACGCAGCGCCGATCCCACGGCCCGCGGCGGCCGGCGCCACATAGACCGAATCTTCGACCGTGTAGCGGTAGCCCGGCCGCGGACGATAGGGGCTGGCGAAGGTATAGCCGATCACCCCCGCCTGGTCGTCGTCGGCGACGAACCAGGGAAAGCCCGCCGTCACCGATGCGTCGTAGCGACACATCATCTCGGCGACGGCGGGCGGATCGTACTCGAAGCTCGCGGTGCCGGTCGCGACCTGCTCGCGGTAGATGGCGGCGATCGCAGGGACGTCGGCCGCGGCGGCTGTGCGCAGCGACACTCGCGGCGGCAACCTCATCCGCGTGCGCTGCCCGGACGGTTGCGCAGCGCCCGCTGCTGCTCGCGTTTCCATTCGCGTTCCTTGATCGTCGCGCGCTTGTCGTACTGCTTCTTGCCGCGCGCCAGCCCGATCTCGAGCTTGATCCGGCCCTTGCTGAAGTGGAGGTTCAGCGGGGTGAGCGTATAGCCCGCCCGCTCCACCTTGCCGATCAGTCGATTGATCTCCAGGCGATGCATCAGGAGCTTGCGGGTGCGGGTCGGGTCGGGGTGGATGTGCGTCGATGCCGTCGGCAGCGGCGTCACGTGCGCGCCGAGCAGCACGATCTCCCCGTTCTTGACCACGACGTATGCCTCCTTGAGCTGTGCGCGTCCGGCGCGGATCGCCTTCGCTTCCCATCCTTCGAGCGCGAGCCCCGCCTCGAATTTCTCCTCGACGAAATAGTCGTGATAGGCTTTTTTGTTTTCGACGATGCTCATCGTGGCGAAACGCTAACTCGTGAGAGGTCTATTGTAGCAATGGCCAGCGTGCAGAAGTCGGTGCTCGTTCCCTATAGCGCGGAGCAGATGTTCGAGCTCGTCGCGGCCATCGAAGACTATCCGCAGTTCCTTCCGTGGTGCGGCGGCGCGGCCATCCTCGAGCGCGGCCCCGAGGAAACGCTGGCGCGTATCGACATCAACTACCACGGCGTGCGCGCGCATTTCGTCACCGCCAATCGCAACGAGCGTCCCGAGCGGATCGCGATCGAGCTGCGCGAAGGCCCGTTTCGCCAACTCGGCGGCACGTGGCGGTTTCTTCCGCTCGGCACGGCCGGGAGCAAGGTCGCGCTGGAAATGCACTACGAATTCGCCACGCCGGTGCTGGCGCGGCTGATCGGGCCGGTGTTCAGTCACATTGCGCACACGTTCATCGACGCGTTCGTACGGCGTGCCGAAGGCGTGTATGCAAAATGAGGGAGCAATGAGCGGCAGCTCCACAGCATCCGAATCACCCGAGAGCCGGCGATGAGCGCAATCGCGGTGACTGTGGTCTACGCGCTGGCCGAGCGGGCGATCGAGATCGAGCTGCATCTGGACGAGGGTGCGACGGTTGCCGAAGCAATCGAGCGCTCGGGAATCGCGGCCCGGTTTCCGGAGGCCGCGCACGCCCCGGTTGGCATCTTCGGCAAGCGCGTCGCGCGCGACGCGCGGCTCACCTCCGGTGATCGCGTTGAGATCTATCGGCCGCTCATCGCCGACGCCAAATCGGCGCGCCGGCGGCGCGGCGGTAACAAACCGAAGGCCTTTCAACGCGAAGGACGCAAAAAGTCGCAAAGGAAGATTCGGGTTTCTTCTAACAGAGATCTCTTTGCGTCTTCTGGTTTTTCTTCGTGTCCTTTGCGTTAAATAGGGTGCTTGTCAGCCTTTCGCGCCGCGCCGGCGCAACGTGGCTTCGATCGCTTCGAATCCCTCGCGCCTCGCCCAGGCCAGCGCCGTCGCGCCGCTCTGGTTGCGGTGGTTGACGTCCGCCCCTCGGGCGAGCAGCAGGTCGACCGTTGCGGCGTGCCCACCGCGCACGGCCATCATCAGCGCCGTCGTGCCGTTCGGCGACGCCGCATCGATGACGGCGCCGGCGTCGAGCAGATAGCGTACGACGTCGTCGTTGCCGCTGGTCGCCGCGTAAATCAGCGGCGTCCAGCCCGGGATATCGAGCGCCGCGCCGCGGGTGAACAGCTTTTTCACGATCGCGAGGTGGCCGCTCAACGCGGCGACCATGATCGGTCGATCGCCGAAGGGATTGGCGGCATCGACCTTGGCGCCCGCCGCGAGCAACGCGTCGAGCGTCGGCTCCCATCCGGCTCGGGCGGCGACGACCAGCACCGGCTCACCGTTCGGATCGACGGTGTTCGGATCCACACCGCGGGCAAGCATTGCACGCACCTGGCCCGCATCGTCGATCGTAACCGCGCGGATAAAGGCGTCGTAGAGCGCCTGCGCTTGCGCCCCTGTGGGCGCCAACGCGGCGAACGTCAACGCGAAAAGCGTCACGCGCAACCAGCAGCTCCGCCCATCAATGCGCACGCGGATTCACGCTGAACAAGCGGAAGAAATTGGCCGAGGTTGCCGCCGCGATCTCGTCGACCCCAACGCCGCGCAGGCGCGCAATCTCCTCGGCGACGTAGCGCACGTACGCCGGTTGATTGGTCTTGCCGCGGAACGGCACCGGCGCGAGATACGGCGCGTCGGTCTCGATCAACATTCGCTCGAGCGGCACGCGCAGGGCGACGTCCTTGACGACTGCCGCGTTTTTGAAGGTGACGATGCCCGAGAGCGAGATGTGAAAGCCGAGATCGATCGCCGCCGCGGCCACCTCCCAGCTCTCGGTGAAGCAGTGCATCACCCCGCCGGCATCCCCGGCCCGCTCTTCCCGCATGATGGCGAGCGTATCGTCCGCCGCGGCGCGGGTGTGGATGACAAGTGGTTTGCCAGTTTCGCGCGCGGCGCGGATGTGGTTGCGAAAACGCTGGCGCTGCCAGGACAGATCGCCGGTCAGCCGGTAGTAGTCGAGCCCGGTTTCGCCGATCGCGACGACCTTCGGCCTGGCCGCCAGCGACACAAGCTCGGCGACCGACGGCTCGGGCGAGCCCTCGGTATCCGGGTGCACGCCGACCGTGGCGTAGAGATTGTCGTGACCGCTGGCAAGCTGCAGGACGTCGGGCAGCTCGGGAAGGGTCACGCTGATGCACAGTGCGTGGGTCACCCGGTTGGCGGCCATTGCCTCGAGCACCGCCGGCAGGTCTGCAACCAGCTCGGGAAAGTTCAGATGGCAGTGGGAATCGACGAACACGGCACGGCAATCGGCTTTCGAAGGTTTGTCGCAGCGTTTTACTGGCGCATCCGCACCAACGCAACGAGTAGTTTAGCTTCCGCCGCGTTAACCGGCGCGGCAGCGCCGGGTTCAACGCGGCGAGTTAGTGCGTCACGCGCAGCGTGACGCACTAACTACATGGTATGAGTGGGTCGGGTCGACGCCAGCATCTCGCCGAGGACCTTCTCGATCTGCGCGCGCGCCGACGCGCCGGTCTCGTCGTTGGTGAACTGGACGCCGATGCCCTGCGTCCGGTTGCCCTGCACGCCTTCCGGCGTAATCCAGACGACCTTGCCCTGCACGGCGATGCGCTGCGGATCGTCCATCAACGACAGCAACATGAACACTTCCTCGCCCAACTGGTATTGCCGGTTGGTCGGGATGAAGATACCGCCGCCCTTGAGGTAGGGCATGTACGCGGCGTAGAGCGCGGCCTTTTCGCGGATATTGAGCGACAGAACGCCCGGCCGCGCCACCGTGGCCATGTTCGAATTGCCGTTGAAGCGGTCGCTCATCCGTTAATGGCTGTCTTTCTGCGCGAACGCCGCGCGATACTCGAACAGCAGCGCCTCGGCGACCAGCCGCGGGGTGAGCGGATGGCCGAGCAGCGCGCGCTGCCGCAGCAGCGCCCGATAATAGCGGAACAGCGCTACCCGCGCCACCCGCGCCCCGAGGTGTGCGAGGGCCTCGCGCCGGTCGGGATTGAAGCGCGGCGCCCCGCCGCTCGCCACCACGGCAAGATCGGCGGTCCAGGCGAGCAGCCAGTACATCGCGTCGGCGAGCCGCGCCTTGCGCTCTGCCCGGGGGTATGCGTCGAGGCGCGCGCCGAATGCAACCGGCGATAGCCGCCCGGGCCGCGAGAGTTGATCGAGCAAGGCTTCGCGCTCGCGCTGGACAACCGCGTCCGCCAGCGCGAGCGCCAACAGCGGCGCGCCGCCAGCCTGCGCCAGCAGCAGCTCCGGTCGCGCCACGTTCTGTGTCGCGAGCCATGCCGTCGCCCTGTCGGCATCGGGCTCCGGGGCGGGCAGCAACTGGCAGCGGCTGACGATCGTCGCCGGCAGACGCCCCGATTGATCGCTGACGAGCAAGAGATAGGTCCCCGGCGGCGGCTCTTCGAGCGTTTTCAGCAGTGCGTTCGCGGCCGCCGCGTTCATTGCTTCCGCGGGCGCGATCAACGCCACCTTGGCGCGCTGACGGTGCGTCGTCAGTTGAGCGAACTCGATCAGCTCCCGGATGCGGTCCACCACGATCGCGTCGACTGGCTTTGGAGCGCCGTCCTCGTCGTACTCGATCGGCTCGATCAGCCTCAAGTCGGGATGCGCGCCCGCAGCGATGTAGCCGCAGCTCGCACAGCGCCCGCATGCGCTGGCGTCGGCGCGCGGTTGCTCGCACAGCAGCGCCTGGGCGAAGTGCAACGCGAGGCTGCGCTTGCCGATGCCGCGACGGCCGGTCACGAGCAACGCGTGCGGCCAGCGCGAGCGCACCGCGAGTGCGGCGGCCGCAGCCGCGTGCTGCCATGGCAGCAACGGCCGCCAGGAGACAGGCTGCAGCTCGGATGTGTCACTCACCGTCGCATCACAGTTCAGAGACGATCGTTTCGAGCTCCGCGCGGACCTCGTTCCGCGGGCGTGTGGCGTCGACCACCCGCATGCGGACAGGCTCGGCGCGCGCCCGCTCGAGATACACCTCGCGGACCCGCGCGAAGAATTCGCCCTGCTCGCGCTCGAACTTGTCGAGCGCACGCCCCTTCGCGAGGCGCTCGCGTGCCACCGCGACCGGCACGTCGAAGACCAGAGTCAGGTCGGGCCGGAAGTCGCCCACTGTGACGCGCTCCAGCGCCGCGATCGTCTCGTGAGCGACACCGTGGCCGCCACCCTGGTAGGCGTAGGTCGCGTCGTTGAAGCGGTCGCAGACGATCCACGTCCCCTCGGACAGGCGCGGCCAGATCTCGCGCTCGCAATGCTCGCGTCGGGCGGCGAACATGAGCAGCGTCTCGCCGACGTGCGTCATCGGCTCGTGCAGCAACAGCTCGCGCAGACGCTCGCCGAGCAGCGTGCCGCCCGGCTCCCGGGTGGCCCACACGCGCCGGCCGTCTCGCTCGAGCCGCTCCTGGAGCCACGGCAGATGCGTGCTCTTCCCGGCACCGTCGATGCCTTCGAGCGTGATAAAGCGGCCGCGCTGCAGAGATTCGGACATGGCGGGCTAACGTGCAACCTTCTGATATTTTGCCACCGCGCGATTGTGATCGGAGAGGCTCGCCGAAAACTCGCTCGATCCGTCGCCGCGCGAGACGAAGTACAAATACGGCGTGGCCGGTGGATGCAGCGCCGCGTCGAGCGACGCCTGGCTCGGCAGCGCGATCGGCGTCGGGGGCAGACCTTCGCGCAGATAGGTGTTGTAGGCGCTATCCGTGTCGAGATCGCGCCGGGTGAGGTTGCCGTCGAAGCGTGCGCCGATGCCGTAGATCACGGTGGGGTCGGCTTGCAGCCGCATGCCGTGCTGCAGGCGATTGACCAGCACCGAGGCGATCAGCGGCCGATCGGCGGCGCGACCAGTCTCCTTCTCCACGATCGACGCCAGCACCAACGCCTCGTACGGCGAGGAGAGCGGCAGCCCCGGGGCACGCGCCTCCCAGGCGGCGTCGAGACGCTCCTGCATTGCGCGATGCGCGCGGATCAGTAGCGATGCATCGGTCGCCCCGGTGACGAAGAAGTACGTGTCGGGAAAAAACCAGCCCTCGGCCTGCGCACCGCTCGCGCCGATCGCACGCATCAGCTCCGTGTCGGGGAGATCGACGATCGTCTTGGCGACATCTGCTTCCGCGCGCAAAGCCTCGCGCAGATCGCGCAAGGACCACCCTTCGACGATGGTGAAGCTCGTTTGCGTCACGTCGCCCTGCGTGAGCTTCGCAAGCAACCCGCTCAACGTCGTTCCCGCGGGGAGCTCGTAATTGCCCGCCTTGATCGTGCGATCCACAGCCTCGAGCCGACCCAGTGCGACCAGTGTCCAGTCCGCGGGGAGCACACCGGCGGCGGTCAGCTCGTGCGCGACCGCGCGCAGCGTCGCGCCGGATCGCACGGTGAACGCGAAAGGCTGCTCCGGCAGCGGCAGCGGGTGCCGCGTCACCCACCAATACGCGGCGGCGCCGGCGATGAGCGCGAGAACAATCAATCCGAAGAGACGTCGGAGCACGAAGAGGCCACACCGCGGAAACGCAACCGGGCGATTATAATGGCTCGATGTACTCGCCGGTCCGTCGCAGGCGCGCCGATCGCGGCTTCACGCTGATCGAGATCATGGTCGTCATCGTGATCCTCGGCATTCTCGCCGCGCTGGT
>Ga0066709_100003952_pt1 | contig 11629 bp, 11 predicted proteins | sample GraSoiAngelo_158_FD_79665 | JGI IMG/M metagenome (GOLD analysis project Ga0066709, IMG submission 79665) | Grasslands soil microbial communities from the Angelo Coastal Reserve, California, USA - 14_1009_16_30cm | ecosystem: Environmental > Terrestrial > Soil > Grasslands | place: USA... | reverse complement strand
CTGCTCAACGTGCCGGCCGCCGACGCCGGACTGCTGCTCGGCGACGTCAGCGTGGAATGGCAGCCGCGACCCAACCGCGCGCTGCTGCACGACCGGCATACCAACCGCACCGAGGTCATCGTGCCTTTTGTCCACAGTGGACGGACCGGATGAGCGCCTGGGACGAGTACCTGACGGCTGCGCAACGGCTGGACGCCGCACAGCGCGACGCCACCGCCGCGGCGGCCGCTCGGACGACCGCGGTGCAGAACGCCGGCCAGGAACTGGCGATGGTGCGGCAACGGCTGACCCTGCAGGCCGCCCGGCTGTCCGGTCTGGCCGTGCGCGCCGGTATGCCGGCCCCGCTGCTGACCCCCGACGCCCCGGTACCCGAACCACCCGACCCGGTCGCCGCCAGCGCGCTTCTCCGGGCCGCCATAGCCGAGATCGACACCGCCGATGCCGCACTGTCCGAAGTGGACACCGGAACCGTGACCCGCGGCCCGTTGCCCGACCTGCCGCAGACGACCCGCAACCTGATCGTGTACGGCGCGGTCGCGCTCGTCGTCCTGATCACCCAACTGATCCTCTTCTTCGTCGCTTCGGGCCCGGCCGCCTCGGTCGGCGCGCTGGTGTGCGGTGCCGCGCTGCCCGCGCTCGGGTATGGCGTGTCCTGGGCGAGCATCGGTCTGCTGTACGGCAAGGTGGACCGGTCGGCTGTCATCGGTGCCGGGGTCAGTGCGGCACCGGTTGTGTTGCTGTGCGGCGGCATCGCCGTCACCGCCTTGCTGCGATAGGAGCGCCATGCCCAGCGTCGAAGACGTGAAGCTGCACGTCGCCGCGTCGATCCAGCAGGCCGAGGCGGCGTCGCTGGGCCTGCGCGGCGTACTGGAGCGGCTCGATGAGTCGCTCGCCCGGCTGCACCTGACCACGGTCGGCAGCGTGCACCCGAGCGCCGCGCAGGCACTCGTGCGACTGGAGGCGGCCCGCAGTCAGCTACTCGAAGCGGAGACGCTGATGCGCGGCGCGATCGACGCGGCCGACCAGTACCGCGCGGTCATCTGAGCCGGTCGCGCCGCCGGATCTGGCAGCGGAGCGCCCGCCAGAGTCGCCCGACGGCGAGGAAGCGAAAACGCCGACCGCGCAGCCACAACACGACGCCGGCGAGGAAGAGCGTAAGAGATCCAGGCAGCGTATTCAGCCGGTACAGGGCGAGCACCGGACCTGACGAGACGGTCACCTCGCCGTCGCAGCTCACCACGACCGGCCGGCTCGTTAGCGGATTGGCTTGTCGTCCTGGGTCGGAGATCCGCCTCAAACCAGGGACATACACGTCGCCAACCGTCGCGCCATCGCTGGTGGTGGCGGTGCACCGCACGTCGTCGAACTGGTCAACGGCGAGGTAGACAGCCGCGCCCGACCGCCAGAGGTACGGGTGCTGCTTGTCGATCGTGACCGTGCTCTGGTGTGCAGCGATCCAGGCCGCGATGCCGACAGCGACGGCCAAGCCGCCAAGGATCAGCAGAGCTGGCACAGCCAGGCGAAGCATCTGTCCACGGGCCGGCTGCGGTGTAGGTACCGAGATCATCGGGCGAACTCCTCCAGCTGCGCGGCGATCCGCTGCGGGTCGAGCCGCTCAGCCGCCTGCTGGGCAGCTTTGCGGAACGCCTCCGCGTAGGCCGGTTCCCGGAGGGCATCCACCAGCCGGATGCGGCCATCGCGCACCTGCTCGCCGATCTCCCGCAGGACCGGGTCGTCGCTGCGGAGCAACGCATCGCCCGCACGTTGCCGGCGAGCGGCGGGGTCGCGCAACTCCCGCCCGAGAGGCGTGCCGTCCAACTGCCGGACCAGATCCCTGATCCGTTGCTGAGTGGCGGCGATATCGGCGGCGCTCATCGGGCCGGGCCAATCTTGACCTTGCCGACGCCGGACTGGTCGCCGGGCAACTGAAGGTGTGCGGGTTCGAGCGCGGGCAGCTTCGCCTCGATGTTGACCGCGCCGGAACGCGACAGGAAGGCGGCAAGGTCCTCGATCCCGGCCTTGATCGCGGCGAGGCCGGTAGCGATCCAGTGGATCGTCTGAAACATCTCCAGCGCATCCACGGCAGCGGCTGCGCCGAAGGCGATCGGACCAACGACAGTGGACGCCGAGGCCGCGGCGGCGATCGCTTCGGCGATGAAGAGCAGGACGAGGTCGATCAGTTCGCTCAACAGCTCGCCGACCTGCTCGAAACTGCGGTGCGCGCTCTCGGCGGCCGCCTGGTATGCCGAGCCCAGGTCGGCGAACGATTGCTTCGAGCCATCGAGTTGGTCGGCGACCTTGAGTACGTAACCGGTCATGCCGTCGGCAGCGTTGCCGGTCCAGACCTCGGGGACGTCGTAAGCCATGGTGCGCAGGTTCATCGTCATGGCGCCGACCGCATCGCCAACGTTGCCGTAGACATCGGCACAGGCGCGCATCCCGCTCCAGTCGCCGGTGAGCGGCTTGAGAATCTCCTCGTAGGGATCCCACCGGTGGCCGAGACCCAGCGACTCCGCCAGCTCGGTTGCCTTGATGATGAGCTGTCGACCCGTCGAGGCCGGGGTGATGATGTTGAGCTGGAAGGGCTCGTCGGGGAACTCGGTGTGGTGGTCGGGCGGTGCGACGTAGTGGTCGGTCGGCTTGGCGACGTCGCGGAACCGGGCACCCAGCGCCGATGACGAGTAGCTCGTCGCGCCGTAGTTGCCGGCCACGTCAGCGTGTGCCGACGTCGTCGCTGGACAGGCCGCGTCGAGCGAGGCGGCCGCCTTGGCGTCGGCGTGCGCGTAGTACGTCATCGCCGCGCGGACGGCCTCCCCCGTGTTGCCGGCCACGGGGCCGCCGAGCTTCTCCAGAAAGCCGCGCACGTCGTGGCGGATCCGCTCGTGGTCGGCGGTGATGTCGTTGAGCACGCCGCCGTAGGACAGCTTGGCGTGGTCGCCGACGTAGGCCGAACCGCGCAACGCGTCAAGCTGCAGGCGGTCGAGTTGGTCCGGAAGGCCGGCCAGACCGGCCGCGTTCACCGTAAAGCTCATTCACAGCCTCCCCGGGTAGCCGTTGCCCGGTGAGGCTATCGAGCCGCGCGGTCGCGGTACCAATAAAAGTTCGGGCCTGTGGATAACCGCGGATCAGGCGTGGATGATCAGGCTCATCGCCTCGGCGCGGACCTTGCCGTCGCGCTGGAAGACGCCGCGCACCGCGGACGTGACCGTGCGGGCGCCGGCCTTCTGGATGCCGCGCATGGACATGCACATGTGCTCGCACTCCAGTACCGCGATGACGCCGCGCGGCTGCAGCTTCTCCATCAGCAGGTCGGCGATCTGCGAGGTGAGCCGCTCCTGTACCTGCGGCCGCCGGGCGTACACGTCGACCAGCCGGGCGAGCTTGGACAGCCCGGTGATCCGCCCGTCCTCGCCGGGGATGTACCCCAGGTGCGCGCTGCCGTGGAAGGGCAGCAGATGGTGCTCGCAGAGGCTGAACACCTGGATGTCCCGGACGAGCACCAGTTCCTCGTGGTTGGCCTCGAACGTGGTGGTCAGCACGTCGGCCGGGTCGACCCGCAGGCCGGCGAACAGCTCGGCGTACGCCTGCGCCACCCGGGTCGGCGTGCGCCGCAGCCCGTCGCGGTCCGGATCCTCGCCGATGGCGATGAGGATCTCCCGTACCGCGTCCTCGATCCGCCGCAGGTCGACCGCCTTCTCGACGGGTACCCCACCGAGCCGGCCGTTGACCAGCCGCGCAGCGAGATAGTCGAGTTCGCCGCCCGGCACCTCGCTGTCGTCGTCGGGCTCCGTCGAGGAGTGGGTGTCCCGGTCGCTCAGCGAGGACCGTCCGAACCGCCGGACAGTGCCTGCACGCCGTCGGCCTCGGCCTGCGCCTTGAGGCTGTCCTTCTCGGCCGTCGTCAGTACCGGCGGCTGGTCGGACGGCTGCCGCTTGCCGAAGCCGTTGTACGGCGCCATCGGCGGCCGCTTGACCACCCGCTCGGCCAGGCGCGCCATGTCGGCCTGCGAGATGGTCTCCTTCTCGAACAGCTCCAGCACGATGTTGTCGAGCACGTCGCGGTACTCGACGAGGATCTCCCACGCCTCGTCGTGCGCCAGCTCGATCAGCGTCCGTACCTCGGCGTCGATCTCGGCCGCGACGGTGTCGGAGTAGTCGCGCTGGTGGCCCATCGTCCGACCGAGGAACGGTTCGCCGTCGGTCTGGCCGTACTTGACCGCGCCCAGCTTGGAGCTCATCCCGTACTCGGTGACCATCGCCCGGGCGATGTGGGTCGCCTTCTCGATGTCGTTGCCGGCACCCGTGGTCGGCTCGTGGAACACCAGTTCCTCGGCCGCGCGGCCACCCAGCGCGTACGCCAGCGTGTCGATCAGCTCGGCACGGGTCTGCGTGTACTTGTCCTCGGTCGGCAGGACCAGGGTGTGCCCGAGCGACCGGCCGCGGGACAGGATCGTCACCTTGTGTACCGGTGCCGAGTGCGGTAGCGCCCACGCGACCAGCGCGTGCCCGCCCTCGTGGTATGCGGTGATCTTCTTCTCGTGGTCGCTCATCACCCGGGTGCGTCGCTGCGGACCGGCGATCACCCGGTCGATCGCCTCTTCCAGGAAGTCGTTGGTGATCGCCCGCTTCTCGTTGCGCGCGGTCAGCAGCGCCGACTCGTTGATCACGTTGGCCAGGTCGGCGCCGGTGAAGCCGGGCGTGCGCCGGGCCACCGCGTCCAGGTCGACGTCGGGCGTGAACGGCTTGCCCTTCGCGTGTACCCGCAGGATCGCCTTGCGCCCCTCCATGTCCGGGGTGTCGACGGCGATCTGCCGGTCGAAGCGGCCGGGTCGCAGCAGGGCCGGGTCGAGGATGTCCGGCCGGTTGGTCGCGGCGATCAGGATCACGCCGCCCTTGGTGTCGAAGCCGTCCATCTCGACCAGCAGCTGGTTGAGGGTCTGCTCGCGCTCGTCGTGGCCGCCGCCCAGGCCCGCGCCGCGATGCCGGCCGACCGCGTCGATCTCGTCGACGAAGACGATGGCGGGTGCGTTGGTCTTGGCCTGCTCGAACAGGTCGCGTACCCGGCTGGCGCCGACACCGACGAACATCTCCACGAAGTCGGAGCCGGAGATGGAGTAGAACGGCACCCCCGCCTCGCCGGCCACGGCGCGGGCGAGCAGGGTCTTACCGGTGCCGGGCGGCCCGAACAGCAGCACGCCCTTCGGGATCTTCGCGCCGAGCGCCTGGTACTTGGCGGGGTTCTGCAGGAAGTCCTTGATCTCGTGCAGCTCCTCGACCGCCTCGTCGGCACCCGCGACGTCGGCGAAGGTCGTCTTCGGCGTGTCCTTGGAGATCAACTTTGCCTTGGACTTGCCGAAGTTGAGGACCCGGGAACCGCCGCCCTGCATCTGCGACATGAACAGCAGCAGCAGGATCACCAGTACCGCGATCGGCAGCAGGTTGACCAGCAGGCCGAGCAGGACGCTCTCCTTGGTCACCTTGGTGTCGACGGTACCGTCGATCTTGCCGGCCGCCTTGGCATCGCTGATCTGCTTGAAGACGTCGTTGACCGACAGCGCCGGAACCTGCGCCTTGATCTTCGTGGTCGACGCGTTGTTGAACGTGGCGGCGCTGCGCAGGTCGAAGTCGACCGTCTGTTCCTTGTCCTCGATCAGCACTTTGTGGACGTTGCCGCTCTGCAGCTGGCCGAGAAGCTCGGACGTGGTGACCTGGGTGTAGGTCTGACCACCGGTGAACAGCGAACTGACCGCGATCGCACCGATGATCACTAGCACGATCCAGACCACCGGTCGGCGGAAGAAACGGGTACGTTCCATGCTGTTGTCGAGCGCTACGCGCCCAGCCCCTCCGAATCCTCGAGACCGCTGCCGCCGTGGCCGTCGGCAGCTCGCCACGGCATGCGCTGGACGCCCAGCGCGACTATTCGACGGTACACCGCGCGGTCCCGCAGCGCGTTACGGCGTCTGCCCCGGAAAAGGCTATTCGGACAAAAGCAACTAAGCTCTGGGCGAATCTCAGCCGGGTCTCAGGCCCGCACGTAGACGCTCGACTTGAGTACCCCGACATAGGGCAGCTCGCGGTAACGCTCGGCGTAGTCCAGGCCGTACCCGACGACGAACTCGTTCGGGATGTCGAAGCCGACGTACTTCACCGGTACCTTCACCTGGATCGCGTCCGGCTTGCGCAGCAACGCGACCACCTCGACGCTGGCCGCCGAGCGGCTCTGCAGGTATCTGAGCAGCCAGGACAGCGTGAGGCCGGAGTCGACGATGTCCTCCACGACGATCACGTGCCGGCCGGCGATGTCGCGGTCGAGGTCCTTGAGAATGCGGACCACGCCCGAGGACGTGGCCCGCTGCCCGTACGACGACACGGCCATGAACTCCAGCTCGACCGGGTGACCGTGCCGGCCCATCTCGCGGGCGAAGTCCGCCATGAACATGAACGCGCCCTTGAGCACGCCGACCAGGAGCACCGATTCCACCGCCCGGTAGTCGTCGGCCACCTGCTTGGCGAGGTCGCTGATCTTCTCCTTGATCTGCTCCTCGGAGACGATCACGTCGTCGATATCCCCGTCGTACCAGCTGCCGTCGGCCATGGCACAAGCGTGCCGCATGAAGCGCCTCGGTGGGGCGCCGGGGCGCTCGTCAGAGACGTGGCGTCGGAAGCCGTTCGCCGTCATGCGTTGACGGCCAGTTGGTGAAGGTTCGGCTGTCGGTGACCCAGCCGGCGACGCCGGCTACGGCCAGTGCCGCGATGAGTACGAGGAAGAAGAGGAAGGCCATGAGACAAGGGTTTCTCGCTGCTCAGGCCGCTGACAGTGGCAGGATCGCCATACCTCCGCGATTATCTGCCATACTGGCGTGATGCTGACCAGCGTCGCCGTCATCGCCCTGGAGGACATCGCCGCGTTCGAGCTCGGCGTGGTGTGCGAAGTCTTCGGCACCGACCGCGGGCCGGACTTCCCGCGGTACGACTTCAAGGTCTGCACCGTCGACGGCGGTCCGGTGACCACCCAGTCGGGGTACCGCATCGCACCGCAGGCCGACCTCGCACCGGTCGCGACCGCGGACCTGGTCGTCGTACCGGCCCACCCGATCGGCACCCGGGCACCCGAGGTGGTGCTCGACGCGCTGCGCGCCGCCGCCGGGCGCGGGGCCTGGGTGCTGAGCGTCTGCTCGGGCGCGTTCCTGCTCGGTGAGGCCGGGCTGCTGGACGGCCGCCGGTGCACGACCCACTGGATGTACACCGACGAGCTGGCCCGGCGGCACCCGCGGGCGACGGTGGTACCGAATGCGCTCTACGTCGAGGACGGCAAGCTGCTGACCAGCGCCGGCACCGCGGCCGGCATCGACCTGTGCCTGCACCTCGTGCGCACCGTGCACGGTTCCGAGGTGGCGACGCGGCTGGCCCGGCGGATGGTGGTGCCGCCGCAGCGGTCCGGCGGCCAGGCGCAGTACGTCGAGGCGCCGCTACCGAAGGCACCCGACGCGCCGACGCTGGAACCGGTGCTCAGCTGGCTGATCGAGCACCTGGACCGGCCGGTGGACATCGACGCGATGGCGCGCCGGGCGCACATGGCGCCACGCACGTTCGCGCGGCGGTTCCGCGCGGAGACGGGTACCACGCCGCACGACTGGCTGACCGGGCAGCGGGTACTGCTGGCCCGCCGGCTGCTCGAAGAGACCGACCTGGGCATCGACGCGGTCGCGGCGCGCGCCGGCTTCACCGACGCGGCGATGCTGCGGCATCACTTCAGCCGGCGGGTGGGGGCGACTCCGCAGGGGTACCGGTCGACGTTCCGGGACAGGTCAACCGACCGTCGCGCCGCATGACCCGGATGCCGCCGGGCAGCGCGACCGGACCCTGACCGTGCCAGCCGACCACGAGCGCGTCCAGCGCGTCGACGTGCACGGTCGACAGCGCCCCGGCCGGAGCGCCGAGGCGCAGGGCGAAGTCGCGCAGGACGCGGGTACGCAGCGCGGGCGGTAGGGCGAGGAGTTCGGCCACGACGGGTTCGCCGGTCGGTGCGGCGGCTGCGGCCAGCTCGTCCAGCAGGGCGGTGTCGGCGGCGAGCAGGCGCGCGGTACGGGCGAGGTTGGTGACGACGTCTGCGCCGAGCGCGTCGACGAGTACCGGAAGCACCGCCCGGACCCGGGCGCGGGTGTAGGCCGGGTCGGTGTTGTGCGGGTCCTCCCACGGGGTGAGGCCCTGCCCGGTACAGGCGGCTCGGGCGTCGGCCCGGGACACGTCGAGCAGCGGGCGGCGGAAGATCCCGCGCTGCGGCGGCATCCCCGCCAGACCCCGCGGGCCGGCACCGCGCGCGAGGGCAAGCAGTACCGTCTCGGCCTGGTCTTCCCGCGTGTGGCCGAGCAGGACCGCGGCCGCGCCGTGCTCCTGCGCCACGGCGGCCAGGGCCGCGTAACGCGCGTCGCGGGCCGCGGCCTCCGGCCCGCCCGCGCGTCCGACGGCGACCCGCACCGCGACGCTCGGCGCCAGCCCCCGCCCGGTACCCCAGGCGGCGACCTGCGCGGCCCGGTCGGCGGAGCCGTCCTGCAGCCCGTGGTCGACGGTGACCAGGCCGGCGCGCAGGTCGAGCCGGGGCGCGACGAACGCGGCGGCGCTGGCCAGCGCCAGCGAGTCGGCGCCGCCGGAGCAGGCGACCAGCACGAGGGTACCGGGCGGCAGGTCCAGCGCGTTTCGGACGGCGGCACGGACGGCCGCTACCGGCGGCGCAAGCCGGGGCCTGCGGGCCTCGGCCGGGGGCCTGCGGGCCTCGGCCGCCGGACCGCGGGGCTCCGCGCCCGGACCGCGGGGCTCGGCGCCCGGCCCGGCCTCCGAGATCTTGGACGCTTGTTCCCCTTGCAGGGGGTACGGACGTCCAAGATCTCGCTCGACGGCCGACCCCACGGTCAGCCGTGCACGCGGGCGACCCAGGCGTCCGGATCGCCCAGCTCGTTGAGGTACGGCAGGGTGAGCGGCGACTCCCAGACCCGGTTGAACCCGGTCATTCCGACCCGCTCGACGACACCGTGCACGAACCGCCGGCCCTCGGCGTACTGGCGCAGCTTGACCTCGATCCCGAGCAGCTTGCGCAGCATCCGTTCGAACGGGTTGGCGGCCTCACGGCGGCGGTTGAAGCGGGAGCGGATCTCCTCGACGCTCGGTACCACCTCCGGGCCGACGCCGTCCATCACGAACTCGGCGTGCCCTTCGAGCAGCGTCATGATCGCGGTGAGCCGGTCCAGAACCGCCTTCTGCGCCGGCGTCTGCACCAGGTCGAGGACCGACGCCCGGCTGTCCGGGTTGCGGATCGAGTCGGCCAGCGCGCCGACCGCCCGGCGCAGCCGCTCGGCGAGCTGCTCTCCTGGGGACTGCGCGGCGTCGACGAACGCGCGTACCTCACCGAGGAAGTGGTTGCGCAGCCACGGTACGGCGGTGAACTGGGTCCGGTGGGTGACCTCGTGCAACGCCACCCACAGGCGGAAGTCGCGCGGCTCGGCGCCCAGCTTGCGCTCCACCTCGACGATGTTCGGCGCGACGAGCAGCAGCGTGCCCGGATCGGAGGAGAACACCTCGTACTGGCCGAGCACCTTGCCGGACAGGTACGCGAGCACCGTGCCGGCCTGTACCCCGGTGACCCGGGAACCGACCGCGTTGACCAGCGGCCCGGGATCACGGTCGCCGGTGAGCTTCGCCACCAGCGGGTTGATCACCTGACGCAGGCCACTGATGTTGATGGCCGCCCAGTCCTTGCGGTCGACGATCCGGACCGGCGAGGCCGGGCCGGAAAGCTGCGTGTACTCCGCCACGTGCCCGGCCGCCTCGTCCGCCAACCGGCGCAGCTCAGCGACGACCTCCGCGGCCTCGGTGTACGACACGTTCGGGCCGGCCTTGCCCAGAGCACCGGCGGTCGCCGCGGCCAGGTCCCAGTCCACGAGCTGCCCCATGCACCCACCGTACCCGCGAGTTGCCAGTACCCAGCGGCTCAGCTTCCGCGCCGCGACGGCTGCCCGTGGTCGGCGGCTCGTGGTCGGCGGCTCGTCAACCCACGTTGGCCAGCGCTGTGCCGATCCGGTCGAGGGCGGCCTCGGCGGCCAGCGCGTTCGTCGGCACCTTGTCGGCGAGCACGGCGAACACGAGCAGCCGGCCCTTCGCGTCGACCACGTAGCCGGCCAGGCCGTTGATGCCGGTCAGGGTACCGGTCTTGGCGCGCAGCAGACCGTCGGCCGGGTTACCGTTCGGGCCGCGGTACCGGTCGGCGAGGGTACCGGAGTAGCCGGCGACGGGCAGGCCGGTGAACAGGGCGTGCAGCGCCGGCCGGTCGGCGCGGGCGGCCAGCGTCAGGATCGCGCTGAGCAGCTGCGGGGTCACCCGGTCGTCCAGCGACAGGCCGCTGCCGTCCGAGATCCGCACCCCGGCGGTCGGCACGCCGAGATCGGTGAGCTGGTCGAGGACAGCGGTACCGGCACCGGCGAAGCTGGCCGGCTCGTTGCGGGCCAGCGCGACCTGCCGCGCCACCATCTCGGCCACCGTGTTGTCGCTGGTACGCAGCATCTCCTCCAGGATGCGGACCAGCGGCGGGGACGAGACGACGCCCAACTGGGTACCGGGTGCCGGTGCCGTAGCCGCACTCGGCGCCGCGCTCGCGTCCTGGTGTGCCGGGGCGTGGCCGGCCGCAACGCCCGACGTGGGCAGCCCGAGCAGCTTCGCGAAGGCCTGGCCGGCGGCGATGTCCGGGGTCGAGGTACGCGGCGACGGGTTGTCCAGCTGCTTCGGGTTGGTTCGGCCGCCGTCGAGCATCAGGGCCGTGATCCGGGCGGTGTACCCGAACCCGTCGACCACGTTGGGCTCCCAGTTCGGTCCCAGGTTCGGGCCGGTGAAGAGCGAGGAGTCGACCAGTACCTTGGTCGGCGCCGTGCCGCCGAGGGCCTTCCTGACCTGTCCGGCGAGGTCGTCGAGGCGGGCGGCGTCGGGGTAGCTGCCGGCGCCGCTGACCGAGAGGGTCGGGTCGCCGCCGCCGACGAGTACCACCTCGCCAGGGTTCTGGCCGGCGACCGCTCTCGTCTGCATCTGGTACGCCGGGCCGCGGACGGCCAACGCGGCAACCGAGGTGACGAGCTTCATCGTGGACGCGGGTACCGCAGGGTCGCCGGCGTTCTGGGCGAACAGCGACTGTCCCGTCGCGGCATCGGTCACCTGTACCCCGACATGGCTGCCGAGCCGCTGATCGGCGAGCGGGCCACGCAGTGCGGCCGCGATCGCGTCGGCAGCGGGTACCGGTGCGTCGCTCGGGGCCGGTGCCAGTACCGGCGACGGCGGCGGCGCCGGGGGTACCACGGCCGACGGGCTGGCGGCGGCCTTCGGCCCGAACAGCGCGGCGGGACGGAACACGAACACCGCGGCTCCGGCGGCGATGAGCAGTACCACGACGCCGGGCAGGATCACCAGCCACAGCCGGCGGCGGCTACCGTGATCGGCGACATCGGGCGCGGTCCACGGCGGCGTGGCTGGACGCTGGACGTCGGCGACCTGCGAAGCGTACGTCGTCGGGCCGAGCCGGCGACTGAGCGGGCCGGCGGGTCCATGCGCGGCGGGGCGTTCCTGAGGTCGGTCGGCCGCCGGGGGCG
>Ga0066709_100003951_pt1 | contig 11630 bp, 10 predicted proteins | sample GraSoiAngelo_158_FD_79665 | JGI IMG/M metagenome (GOLD analysis project Ga0066709, IMG submission 79665) | Grasslands soil microbial communities from the Angelo Coastal Reserve, California, USA - 14_1009_16_30cm | ecosystem: Environmental > Terrestrial > Soil > Grasslands | place: USA... | reverse complement strand
TCTTCCGCATGCGGATCCTCCGGATTTTTGTCCGGATGAAACTTCACCGCGAGCTTGCGATAAGCGCGCTTGATCTCCTCGTCAGCGACGCTTCGCCCGACGCCCAGCACTTCGTAATAGTCGCGTTTCTTCGTGGCCATGTAACGAATTAAGTCCTATGTGACCTGGGACTAATGGGCGAGGCAGGCAAGACGCCTCACTTACTTTCCCGGTCCACTTGAAACGACCACACTCGAGGGCCGCAGCAAGCGGTCTCTAAACCGATAACCGCGGCGAGTCTGGCGCAGGACAATCCCTTCGGGAAATTGATTGCTCGGCTCATGCGCAATCGCTTGGTGCAGGTTTGGATCGAATCTTTTGCCTTCCGCCTCGATTGGTTGCAATCCATTCTCGGCCAGGAAATTGTGGAGTTGTTTGAGAACGAGAGTCATTCCGGAATAAACCGGAGACTGTTCGCTTTCTCCTTTGGCAGCTTCCAGACCAAGCTCAAAATTATCAATAATTGCCACCAGCCGCTCAAGTAACGAGCTATTCGCGTATTTGATCGCCTCTTCTTTTTCGCGCGCAGAGCGCTTTTTGTAATTCTCGAAGTCGGCCTGACTGCGCAGCGCGAGATCACGAAACCTGTCAAGATCGGCTTGCAAGCTGGCAGTTGGGTCTTCCGTTTCGCTTCGATCCGCTGCGGCAGGCGCAGCAGACGAAGATGTCGCTGCCAATCGTTCGGTTTGTTTGTTTTGTGCGGTAGCAGAAGGCTTTTTCATGTCTTACGGATGGCAATCAAAGTGATGTCGTCATTTTGTGGAAGGGAACCAGTAAAATTGCGCACGTCCTCGATGACTCTCTTTACAATCGCCTGCGCACCATCGGTAGCGCTGGCGCGAACCGATTGAGCCATACGATCAAGGCCGAATTCGTCTCCCTCAGTATTGAGCGCTTCGGTCACGCCGTCAGTATAAAGAACCAGGCAATCCTCGCGCTCGAGCGGAACGGCGAAATCGGTAGTCAGCCTATCGAACACACTTCCACTGTCAATTCCCACGACCATTCCCGGCGATTTTACCGGCGTAACCGTTTGCGACTGTCGCTTGTAGAGCAACGGCGCGTCGTGCCCTGCGCGCGCGAGCGTGACGCCATCGCTCTGATGATTCAGAATGAGATAGGCCATGCTAATAAACATGTCTTCCTTAATGTCGGGATAAAGTTGCCGGTTTACCTTTCGCAATACATCTGCCGGAGATGGGTTTCGCGCTGCCTCAGCACGCAACACGCTGCGGCAAATCGCCATGATAAGCGAGGCGGGAACGCCTTTACCCGAAACATCCGCGATCGCTACGCCGAGCCGTTCGTCATCGACGCGGATGTAGTCGAAGTAATCGCCGCTGACCTGACGCGCAGGCACATTAATGCCGCTAATCTGAAACCCGTTTATGGCCGGCGCTTCGGCTGGAAGCAAAATACGCTGAATATCTCTTGCGATTTCAAGGTCGTGATCGAGCCGCTTTTTTTCGTTCGCCATCGAGTAGATAATGGCGTTGTAAAGAGCAAAAGCGGACTGTTCGGCGATCGATTTAAAAACGACGAAATCGGCCTGCGAAAATGGCGCACCCGTGGGGCCATTCGCGAGAGCGAGAACACCGAGGTCTTGATTTCCGTATCGTAGCGGTGCGGCCATCACCGACACAGCGCCGAAAGCGCTGCCATGTAATTTCGCCAACTCCGGCGCCTCCGAGAGCTCGGTGAAGCAACCGGGCTGTCCGGTTTGCCAGACGTGTCCCAGTATCCCCTCGCCGGGAGTAACCGAATGCAGCCGCAGATAACTTTCCAAGGCAATAGGCGTGGCGGCTGCTTGCTGCAAAATATTTAGTGGAACATCCACTAACGGCGGGCACCCCTTTGAAATAAAGGCAGGAGTCAGTCTCCCGCCTGTACGGTCAGTCATATAAAGGGCGCCTCCGTGTGCGTCGAGGATACGCGTTGCGCCTTCGACGATGAGCCGGTGCAGTTCTTGAGGTCGAATCGTTTCCCTGAAAGCCTCGCCAAGCCCGTGCAGGAAATCGAAAACGAGCGTTTCTTCGACCTGAATTTCTTCATGGGACCGTTCCAGACTTCGAATTCGCCGCGCCTGGTAGTAGGCGGTGAAAATCCAACCGGCCACAGACGCAAGAAGCAGTCCGAAGAGAAGAGTCGGCCACATGATGCAGGGCCAGCTTACTTCGAAGACGTCTTGTGATGAAGGTCTTGTTTTAGATAATCGAGAACGTCCTTAAAGCGAAAAAGATTCTCGGGCGCCGCTTCACAAAGGGCTTCATGCGCTTCCAGCATCGTTTCCGTTTGCTCCTGTTTTTTGCTATCTCGCGATAGATCCTTGGACGCGCGATCGAGCGCCTCACATTCAGGCGCAGTCGTGCCATCGGCACGAATATCGAATATCTGATCCAGGCCCAGCCCGGAAAGGAGCTCCCGGCTGCGATTCCGGCAGTGGACGACGTGAAGATGACCTCGACCGAGTTCCTTCAAGCGCAACGCCACGCTGGCCATTGTTCCCATGAATGTGGAATCCATCATGGCGCAATCCGCCAGATCAACGACAAACTCGCGATAACCGCGGTCCAACATTTCGCGAGCGAATTCCTTCAGGTTGCCGCTGTTCAGGAAACTACCTTTTCCCTCTACTTTCACCCATACGGTTGGACCGTTTATCCCTACTTGAATCGATGACTCCACGTTTTCTCTCTATAAGATACAAGACCGGGAGTCACGCTGTCAAACCTTCCCAGCTCACGAAAACCTCTAAGAATTGATTCGAAATGGATAACGCAGAAAGCCGAATATCTCAAAGAGAGCCAATCTGATGCTGCTCCCACATGTAGGAGCGGTTTTCCGCCACGATCCTCCCGTTTTCGATTAACAAACATCGCCAGGCAATCACTCGCCCGTCATCAAGGTAATCATCGCCAATGACTTTGAATTCCGTTTTATGAGTGCCCCGCACGTTTCGGTAGGAAATCTCCTGTGCCTGGACGTGTTCGTGCAATTTCTCCTGGCGATACTCCAGACGCACTGTGAGATCGGCGGTCCGCTTTGCCCGCCAAAAGAAATCGAAGTAATCGCCGAAACGTTGGCGCGTATCCACCCCAGTCACGGCGCCGAAGAGCCGGTATTGCCGCTCAAATGTGATGGGCGCATCTTGAAGGGTCGCTGTCTTCTGGGAAGACGATGTACTGCCGCCGCCTGTAAGCGCTCCCGGTTTGAGAGTGCTGGATGTCTGTCGCGCCGGCGCTTGTACGGGTGCTTTTTCACTTAAAAAGAAAAGTTTCGTCTTTCGAAACTGGAAGTCTTTGCTCAACGCCACTGGAAGCGGCGCCGCTTTTTCGACAATCTTGGGTTCTTCCGTCGCCCGCGCTAATCCGCTTGCGATAATGATCAACCCGGCCGCCACCGCCTTAAACTTCATCCCCTAATGAAACCGGTTCACGCGCCGCATGTCAATATACGTCGTATCGGACGCAATCAGTCCCATGGTTTCACTTGCCCTGTTTCCCGCCTAGATTTTCACCGTGATCGACGTTCAATATCAGCGCGGCGTTTACTTGTCGCACGAGGACTTGTGGCTCGACCCGTGGGACGCCAAGCGTTTCGCATTCGTCTCGCACGCGCATAGCGACCACATCGCGCCACATGATGAGATCATCGTTTCGGAGCGCACCGCTCGGTTGATGCAGGCGCGTCTACCGGGGACACGCATAGAACATGCATTGTCGTTTGGCGAACGAAGAACAGTGCACGATGTCGATGTAACGTTGTTGCCCGCCGGCCACATTTTCGGTTCGGCGCAATTTTTTCTTTTCGCGAGAGACGAGACGCTGCTTTATACGGGGGATTTCAAGCTGCGTCCGGGGAAATCCGCCGAGCGCGCGGAGTGGCGCGAGGCCGACACACTCATCATGGAGACGACTTTTGGCCTGCCGCGCTATCGATTTCCGCCAACGGAACAAGTTATTGACCAAATCGTCACTTTCTGCCGCGAAACACTGGACGATGGCCAGGTGCCAGTGCTCCTCGGCTACTCGTTAGGTAAGGCGCAGGAGATATTGTGCTCGCTCGACGAAGCAGGATTAACGCCCATGCTGCACGGCTCCGTCTATCAGATGACCCGCATCTACGAACAGCTCGGCCAATCGTTCTGTAAATACGTGCGCTACAACGTGAATGATGTCGCGGGAAAAGTCCTCATCTGTCCACCCAGCGCAAATCGATCGCGCATGCTGGAAAAAATTCCGCACAAACGCGTTGCGATGATCAGTGGCTGGGCGACTGATCCCAACGCGGTTTATCGCTATCAGGTTGATGCCGCTTTTCCTCTTTCGGACCACGCTGATTACAACGACCTGCTTCGCTATGTCGATCTTGTGCGGCCCAGGCGCGTGTTCACCCTCCATGGTTTCGCCGCCGAGTTTGCGCGCGATTTGCGCGAACGCGGCATCGAGGCCTGCGCGCTCACGGAAGAAAATCAAATGGAACTGAGCTTGGGGAGCGCGGGCATGTTGCCGGAAGCCTCTGGCAAAACGCGCGGTGAAGTTGTCCGGCAAAGTGCCGGACAGAGCGGGCAGCATGCCCGCGCTCCTCAATCCGAATCGGAATTCTTTGCATTCGCTCACGTCGGCGAAAGAATCGGCGCCGCTGCCGCAAAGCTGCAGAAAGTGCGTTTGCTTGCCGATTATTTGCGGACGCTCGGTCAAGAACAGCTTCCCATCGCGGCGATTTACTTTACAGGCCGGGCTTTTGCGCAGAGCGATCCGCGCACATTGCAAGTGGGAGGATCGATCATCTACCGCGCAATGATGGCAGCGGCGAAATTGAGCGACGCAGAGTTCCACCGCATTGCCCACGGGCACGGAGACGCCGGCAAAACTGCCTTCGAAGCGCTGGAGGGGCGCACTAATCCCGAGCCGTTCGCGCTCGAAGGATCGTGCAATTTCTTCGATACATTGCATCGAAGCCGTGGCCCCATTGCGAAGACCGAGTTGCTGCGATCACGCCTTGCCAAATTGTCCGCGCGTGAGGCTCAGTACGTGGTCAAGATTCTCACGGGAGACTTGCGCATCGGCTTGCGGGAGGGACTCGTGGAAGAAGCAATCGCCCACGGCTTCGAGATGCCGCTGGATCAGGTGAAGGAAGCCCACATGCTCCTGGGCGATATCGGCGCCACCGCAATGCTTGCTTCACGAAAAGAATTGCACCGCGCGGAATTATCGATCTTTCGTCCGATCAAGTGCATGCTGGCGACTCCGGAACCAACAGCAGAAGCAGTGTGGGAACGGTTCGTCGAAGGGAAGGATCCTGCGGCCCAACTGCTTTCGGTCGCCGCGGCGACCTATGACGCAGCAGGCAACGCGGCTACAGTTTATTTGGAAGACAAATTCGACGGTATTCGCGCGCAGCTTCATCGCAGCGGACAACGGGTCGAAATTTTCTCGCGCGATTTGCGGCGCATCACCGATCAATTTCCAGAACTGGCGAGGCAAGCAAGGAACTTCGAGAAAGAGCTGATCGTGGATGGTGAAATTATCGCCTATGAACAAGGTCGCAGACTCACCTTCTTTGATCTGCAAAAGCGGCTCGGTCGCAAAAGTGATGGCGCGGATTTGTTCGATGGTGTCGCGGCAGATGTGCCGGTCGCTTTTATCATCTTTGATCTTCTTTGGCTGAATGGGCGCTCGTTGCTGAAAACTCCGCTGCGCGAGCGACGCGGACGGCTCGGCGGCTTGCGATTACCGCCGCAATTTCAGATAGCGGAAGTAATGTCCGCGCATTCCGCGAGTGAGATCGAGCAAACTTTCCAACAGGCTCGGCGTCGCTTGAACGAAGGTCTTATGATCAAAGACCCGGAAAGCGTCTATTTACCGGGCACCCGTGGGATGTTTTGGTTTAAGCTCAAGAAAGAGCTGGCAACGCTCGATGTAGTGGTCGTCGCCGCCGAGCTTGGCCATGGCAAACGCAATAATGTGCTGAGTGATTACACATTCGCGGTGCGCGACGAAACAACGGGCGAGCTCTTGCCGATAGGCAAAGCCTATAGTGGGCTGACTGACGCGGAGATTGCGGACTTAACCGAGCACTTCAAACAGAACACGATTGCAGATCATGGCCGATACCGTGAAGTGAACCCGGACATCGTGCTCGAGGTCGCATTCAACTCAATCCAGCCGAGTACGCGCCACGCCAGTGGACTCGCGCTGCGCTTTCCCAGAATCAAAGCGATCCGGCGCGACAAAAATGTCGATTCCATCGACACCCTCGAATACGCGCGACAACTCGCGGCGCAGCGATCAGAGGCTGGAGTGTTGGAGTAATGCTTTAGGCGGATTCCTACACTGAGCCATCCCGAGTGAAGCGAAGTCGCCAATACTTCACTATGCGACCGCACCCCTACTGCGGTGTTCCATCGGAAGATGTTGGCGATGGCGCGGGCGAGGCACTTTCCGACTGATCAGACGCCGGCGAAGACGATGTCGATTCTGAATTGCCGGGCGTTCCTGATGAACCCGCGGACGTTTCCGAAATGCCTGGCGCCTCCGGCAAAGATGAGCCCGGCGCCTCCGGCAAAGATGATGGTGTCGCAAAACGACTGTGCCGAAGACCACGCGGCGGAACCCCGGCGCGCCCAGGGATAGGCGGGATGGCGAAGTCCCCCGGTGGGGAACCTGGCGCCGCATCTGGTCCGGCTGATTTTCTTTTCTCCAACGCCTTCTTGCGGTTCTCGAGCCAGGCTTGGCGCCGCTCGATCTGCTGTTGCTTCTGGGCCTCCTGCTCCGCAGCCAATTGTTGCTGCACCTCCTGCTTGACCATGGCTCTTATTTCTTCCTTGGTTGTCTGCTTTTGGCAGGAACAAAATGTGGCCAAGGCAAGGATCAGCGGCAGGGCAAACGAGTTCTTCATGTCAGGATTGGTAATATGGTTGATTCTTGTTGTTCGAACTAAGCGAGTAAGCGAGCACGCCTTCTAGCGCGAGTCAATGCGACCGCGCGGACAGCGAAACCGCGATTCGTTTTCGTTATTCGAGAGAGGAACAAAGGACCGCCGCCGATCAAAGGAAAGTTAACGCGCCGGCGCCGTTGGTGAAGTTGCCGGTTTCACGATGACCGTTTCGACCCGGTCACGTCGAAAACGCTGAATGTTGGCGTAAACGGCCAACAGCGCCATTGATCCGACGATTATAAGCATCAGCACAACAGCACTCTTTGGAACTCGGGACGACCGAAATTTTTCGCGAGGCGGCTGTGCCGAATTCACAGTTAAAGTATCGATGTCGATCTCGCGCGCGCAAATCCGATCACGTCAACTCTAGTGCCGCGATTGAATCCATGACGCGCTGGCTTAGGCGTCTGTAGAGATTCTTCCCTCGCGATTCGACCTCGGCCGACGTAAAAAAAATCGGTTCTCCAATAACGATGGTGATTGGCGCAAAGTGCAAACCGCCACCGCCACGCGGCAAAGCTTCATGGGCGCCGAAGATCCGCATCGGTACAACCGGGGCGAGCGTCTTTGCAATTACGAGCCCCAACCCCGGCTCGGCGGGCTGCAAGCTGCCGTCGAGGGTCCGCGAGCCTTCCGGAAAAACCAGCGCTGCATTTCCGGACTCGAGGACGCGAATAAGGGCCTTCAGGGCGCTGCGGTCGATCCCCTCCTGATTAACTGGGATCACATTCAGCTTAGGCAAAAGCCAGCCAAGCAAGGGCACGTCCATCAACGTTCGCCGCGCCAGAAAATAAATCGCGCGATCGCATGTAGTGCCCGCGAGGGGCGGATCGAGATAACTCTGATGGTTCATCGCGAGAATCACCGGACCGCTTTGAACCATGCGCTCCCGATGAATTACGCGAAGACGAAAAAAAAATCGGCCAACCAGGCGAGAAAAATTGTAGCCAAGCCAGTAATAGAAGTTCATCGTTAAGGCGCTAAGGCGTCGAGTATCGAAACGGCGGAAAAAGCGGAGGATCAGGCGGCAGAAGGAAGGAGGCCGTTTTGTTCCAGCCGGCCGATGATCTCGTTGACAACTTGTTCGATTGTTAAGTGCGACGTATCGATTATGCAGGCGTCTTTGGCGACGACGAGCGGCGACACAGGTCGCGACGAATCGGCGTGGTCACGCATCGTAATTTCATCGCGTTGCCCCTGCGCCGCACGACGGCGCAGACGCACCTCAGGCGAAGCATCGACATAAAATTTGTAGGCAGTGTCTGGGAAAACGACCGAGCCGATATCCCGGCCTTCAATAACCAAGTCGCGACCCTGTGCATGCTCGCGCATTTTCTCGACGACAATTTCACGGACTCGCGGAATGCTGCTGACGCGGGAAACACTTTCGTTTACGCGATCGTCGCGCAAGTAATCGCCCGGATCGACATTATCAATAAAGATGCACAACTCGTTATCTCGGAGGCAGCAAGTGATCTGGGCAGATTCGACAGCGTGCGCAACGCGATCGCTTTCTCCCACATCGATTCCCTTTTGCAGGATATGCCAGGTGATCGCTCGATAAATCGCCCCTGAATTGAGATAGGCAAAGCCAAGCCGACGAGCAAGCTCACGCGTAACGCTGCTTTTCCCAGAGGCGGCAGGCCCATCAATGGCAACGACGCGATGGGAGGATTGCTGGCCGGACTGCATGATGCGAGGCAAATTTAGCCATCGTTTTCATGGCGACGCAATGCGCCTCATAAGGTGTGTGTAACCTACGTGGCCTGCGAATTAGGCTTCCTCGACCGGGGCAGGAGTAAGCGAACCGATCACAGGAGTGCTTATCTGCATCCGTTTCGGATTGGTGAACTCCTCCAGAACGGCTTCAAATCCCGGATAAGACTCACGAATGCACTCGGCATCCTGAACGATAGTTTCCCCGTCAGCGAACAGACCCGCTATGGCAAATGCCATCGCAACGCGATGATCGCCGAAGCTTGCTACGCGCGCCCCATGCAGCGGAGCCGGACCATGAATTTCGAGGCCATCGTTCATTTCCGTGACCTGCGCGCCCATAGTGCGCAGATTGTGCGCGATAGCGGCAATGCGATCGGATTCTTTCACACGCAATTCCTGGGCATGCCGAATAATCGTTTTACCATTTGCCAGGGCGCCTGCGACTGCGAGGATCGGCAGTTCGTCAATGAGCTGCGGCACTTCTCTGCCCTGAATAACGGTGCCTTTGAGGGGGACTCCCGTGACCTCGACGACCCCCCGCGGTTCAAGTTGATCGACCTCTTCAATCGCCTCTCGCACTTGCGCGCCCATTCGGAGCAACACGCCGAGTAAGGCCGTTCTAGTGTCGTTTAGGCCAACTTCGCGCACAAGCAGATGACCTCGCGGTTGCGCCGCCGCGGCGACCAGCCAAAAGGCTGCCGAGGAAATATCGCCCGGAATTGTAAAGTCGCGAGACTCCGGCACCTGGTCGCCGAAGACAGTAACGCTCCCCTCGCCATCCTTTGCCGTGCTAACGAGAAAATAATTAAACATCATCTCCGTATGGTTTCGCGTCGGTGATGGTTCCTCGACAGTCGTCTTGCCCTTGGCGAAAAGGCCCGCCAGCAGCAAAGCACTCTTAACCTGCGAGCTCGCAATGGGCAGCCGATAGCGAATTCCACGCAAGGAGCCTCCATGGATGCGAAGCGGTGGCGTCTGTTCCGGCCCCTCTGCGAGAATATTTGCACCCATCTGGCGAAGCGGCGTGATCACGCGGTCCATAGGACGTCGCGAAAGCGCCGCATCACCGACGAGGCGGCTCTCAAATGTCTGTCCGGCAAGCAGCCCAGCGAGAAGTCGCATGGTCGTGCCGGAATTTCCGCAATCGATTTCCTTTTTAGGCGGTGCAAGGACGCGCTTTTTCCCATGGACGATCAGCCTGTCCGGCTGGGGCTGTTCGATCTTAATACCCAGAGCGCGCATGGCATTGACTGTATGTATGCAATCTTCGCTCGGGAGAAAACCGCGCAGCGTGCATACACCATTCGACAAGGCCGCAATGATTACCGCGCGATGCGAAATGCTTTTGTCGCCCGGTACGGTAATTTCGATATCAATTCGAGACGCCCGTTTGATTCGTAATTCCATAGACAAGTGTGAAATTTTTCCCGAAGCGAACGCTTCATCCGCGCGCGATGATCAGCATCGGATATAAGACGCGGTTGTCCAGCTTCGCTCCCTCAAGGCCAAAAATCCGAAGATTTTTAGCTGAACTTTGCCAGCGCGACGAGCATTGGCAAAATTACGGAACAAGAAAAATTTTGTCTGTGTAGGGATCTTTTACTTCTGTTCCTGGCGGAAACCCTTCTACATCGACGTACTTGCCAGGCGAATAAGGACTTTCCACCAGATGAGGTTTGCCAGGAACGGGTATTCCGTACGGATAATCTCCCTTGGCGACTTTTGTCGGCGCGGCCGTTGGAGGAGGCGAGGCTGCAGTCTCCGTCTGCGGCGTCCCCATCGGCTGAACGGGCCCATTGGGATTAAATGGCTGTTGCTGCGGCGGATATTCCTCAGTACGGCTTGGCGGATAATTGGCGACGCGATGGCGGGTGGGTTGCGGCGGCTCTTCACTGCATGAGGCGACGAAGAAGGTGGTGAGTAGGGCAAGGGACAGTGAGAATTTCATAATTGAAAATGCTGTTGCAATCCTATCTGCAGTCCAACCCATTGCCAATCACTAAATCGTTTTTCGCCGCAAGCCCTGGGGGCACTTCGGTAAAGATTGACCTGAATACAATGACGGACCGGTTTTCATCCGAATCCAAAGAAGAATGTCGAACAACTCCCGTGCACAGATTTTGGTCGTGGACGACGATGCCATAAGTCGCAAGATCCTGGCACAACTTCTGGCCTCCGCTGGTCACGACTGCCGCGAGTGCGAGGACGGGGCCAAAGCGTTACAACTAATTCACGCCAAGCCGCCTTCACTTCTTCTTCTTGATTTCGATATGCCGGGGCTAAACGGTGCCGAGGTTCTAAGACGCCTTCGCTCGGATGCCGATCCTGCAGTCGCGCAGATTCCCACGATTATGTTGACTGGGCACGGGAGTGAAGAAAGCGAGGTATCCTGTTTGCAAGCTGGCGCGGATGATTTTGTGACCAAGCCAATCAATGCCGCAGTGTTGCGGGCACGAATTGAGACCCAGCTTCGCCTGCGCTCCATGCGACGCCAATTAGAGCGGCAAAACGATGAGCTCGAAGAATGGCGTCGCAATCTCGAGCGCGATCTGGCCGCTGCGCGTTTGACGCAACAATCACTGATTCCTCAAAAGCCGCCGCCGCTCCCCGGTTGGCAAGTTGCCACCTGTTACCGCCCCGTAATCCAGGTGGGCGGTGATATCTACGGCTGGCTGCCTATGAAGGATAGCCGGATTTTGTTTTGGATCGCAGATGGCACCGGACATGGGGCCGCTGCTGCGTTGCTTACCACGCTAGCGAAACTCCTTTTTCATTATGGCAGCGTGGAACATGACGCGCCAGCCACGGTAATGGAAAGGGTGAACAGTGATTTCCGCAGTATTTTTGGCGCACGCTCTTTTATGACGGCGATGTGTGTCGCCCTCGATCCCGCGAGCGGACACGCGAGCGTCGTGGGCGCGGGTCACCCACCG
>Ga0066709_100003949_pt1 | contig 11632 bp, 11 predicted proteins | sample GraSoiAngelo_158_FD_79665 | JGI IMG/M metagenome (GOLD analysis project Ga0066709, IMG submission 79665) | Grasslands soil microbial communities from the Angelo Coastal Reserve, California, USA - 14_1009_16_30cm | ecosystem: Environmental > Terrestrial > Soil > Grasslands | place: USA... | reverse complement strand
AGAAGTCCTCGGGGCGCAGCCCCTCCTCGATGACGAGCGCGTACAGCGAGCGGTCCGACAACAGGATCGCGCCCAGCACCGACTGCTCGGCCTCGAGGTTGTGCGGCGGCGCGACCACGCCAACCGGCCCGCCCACGCCGCCGTTGGCAGTCGAGGTGGCGCTCATCGGGCGAGTCTAGGCCGGCGCGCGCAGGCGCCGGAGCCGCTCTCCGCTAACTCGGGCTTATTTGTCCCCACGAACACATGTTCGCAGGCGGGGCGGCTACTTCTTTGCCACCACCATCGTCTTGACGGTGGCGGTCACGTTCTCGACCACCTCGACCACGACCATGTACGTGCCGACGTTCTTGATCGGCTCGGGCATGTGCACGTTGCGTCTCTCGATGCGCAGGCCGCGCGCTTCGCGGATCGCCGTGGCGATGTCCTGCGGGGTCACGGAGCCGAACAGGCGGCCGTCGGCGCCGGCCTGCTGGGGGATCGTGAGAACCGTCCGGTTGAGCAGCCTCACGTTCTCCTCGGCCCGTTCCACGGCGTTGCGCGCCGCGCGCTCGGCCGCCTCCTGGCGCTGCCGGACCGCCTCGATCGCTCCCTTGCTCGCGGGCTGCGCGAGCTTGCGCGGCACCAGATAGTTGCGCAGGTAGCCCTTGGAGACGTCGACCACGCTGCCGCGGGCACCGAGCTCCTCCACGTCCTGCAGGAGAATCGCCTCGGGCATCGCCGCGCCTACCGGCCGCGGTCGCGGTCGCCGCGTTCGCGGCGCGGGCTATCGTCGCGGCCGCCCTCGTTGACGTAGGGCAGCAGTGCCAGCTCGCGCGCGCGCTTGACCGCGCGCGCGATCTGCACCTGGTGGCGGCGACAGGAGCCGGTGATGCGGCGCGAGCGGATCTTGCCCTTCTCGGAGACGAACTTCCGCAGCGAGGCCACGTCCTTGTAGTCGACCTGCTCCACCTTGTCGCGGCAGTGCTGGCACGGCTTGCGGCGTCCGCTGCCGGGGCCGCCGCGCTTGTCACGCCTCCGGATGGGCTTGCCGCGAGCGCGCGCTTTGGCCATCAGCGGCCTGCCTGGCCGCCGCGGCCACGATCGGGATGAGCAACTGAAGTGAAGGGCAACAGACCTCGCAGTGGTTGGCTAGAACGGAATGTCGTCGTCGCCACTTGCGGCGACCGGTGCGGGCTGGAAGTCGCCTTCGTCGATCGGCGCCTCCCCTCCCGTCGCAGCCCCGCTGCCCGCTTGGTCGCCGGCGAGCGACGCGCCGGCGACCGGCGCTTCCTCGCGCGAGCCCAGGAACTGCACCGAGTCGGCGATGATATCGGTTGCCTGGCGTTTGCTGCCGTCCTGGGCTTCCCACTCGCGCCACTCGAGCCGCCCGTCGATCGCCACCGGCCTTCCCTTCGACAGATACCGGGCCACGTTCTCGCCCTGGGCGCCCCAAACGGTGACGTTGAAGTAGTTGGGCTTGTCCTCCCATTCGCCCGTGCTGGCGTTCTTGCGGCGGGTGTTGCAGGCGATGCGCATGCTGCACACCGACATGCCGCTCGGCAGCGAACGCAGCTCGGGGTCGGCGGTGAGGTTGCCCGTCATTACGACCCGGTTGATGTTCGTGGCGGCCACGGCTGTTCTTCCTTTCGGCTGGTTGCTCGCGCGCTGTAGCGAGGCGCGCGCGGTGCTCGAGTGAGAGCCTCGAGTCTAGAGATGCCCGCGGCCGCCGCCGCGGCGGGGCGCCTCCTAAAAAACGCTAATTGCGCTGTCCCCGGCGCCAGGAGGTGCCGAACACCTCATCCCAATATGGCGCGCTGATGCCGAAGCCGCGCGTCTCATCCTGGAAATGGTGGCGCATGTGACGCTCCCTCAGCACCCTTCCCATGCGCCCGCGCGGGCGGAAGTGGTGCAGGTAGTAGTGCGTCATGTCATACGCGAGATAGCCGGTGAAGAACCCCGCGCCGACACCGGGCCCGTAGCTTGAGCCGAAGATCGCATACAGCAGCGCGAACAGCAGCGCGCCGAGCGGCACGCTCACCGCCGGCGGCATCACCAGCCGCAGCGGGTCGTTGGGGTGGTCGTGGTGCACACCATGGATGATCCAGTGCAGTCGCGCTCCCAGTCCCCGCTCGGGCTCGAAGTGGAACACCAGCCGGTGCAGCCAGTACTCAAACAGCGTCCACAGGGCGTAACCGCCCGCGGCCAGGCCCACCAAGACCGCCACGCTCTGCTTGGAGAGCGCCCATGCCGCCAGGGCGACGATCGCCGGCGTGAAGATGATCACCGGCACGATGGGGTGCACGCGCGAGAGCGCGTCCAGCAGCCGCGACTCGAACATGGGCGGCGACGCGCGCAGCACGTCGCCGCGCGTCTGCGAGTGCTCGCTCATCTCCTCTGCCCAGCTCATGAGCCGATCTTAGTACCCTGCGAGCGCGCGGGTAAGGGCTGCAAGCGACCGCCGGCGAGGGGCCGCGGGTGCGCGTCAGGAGGTGGTGTCCGAGCTCGCCTCTGCCGCTCCGGGAGCGGCCTGCGACTCGCCAGCGCCGTCCGCGGCGAGGCCCGGCGAAGCGGCCGGCGCTTGAGCGGCCGGCTGTTGAGCGGTCGGCTCGGGCGCCGCGTGGCGCGAGGGCGCGATCGCGGCCGGCGCGTCCGGCGTCTCGGGCACGCCCGGCTTCAGCTTGACGATGCGAAAGCGCAGCACCTCGTCGGCGATGCGCAGCGAGCGATCGAGCGTGCGCAGCAGCTCCGGCGTGCCAGCGTGGAACTGCAGCAGGTGATACTCGGCCACCTCGCGGCGATCGATCGCGTATGCCAGCGTGCGGTTGCCCCACTCAGCGTGGCGCAGGAGCTCGCCCTGCGCCTCGATCGCGGCGCGGGCCTCGGCCAGCGGCCGCGCGCGGGCCTCATCCTGGGCCTGCGGGTCGAGCAGCATGACCAGGTCGTAGGTAGGTGCCGGTTGCGCCATGTCGAATCGGCGGGACAGGTTAGCGGCTGCGGCCCTTCGCCCGTATGTCAGCCAGCTGCTCGTCGATCCAGTCGCCCGGGTCGCGCGAGGTGACGATCTGGGCGAGCCCTTCCGCACGGCGCCGGCGCTCGCGCGGCGGCATCGTCAGCGCCGCGTAGATCGAGTTGGCCAGCTCCTGGATGTCGAACGGGTTGACCGACAGCGCGTACTCGCCGAGCTCCTCGTGCGCGCCGGTGTTCTCGGACAGGATCGACACGCCCTCGCGCTCGTTGACGATCGGCCCCTCCTTGGCGACGAGGTTCATGCCATCGAACATGGCGTTGACCAGCAGCACGTCGTAGTGCTTGTAGGCGGCCATCGCCTCGTCGAGGTCGTCGCGCAGCTTGAGCTGTATCGGCATCCAATCTGGTGTGCCGTGCCGGTGGTTGACGACCGCCACCAGCGCCTCGATGCGCTCCAGGTACTCCGCGTACTGGGGCACGTCCGTTCGCGACGGCATCAGCTGCGCCAGGAACGTCACCCGCTCTGAGAACTCGGGGTGCTGCGCGAGGAAGAGGTCGAAAGCCGAGAACCCGCGCAGCACGTTCTTGCTCAGGTCGGCGCGGTCGACGCGCAGGATCAAAAAGTCGCGCCGGCGCTGCAAGAGCTCGCGCTCGAAGGCCTCCACGCGCGCGCTCTGGGCGATCTGGCGGGTGGCCCGGTGGTCGATCGCAAGCGGGTAGGCCCGGACCCACACCTCGCGGTCCTCGAGGCGCACGAGGCCCTGCCCGAAATCCACCTCCAGGTCCATCAGGTCGCGGCAGCACTGCAGGAAGTTCTGCCTGTATGAGCGCGTGTGAAAGCCGATGATGTCATTGGCCAACAGGCCGCCGAAGATCTCCTCGCGTATCCGCGTCGGCAGCACCCGCCAGGAGTCGGACTGGGTCCAGGGGATGTGCACGAAGTGGTGCAGGAACACGTCCGGCCGCGCGCGGCGGACGAGGTCGGGCAGCGTGTAGAGGTGGTAGTCGTGCACCATCACCACCGGTTCGGAGCTGCCCTCGAGCTCCTCCAGCACCGCCCGGGCGAGGTCCTCGTTGACGACGTTGTAGCCGAACTCGAATGCCTCGATCTCTTCGCGGCGGATGTCGGGGGCGTTGGAGAGGTCCCACAGGTAGTGCTGGATGAACCACAGCAGCGGGTTGGCGACCACGTTGTAGAAGCGGTCGTAGGCCGCCGCGTCGCTCACCACCAGCCGCACCTGGAAGTCCTGCCCCGACGGCGAGCGCACGGTGAACGAGCGTTCGCCGTTGCGCCGGGAGGCCTCGGCGTCGTGCTCGCTCATCGCCGAAGCGATCCAGATCGCGTGGCGATGCGAGGCCAGCCCGGTGAGCGCGGTCACTACCCCGCCCGAGCCGCGCTGTACCTCGCCGGCGGCGTCGAAGGTGACCGGGCCGCGGTTGCTCACCAGCACGAGCGGAACCTGCTGCGAGCCCGCGCCCTGCGGCGATGCGTCCAGCTGCTGCTCGCTCGTGGCGCCCACGCTGGCTTAGCCCATGCTCACGCTTCGTCCAGCTCGTGGAAGATGAGCAGATAGTCGCGCAGGTAGCGCGGCATCAGAAAGTGCGCGCGCACGTGCTCCTTGCCGCGGCGGCCGAGGAACTTGCCCAGGGCGGGGTCTTTGAGCACGTCCAGCGCGCGCTCGGCGCACTGCTGGGGGCTCGAGACCAGAAACCCGGTGACCGCGTCCTCGATCTGCAGCGGTATGCCGCCCACGTTCCCGCCGATGAACGGGCGCGCCTTCCAGATCGCCTCCGCCACCGTCAGCCCGAAGCCCTCGCGGGTGGACTTCTGCACCATCACGTCGGAGTGTGACTGGAACGCATTGACCTCGATCGCGCCGACGTTGTTGAAGTTGTTGAGGATGTGGATGTCCGGGTCGCCGTCCGCGTGGGCGATGGTCGCGTTGAAGTAGTCCCACCCCTCGGGATCGTCGCTGGCCATCGAGCCGACCAGCGCGAGCTGCACCTCTGGGAGCTTTTGCTTGACGACTCGGTAGGCGTCGATCACCCCGAGCGGATCCTTCCAGGGATCGAAGCGCGAAACCTGGCACATCAGCGGTCGGTCCACGTCGATCCCGAATTGCCCGCACACGAACGCGGCATCCTCCGGCGACAGTGCCATGTTCTTCGGCGTCAGCGGGTCGATCGCGGGCGGCACCACGTGAACCCTGCCGGTCATGCCCGCGGGCACGAACTCGCGCATGTGAAACAGCGCCTCCGGATAGTGCTTGATGTGCGGCAGCAGGCGGGCGATCGTGCGCTCGTTGGGCGTCGAGAGGTCGATGTGGCAGCGCCACAGCCAGCCCTTGGCCTTCTCGGGGACGAGTTCGTACAGCGCCGCCGGCTGCGGGTCGTGGATCAGGCACACGTCCCAGCCGGCCGACAGCTCGCGAGCGTTCATCTCGTTGTACTGCCGCCACGCCGCCCACTGCTCCTCGTCGAGGTCCTGCGGTGCGCCCTGCAGCGCGTTGTGCATCAGCTTGGTGGCGTTGAAGAACTCCTCGCGGCCGTAGATCACCTGCCACTCGCAGTCGAGCCCCACGTCGCGCATCAGCGGAACGAGCGCGTACAGGATCTCCGACACGCCCCCGCCGAACGCCGTGGCCGAGATGTGGACCACGCGGCGGTCCTTGAGCGGCTCGGCCAGCTCGCGGATTTCGGCGATCAGCTCGCGCCCGCAAATGTGCGTGTAGTCGGCGAGCGACTTGCTGGCAACTGCGACGGGCTGAAGCACGCGGCCGCACGATATATGACGGCGGATGCGTGTTTGGCGGGCGCCGCGGCTGCGCGCTAACTATCTTCTGCGAGGTGCTGAGCGGGCGCCTGTACCGTGCGGCCTTGCTGCCGATCCCCTTCGCTCTCGCGATCGCGGCCCTGTCGTTCGCCTCGCGACCGCAGCCGCTCACCTCCTCGCTGGCTCCGGACGCGTTCGAAGGCGCGCGCGCGTTTGCCGAAATGAACACGCTTGCCAGGGAATACCCGCACAGGCGCCCCGGCAGCCGCGGCGACCGCCTGCTGGCGGCGCACGTGGCACGCGATCTGGAAGGCCTGGGGGGCACTGCGGGGGGCGGCTTCACCGTGCGCAAGCGCAGCTTCAGCGCGCAGACGATCGACGGCCAGCGCACGCTGAGGACCGTGATCGCACTGCGGCCCGGTGCCACCAACGCGGCCCCGGTCGCGATCCTCGCCCATCGCGACGCGGCCGGCCCGAGCGCGCGCGCCGAGCTGTCGGGCACCGCCGCGCTGCTGGAGCTCGCGCGCGTGTTCGCGGCGCGCGAGACCCAGCGCACGATCGTGCTGGTGTCGACGAGCGGAGGCAGCGGCGGCGACGCCGGCGCGGCGGAGTTCGCCGCCCATGAAGGCGCGTCGTTTGACGCCGCGATCGTGCTCGGCGACGTCGCCGCGGCGCGCACGCGCGAGCCGCTGGTGGTGCCGTACTCGGACGGACTGGGCTCGGCGCCGCTATCCCTGCAGCGGACGGTTGGCGACGCGATCGCGCGGGAGACTGGCCCGCGGCCGGCGGCGCCGAGCGTGCTGGGGCAGATCGCGCATCTCGCCTTTCCCTTCACGGTGGGCGAACAGGGCCCGCTCAACGAGGGCGGCGTGCCCGCCGTGCTGATCCAGGCGTCGGGCGAACGCGGCCCGGCGGCGAGCGAGGCGGTGAGCGAGGAACGGCTCGAAGGCCTCGGGCGCGCCGCGCTGAGCGCGGTGGACGCCCTGGACCGCGCACGCAGCATCCCGCGGCGCGCGCAGACGGGCCTGCAGCTTCAGCACAAGACGTTCCCCGCCTGGGCGCTGCGCCTGCTGCTCGCCGCACTGCTGGCGGCGCCGCTGATCGTCGCCATCGACGGGCTGGCGCGGGTGCGGCGTCGTGGCCTGGGCGCGGGGCGCTGGACGCTGTGGACGCTCGCGTGCGGGCTGCCGTTCTTGGCGTGCGCGCTGTTCGCTCGCCTGCTCGGGGCTTCGGGGGTTTTGGGCGTGGCGCCCGCCACCCCGCTCCCGCCGTCCGGGCTGCATCTCGGCGGAGCCGCCCTGAGCGGCGTCGCGGCCGTCGCGCTGGTGCTCGCGCTGGCCTGGCTGATGTGGCCGATGCTGGTCCGGCGGCTGGGCCTGACGGCAGCACCCCACCCCGAGGCGGCCGGCGTGACGACGCTGCTCGCGCTGCTCGTCGTGGCCGTGCTGGCGTGGGCCATAAACCCGTTCGCCGCGCTGCTCCTGCTGCCGGCCGCGCACCTGTGGCTGCTGGTGGTGTCTCCCGAGCTGCGCCCGCGCCGGGCGGGCGCCTTGGCGCTGATCGGACTCGGGTTGCTGCCGCTGGCGGTGGTGACCGCCTTCTATGTGCGCGAGCTCGGGTTGGGCCCGGGGCAGCTCGCCTGGTCGGCGGTGCTGCTCCTCGCCGGCGGACACATCGGGATCGCCGGGTCGCTGCTGTGGAGCATCGTGTTCGGCTGCGCCGCCGGCATGACCCTGGTGGCGCTGCGGACGCCTCCGTCGGCTCGGGCGCCCGAGCCCGACGAAGGCATGGAGATCACGATTCGCGGCCCGCTCGGATACGCCGGCCCCGGCTCGCTTGGCGGGACGGAGTCCGCTCTGCGACGATGATGGGGCTGTGTCACGGATGCTCAGCACGCTCAGGCGACCCGCGCGCGAGGCGAGCGCGACCGACATCGCCGCACGCGCAACGGACGCCGCCATGGTCGCCGCCGATGCTGCAATAAGGGCCGCCGACGCCGCGATCAAGGCGGCCGAGGCTGCCGTCCGCCTGGTCGACGAGCATGAGGGGGAGGTCATTGTGCTGCAGCCCGCACCGAGGCCAGCGGCCGGCCATCAGTTGGGGTCCGGGCTAGTGCCGCCTGCGTCGACCGGTGGTCCGTTCGCGGAGACGACACGGCCGTGGAGATTGGCGCCGGTGCGCGGGCTGGCGATCCTGTTGATCCTCCTCGGCACGCTCGCCGTGACCGACGCGGTGGTCACACTGGTGTGGCAGGAGCCGGTCTCGGCGCTGTACGCGAAGCTGCGCCAGGACCATCTGAGCGGCGCCCTGAAGAAGGAGGAACGCGCGCTCCCCACGCCCGCCGAGCGGCGGGCGCTGGCGGGCCTCACCAGCGAACGCGCACGCATCGCCTTCCTCGCCTCCGCCCTGCGGCGGCGCGCCCGCGATGGCAGTCCGGTGGGCCGCATCCGCATCCCGCGCATCGGCATCAGCTTCGTGGTCGTCAACGGCACCAGCACCTCTGCGCTCGAGAGCGGTCCGGGGATCTACCCCGCAACGGCCTTCCCGGGGCTCGGAGGCACGACTGCGATCGCCGGGCACCGGACCACGTATCTGGCGCCCTTCCGCCACATCGACGAGCTGCGACCCGGCGACCGGATCATGCTGGATATGCCGTACGCGCGCTTGACCTACGTCGTCACGGGCAGGACCGTGGTGGCGCCCTCCGACGTGCGCGCGGCGGTCGCCTACCTCGGCTACCCACGGCTGGTGCTGTCGGCCTGCACGCCGCTGTTCAGCGCGGCCAAACGCGTGCTGGTGTTCGCCGGGCTGCAGCGAGCCTCGCTCGTGGAACGCGGACGCGTGCTGCCCGGCCGCGGTGCGCGGGCGGCCGCCGCCAAGCGCGCGCCCGTGGTCACCAACGGTGCTCGAAGCCGCGCTCCGCGACCGGCTGGCCGCGCTCGTCCAGCAGCGTGACGCCGGGCGGACCCTCGACCACCTCGCCGATCCAGCTGACAGCAGCGCCCCCCACCCGGGCAACCGCGTCCTGCACCCGCGCGCGAGCCGCGGGGGGCGCGCAGAAGCACAGCTCGTAGTCTTCACCTGCGCCCACGGCGAGCTGCCAGGGCGCCAGGCCCAGCTCCGCGCCGATCTCCGCGACGCCCGCCTCTACGGGCAGGGCGGCGAGCTCCACGCGCAGGCACGCGCCGCTGCAGTCGCCGATGTGCCCGGCGTCGGTGGCCAGACCGTCCGAGAGGTCGATCATCGCGCGCACGCCCGCGGCCGCCAGCGCGCGGCCCTCGGCCAGTCGCGGCGAGGGCTCGCGCGCGCGCGCCAGCGCAAGCTCCCGTCCCGGCGCGCGCCGGGCGCGCCCCTCGAGCACGGCGAGGCCGGCACCCGCGCCGCCGAGGCGCCCGGTCACGCCTACGAGGTCGCCGGTACGCGCGCCATCGCGCCCCACCAGCCGCTCGCTGTCCTCGCTCCAGCCCACTGCCGTGACGGACACGGTCAGCGCCGGCGCGGCGATCACGTCGCCGCCCGCGATCGTCGTGCCGGTGGCGGCCGCCAGCGCCCGCGCTCCGCGTACGAGCTCCAGCGCTTGGCGCTCGCCGAAGCCCGCCGGCAGGCCGAGCACGAGATACGCCTCGCCCGGGTCGGCGCCCATCGCGGCGAGGTCGGACAGCGCGCCGGCGAGCGCCCGGCGCCCCACCTGTGCGGGCGTGGACCAGCCTGGACGCAGGCGGAAGTGCACCCCCTCGACCATCGCGTCGACCGACACCACGCACACCGGCCGCGCGCGCACGACAGACGCATCGTCGCCGATCGCCCGCAGCACGCGCGGATCCCGGGCCGGCTGCTCGGCGCGGGCGCGCTCGGAGGGCAGTGTCGCTTCTGAGGCGCTGCCGCTCAACTCGGCGGCGATCGACTCGATGAGGGAGCGCTCAGCTATGCCGCGGCTCAGCGATGGCGGTAGACGATCCGCGCGCGGTCCAGGTCATACGGGGACAGCTCGCAGCGCACGCGGTCGCCGGGCAGGATGCGGATGCGAAAGCGCCGCATCTTGCCCGCCACGTGGCCGAGGACGATGTGATCGTTGTCGAGCTTCACTCGGAACATGGCGTTGGGCAGCGCCTCGATCACCTCGCCCTCGAATTCAACCTTGTCCTCCTTTGCCACGTCACGCATCCCATCCGGGCCGCGCAAGCGCGACGACCCTAACTTCGATATCAACTCTCAAACTACCAGCGCATCGCACGAGGAGGGTGTCGAGCCGCCTGCGCCGCGGCGCGACTGCTCATCCGCCGGCGCCCCCCGTCTTGCCCACGCCCCGACCCTTACCGTGCGGCTTGGGCGGGGTTGCGCCCGGCGCCTGCCCCGGCGCGCCGGGTGCGGCCTGCGGCGGCGTGGTGCGGCCTTCGCCCCGTGCGTGTCCGCTCCGATGCCGGGGTGGCGCGACGTGATGGGAGGGCACGCGCGGTTCCGGTTCGCTGACCGGGGCCGCTTCGCCGAAGCCGGCTTCACCGCCGCCGGTGGTGGCGTACTTGCCGAAGAAGGGCTTGTATGAGACGGCTTCCTTGGCGGCACGGAAGGGCACGCAGCTCTTGCCTGCGGTGACCGCGGACATGTATGCGTGCCAGATTTCCGCCGGCAGGTAGCCGCCCTGCTGCGGCTCGCCGTGCACGTCGGTCATCGCCAAGCGCTTGTTCGGATAGCCCATCCACACGACCGTCGAGTAGTTCGGCGTGTAGCCGTCGAGCCACGCGTCGGCGAGTTCGCTGGTCGTGCCGGTCTTGGCGGCCGTGGGGCAGGTGATCGCAGAGCGCGTGGCGGTGCCGCTCTGCACGTTCTGTTCGAGGATGTGCGTCTCCTCGGCGGTGATGCCTTCGCTCAGGACCTTCACGCGATGCGGTTTGCCCCAGTTGCCATCGACGCGTCCGTCGGCGAACACGACCTTCGTGATCGCGATCGGGGTGTTGCGCCAGCCGCCGTCGGCGAGCGTGGCGAACACATTGGCCATCTCCAGCGGCGTGACACCCAGCGTCAGCCCTCCCAGCGCCTCCGCGGCGTAGCTGTGAAGCGGGCTGACGACTCCCATCTTGCGTGCCATTTCGGTGATCGTCGACTCGCCGAGGTCGGCCGCGAGCTGCGCATACACGGTGTTGTCGGAGTGCAGGGTGGCGGTGACGAGGCTCATCTCCTGGTCCAGCGAGCTGCCCTCGAAGGTCTTCACTTCGTAGCCCGGATAGGCCGGGAGCCACCCCGGCTCCAGGGTGTGTGAGAGGTAGAAGGTGCTGTTGGGGTCGACACCCCGCGAGAGCGCATCGGCGAGAACGATCGCCTTGAAGGTCGATCCCGGCTGGCGGTGGCCTTGGGAGGCGAGGTTGTACTGCGAGCGGTCATAGCTCTGCGACTCGGCCATCGCCTCGATGCCACCGTTGGCGGGGTTCAGGGTGACGATGGCCGCAGCGGGGTCTTCGGGTTGATTGAGCACTTCCGCGATCGCCTTGCGCGCCTGGCGCTGCATGTTCAGGTCGATCGTCGTGTACACCCTCAGGCCCCCGTGTTCGACCGTGCGCTTGCCGTAGCGGTCGATCAGCTGCTGGCGTACGTATTCGAAGAAGAAGTTCTCCTTGCGCTGTGAGTAGTAGTAGCCGCGCTTGACTTCCAACGGCGCCGCCTCCGCGGCCGCGGCCTGCGCGGCGCTGATGTAATGCAGGGCGAGCATCTTCTCGAGCACCTCGTTACGTCGCACCCGGGCGCCGTGCGGGTCGCGAAACGGGTTGTACTGCGAGGGGGCCTGCGGCAAGCCGGCAAGCAGCGCGGACTGCTGGAGATTCAGCTGGCTGGCCGGTTTGTCGAAGAATATGCGCGCCGCGGCCTGAACTCCGATGGCGGTCTGGCCGCCGACGGTGCCATAGGGAACGCTGTTCAGGT
>Ga0066709_100003947_pt1 | contig 11635 bp, 12 predicted proteins | sample GraSoiAngelo_158_FD_79665 | JGI IMG/M metagenome (GOLD analysis project Ga0066709, IMG submission 79665) | Grasslands soil microbial communities from the Angelo Coastal Reserve, California, USA - 14_1009_16_30cm | ecosystem: Environmental > Terrestrial > Soil > Grasslands | place: USA... | reverse complement strand
GGTCGAGCTGTTCCAAGCCCGCAAAGCGCATGAGACTGCAGTCATCAGCGAACGCGATGGCACGCTCAAGTTCGGCGAGGTCTCAAAGGGCCAGCGCAAAATCTACGTGGTCGCCGACACCGGCACCGAGAAGGAATACTCGGTTCCCAAGGACGTTCACATCAACGTGCAGGAAGGCGAGCGCGTCAAGGCGGGCGAACCGCTGATGGACGGCCCGCTCAACCCGCACGACATCCTGGCCGTGCTCGGGGAGAAAGAGCTGCAGTCTTACCTGGTGAACGAAATCCAGGAAGTCTACCGCTTGCAGGGTGTCAACATTTCGGACAAGCACATCGAGGTGATTGTCCGGCAGATGATGCGCTGGGTGAAGGTGGAAGACGTGGGCGATACGCAGTTCTTGCTCGAGCAGCAGCTCGACAAGTTCCGCTTCCGCGAAGAGAACGAGCGTGTGATCGCGCAGGGCGGCAAGCCGGCTACCGGACGGCCCCTGCTCCTCGGCATCACTAAAGCTTCACTTTCGACCGACTCGTTCATCTCGGCGGCTTCGTTCCAGGAGACCACGCGCGTGCTCACCGAAGCTTCCATTCAGGGAGCCGTCGATCACCTGCGCGGACTCAAGGAGAACGTCATCGTGGGACGCCTCATCCCTGCCGGAACCGGCATGGAGTACTACCGCAACGTCCGCCTCTCGCCAGAAATGGAAGAGGCCGCCGCCAAGGTACAGGCCGAAGTTTCGGCTGCGTACGAAGAGGCCGAACGCGCTCTCGAGATGATGCGCCACGAGGGCGAGACCGAAGACTTGACAGCAGAATTGCCAGCTGCAGAGTAGACCAAACTATGGCAAAATCGGGGGCGACCAAATCGCCCCCGAATCCATTGTTCGGCTGCTAACAATCCATGCACGCCTCCCCCCAGCGATTGCGAATCGAGGAACCTCACGAACTTCCTGCTTTGCGTTCCGTGCCTCCCGGCCCTAATCTAGGGCAACTCATGTTTCGCTTTCTTCGCCTTCTGCGGCTCGCCTTCTGGCGTGCCTTTCAACACGACGCTTTCGCAATCGCGAAAGCCTCCGCCTACTCGTCGATTCTCAGTTTCTTTCCGGTACTGCTGGTCGTAGGCTCGTTTCTCGCCACGTGGCGGAAAGGCCAACCTTATCTGCGGGAGATCACTTTCGCTTTGAACCGTATCCTCCCTGCAGGCAGCGGCACGGCCATGACCTATCTTCAGGGAGCGACACACCGTCCAGTGGGCCTGCTGGTCACAACTTCGCTGTTGAGCCTGTGGACAGCCTCCGGCGTGATGATCTCCTGGATGGAAGGTTTCCGCCGCTGTTACGAGTTGCCCAAGACCTGGGGACTCGTTAAGGAGCGCCTGATCGCCTTCTCGCTGGTAATTCTCGCCGGCCTTCCCATGACCTTCGCCACCCTGCTCGTGGCTCTCGGCAGTAAGATCGAAACCCGCATCCTGTTCTATATCGCCCATGAATTCAGCCCGTACATTTTTCTGATGTGGGGCTCGCTCCGCTGGATCATTGCCACCCTGACCAGCATCGCCGTGATTGCGCTCATCTACCACAACGCCGTTCCACGCACTCAGCCCTGGCACAGCGTGATCCCCGGCGCGACCTTGGCCACGGTCATGTGGTTCTCCGCGACCATGCTGTTCCGCTGGTACCTGGGCCATTACGCCGACTACAGCATCATCTTCGGCTCGCTCGGAGTCGGCATCGCCCTGCTGGTGTGGATGTACATGATCTCACTGGTGATTCTCGTCGGCGCCGAATTCAACGCCATGCTGTTCCCGCGAGCGATGCTGGGAAAAGAACTGACCGCGATCAATGGGCCCAAAGCAGCCGATTGATTCGGTAGCGGAGTAGTTGCTGCGCCACTACCATTGATTCCAGTTCCTGAGACAGCCGCGAAGCGGCGATAGAATACAGCCCACAGCTTGCCCTGAGCTTGTCGAAGGGGGCGTAAGCCGTGGGCTCCTGAGCAAAACGAGCTAGCCCCGAAAGGGGCGTAAGACTGTCACTTCCCGATTTCGATGCCCTGCCGCATCTTTCGTGATCCGAGGAAAACTTGAGCGCCAGTAAGAAAGGCACCATTACAGAAGACTATCCCGCCCCGCAGGCGCCCGTGCGTCGCGCCAAGATCATATGCACCATCGGTCCCGCCTGCCACACCGAGGCCGCGATGCGCGACCTGCTCCGCCTCGGCATGGATGTCGCCCGCGTGAATTTCTCCCACGGCTCGCACGAAGAACATGCCCAAAACATCGAACGCCTCCGCCGCGCCGCCGAGCGTGAAGGAAGAACCATCTGCATCCTGCAAGATCTGCAAGGCCCAAAGATCCGCACCGGCCGCCTGGAGCGCCACGAGCCCGTCCTGATAAAGACCGGCTCTACCGTCACTGTCACTCCCGAAGACGTCCCCGGCACCGCCACGCGAATCTCCACCACGTTTCCCGACCTGGTGAAAGAAGTTGCCCCCGGCACGCGAATCCTGCTCAGCGACGGCCTGATTGAATTGCGCGTCAAGTCCGTCCGCGGCGAAGACCTCATCTGCGAGGTAGTGAACGGAGGCATGCTCGGCGAGCACAAAGGCATCAACCTGCCCGGCGTTGCCTTTTCCATCCCCGCACTCACCGAGAAAGACCGCAAAGACCTCGAATTCGGCCTCAAGCACGGCGTCGACGCCGTCGCCATCTCATTCGTGCGCTCCGCCGCCGACGTCCGCATGGTCAAGCAGATCATCTCCCGCCGCGGAAGTGACGTCCCCATCATCGCCAAGCTCGAAAAGCCGCAAGCCATCGACCATCTCGAAGAAATCCTCGAAGAAGCGAACGGAGTCATGGTGGCCCGCGGCGATCTCGGCGTCGAAATGGCGCCCGAAAAAGTTCCTGTAATCCAGAAGCATGTCATCCGTCGTGCCGGCGTCTGGCGCAAGCCGGTGATCACGGCCACGCAGATGCTCGAATCAATGATCGAGAATCCGCGCCCCACGCGCGCCGAAGCCAGCGATGTGGCCAACGCCATTTTCGACGGCACCGATGCGGTTATGCTCTCCGCCGAAACCGCCAGCGGACTCTATCCCCGCGAGGCCGTGGCCATCATGTCGCGAATCATCGTCGAAGCCGAGAGCAACCTGGACGAGTTTACGCAACCGCGCCGCCGTCGTGAGCGCCACGGCCTCTCCATCGCCGAAACCATCTGCGAATCGATCGCGCACGCCGCCGAAGACCTGCCCATGGGCGCGATCGCAGTCTTCACCGAAACCGGCAACACCGCACGCATGATCTCCAAGTACCGCCCGCGGGCGCGGATCTACGCCTTCACCCACGTTGTCCCGGTGGCGCAACGCACCAATCTTTATTGGGGAGTGCACCCTGTAAAGTGTGCGAGGGCTTTATCAACCGACGAGATGGTGCAAGTGGCCGAGCAAGAACTCTTGCGACGCGGCCTGCTCAAGCCCGCCGAAGTGCTGGGAGTCGTGGCCGGGACGCAGCAGGCCTCAGGATCGACAAACTTCATGCGCCTGCACGTCGTCACTCCGGAAGAAGCGCAACAGGTCGCACCAGATCAGGTCGCACCACGCAGAACTCGTCGCACGTCCCCGCGACAGCGTCTCTAATCCCGCAGTATGTTGCAGGAAACCCTGTCCGTGGCAGTCTGGGAACCCGTGCCCGACATGGAAGCGGCGTCGCTCGCCACCATCCGCGAACTGATCGCGATCCTTTCCGCGAAGGGTTACAGCCGCGACTTGCTGTATCACGACGGCGAATCGCACTACGTCCTGCTCCGTTACTGGAAGTCGGAGGACTCCCGCCGCGCCGCGCAGGAAGATCCCGAAGTCCAGCGCCGCTGGGCAAGGCTGGGCAACGAAATCCAAATCCTGAAGGTCTACGAGAAGCTCGAAAGCGTGGCGCTCGACAAATAAGCAGTGCGAGCGTCCTAGATCAAAAGTCGTAGGACCACCACAGAAAACATCGGGACAGCCGCCTCGGCTGTCCAGCCGAGCAACGCTCGGCTACTGTGCCCACCATTTAGAATGTTTCAGGATAACCGCGTGCCCACCTCTTCTATTCGCACCTTCGTCGAAGACACCCTCCACATTCGCGGCTATCTCCACACCCCGGAAACTCCCAACAACGACGTCCTGATCCTCACCCACGGAGCTGGATCAAGCGCCCAGGCCCCGTTGTTGGTCGCCCTCGCAGAAGCCTTCGCCAGCGCCGGATTGACCGTCCTGCGCTGCGATCTGCCCTACCGCCAGTCCCGCTCCTTCGGCCCACCCGGCCCCGGCGACGCCGCCCGCGACCGCCAAGGCCTGAAAAACGCCATAACCGCGATGAAGAAGCAGCTCTCCGGTCGCATTTTCCTCGGAGGTCATTCTTACGGCGGCAGACAGTCAAGCATGCTCTGCGCCGAGGAGCCCGGCCTAGTCGAAGGTCTCGTCCTGCTTTCCTACCCGCTGCATCCCCCGCGCAAACCCACCCAACTCCGTACTCAGCACCTACCCAGCCTGCGCACCCCGACACTCTTCATTCAAGGAACACGAGACCCCTTTGCCTCTATCGCCGAGATCGAGCAAGCGCTGAAAATGATCCCCGCAAAGACGAAGTTATTTGTGATTGAAAGCGCCGGTCACGACCTGGGGTTCAAGGGAAAAGGCAAACAGCAGGAACTACCGAAGCAAGTGCTGCGAAGCCTTCAAGAATTCGCTCGTGAGGTGCTCACATAGCGACAGCCGCCTCGGCTGTCCAGTGGCATGACCTGGTTCCGACCAGCCCACGATCGGAAAGATCAGAACTGGAAGGCGAGTTTCCTAGTTCACCCACCCCGACTTCGACCCGCCATTCCCCTTGCGCGCATCATCTTCCGGAGGAATGTAATTCCCATGCTCGTCGAAATGGACGTCCCGGTCATGCTCTCGCATGTAGACTTCAAACTTCTTCGCCGCCCGCCGCCGCTTCCAGCGGTAATAGTCGTTACGCACGCTGAAATAGCGTTCCGACGCTCCGAACATCAGTCCCCGGGCTGGAACAAACTTGATGTAAAGAAAGCCAAACAACAGCCCGCCCAGATGGGCAAAATTCGATATGCCTTGCGACGGCTGGAATGTGGCCACGATAGTCACGAAAATGATGATAGCGATCAGGTACTTGGCTTTGATCGAAAACGGAAACGGAAGCAAGTAAATTTCCCTGTCGCCATACAGGAGGCCGAATGCGATCAGCAAGCCATAAACTCCGCCAGAGGCGCCGATAACGGTTGTCATCGGCGACGCGCCCGGCAAGGGCGTGTAGGCAAGAGCAAGAGTCGTCAACCCGGCGCCGACGACGCAAAAAAGATAGAATTCCAAAAATTTCTTTGATCCCCAGTCCTGCTCTTGCGGCGAACCGAACATCCAAAGGGCCAGCATGTTGAACAGCACATGACTGACGGTTCCATGCAGGAAGGAATAGGTAACGAGCTGCCAGATAAAACCATAGTGGAGCACCAGCGCTGGAACCAAGCCAAAATAAACTTCCATCCCGCGCTTGATTTGATAAGCAAAGGCGCCCAGAATCACCTGCAGGAAAAACACCGCCGCACAAATGATGATGAGCCGCTTCACCCACCGCGTGAAGGGTGGAAAGCTCAACGTCATGGAGCGTCCGCGATACATGGAGAACCGAACTGGCGATCAGTGACGAATCCGAAGCGGGCCTTCGCCGATTGTCCTTCCCGTCATGTTATCAGTTCAGCCGCAGCGCGGCGAAAGAATGCAGCCCACAGCTTGCCCTGAGCTTGCCGAAGGGGCGTAAGGCGTGGGAGAAAGTCAAACCAGAACCAGCAACGATGGGCGAAAGAAAATGCTCGAAGCCTATCGCTCCGGCACCGGCACCACCGCCAAACTGCGATGCCCTTCAAGATCCACCGCCCGCACCGCGAAGATCACATTATCCTTCGAAATCTTCAACGTGGTCTGGGTTACGCCACCAACTTTCAACGCGTGTTCCCATTCTGGGCTCGCGGTCGAACGCCACAAAACCTCATATCGCGCCGCGCCCGAGGAAGCCTCCCAAGCCAGCGTAGAATCATTCTCCAGATTCTTCACCAGCAGGCGCACATTCGCAGGCGGCGCCGGCCCTGAAGCCAGCGACGCCAGCGTCGCGGCATTCAAGCGAGCCACTCGCGCCACGTAATCGTAGTCCACAAACTTGGGCAGATCGCCATACTCGACGCCCTTTTCCGTGCGCGCATTCTGGTGCTGATGATGAAAGTCCTCTCGAAACTCGGTAAACCGAACCGCCGAGAAACCCTCCTGATTAAACGCCGAGTGATCTCCACCGCGTAAATAGCGATCAGTCCGAAACACGAGCAACGGCTTCACGCCCGCGTCATAAGTCGTGCCAACCTCGGCGATATAGCGAGCCACTTGCCGCGACCCCGAGTCATTCTCCCCACCCATTGCGCGAATGCGTTGAATTTCCTGCTCCGTTGCTGCGGCAGGCAAGCCCTCGGAAAACACGCGGAGGGTCGTGGGATCCTGCTCCGGGCTCTTGTCTCCGCCCACAATGTCGTTGTTCAGAACCGCCTCAAGATTCCAGCCCCGCTCTTTGGCCATCTTCGCGAAGCGACGGCTCCCATTGAGTCCCTGCTCTTCGCCGGCGACGGTCAGAAAAATAATTGTCGCCGGAAATTTCATCCTGCTCAGCACGCGGGCACATTCCAGGCTGACGGCCGTGCCGCTGGCGTCGTCATTGGCGCCGGGTGCATATCCTTTAGCATCCAAAGTGTCGCTGTTGCGGGAATCGTAGTGGCCTGTGACCAGCACCATGCGCTTGGAACGGGCCGGATCGCTGCCTTTCAGCACGGCGTAAACGTCTGTGATTTCAGTCAGATTCGGAATCCGCTCACCCGCCGGTTCGACGAATTTGTAAGTCTCGACGTCGAGGCAGCCCCCGCAGTCTCTGGAATAGCGTTCAAGTTCCGAAACGATCCACAGACGTGCCGCGGCAATTCCGCGGCCCGCGGCAAGCAGGCCGGGATCACCTGCTGACAACGTCGACCGCGTTTCAAAGCTCGCCAGCTTCTCAATGTTGGCGCGAATTTGCTTTGCGGAAATCTGCTGCAGCGCCGCCGCGATCTGCGGGTCGACCGGCACTTTCTCTTGTCCGGCGTTCTGCGCGGCGCAGTTGAGGGCCCACGCCAGCACCATCGCCGCCAGGATCGTAGAATTTACAATATGCCGCATGGCCAGTCATCCTCAGAACGCCCGCCAAACCGCCCACCGGGACCGCTCACCGTACGGAAGCGAAACCTGCCGTTCCCTCTTGACCTGCAGGCAGCGAAGAATCTAAATATTAACAGGAGGCTCTAATCGGCAATGGGAGGCTTTATGGTGTTGTGCCCCGAATGTGAAACCGACCTGGACGTGGAAGAAGAAGAAGTCGACGAGGGAGAAGTCATCTCCTGTCCTGAGTGCGGCACAGATTTTGAAGTTGTAACCACCAGTCCGCTCGAACTCAAGGCGGTCGAAGAAGGCTACGAAGAGGAAGAGGAAGAAGAGGCAATTGAAGACGGTGACGACTCCTAAGCTCCCCCCGTTTGTCCCCCCTTCCAGTTTGCGTCTGTTGTCTCTGCTGCTGATCGTCCTTTCATTTTTTGCGGCATCCGGCAATGCCCCGGCCGCGAAACACCCCAAGCCTAAAAAAGACTACGCCCTCATCGTCGGCACGGTCTGGGGACCTGACAATCTCCCGGTCTACGGAGTCAAAATCAAAATCCGCCGCAGCCAGGACAGGAAAGCCAAGTGGGAACTCTTCTCGGACCATCACGGCGAATTCGCCCAGCGCCTTCCCGTCGGCAAAACCGATTACCTGGTTACCGCCGATCTCAAAGACTTCAAACCCAACGACGGCAAGCCTTTACACCTGGTGCAGGAGGTTACCGTCCACATCGACAGCGACGAGCGCGTCGACATCGGTTTGCATCTAACTCATTAGAAATCCGTGAGACAATTGAGGCACACATGAAACCGAAACCGTCACTCTTGGTGTCGCTCGCTGCAGTTTGCGCGCTGCTACTGGCCTTCACCGCGGTTGCCGGCGCATCGCCCGATAAGAAAGACAAGTCCAACGGCCGGCTGCTGTTTGGCAAGGTCCTCGATCCCCAGGACAATCCGCTGCCGAACGCCGTTGTCTATGTGACCAACACGCGCACCCGGGCCGTGAAAACTTACATCGTAGGCCAGGACGGCACCTACCGCTTCCCAGCCCTTTCTCCTGCCTTGGACTATGAAGTCTACGCCCAGCTGAACGGCCACAAGAGCGACACGAAATCTGTCAGCCAGTTCGACGACCGCTCCGAGGTCTACATCGTCCTGAAAGTCGACACCCGCTAGCGTGTTCTGAAATCTCCCATCCGGGAAGGCACTGTTTGGAAAGGTGCGGCTTCAAGCCGCCGTATCGTGTGTTTTGAAAGGGTGCGGCTTCAAGCCGCACCGTAACCAGCAAAATGGCCGCGGCTTGAGCCGCCGAGGGACAACCGGCCTTGAGGAAGTCCTTCCGTACCCTCAAGCAACTGTTTCCTCCCATTCAGGGTTCATACAATCAGGAAATCAATCGTCCGGAGGACATCTTGAACGTGATTGCGAATCGTTTCGCAAAGCCCGGCATGATCACAGTCGTGCTCATCCTCTGGGCTCTAACCGTCCAAGCCCAGAGCGGACGCTTCAGCCCCTATCAGAACGAAAGCGACGGCGACAGCGCCGGCGGCAAGTGGATGGAGTTCCATTCCGAAGACAAAATGACCGGAGCCAAGAGAGTCCGCTTCGAGTTGCTCGCCGACAACTACTTCCGCGAAGACCCCGAGTACAAGCCTCGCATCGAACTCTTCTGCAGCAATGGCAAGCTCGAGCTCGCCGACTTCAATCCCGGCACAAGGCTAAGTCGGCCCGACTATCCCGGCTTCTGGGGACAGCCCAAGATGGAAGTCCTGGTCCGCATCGACAACACTCACAGTCGTCACGGCTGGAATTGGGTAAACGCCAAGTTCCTCGCCATGGACAAAGGCACCACCCGCGGCTTGATCGGAGCCCAAACCTTCAAAGTGGAAGTAAGAACGAAGCAGGGTCCGCAGATCGCCGAATTTTCCGCCGCCGGCCTCGATCTAAGTCGCGTCAAACCAGCCTGTGGCCTGACCCCAAAGAAACCCAGCAACGACTAGCTGTGCATTTTAGCCTGACCGATAAAATCTCCACTTTCGTAGCGCCGGCGTCCCGCCGGCTGTCGCGGGGGCATCCCTTCCCCGCACCCGCAAGCTACTCAGATCGTACGGCCTCTAGCGTAACCCGCAAAATCAAGGTGGCTTCCGCCACCGATGTCACTTCTGGTCCACGTCGATGGTGCCATTTACTCCTCCAAACCACTTCAATTAGCATGAACCGAGCCCCAAACCTTCGCTGGAGCCGCGGCATGGACAGCAATCTGATCACCGGTCTCGCATTCCTGCTATTCATCGCCGGTGCCTTCATCTACACCGTAATTCTCTACAACGGGCTGATACGCCTGCGTAACGACAACGATCGCGCCTGGGCCAACATCGACGTTCTGCTCAAGCAGCGTCACGACGAAATCCCTAACCTCGTCGAGACCGTAAAGGGCTACATGCAGCACGAGCAACGAACCTTAGTAGCAGTGACCCACGCCCGCGCCGCCTCGATGAACGCCGCCAGCATCAATCAGAAGGCAACTGCCGACCTGATGATGACCGGCGCCCTCCGTGGCCTGTTCGCTGTGGCGGAGAACTATCCCCAACTCAAGGCCAACGACAATTTCCTCAAGCTGCAAAATCGCATCAGCGAACTCGAAGAACGCATCGCCGACCGCCGCGAGTTCTTCAACGACGACGTCAACACCTACAACACCCGCATCGGCCAGATTCCCGAAGTCTTCCTCGCCAGCTTTATGAACCTGAAGCCCCGCGCCATGTTCAAAGTCTCCGACGAAGACCGCCGCCAAATCGAAGTAAAGTTCCAAGGCCAAACCGCCGCCGGAGCGTAAGTTTGCTTTATGTGGCGCGGGCGCCTCGCCCGCGAGGGGAGCGAAACTGCACCCGAATTACCAGCAGGCGTCTCCGAATCACTACGTGGCGAAGATTGGCCGTTTGGCCACGATGGTCCCGCAGCCGCGAAGCGACGAAAGAATGCAGCCCACGGCGTAAGCCGTGGGTAAAGCGAAAGGGAGATGATCGAGCCCCCAAGGGGCGAAAGAAAAGTCAGCCCAGCAGCCGAGCCGCGTCCTTAGCGTAATACGTCAGGATAATGCTGGCCCCAGCCCGCCGAATGCTGATTAACGACTCCATCATCACGCGTTCCCGGTCGATCCAGTTGTTGCGAGCCGCCGCCTCGATCATGGCGTATTCACCCGATACCTGATACGCCGCCAGCGGCAGATCGAATCGCTCCCGCGCCGCCGCAATCACGTCGAGGTAAGGCATGGCCGGTTTCACCATGATCATGTCCGCCCCCTCCTCGATGTCGGCTTCGATCTCCCGCATCGCCTCGCGCAGGTTCGCCGAATCCATCTGATAAGACCGTCGATCCCCAAATTGCGGAGTCGAGTCCGCCGCCTCGCGGAAAGGTCCATAGAAACCTGAGGCAAATTTCGCCGCATAAGAGAGAATCGGCGTGTTGATGAATCCCGCATCGTCGAGCGCACGACGAATGGCACCCACGCGCCCGTCCATCATGTCCGAAGGCGCGATGATGTCGATGCCCGAGCGGGTCAGGGAGACCGACGTACGGGCTAGAAACTCCAGGGTCGGGTCATTGACGATCTCATACTCAGCCGTCGCCGCCGGCGGAGCAGCCACCGCCGCCCCCAGCGACTGCGCCGGCGCCTTCACAATTCCGCAATGTCCATGCGACATGTATTCGCAAAGGCAGACGTCGCCCATCAGAATCAGCCCGGGCACTTCGCGCTTAAGAGCACGCACAGCCTGCTGCACAATCCCGTTCTCGGTCCAAGCCCCGGTAGCAACTTCGTCCTTGTTCTCCGGCAACCCAAACAGCATGACCGCCGGCACTCCCAGCGCATGAGCCTCCTGCGCTTCCTTCACCGCCTCATCCACCGACAAGTTGCACACGCCCGGCATCGAGCGAACTTCTTTCCGCACCCCTTCGCCCGGACACACAAACATCGGATAAACGAACGCGTCCGGAGTAAGCCGCGTCTCACGCACCAGGTTGCGCAGTTCTCCCGTGCGGCGCAGGCGGCGAAGTCGAGTAACAGGAAATGCCATGGCAGATCACCGTGGGAAGGGTTACCTCCCTTCGAGGATTCTAGACCATTTGAGACCGTTGATGCTTGCTGGGCGTGCATTACCAATGTACTTTTGGACTCCCCCGAGGTCGCGGTGTCATCCTGAGCGCAGCCGTTCTTCAGGCGGAGCGAAGAGCCTGCCCTGAGCGAAGTCGAAGGGATCTCGCGCGCATCGGCACTGCGCCACGCCTGGGTACGCGTAGACCATGATCCCCGAACTTTTCTGCTTGACAGGATGTCAATGGTGCTTTACTTTCCTGGATGTCAAGCATACTTGACTCGGAGAATCTAATGGACACCAACGAAAGACGTTACCTGAAAGAAATCG
>Ga0066709_100003946_pt1 | contig 11636 bp, 16 predicted proteins | sample GraSoiAngelo_158_FD_79665 | JGI IMG/M metagenome (GOLD analysis project Ga0066709, IMG submission 79665) | Grasslands soil microbial communities from the Angelo Coastal Reserve, California, USA - 14_1009_16_30cm | ecosystem: Environmental > Terrestrial > Soil > Grasslands | place: USA... | reverse complement strand
GGGGGCACATTTTTCTACCAGGTTCGAACTCACCCATTTTGCGTTGAGGATAGAGAATGCTGGTGACCTCGTCTTCTGGACGTACTACATGATGGACTGGGAGAAAGTCAAGCAGGGGAGCTCTACCAAGCCTTGCATGCAATGCGGCAGGGTGATGAATACCGTCGAGACGGTCACGGATAGCAGGGGACTCGCTTACGAAGGTCTCGTGTGTCACACCTGCAGGAGGCTCTTGTGGGTCAGGAGGGACTGGTCAGATGACGGCTAGTCGCCCCACGAGGGATAACAACCCGATCGAGTAGACAGCATACCTGTACAGCGTTAACAGGTACATCGCGTTCTGCCAGTCGCTCGATTCCCTCGTCATTACGGCTAGATGATGCATCATGAGGGTGCTCAAACCCACGAAGACGGAGCTCGCCACGACGACCAGAGTGAGAGTGGCCGCCTGGATGAAGTACGAGGCCAGGAAAGGGATGGCGCCCCACGTCACGGCGAAGGCCGTGTACGAGTGCGCAAACCTCGGTTTCTCTCTCGGATAGGCGATGGCGGCGAATGTCTCAATCCCCACGAAGATGAGGAAGAGGGCGTTCCATCTCAAGGAGATGTAGACTCCCACCGCGGCGCCGAGCGCGACGAAGACGACGCCCGTGTAGAGCATTCGTCGCCCGGGGACCTTGAAGTAGGGGGAGAACTTCTTCTCGCTGGTAGCGACATCGATGTAGTGAGCACCGACGACGAGGCCGAAGAAAGCCGCGAGGAGAGTGTAGAGATAGACCTCAAGATTGAGACTCGGGGCGAGTGACTGCGCGAATGTCATCCAGCCCAGTAGCACGAAACTGAACGGAAGTCTCAAACCGTACAGCCAGACGCTGCGTCTCCAAGGGTTAGAGAGGTCCGGCTCGACGGGAGGCTCTTCCGACAATGAAGGCCGATGATGGTCATGAGTTATTAACGTATGCGGACGACGCGAATCGTTTGAACCGAGGAGGCCTACAGACGACGGCGCAACATCTCTTCCACGGTCTGGCACCATCGTATGACTCGGTGCTGGACTACGCGACGCTCTATCAGGACAGGTACTGGAAGAGATTCCTTATCGAGGAGGCAGACCTGGAGAAAGGGCTTCGAGTCCTCGACCTTGCCTGCGGAACGGGCGTGCTGGAGGATTACATCGAAGGGAGGGGCTGCGAGGTGGTCGGTCTTGACTTGACTGAGAGGATGATCAGGATAGGGAAGGAGAGGAGGTTGAGGGCGGGTTCCCTCGTAGTGGCAGATGCCGAGAGGATCCCATTCGGCGACGAAACCTTCGACGTCGTCCTCTCCTGTTACCTCCCCAAATACTGCCGGACCGGCGGGCTGGCGAGCGAGGTTCAGCGCGTCCTCAAGCCGGGCGGGAGGGTATTGCTCTACGATTTCACGCGCCCGAGAGGATTCCTCGCGCCTTTTCACGCCTTCTACGTCTACGGTGTGCTGAAGATCCTCGGGGCGGTCGCTGGGCATATATCGAGAGAGCTCGAATTCACGTTCAAGGAGCTACCGGAGATCATCCGGCGGAGTACCTGGGACCAGACGCTGCCTGAGGTTCTGCTGGGCCGGGGATTCGGGCAGGTGGGGAAGAAGGTGCTCTCGGGCGGAGTGGTAACAGCCTTCTGGGGGACTAAGAGCCCAGCTTCTCCCTGAAGGCCTCGCCGTACCTAGGTGGCCTTGCGAGGTTCTTTGTGAGTTTCTTCTCGAAGACCTCGTCGAGATTCGCTCTCGGGTCTATCAGGCGGGAGGCGTCCAGTACGTAAAAGATCACATCGATCAGCTCCTCTATCGTTTCGCCTGGCGGCTTACCCTTCTTCCATGAGTCGCCCGCCTCCCCGAGCTCTATGAATGCAAAGAGGAGTTTGTTTGGAACCTCTCTAGCGGTGTTCCCGAATCCCTTCGCTACTACTAGCTCTGCGACCTTCCTCTTGGCCTCTTCAAATGTTGGCACGGCTGACGCCGCCGAGTTTCGGTTTATCTAATTTGCCTCTCTTTGGGGAGACGACTTCACGATAATACCTGCAGGCGCCTCTCAAGGTGCAGATGTCGCAGCGGGGGCCAATGGGCCTGCACGTCGTCTGCCCGAACCTGACGAAGACGTCATTCAACTCAAGCCAGTACCGGCGTGGAACCTTCTTCGTGAGCTCCTTCTCAGTCTCATCGGGCCCCTTTGTCTCCACGAGTCCGAGCCTGTTGGAGATTCTGTGCACGTGGGTATCGACGGGTATCGCCGGGATGCCGTATCCGTACACCAGGACGCAGTTTGCTGTCTTCCTTCCGACGGAGTGGAGCTTGAGAAGGTCATCGAGATTGTCAGGGACTCTCCCGTTGAACTCCTCGAGGAGCTGTCTCGAGACCCTGATTATGCTCTTCGCTTTGACGTTGTAAAAACCGGCGGGCCTGATGAGTACTTTTACCTCCGCCTCGTCAGCGGCCGCCAACTCTTCCGCAGTGGAGTAGCGGGCGAAGAGGTTCGCGACCGCCTTCGTCGTGTTCTCGTCTCTCGTCCGCTGCGACAGGATGGTCCCGATGAGAATCCTGAACGGGTCTCCACCCTCCTGCTCCTTGAGCTGGGCGAGGGCGGTCGCACGGGCATCGCTCGAGCCGTAGACCATCCTTCCCATCTCGGAGAGGATGGACCCTATCTCTACTCTTCGGTGACCCAAGGCTCCCTTCCGTACCATTCCGCAACGTCCTCACCGAGCTTTCTCAGGTCGTAAGACGGAGAGTAACCGAGGTCTTCCAGGCTTCCCTCCCCTTGTATGCGAAGGGAAGCCTTGATCTGTTCGACGGCGTAGCTGGGAAGCAGGGTCTTCCCAGTCCTGAAACCCTGTCTCTTTATGACGGCCTTCCTCCCTGAAGATGCGACGATAGCGGCCGCCACATCATCGATGGGCGAGTCGAACGACTTCACCAAGTATAGTTTCTTTCGAAGAGAATTACTGGTAGCCGCCTTGTGCATCGCTTGCGCAACATCCTTGGGGTGACTGAACGACATCACCTCGCCGGGAGGAAGAACGACGGCGCCCGCCTCAGCCATCTTCAGTATCGGGAGTGTCAATGTGCGGTCCCGGGAGCCGACAGCGCGCGAAGCCCTGACGAGAGCGACCTTGAAGCCAGGATTGTTCTCAGAAAATTCAAGGATCAACCTGTCCGCTTCAAGCTTGGCCCTCTGATAGGGATGGTCGGGTCGGGGCTCGGACGACTCGGTTATCGCTCGATTCTTGAAACCGTAGACGTCGAGGGTGCTCAAGTGCACCAGGGTCATCACGCCAGCCTCCCGCGCTGCCTCGAGGAGGTTGCGGATCCCCTCTCTGTTGAGTGAGGCGTACTCTTTCGCGCCTGCGTCTGGCATGGGGGAGGCCAGGCTGTACACGGTGTCGACCCCCTCGAGCGCCTCATGAAGTGAATGATGGTCGAGGAGGTCTGCCTCGACCCCCTGGACGCCTGAACTGTCCATTATCTTGAGATGCGAGCCGGCCCGGAAGGTGCCCCTTGAGATCTCCCCCTGCTGGAAGAGGTACTCGACAAGATGTCCGCCCATGAATCCCGTCGCGCCCAGAAGCAGGTTCGTCATCCTCTTTTCACCTGACCAGTAGCAAAACGATAAGGACGATCAAGACACCGACGAAACCAAGCAGCGCCGCGTTCCTCCTCCTATGGCTCGGCCTTCCTTCCTGGTCGAGCAATGGGGGGATCATGATCCTTGCCAGGCCGCTAGTCACCCACTCCCCCCAGCCTTCCGCAAAGTCCCTTCCTTCGGTTTTATCTCGAACTCGCCTTTCACGAGCCTGAGCTGCAGGTCCTCTTCGAAGCGCTCGATGTCTCCGAAGAGTTCTCGCACCCTCTTCTGCGCGGCGGGGGATAGTTTCGGGGAGACGTTCTGACCACCGAACCGACCGTAGGCGACACCCGAAAACCTGATCTTCTTCCCCTCCACGAGGATATACCCCTTTAGCAGGTTTGCTACCTCCCCGCCGCTCACAAAATCGACAACCAGATCGTACACGTACTGAGCTGTCTTCCCCGACAACAGAAACGCCGTCGAGCTCTAGGGTTTATATTCGATTGTCCGCGCCGTGCCAGTTGACGGGTTTGGCGGAAGAGGAGGGGAGGATGGCCGAAGTTCAGACGGAGGTCTTCGGCAACAAGCAGAGGTTCAGGATCTACTGGTTCATGCTGAGCAAGAAAGAGCCCGTCGGGGTGAGGGAGATACAGAGAGGGTTAGGAATCTCGTCTCCGAGTGTCGTTTCTCACCATCTGGACAGGTTGAAAGGGGCAGGAATCGTGAGTGTCGACGACTATGGGAAGTACACTCTCGAATCGAAGGTGGAAGTCGGGGTCATGCAGGCCTTCACGAAGGTGGGTAGCTTCATGCTGCCGAGGTTCGCGTTCTACGCGGTATTCTTCACCACCTCTCTCATCCTCTACCTGCTTCTCTTCGGAGGCAACGCGAACGTCTACGCGACTGTCTTCGGCGCCGCAGGGACCCTCTTTTCCTGGTACGAAACCTACAGGGTGTGGAGGAGAAAGCCCTTCTGAGCTTGTTCCAAATGGTAGGATAATATGCCGGTGCGCAGATAAGGGAAGGTAACAAGAATGAATTCACTCCTCCTCAGCACCTTGTTCGCGGCGATTCTGGGCGTGGCCCTCATCGGTGGAGTTTCGTACCTCTATCCCGCCCAGGGGCAACTACGCTCAATCGACGCTGTGCCCGTGTTTGCCGGGTACGGCGCACAGGGGTCTGCCCAGATGGTCAATCCGCAGACGGTCGGTTCTCTAAGCGGGAATCAGTCGTCACTGACTCAGCTACTTACCATCATCGGAGGTTCTGCAATCCTCGGTGGAGCGGTGGCCCTCGTATCGAGACGGGCGAGATAGAAGGTTCTCCCCTCTGGGGAAGGGTCGCAATGGTTCGAAAGGTGGGTTCTCTCCCTCATCCTGGTGCGTGACAGAGCTTTTGCCGGTGGAAGTGGCCCTTCTAGCTCTCGTCTGCTCCGACGCGCTCAGGAGCTATCGGTACATCTCCTGCTGTATGATCTCTGAGAGCTTCTGAAAGTAGAGACGGGTCGCTGTGGGCATCGAGGGCAGGTTCCTGTCTATCGCCTCGAGCACATACTTCACCGCTCTTCTCGAGGTCTTGAACTCGAACTTCATGGGAAGAATCGGGTCCTGCATCACGTCGATTGAATCGGAAAGGTGGGATGGGGCTTCCGCCTTGGCGTCGCTCTCAATCTTGTTGTACCAGCCCGCGAGTACGACCGGGTCGAGGCCCAGCTTGAGGTTCTCGATCTCCTGCAGCATTCTCTCAAGAACCCGCATCTCCTCCCCCGGCATCTAACTGCACCTCATCAGGAAAATTTCAGTCTTTTCGTATTCCGCCTCCCAGACGTGCCTGCTGTTGCGGGCGCGCCTGACGGCCAGGAGGGTGTACCCTTCAGGGCCTTCCTTCCGGGCCTTGTCGAAGATAGACGAAGCGGGCTCTACCTCCTCGTCGTACGTCTTGAGCATGTGCTGTTTGTACTTCTCCACCTCCTTCATGTGGTCGTTGAGGCAGAGGATCCTGCCCTGAAACTTCGATGATGTAAGTCGCTTGACCTCGGACCCGCACACTTCGCAGCGGACCTTGGCCATTCCGCAGTTCATGCAGACCCTTCCGACCCCGATCACCATGGGGAAGGTGCCGGGGTTAGTCTCTGTCTCGCCGCAGACGGCGCATCTGGCGGGTGTCTTCGAGGCGAGATGCTGCATGTTTGCCGAACCACTCGTTTCCCTTAATAGACTTTCGATTCGAGTGGCAGATGTAAGAGGAATTGCGCGTCGATTCGGTCGAGTCCTTCCCCGTCAGAGTCAAGAGGAAGGAGAGGCTGGTCGCCGCCTCGTTCACCTATCCTGACTACCAGGCTGTGCTAGTGCGCGTCACCTGCGACGGTGAACCAGGGTGGGGGGAGGCGATGACGAGGTCGGGTCCGAAGATAACCTCCCTCCTGGTGGAGGAGTACCTCGGGCCGATCATAGCCGGAAAAGAATTCGACTCCCCCGACAACGTGTGGCACACAATCTGGAGGGAGCTTAGAGCGAGGGGGCACACGAGGGGGGTGGAGGTGGAGGGGTTGAGTGGAATTGAGATCGCGGTTCAGGATGCCTACGCGAGGCTCAGAGGGTTTCCGGTCTCGAACCTCCTCGGTAGACGTAGAGTTTCAGAGGTGCCTGCATACGGAGGGTCCCTCTTCACCTCGAGAGGGCCTCTTAAGGGTCAGGTCGAGGTCGTCAGATCGCTCGGACTCGTTGGGGCCAAGGTGAAGGTTGGGTTCGGGGCAGAGAAGGACTTCGCCTCACTGAGTGAAGTCAGGAGGAGCTGGGAAGAATGCGAGTTGATAGCGGACGCGAACGGCTTCTACGAATCAGACGAAGCCTTGAAGGTGGCCAAGAAAATCAAGGAGCTGGACTTGGCGTGGTTCGAGGAGCCCGTCCCCCCCGATGACATCGACGGCTATCGAAAGATTGCGAGGGAAGACCCCCTACCCGTGGGGGCAGGTGAAGCTTGGTTCGTGTCGGATTTCGCTGAACCGATCGAGGAGAAGCTGATCGACGTCGTCGAACCGAGCGTCAGCAGGTGCGGGGGGATTGGGGTGGCGTGGCGTGTATCGCAGGACGCGGCCAGGAGCGGGATCAGGTTCTCACCAATGATGGGCATGAACTCAGCAGTATCCCTTGCCGCCTCCCTTCAACTCGCCGCGGGTGCCGCTAACCTCGTCGCAGTAGAATACGACCCCTTCGGCAATCCGCTGCTCGACGAGCTGAGCCCTGGCTTTCCCGAGTTGACGGGCGGGAAAATTCAGGTACCACACGGGAATGGTCTGGGCCTGGACATCGACATGAGATTCGTCAAGAAGAACCTCGAGGAGTAGTCAGATGTAATCTGCTAGGTCGTCGATGTTCCGGACGCTGCTCGACGGCTTGATCCTTCCTCCATCACCCCTATCGACACCCGTTAGGACGAGAATCGAGTCTATGCCCGCCTTCCTCGCCCCTACGATATCCGTTTCGAGTTGGTCCCCTATCATGACGGCGTCCCTCTTGTCGCAGTTTGCTTTTCTCAGGGCAATCTGGAACATCAGGGGCGAAGGCTTCCCGATCACCGTTGCCCTCCTCCCCGTGGCATACTCCAGAGCCTTGACTATCGGTCCGACTGCGATTGCGGGACCGTACTTGTACATGTAGACCCTCGCGGAATGGCTTGCCACGATATCCGCCCCATTTCCCACGACCCTGGCCGCTCTGTCGAGCTTGGAATATGTGAGATGCCTGTCCAGACCGACTACCACGACCTCGGCGTGGACGCCCAGACTTCGCCGGAGACCCGCCTTCCTCAGCACTTCGTCCAACCCTTGCTCACCGATCAGGTAGTACGTGGTCCGTCCGTAGGTCTTCGCAACGTACTCCACCGTCAGCGCGCCGCTTGTTAGGATCTCCTCACCCGTTACGGGTATGTCGAAATTCGCGAGGTTCGAGCGAATCGTGGCCACCGTATCAGTGGAGTTGTTGGTGAGGATGAAGAGCCTCTTCCTTCTCTCCCTTATTCGTCCTATCACCCTAGTCCCTCCTATCTTGATAGGCTTCTCCTTCCCCCTGTAGAAGACACCGTCAAGGTCGAAGAGGAAGAGCTTCTTTGCTGCTAGGTCGATCATCATCCTTCCCTACTCACCATTACCTCCCGTCTCTTCGTCTCTACCGTGACGGGGTCGCCTGTGCGGAGGATCTCCGCCATCGTGGGAGGGAAATCCGTCATCACTGGAATCTTCCTTCCGTAGAGCATCTCGCCGAGTATCGCACCGGTGACTATCATCGGCTCTGCGGTCTGGGTGAGGACCGCGGCTGGCCCGTTGCCCAATCTGACCGTCTCGAGAAACCAGGCTGCGCCGGTGGTCGATCCCTTGCCGAAGGGGAAGAAGAGAACCTTCTCCCTCACGTTCTCCCCACTCAAGTCGCTCCTGAGGTCTGTCACCACACCCGTGCTGGGCTCGACGCCGTGGGCGAAGGTGAAGGCTCTTCTCGAAACGAGTGCTTCGCCCTTCGCTCTCCCCTCGAGCAGTACCCTTCCCATGAAGGAGATCACCTTGGTCAACTCGTTACCTCCTCGACTATCTCAGCGACCGGCTTGTACCGAATTTTCACCTCGCCCTCCGAGGAGACGATCTCGGCCAGTTTCGCCGAATTTGTCATTACCACGTCGAAGCCGAGCCTCTTCAGTGGCGATATCTCGGCGTCGGTGGAATGGGTCAACCTCGCCCCGGAGCGTTCGATCTCACGCTTGACACCCGTGCGCTCCAAGAGGTCGTAGGCCTGTGACGATGTGTAAGCGTACATGCGCGTTCCCCCCTTCAGCTTCTTACCCTCAAGGAACTTCGCGAGCTGCCCCAACTCGTAGACGGAGAGGTGTGGAACGCCGAGGGCGACGAGGTCGGGCTTCTCCTCCGACTGGTTCAGGTCGGACTCAACTTCGTCGAGTTCCTTCCTCCCGACGTCGAAGGTCTCCACCCTCTCCCCCCCGGAGGCGGATTTCATGGACCCCGAACCCGGAGTGATTCCCACGTAGTGGATCATAGTCACGGGCCCCCCAGCCGCCGCGGCGGCGCCCAAGTGCTTGAGCTCGTCCGAGGAGACCTTCCTCGGGAGGCCGTCCAGCCCCGGAACCCTCGACCCCGAGTGCCTCCCGATGTAGTATCCGAGACTTCGGTAGTCGAGGTCGGTCGGTCTATCGATTGCAGACCGGAAGGCGACCTGCGCGACCCTGTTCTCGTCGAGCAGCATTCCGAAGCGGGGCGTCATCCCCATTATCGCGCAGGCGATGTCCAGCCCCGAGGTTATCTTGTTCGTCCTGCAACCGATCAGGGAGTTCGCGAAGACGACGGAATTGGACTCTGCCCACGCGACGGTCTCCCCGGCCTTGGGGAAATTGCAGACCTGGTACTGAGCGCACGACCAGCACGGAATCCCGCCCAGCTTTGCGAATGCCGTGCACAGCCTGAACTGCTTCTCCGCGTACTCCTCGGGGATTCCGAAGCTCTTCCAGTTCTCGAGGTCCACGCTCGCGGGGTCCACCGTCGTCGGCACCGCGAACCTCCCTCCCGAGGAGGAAAACTTCTCGAGCACCTCGATTCCGGCTTCGTGAAGGCTGCTGTAGTGGGCCAGCACGTGGGCTGACTTGATGGGGACGAGGGAGTCAGCACCGAGGGCCTCGCCGACCTTCGCCAATATGGTCATCGCGAGTTCCTTCGCCGCCCCTCTCTCTCCCGAGAGAATCCTCTCCTGCTCCCGTGTCAGGTACATGTCGTTGGAGCGCCCCGACATATTCTTAAAAGCAGTTGCCGGAAATGACCAACGTTGAATTTCTCGTATCATCTCCCGACCAAGATTGTCTTCGGATTTGGCTCGCTCGAAGGGCTGGGGGAGGAGGTCGAGGGTCTCGGGGCGAAGAAGCTGCTTCTGGTGACGGATAAGGTGATGGAGAAGACGGGAATTGTATCGAAGGTCAGCGCCCGCCTGGATGGGCTCAGCTACGATGTCTTCGACGACGTGGAGCCGGAGCCGAGGCTCGAGGTTGCGGAGGAGGTCGCTCAGAAGGTTAGGAACTCCCCTTACGACCTGGTCTTGGGGCTCGGAGGGGGGAGTTCGCTCGATATGGCGAAGCTCGCCGCAGGCTTGGCGACGAACGAGGGAGAGGCGAGAAGGTTCGTGGGGACGGGACTCCTCAGGAGGAAAGCGCTTCCCACGATAATGCTCCCCACGACCGCGGGTACTGGGGCGGAGTTGACAGTCACGTCGATGGTTACCGTGGAGGGGCATAAGCGGTGGATAAACAGCCCCATCCTCTTGCCGACGGTGGCGCTCGTCGACCCTGAACTCACGATGACGATGCCTCAAAGCGTTACGGCTGCCACGGGGCTGGACGCGCTCTGTCACAACACGGAGGCCTACCTTTCGGCGGGGGCAAACGTGATCACGGATTCGGCGGCCCTCGAGGGCGTCAGGCTGGTGGTCGACAACCTTGAGAGGGCGTTCACGGACGGCTCAGACCGGCCAGCGAGGGAGGCGATGAGCCTGGGGGCGCTTCTCGGCGGGATCGCTCTCGCAGCGAGAATGGTCTACGGACACTCCGTTGGCTACACTGTGGCAACCAGATTCAACCTGCCGCACGGAGTTTCCTGCGGGATCCCCCTCCCGTACGTAATCTCGAATTACGCCCTCGCGTGCGCACCCAAGATGAAGAGGCTCGCCGAGGCGTACGGGGTGGATGGGGGGGAGGACCCCGTCGAACTCGGGGTCGCGGTCGGAGAGAAGGTCACACGTCTGGTCTCCAGGCTTCGCCTTCCGACGACCCTGAAGGAGCTCGGGGTGAAGGAGTCGGAGTTGTCCGCCCTGGCCGATGAATGTATCAAGCTCTATTACCGCCCGAACAGCCCCGTCGTCTTCGACGAGAAGAGCATGGCGCACTTCTACAGGATGATGTGGAACGGCGAACTCGCCCCCCGACGAGAATAACTTATACGCCCCTGCGATTTCGAAGCTAAGGCGACTGCGGGATGAAGATGTTCGTTGACGGACAATCTGTAGACTCTCATACGGGGACGACTTTCGATGTGCTCGACCCTGCGCGGGGGGAGAAGATTGACTCGGTCCCGAAGGGAGACAGGGAGGACGTCAGGAGGGCTGTCGATGTGGCCGAGCGAGCCTACGCGAAGTGGTCGGAGACCCCGGCCGGCGAACGCTCAAGGCTCCTCTTCAAGATATCAGAGGTTGTCAGAGGGGAGGCTGAAGAGCTCGCGAAGTCGCTCACGAATGAGCAGGGGAAGCCGCTGGGGGAGGCCAAGTCGGAGATAAACTCCTTCGCCAACACTTGCGAATATTATGCGGGGCTGACGGGGCGCCTGAGGGGCGCCCACACGCCCTTCTCGACGGGAGAGGGGTACTTCATAGTGACGAAGAGGCCGATTGGCGTCGTGGGGGCGATACTCCCCTGGAACTTTCCCGTCTCCCTCATGGGCTGGAAGGTGGGACCAGGGCTGGCCGCTGGCAACACTTTCGTAGTGAAGCCGGCGAGCACGACGCCCCTGACTGACCTGAAGATAGCCGAACTCGCGGTCAGGGGAGGCCTCCCCAGGGGAGTCCTGAACGTCGTGACGGGGCCTGGTGCCACCGTCGGGGAGGAGATGCTGGACAACCCCAAGATTCAGAAGATAGCCTTCACGGGCGAGACAGGAACGGGCAAGAGGATCATGGAGGGCTCTTCGAAGTACATCAAGCGGCTCACGCTGGAGCTCGGAGGCTCCGACCCTATGATCGTCTGCGACGACGCGGACGTAGACCTGGCTGTCGAGGGCGCGGCTTGGGGGAGGTTCAGGAATTGCGGTCAATCCGTCACGTCGGTGAAGAGGCTATTCCTATTCGAGAAGATAGCGGGCGAGTTCACGGAGAAGCTGGTGAAGAAGGTTGAGACGATAAGGCTCGGCCCGGGGCTCGACCCGAAGACCCACATGGGTCCGCTCCACAACGCCGAGCAGAGGGAGTAGGTCGAATCGATGGTCGAGGACGCCACGGAGAGG
>Ga0066709_100003945_pt1 | contig 11636 bp, 9 predicted proteins | sample GraSoiAngelo_158_FD_79665 | JGI IMG/M metagenome (GOLD analysis project Ga0066709, IMG submission 79665) | Grasslands soil microbial communities from the Angelo Coastal Reserve, California, USA - 14_1009_16_30cm | ecosystem: Environmental > Terrestrial > Soil > Grasslands | place: USA... | reverse complement strand
TGCAGCCTGAATAAAGACACCAGGAGCCTCTCCTACCTTCACTGTACTCAGGGTGCTAGCAAAGGGGTAAATACAAACATTTTACCCTGTGACCAATTTTGTGTCACCTCCCTGCAGAAAAGAGTGGAATTCGTCGAACTAATGGAAGTAATATAACCGGGCACAAGCTGCTGATCTGAAAAGAAAAGCGGGGAAACCGTCGTGAAATCAAACCGCTGTCAAAACTGGCCTTTTAGAGTTTGTAAGGCGAGGGGCATAGCCCGGACCACTCAGGGAGGCCGTCGCGAGACAGTTGAGGCCGAAGTTCACCGAGGCTGCTCGGAAGCGAGGGCGACGCAGGCGTACCTCCTGGGTACATCGAGGAGGTCGAGCGAGAACAGCCTCGGCTGACAAGAGAATCGGTTGTCGCAGTAGACATCCCTGAGTAGTCCGGGCTCAGTTCCAGTCCCAGGCGGCTCACCATCGTTCCTGAACATGCGTGAGAGCAGCCGGTCTCTGAGGATCTCCAAGACAGAAGCGTTGCGTCCCCATCGTCTAGCCTGGCCTAGGACGCCGGCCTTTCAAGCCGGCAACACGGGTTCGAATCCCGTTGGGGACACCACTTTTGCTTTTGCGTCGAATCGGCCCAGGTGATATGTTGAGAAGGGTTGAGTCTTTGTCTAAGTGATCTTCTCGTTGATGGTGCTGAGGCGGAGGCCTTGATGAGACGGGCGCCAGCGTGGGGTTGGGCAGCAGGGATGATTCTGGCCGGTGGGCTAACCATGGCTGCCGGCGAGCCACCGGTGGGGAAAGACGGGGCGCCGATGATTCTGATCCCCGATGGCTGCTTCACCATGGGGACGAACAATATTGGTTCCGAGCAGGGTCAGGGGTTCCCGAACGAAGGCCCGGAGCATACAGCCTGCTTGAGGGCCTACTACATCGATCAGTTCGAAGTCACCATTGAGCGCTACGCAAAGTTTATGGAGGCTACCAAGCACAATCCCCCTCCACTCTGGGATGAGGATGCGGTCGCCTCCGCGGGAGATAGGCCTGTGGTTGACGTGACGTGGCAGGACGCCGACGCCTATTGTCAATGGACGGGCAGACGTTTGCCCACTGAAGCGGAATGGGAGAAAGCGGCTCGTGGGACGGACGCCCGACGGTATCCATGGGGGCACATGCAGCCCTATCCCGACCTCGCCAACTATAACCGTGGTGTGTGGGTCAGCTATCCGATCACCCTGGCTCCGGTGACCTATGGGATCGTGGGGATGAGTATTCGACATGGGACGGAGCAAGGAGGGCGCAGTCCCTACGGGCTCTATAATACGGCCGGTAATGCTTCAGAATGGGTGGCTGATTGGTACGGCCGTGACTACTACTCGAAGAGTCCCAAAGACACTCCGACCGGCTCGCCGAGTGGTGAAAGGAAGGTGTTCCGTGGAGGGAGTTGGAACGATTCCCCGCGCAACCTCCGTGTGACAGCTCGATTCTCTGCTGAGCCGACGTTCCACGACCAGAGTATCGGCTTTCGCTGTGCCATGGACGCCCCCAAAGAAGTACAGAAGACCGCGGGGAAATAGCTGTGACTCTGCCGGGGCTGAAAGGCGGCGACGCCGCGCCTGATTTTTCCCTGCCAGGCGTGGATGGGAAGACCTACCACTTACGAAGCTTTGCAGAGAAGCCGGTGCTTGTGGTCCTGTTCTCGTGCAATCATTGCCCTTATGTGCAGGCTTACGAAGACCGCTTGATCGAGATCCAACGGGATTACGGGGACCGGGGAGTGCAACTCGTGGCCATCAACTCGAATGATGATGTGGACTACCCGGAGGACAGCTTCGGGAACAGGGTGAAGCGCGCCAGGCTCAAGGGCTACAATTTTCCCTATCTGAGGGACGCCTCCCAGCAGGTTGCACGAGGCTATGCCGCCACGCATACCCCGCATCTATTCGTCTTTGACCGCCATCGCCGATTACGTTATACGGGGAAGATCGACGACAACTGGCAACGTCCAGACGCCGTGACGCGCCGGTATCTTCGAGAGGCGTTGGAGGCTGTTCTCCGGGACGGCGAACCGGTGGAACCCACGACGCATGCTATTGGCTGCACCATCAAGTGGGCGCATTGAGAGTTCTTTCCGGGCGCGTCGCACGTTTTCGCATCCATTGACCCCTCCACCACAGTTTGCTATAGAGCTACCCCTTCGCCTCCCGCAGCGGATAAGGCGTTCGCACAGCTGATTTTCAATTGATTCGGTGACAGACGGCACGTGCACCCGGGTTTGATCACACTCGACAACGTCGCGATGCTCACAGACCTGTATGAGCTGACGATGGCCGCCAGCTACCACGAGCATCGTCCTGATGACCGGGCCACCTTCGATCTGTTCGTTCGGACACTTCCACCCCATCGCTCGTATTTGGTCTTCGCTGGTCTGGAGCAAGCGCTTTGCTATTTGACGCGCTTCTCGTTCAACCCGGACGCGATCCGGTATTTGCGGTCGAAGCGGCTCTTTCCCTCTTCGTTCCTGTCGCACTTGAAGACCATTCGATTCCACGGCGATGTGGATGCCATGCCGGAGGGAACGGTGTTCTTCCCTGATGAGCCGGTGCTGCGCGTGACCGGCAATCTCATTGAAGCCCAGATTGTCGAGACCCTGCTGCTCAATACCATCAACCTGCAGACCCTGATTGCCACGAAAGCCGCACGGGTGGTGGAGGCAGCAGGGGGACGTCCAGTGGTGGAATTCGGGCTCCGTCGTGCGCAGGGAGCGGATGCCGGGCTCAAGGGTGCGCGCGCTGCCTATCTGGCTGGTTGCGCGGGAACGTCCAATGTGCTTGCAGGGCAACTCTTCGGGATCCCCATTTTTGGCACGATGGCCCATTCCTTTGTGCAAGCATTCCCGTCCGAGCTGGAAGCCTTTCGCGCCTTCGCCAAGACCTTTCCATCGGGCACCACGCTCTTGATTGATACCTACGATAGTGTGCGTGGGGCTCAACATGCCGCGATCGTGGCGCGAGAACTTTCTCGTCATGGACTTCGGCTGGGCGGAGTCCGGCTGGACAGTGGGGATCTCATCACTGCCAGCCGGTCCGTACGTCGCATCCTTGATGTTCAGAAGTTGCGCGACGTGACCATCTTCGCCAGCGGCAATCTCACGGAATATCGCATTCAGGAAATCGTACGACGCCGTGCTCCCATTGATGCGTTTGGAGTTGGAACCGAGCTGAGCGTCTCGGCGGATGCGCCAATTCTCGACATCGTGTACAAATTGAGCGAGGTCGTCTCTGGAGGAACCAAGACTCCGACGCTGAAGCTGAGCGCCGGCAAGCAGACCTATCCGGGACGCAAGCAGGTCTTCCGTTTGCAACGGGACGGGCGGTTTGTCGGAGACATCCTGGCGCTAGACCATGAACCGGTCTCAGGGCGTCCTCTCCTGAAACCAGTCATGAGGAAAGGACGGTTGGTGGGGCCTCTTCCCTCTCTCTCATCGCTCCGGCGGCATGCGGCAGCAGAGCGGATGCAGCTTCCGTCCAAGCTGCGCGGGCTACACGAGGCACGTCCCTATCCTATCCGCATCGGCGCTGGACTCCGACGCACGGCTCAGGAGTGTCGGCGGAGGCTGCTGACCGGGGTGGGTGAGCCGGTTGAGTCATGAGGATAGGCCGATTCCGGGGCTCCGGACATCACCTCAGCGAGCCAGTCTGGACTGCCCTCATTGTAGCTGCAGCCGTGCTGATCGCCCTTCTCTCCTCTGGTCGGCCGGGTCCCTCCCGTTCCGATTCTCAGAGCAACGCCGCATCTGATCCTTCCCGGCTTTCACCTTCGATGGTTCTATTGGTGACCGGCGACGAGCCGATCCGAGAACTATTCACTCGGGCTGGCTGTCCGGTCTGCCATACAATTCCCGGCATTGGAGGTGCCGACGGGCGTGTGGGTCCTACACTGGTGATGGGAACGACAGGGCTGAAGCGCCTAGCCGACCCGCTCTATCGGGGGCGAGCGAAGACTGTGAAGGAGTACCTGATCAAGTCCATTCTGGAGCCGGGCGCGTATGTGGCCCCTGGCTATCCAGACCGGACGATGCCGCACTGGTACGGTCAAAAGCTCAGCGCGGGGGCGCTCGAGAAAATCGCGGTCTATTTGGAGCAGATCACTGAGGAGAACCCCTCGTCCCAGTAGGTTCGGTCAATTTGGGCGGCACTTGCCCGCAGGTGAGAGAAGGAGCCTTCCGGTGGGGTGGTCCGGTCGAGGGGTTCTGTCGCGGAGCATTAGAATTTGCGAGCAGGCCTACTCGACCGCGCCTCGTCCTTGACCTGAAAGGATTTTCCTTTCTCCTTATCGTCTTGTTCCAAGAGCTTGGACATCGCTTTATCTCCTTTCAAGCCTGCCAGTTTGATCTTCAATCGGAGATTGTTAGCACTGTCCGCGTTGATTAACGCGTGCTCGAGGCTGATCTTTCCTTCCTTGTAGAGCAGAAACAGGACATGATCGAAAGTTTGGCAGCCTTCCTGGATTCCCTGCTCCATCGCTTCCTTGAGAATATCGACCTCACCTTTCTTGATAAGGTCCCTGATGCGCGGGGTGTCCATCAGGACTTCCAACGCCGGGACGCGTTTGCCATCCAGGGACGGAATTAACCGTTGGGAGATGATGGCCCGTAAATTCATCGAGAGCTGGAGGTAAATCTGAGCGTGGCGCTCCATGGGGAAAAAGTTCATGATCCGCTCGATCGCCTGGTTGGCGTTGTTGGAGTGCAGGGTTCCCAGGCAGGGGTGGCCGGTCTCAGCAAAGGTGATGGCCGCCTCCATGGTTTCTGTGTCGCGGACCTCGCCGATGAGGATCACGTCTGGAGCTTGTCGCAAGGTGTTCTTCAGCGCCGCCTGGAACGAATGGGTGTCGAATCCGACCTCCCGTTGGGTGACGATGGATTTCTTATGCTGGTGGACGAACTCGATGGGATCCTCGACCGTCACAATGTGCCCAGGCTGGATCGAGTTCCGATGATCGATCATCGCCGCCAGGGTCGTGGATTTGCCGGATCCCGTGGCCCCTACCACGAGGACCAGCCCCCGCTTGCTCATCGAAATATCCTTGATGACCGGCGGAAGGCCCAGCTCATCGATGGGCACAATCTCAACTTTGATGAGGCGAAAGACGATCCCGACATTGCCTCTCTGGCGGAACAAATTGACGCGGAACCGTCCCAACTCTGGGTAGTAGAGGGCCAGATTCATTTCCATCTTCTCTTCGAACTCAGTCCGTTGCCGTTCCCGCATGAGTCCTTGGGCCACAGCCTCGAGTTGCTCATTCGTGAAGGGGGGCTCCGCGAGGGATTGCGTGACCCCATAGATACGGTAGGTTGGGGAGCGGTCCACCGTCAGGTAGAGATCGGATGCCTCCCGTTCCACCATTACTTTCAGAAGACTCCGAACATCCATCGATACCCTCCAAGAAAAAATACGGGACGGGGACTAGGCCGCGCCGCTGGCCGGCATCCCGAAGAGATTCGGAGTCATACTTCGTGACTGGGCCTCCGCCTTCGTGACAAGTCCACGCGTCACCAGATCAACCAACGCCATGTCCATGGTCTGCATCCCGTCCTTTTGACTCACTTGCATGACTCCTGGGATCTGATGGAGCTTGGCCTCGCGGATGAGGTTCCGCACCGCCGTGGTACCGACCATGAGCTCCAAGGCTGCCACTCTCCCCCCTACCTTTTTCTTGAGGAGAGTTTGGGTGATGACCGCTTCGAGGGTCTCGGCAAGTTGAGCGCGGACCTGGGCCTGCTGGTTGGGAGGAAATGCATCAATGATACGGTCAACGGTCTTGGGAGCACTGGAAGTATGGAGCGTCGCCAGGACCAGGTGCCCCGTCTCGGCCGCTGTCAAGGCAAGTTGGATCGTCTCTAGATCTCGCATTTCCCCGACCAGAATAATGTCCGGGTCCTCGCGCAAGGCCGACTTCAAGGCGTTGGCAAAGGAGAGGGTATGGCCGCCCAATTCGCGTTGGTTGATCAGGCACTTTTTTGATTTGTGCACGAACTCAATCGGGTCCTCGATGGTGAGGACATGACCTTCGAACGTATTGTTCAGGTAGTCAATCATCGCGGCTTGTGTCGTGGACTTTCCGGAGCCAGTTGGCCCGGTCACGAGTATCAAACCCTTTTCCTTATCGCAGAGTTGTCTCAGAATCGGCGGCATGCCCAATTGTTCGAGCGGAACGATCTTGGTCGGGATGTTGCGGAAGACCGCGCCGGTCCCTCGGGCTTGCAGGAAGACGTTGACGCGGAAACGGGCGATGTCACCCATCTCAAAGGAAAAATCGCATTCGTGGTTCTCTTCAAAGACCTTACGATGGTGGTCGCTCATCATGTCATAGACCAAGGTGTGGACCTCTTCTTTGGTCAATGCGGCGTGCTCCAACTTCTTCAAGTCTCCATGGATGCGCACCATGGGCGGTTCGCCGGCACTCAAATGGCAATCCGACGCTCCCTCCTTGACTGCAAACGTCAGCAGTTGCGTAATATCCATCTACCCCCTCCTCACTGGCACGGCGGGCCGCGGACTCTGACCCGAATCTGGCACTGAACGGTCCTGTGGGGTGAGTTGTTGGATTCCCGTCATGACATCATGCCATAGAAATTCCCGATTGCAAGAAAATATCATCGCGAGAAAGTATCGAGAGGGTACTCGTGCAGCAGCAGGAGGTGATGACCGACATGAACGAAGTCGTCCACATCAAAACGGGCTCATGCACTGGTCAGAATCAGCCCTCGCCTACTGTACCTATAGCACAGCGTTCGCAGGCCCTCGTCAAATCAGCTTCAGCTCTTGTCCCGCCTTCTGGAATGCGGCAAGGACGGCATGGAGTTGCTCACGAGTATGTTCCGAGGTGACGGTGGTCCTGATACGACTCGTCGCTTTCGGGACCGTGGGCGGTCGGATGGCTGGCGCGTAGACTCCGTACTTCAACAGGAGGCGTGCCATGTCCAGCGCTATGTCCGGGTCTCCGATCAGAACCGGAATGATAGGGCTGACGGTGTCGGTGGTCCGGAACCCCAACGTCTTCAGTCCTCTGTAAAAGTGGTCTCTGTTCTCCCAGAGCCTGGTGCGTCTGTCTGGCTCGGAGCGGAGAATGTCGAGCGCCGCAAGTGAGGCGGCAGCCGTTGCCGGTGGCGGGGCGGTGGTGAACAGGAACGATCTGGCGCCGCTTAACAGGTAGCGAATCAGACTGGCAGGTCCTGCGACGTAGGCCCCGCTGGTGCCGAATGCCTTCCCCAGCGTTCCCATGTGGAAGGGGAGGCGTGACTCCAACCCGAAGTGTTCCAAGGTTCCCCGTCCTTGCGGCCCCATGACCCCGGTCCCGTGCGCGTCATCCACCAACAGTCGAGCTCCGTGACGGTCGGCAAGCTCGACTAACTCCGGGAGCGGCGCCACATCGCCATCCATACTGAAGACTCCGTCTGTCACGATCAGCGTGTCGCGGCCGGCGGGGCGCCGGGCCAGCAGGGTTCTGAGCTGTTCCGTGTCCCGGTGACGAAAGACGCGAAGGTCGGCCCCGCTCAACTTGCCTCCATCGAATAGGCTCGCGTGGGAGAGTCGGTCCGCCAGGATGAGTCCACCAGCATCAATGAGGGCTGGGATGAGGCCGATGTTAGCCAAATAGCCTGAGCTGAACACGAGCGCCGCTTCGACGCCCTTGAACCGGGCAAGAGCCGTCTCCAGCTCTTGGTGCGGCGGCAGGGTGCCGGACACCAAGCGCGAAGCGCCGGAGCCCACGCCGAACCGTTCCGTCGCCGAGACGGCCGCATGCTTCAGCTTGGGGTGTGTGGCGAGCCCCAGGTAATTGTTGGAGGCCATCAGGATGACCCGACGCCCCTCGATGGTGACAACAGGCCCTGGCTCCGAATCGATTAGTTGCAGCCTGCGAAGCAGGTGCTGCTCTTCCAGTTGGCGAAGTCGCTCCTCGAACATGCGAGTCTGCTCGGTTGTCTGTCCTGACAGCCACGCTATACCTTGCTCGAGCGTACTGTCAACGGCCTCCTGGTTCGCTGACAGGGCCTGATCCTATCATTGACAAGGATTGAGCAACCTTTGTATAAGGTCGCACGTCGCGACGACAGAAGGACACGAGCACGATGTCATACCGAATCAAAGTCGGATCGAAGAATCCACCGACCGATGAAACCCAACTGCTCAACAGAATGGAACGGTTTGCGTTCCTCATTCAGGAGCATCGTCAAGGGATTTGGGTGGGAGTAACCGTCCTTCTTGTGGCGATGGCAGCAGTGGTTGCGGTCATGTGGGTTGACTATCGGAATGCTGAGCAGGCTCTGAAACTGAATGGACAGGCCATGCGCCTCTATCTAGACAGACCGGCCGATCAACGAGTCAAGGCCGATGAGAATCTCAAGCAGGCGATCAAGGTATTTCGCCAGTTGGTGGAACAATACCCACGGGTTCCTAGTGCTCCACTTACTTTGTATCACTTGGGCAGCGCCTTGGTACAGGCGAACGATCTCGGTGGGGCAATCGAAGCCTACAAGAAGTTCATCGCTTCGTATGGCGCCAACAGGACTCTGCTTGGGTTAGTCTATCAGAGGCTCGGGTACGCCTACCTGCTCAACGGGGACCGGGACCAGGCCGTCAAGGCATTTGCGGCGGTGCTGGATGTGGTGGGAGCTCTCAATAAGGATCACGCCCTCTTCGAGCTGGGGAAACTCGAGGAGAATCAGTCTCGTCCAGAAGGGGCCTTGGCCCGCTACCAAGAGTTGACGAAGGGTTATCCTACCTCACCCCTGGCAAGCGAAGCCGCTGTTCGCATCAAGGCGCTTCAGGTGAAACGGGAGCACGAGACCGGGGCGACGGAAGGACGGGAAGGAACAGCACCGGTCGCCGAGCCAGGGAAATAGGGTGAACGCGTAGGACGGTGGGCAGAAGAGCCCCCGCTCAATGGCTGATGGCCAGGAGATCCCCGGGCTTGACTCGATGACTCGTCAGGTTGTTTCGAGCCTTGAGTTCCGGGATGGAGAGATGAAAACGTTTCGCAATCTTCGCGAGACTGTCTCCCACGCGGACTCGATACCACTCAGGCAACTGCCCACGGCTGGCCCCATTCCCGGGATTAAATGAAGACCGGCCCCAGGCTGGGATCTTGTCGAGCATCTGCTCAACCGTCGCCTTCGCGCCCACAGGGACTTTCAGGTGATATTCAGGGTCAGTCGGGGGCGTCATATCCCGGCGCAACTCCGGGTTTAAACGCCGGAGCTCAAGGTAAGAGATCCCCGTCGTCTTCGCGACATCTCGTAGATGCACCGGACGATGGACCACCACTTCCTCGAACTGGTAAGGGTCTCGAGCCTCCGAGCTGAACCCATACCGATCCGGGTTCTTGGCGATGGTCGTGGCGGCTACAAAACGCGAAACGTATTCCTTTGTTTCCCGCCGAATGTGCCTCGTCTGAGCGATTTCCCAAAAGCTCTCGGCGCGCGCTTTCTGAAGAGCCCGCAAGACCTTGCCCTCGCCGGCGTTGTACGCGGCCATTGCTAACGGCCAGGTGCCGAACAGATCGTACAGGTCCCGGAGGTAGCGGGCTGCCGCGATCGTGGACTTGATGGGGTCGCGTCGTTCATCCACGTACTGATCCACTCGAAGCCCATAGAGTCGCGCGGTGCCTTTCATGAACTGCCACGGGCCAGTTGCGCGAGCCCGTGAATAGGCGTGCGGGTTAAAACCGCTTTCCACGAGCGAGAGGAACACAAGGTCGCTGGGCAGATCAAATTCCGAAAAGATGCCTTCCACTAAGGGTCTGTAATGGGCCAGTCGGTCGAGCCACTGCTCGAATCGGCCACGAATTGCGGTATGGAAGAACCGCATATGGCGTTCGACTTTGAGGTTGTGGGAGTCGGGGATCCTGAAGATTGACTCGTGTGTGACTATCGGGCCATTGGGATCCTCCGGCAGCCCGTTCCTGGTCGCAAATAGCCCGGCGAATCGCAAGGCAGGGTCGAACGACTTCGCGTGAACAAGGGAAACCGTCTCGGATCCTAGAATTGACTCTGCCTGAAGTGAGTCGAGGCTTAAGGAGGCATCCTGATGGTCACCAATAGGCTCATCAATCTGGCTTGGGCCCGTCGCGCTGGATCCCTCTTGTGTGCTCGGCTCAAGCGCGACCGCCTGGGCTTCACCCCCTGAGGATCCAGCCATGATAAGAGTTCCCCCTTCGGGAACCCCAGAAGCGATGAACAGAGCCCCAACTAGAATTCCGGCGTGGCTCTGGAAACGAACTCGCCTTCTTACCGCCTGCATCCCCTTATCCATCCCTTATATTTAGCGGTAGTTTGAAAACAGACACACCTTTGGCCATAGGACTTTGGCCCTTTTCAACAAGCGTCCATTGTAGGGTAGCGGTCGGGGTGATGGTTGTCAAGACCAACGAAGGGAGGGGGTGGATGGCTCTTCGTGAGGGTCATGGATCGGTCACGTCCCCAGCCGGGAACGAGTGAGATATAGCACACAACTCACTGAAAAACTGGGAATCAGCACGCTGAGTCGCCTTGACAGGGTGGGGAGCCTGTGGTAGCGTACCGCCTTTCATTGATTGTACAGCGAATAGGCGTTGGGAGGAGAACTGATCCGATGTTGAAGCGATATTTGCTCGCTCCAGGGCCCACGCCGGTCCCGCCTGAAGTGTTGCTGGCGATGGCGAAGCCAATCATCCATCATCGGGCGCCGGAATTTGCCCAATTGTTTGGGGAGGTGCGAGAAGACCTTAAGTGGCTATACCAGACCAGAAACGATGTGCTCATCCTCGCGTCATCCGGGACGGGCGGGATGGAAGGGGCAGTGGCCAATTTCCTCTCACCGGGCGACAAGGCGCTGGTCATCAACGGCGGCAAATTCGGTGAACGATGGGGGAAGATCTGCAAAACCTTCGGCGTGCAGGTGACGGAGATCAAAGTGGAATGGGGGCGTGCTGTCCTCCCCCAAATGGTGGCGGACATGTTGAAGAAGGATCCGTCCATCAAGGCAGTCTATGTCCAGGCGAGCGAAACCTCCACCGGTGTCGCCCACGACGTCAAAGCGCTGGCAGAAGTGGTCAGACCCTATGAGGGCACGATCCTGGTCGTGGATGCCATCACAGCGTTGGGCGTCTTCGACATCAAGACCGATGCCTGGGGTTTGGACGTGGTCGTGACGGGCTCGCAGAAGGCGTTGATGCTGCCACCCGGCTTGGCGTTCGTCAGCGTGAGCGAGAAAGCCTGGCAACTGGCCGACAAAGCCAAAAATGGGGCCTTCTATTTTAACTTCAAGAAGGAACGGGAGTCTCAGGTCAAGAATCAAACTGCCTACACAGCAGCGGTCTGTATGATCCTGGGGCTGCAGGAAGTCCTACGGCTGTTGAAGGCGGAGGGGCTGGAAGCTGTGTTCGGCCGCCAGGCGCGCCTGGCCCGTGCGATGAGAGGGGGCGTCAAGGCGGCGGGGCTTTCTCTCTTTCCCCAGGAGTCCCCCAGCGACGCCTTGACCGCGAGCTCGTCGCCGGACGGCGTGGACGGTCAGGCCATTTATAGAAATTTGAGCGTGCAGTACGGCATCACGGCCGCCGGGGGCCAGGACCACCTGAAGGGGAAGATCTTCAGGGTTTCCCATATG
>Ga0066709_100003944_pt1 | contig 11636 bp, 7 predicted proteins | sample GraSoiAngelo_158_FD_79665 | JGI IMG/M metagenome (GOLD analysis project Ga0066709, IMG submission 79665) | Grasslands soil microbial communities from the Angelo Coastal Reserve, California, USA - 14_1009_16_30cm | ecosystem: Environmental > Terrestrial > Soil > Grasslands | place: USA... | reverse complement strand
TCTTTTTGAACTTCTCCCGCAAAGACGATCAGGTCCGGCCCACCGAACCTCTTCGCTACTTCGCAGTTTTCCCTGATGACATCCAGGTAGGCGGCTTCAAAGCCGGTCTTGGTCAGCCCCGTGGTCCAGCCGATGCGTCCGCTGCCTGCGATGCTGGCGCACACCAGTCCAGTCCGCTTCTGCACCGCGAGCATGTCCTTCTCTTCATCGGCGGTGACACTCCAGAAGCTGTACGATTTTATGCCCTGCGACGCGACGGACTCCATGCGTTTGCTGCGCGGCATGTCGCGTGGAAACATGATCTCGATATTGGCGGAGAGCGAGAAGCCCGCCGGGGAATCATCTGGCTTCGCTTGGCCCCCGAGAGAGTTTGTCGTCAATGCTGGTAATAATGTCGATCCCAAAAGCAGTTCACGCCTGCTGCTGGATAAGTTACCGATTCGCCGTTCCCGGGTGAGACTTGTTCTTGGCATTCGTTCTCCTTTGCCCTCAATCAAGGGCATCGAGCTATCTGCCTCGGAGCGCAGCGTCCCGAACTGTAGGATAAGCATCGAATGGCGCCCGGCGTGGTCTTACCGGTTTATACCGCGCTAACCCAAATGTCAACTGATGCAGCGAGCTGGCGATGTCCGGAGCGCCTGGCAGAACATCACAGCGTCTTGAGAAAGGTGATAAGGGCGTACTTCTCTCCGGGCGAAAGATCCAGGCCGAAGCGGTGGCCCTTCACCGAGTGAGTACGGCCGTCGTATCCCTTGAAACCGGTGGGGATGTAATCATCGCGAAGCCGAGCCGAATCGAACCAGTCTTCTAGCGTGGCAATGGAGCCGTTATGTTCTAGAGGACTCCGATACCAAACTCCTTTCAACGATGGGACCTTGTAATAGCCAGTGCCTTTGTGCGTCTCTAAGGAGTAACGCGGGTCGGTGCCGATTCGCGCTTCCATGACATCGAACTGCTGCCTGTGGTCTACAGGTGGATCGAATCCATCCACGGGAATGAGCTTGTTGTTCGTATAGAAAGGCGGCGTGTGGCAAGAGGCGCAACCCGCGTGCTCGAAAATTGCCTTTCCCCGGGCAGCCTCCGCGTCAAAGCGGTTCGGATTCCGCGGCGGGCGAAGCGAATACAGGTAAAGCGCGAGCGCGTATAACTGCTCATCGCTATAGCGCTCACCGTGGCCGCCTTCGGCACGCTGCAGTCGCGAATCATCATATCGATCTCGTGCGGATATATCCTGCACCAGCGAACAATAACGCATCAAATCGCCAACACTACGGTGGCGCACCAGACCGGTATGATCCAGAAAGCGCCGCTCCTCGACTCCAATCAGATCCGGAATCTGAGGCGGTAAGAAGATGCTGGTATTGCTGCGCGCGGTCACGCCGGGCGGGATCGCCTCGCCGGCCGCGATGAGGCTATCGAGGGACATCGCCTGCGCGCGCCGGTTTGGATCATCTGCCAGCCACGGCATCTCAAACTGGCGGGCGAAGCCACGGATCCTCTCCAGTACTTTGGCGGCATCGCCGAATTGGGCGGCTCGTCGAAGCATTGACGCGCCCTCGCGATCGCCCGGGTTGTTCCCCTGTGCGCCGGGAACGATGGTTCCATCAGTCAAAACACGCGTGTGGCAGGTATTGCAGCCCATCGAGCCGAGCTCAACCTCACCCTTTCGCCGGATCACCCATCGCGCGAACGGAATGGTTCCGTCATGCGCGATCGGCATGCCAGCCCGCGCGTAAAATCCCGGATCGCGTAACTCTGTTGCGCCGAAAAATACGGGGTTGTACGAGGTTGGTGCGTTAAAGACGAGTGCGCCCGCGGCGATCCAATCCTCACGCGTCTTCAGATTCGAAGCCTCGAAAGCGACTTGCGGGGCCTGACGCCGGAGCCACTCCATGTAACCCGCTGGTTCACGGCCAGGACGGTAAACCGGATAGCTCCTATAAATGACGCGAACGGGTATCCGATAGTAGTCCTCTTCAGAAATGTGGATGGGGGAGTATCTCGCATTCGCAAGCGGCACTTCGAGCTTAGAGACGTCAGATTGTCTCCATGTCCTCGGAATGTTGACCGAGGTTGCAGTCACAGCCAACATTACTGCCAGAGCCTGCATGGACATTTCCATAGAATAACTAAATCATAGTGGACGATCTTGAAGAACTCCCTCGACCAGAGACCGTTTCTTCCCTGCCGCTATTTTGTACCCACCCACATGACAGCATCCGCGGATCGGAATATTTATGGTGATCGCGCGATCGGAGGAAGCTCGCGATGCTCTCAGGCCAAAATTTCTTTGACGATGCGGCACTCGTACTGCGAAGTCAGTTTCTCCTTCAGGCCGTCCTCTTCGTAAACCAGCCGCTGATAGTCCAGCCCCAGCTGGTGCAACACCGTAGCGTGCCAGTCGGCGACACTCACTGGATTTTCCGTGGCGGCGAAGCCGAACTCATCGGTCGCGCCGTAAGTCAGTCCCGGCTTCACACCCGCTCCCGCCATCCAGATGGAAAATGCACGCGGATTGTGGTCGCGTCCAGCATCCTTTGGATCGCCGATTATCTGCGAGATCGGCATCCGCCCAAATTCGCCGCCCCAGATCACCAGCGTGTCGTTCATCAGCCCGCGCTGCTTCAAGTCTTCGAGCAAGGCGGCCACCGGCTGATCGGTGCGCGCCGAGCAATACCGCATGCCGCTTTCGAGCTGCGAGTGGTGGTCCCAAATCTGAAAATTGATGTAGATCTGCACGAATCGCACGCCCCTCTCGATCAGGCGGCGCGCCATCAGGCAGCGGCGTCCGTACGAGTCCGTCGCGTCCTGCCCGATGCCGTACATCGCGCGCGTGGCCTCGCTCTCCTTTGAAATATCGAGCGCATCGCTCGCCGAAAGCTGCAGCCGTGCCGCCAGTTCGTAGCTCGCGATGCGGCCGTCCAGTTCCATCTGCCCCGGGTGCTCCCGCTTGTGGATGGCATCCAGCCGCGAGAGAAGATGGCGGCCCGCCTGCACGAAGGCATCCGGTTCCGGATCGTCCGGCCGCAGATTCAGAATCGGCGATCCGTTGGTACGGATGCGCGTACCCTGGTAAATCGGCGCCAGAAATCCCGCCTGCCAGTTCTGCACACCGTTGACCGGAAGACCCAGCGGGTCGTCCAGCACCACGTACGCCGGCAGGTTCTGGTTTTCCGTCCCCAGCCCGAAGATCGTCCAGGCGCCCATCGATGGCCGCCCTTGAATCGTCCGCCCCGAATGAATCACGAAGAGCGCGGGCTCGTGATTCGAATGCAGCGTGTGCATGGATCGGATCATGCAGATGTCGTCCACGTGCTTCGCCAGGTTTGGCATCAGCTCGGAGACCCACATACCGCTCTTGCCGTACTGCGCGAACTGGAACGGGCTGCGCATCAGGCCGCCGGCCTGCGCGGGCGACGTCACGTCGCCGGCAACCTTGTCGAAATAGGCTTCACCGTTGTGTTTGTCGAGCGCCGGCTTCGGATCGAACAGGTCCATCTGGCTGGGACCGCCGTTCATGGACAGATGGATCACGCGCTTGGCCTTGGGCTCGAAGTGCGGCGCCCGCGGCTTCAGATCGTAGAAGCGGCGGTGTCCGGCGGGCAATCCTGCATCGTCCGGCAGACTCGCGGCGCCGTAGACGTCGCGGTTCAATAGCGTCGTCAAAGCCGCGCCCGACAAGCCGTCGGCGATTCGTTCAAAGAAGTGGCGGCGCGTCACTTGCAGCGGTGCGTAATGATTCCGTTCCATACAATGCCTCAGTCGATATACAGGAAAGCCGCCGAGTTCATCATCATATGACAAAACTTGACCAGCGCCTTGTGATCCGCCCGCCCCGCGCCCGCGGCGCTTTTTAGTTCAGCGAGGCTCTCTAGACTGGCCTTTTTCTCCTCCGGCGAGGGTGGCCGGCTCAGCACGATCCAGTAGGTTTGTTCGATCCGATGCGCCGGATCGTCGCCGCCTTCCTTCTCTACACGCGCGGCCAAACCGTCTGCCAGCTTTCGCACCATGCCGTCGTTCAGCAACCCCAGCGCCTGCGTCGCTACGTTCGAGTGCGATCGCTCCAGGCACGCCGGGTTGAGCTGCGGAAAATCGAAGCTCTCGAACAGCGTCGGCGTCTCCGAACGCCGCTGCTGCAAGTAGATGCTGCGGCGACGGCCGTGCTCGCCTTCGATCGGGTCCACCAGTCCGTCGTCACGAACAAATACAGGGTCGGGCGGTCCGTAGCGCCGCTCATCCAGCCGTCCGGCAATCTCAATCAAGGAGTCGTTCAGCATCTCCGCCGACATGCGCCGTATACGCATGTGCGATAGAAGCCTGCCATCCGGGTCCGCTTTGTCCAGCTCCGGCGTGACCGCGGAACTCTGCCTGTAAGTGCTCGACGTCATGATCAACCGGTGGAGCGCCTTCATGCTCCAGCCTTGCTGCACGAAATTAACGGCAAGCCAGTCGAGTAGCTCTGCATGCGTGGGCGGCGAGCCCGTGTGCCCGAAATTTCCCACGCTCTTCACGATTCCGGCGCCGAAATGCTGCGCCCAAATGCGGTTCACAATTACACGTGAAGTGAGCGGGTGATTCGGCTGCACCAGCCACTGCGCCAGCGCCAGCCCGCGCCCCGTCGAATTCGCGCCGGGCCACGGAGCGACGATCTTGTACGGCTTAATGCCCGTCGATAGAGCCGAAGGCACACCCGGATTCACCAGTGGGCCAAAGCTCGCCGAATTCGCCCGCCGCAGCAGATACGTGGGCGACGGTTGTCCCCGGTCCCAAAGCGCCCGTATCTTGTCTTCAGGGATCAGCTTCGCTTCGAGGGTTCTGATCTCACGGTCCGTGTCATTAGCCGCCTCCCGATACGCCGGATCGGCCGCCATCAAATCGGCAGGCTCGATCTTCAGGACCGCCTCAAATCTCTGCGCGAGATACTTCTGAACGTCGGTCCGCTTGTCGGGCGCGATGCCGGCAATCTCGCGCAGGTCCGCTTCAAGCCCCTTGGGCAGCCTGGATAGCCGTTGGTCGAGAATTTTCTTCTTGATGGGTTCGGCCTTGCTTTCGAGCGCGGACTTCAGCGCGGCGATCTGGTGCTCGATCTCGCTGTTGTGCTCTTCTCTCTCCTGCGCCCGCGCCAGCAACTGGTAGGGCGTGGCGTCCGGATCGATGTAGGGGAGCAGTCGCCCCGGATCTTTGTCTTTGTGCAGCGGCGGCATCCAGTCGTGCTCGTCGTACGCGCCCTTGAAGACCGCGGCCAGCCGGTAATAATCGCGCTGCGGCAGCGGATCGTATTTATGGCTGTGGCAGTGCGCGCACCGGATCGTCAGCCCCATGACCGTGGAACCGAAAACGTCCAACTCGTCCGAGATCACGTCCAGGCGGTCATCCACGTAGTCCACCGGCGGCTCGTTGGTCGAATCCTGCGCCATGCGCAGAAACCCCGTGGCAATCAGATTGTCCATCAGCTCCTGCGTGATCTTGGGCGCGTGCTCGTAATCCGCCAGCTCGTCGCCCGCGATCTGCTCCAGCAGGAAACGGTTATACGGCTTATCGGCGTTCAGGGAGCGGATCACGTAATCCCGGTAGCGCCAGGCCAGCGGCCGCGGATCGTCGGTTGTCATCTTGCCGCCTTCGGAATCCGCGTAGCCGGCGGCATCCAGCCAGTAGCGCGCCCAGTGCTCCCCGTAGCGCGGTGAAGCTAGCAGCCGGTCGATCAGCTTCTCATAAGCATCGGGACTCTGGTCGGCAAGAAAGGCTTTCACGTCCGCGGGCTCGGGCGGCATACCAGTGAGATCGAACGTCGCGCGCCGGATCAACGCCAGTTTGCCGACCTCTGCCGAGAGACTCAGGCCTTTCCCTTCCAGCTTCGCAAGCACGAAAGCGTCAATGGGATTGCGCACCAGGTCGCCATGATGTACATGCGGCGCGGCGCCAGCTTGCGGAGGTTGAAAAGCCCACCACTGCCGGTCCTTGGCGGAGACCAGTGGATCCTGGTCCGTTGATGCCAGGTCCGCCGGCGCTGCGACTTCGGGCGCGCCCTCGGCGATCCAGCGGGCGATCTTGTCCAGCTCTACCGGCGCCACGGGTTTGACCTTGGCATCCAACAGCAATTTCTTCGGCGGCATTTCACCGGACTTGATCTTCTCGACGATCAGGCTCTGGACGGGTTTGCCCGGAATCATCGCCGGACCGGACTTCCCGCCTTTGAGTATCGCGGCTTTCGTGCGCAGATCCAGCCCCGCTTCCTGCCGGCGAAGCCCGTGGCAGGGAGTGCACCGCAGATACAGAATGGGGATGATGTCGTCCTGAGTCACCGCCTCGGCCGCCTCGGCCGCTTCGGCCGGTTGAGATTCGGACTTCGCGCCACTCTCAATCCAGCTTCGAATCGCTGCCAGGTCGGCATCGCTGAGCCGTATCTTTCCACCGGGTGGCATTCTGCCGTCATGGACCATCTGAAACAGCCGGCTCTCGTCCGGTTTGCCCGGAACGACCACGGCTCCGGTCTCGCTGCCCTTTCGCACGCCTTCAAACGTACTCAGGTTGAGATCTTTGATTTTTAGCGAGGAGCCGTGACACCCCAGGCAGGTGTTGGCTTTGAGAACCGGCAGCACCTCTCGCTCGAAAACAGGAGGGTTGCCGGCCGGAGCCTGAAAGGCCCAGGCGAGATTTCCAGTCGCGCACAGCAGGAGGGCGACGCGTCTACTCTCCCTGCGCCATGTGTCGTTTGGGATAGACACCGGACCGCTGTTTACCGGATCAGTATGTCACAGCCAAAAAAGATGTGTCAAACAGGAGATTGGAGTTTCAATACAGAGATCATGTCTCGGTATCCACAAAATCAATAGTGGCCGGCTGCACGCGGAAGCCTCGTGTTTTTATCGCCGTCCAGGCAAGGCCTGCGGCGAACCACGCCCCGCCCGCCATCTTCGCCGGCAGCGGCAGGCTCCACCAGATCCACAGGCAGAAAACAAGACCCAGCCCGGCGCACGCCGACGCCGCGATCGGTTTCGGCTTTACTCGGATGGCCGCCAGGTTCACTCCCATGAAGGCCAAAAACGCCCCGAAATTGATCAGTTCAGCCGACCGCTCGTAGCTGAGGGCCAGGGCACCCCCGAGCGCCAGCGCGCCGATGATCCAGATGTTGATCGCCGGTTGGCTTCGTTTCGCATCCAGCCGCCCGAAGACTCCTCTTGGCAGCATGTCCTCGCGACCCATGCCGTAGAGGAGGCGCGCGGCCGCCGCCAGGCCGGTCAACCCGCTGCCGAAGCAGGCCACAATCAGCACGGCCGCCATGCCCTGGAACAGCAGAACTCCGCCAACGCGGTGCGTAACATCGAGAAACGCGGTCTCTAAATTGGGAAAGCTTTGGTAATCCGGCCAAACCCGCTGCCCGAGGTAGACCTCGACGGCGCTGAAAATTCCGGTGATCAGGCAAACCAGTACCGTGGCCAGCGGGATCGTGCGGCGCGGATTCTGCGTCTCTTCGGCCAGCGTGGTCACACCGTCGAAGCCAATATAAGTCAAGGCGGCTAACGAAGTTGCGGTCATCACGGCCCGAAGATCGAAGGTCGCCGGGTTATAGAAAGGTTGGGGAGAGAAGACGCCGGCCCATCCGCTCTGATGCAACAAATAGCGCACGGCGAGGATCACAAAGGCGCCCACGACGGCGCACATCGTGGCGAGCAGAATTGTATTCGCCCGTGCGAGCGAGCGCACGCCGCGCAGATTCAGCGCGATCATGCCAACGGCAAAAATGGCTACCCAAAACGCATACGGAACTTCGGGTAGAAGGCGCTGAATAGTCAGTCCGCCGTAGATCACGTTCACGACTGGAATGATCAGATAGTCCAGAAACATCGCCCATCCAACCAGGAATCCTGCATACGGCCCGAATCCACGCCCGACATAAGTGTAGGCGGACCCGGCCGACGGATAGAGGGCGGCCATGCGGCCGTAGCTCACGGCGGTCAGCATCATCGCCACCATGGCGATCAGGATGGTGGTTACGGCGTGGCCATTGGAGATTTTCAGCGCCACGCCGAAAATGCCGACCGGGGCGATCGGCTGGATCAGTACGACTCCGTAGACCACCAGGTCCCAAAGCGTCAGGACGCGGCGGTTCACCACGAAAGAAAGCCGCCGTCCAGGATCAGTGCCTGTCCGGTCATGTAGTCTGAGGCGGACGACGCCAGATAGACGATCGTGCCTTCGAGTTCTTCCAGTTTTCCCATTCGGCCCATGGGCACTTTGGCCAGCAGCTTCTCGCCTAGTTCCTTGTTCTGCTCGAAAGCCCAAATGGTCTGGTCGGAGCGGAAAAATCCGGGAGCCAGCGCAACCACCTGCACGCCGCGCGGCGCCCACGCAACCGCCAGTTCGCGCGTCAAGCCCAGCACACCGGCCTTGCTCGTCACGTAGGAAGCTTGCGAAACATAGCTGGACGCGCTGATTCCATACATCGACGCGATGTTGACAATTTTCCCCGAACCCTGACGCAGCATCTGCCGGGCGGCGCATTGCGCGCAGAAAAACAGCGCGGTCAGGTTGGTATCGATGACGCTCTGCCACTGCTCCCGGGTCATGGCTTCGGCGTCAGCCACCGCTGAGATACCGGCGTTATTGACCAGGATATCGACCTTGTCGAACTCCGCGACCGAGCGTTGCACCATGGATTCGACATCCTGCTGACGACAGATATCGGTCTGGACCGGCACGACGCGGCGGCCGTGCTGCTCGAGGTCGCGCGCGACATCGCGCAGCCGGTCCATGTCGCGCGCCGCAATGATCAGATCGCAACCCGCTTTGGCCAGCCCGCGCGCAAAGCTCACACCTAGTCCTCGCGACGCGCCGGTCACGATCGCCGCTTTGCCCGTGAGGTCAAATTGCGAGAACAGGCTCGGATGCATGGGTCAGTACACCACCTTCACCGGCTCCCGGTTTGAAGCCGACTGCATAATAGCCAGGATCACCTTTGAAACGCGCACGCCGTCGTCGAGCGCGACCGCAACCGGTTTGTCATCCGCGACGGAATCGACAAAATGGCGGATGCTCTCGTAGACAAAGCCCACGTGACGGCCGCGGATGAGCGGGGCGTCTAAAACGTCGGGATGGTCGCAGCGGTCTTCCAGGTATCTCTCGATCAACTGGTTGTGCGTAAGGTCCATGTTGAACATGCCCTTGCTGCCGACGACGCTGACTTTGAAATCGTTGTACGACGGGCTGGTGTCCGGCATGATCCAGTGATTCTCGATAGTAGCGACCGGTCCGCCGGCAAATTCGAGAATGGTCTGATAGAGATCCGGCACGTCCACGCCTTTGGCGCGCAGCACGCCGGAGCGCGAGACCGAATAAACGCGGGCCACCTCATCGCGCAGCAGGAAGCGCAGCGTGTCAACCGTGTGGCTGCCGAGGAACCACAAGATTGAGCTTTTCGCCGACCATGAAAGCATTTTCAGCGGTACATATAGCGTATTATTGAGACGCAGGTAGGCGGAAACGATGTCACCGATCACGCCGTTTTCGATGTCGTTTCTGGCGACCACGATCGGCGGGGACCAGCGATTGTGGAAATCGACCATGAATTTCACGCCAGCCCTGGTCACCCCTTCGGCGATCTGGTCAAGGTCTTCGCTAGTAGTCGCGAGTGGCTTTTCGACGATGATGTGTTTGCCGGCGCGCGCGGCGGCGACGATGGGCTCGCGGTGAGCGAAGTCGGGCGTAGCGACGGCGACAGCGTCAATATCCGGATCGCGCAGCATCTCGCAGTAATCCGTGTAGACGCGACGGGCTCCCCACCGGTCCGCGGCCTTGCGCGCGCGGGTTTCATCGACGTCGCAGACGGCGGCCAGCGAAGCGCGGTGATAGGTCGAGTAGGTCTCCGCGTGCACATTTCCCCAGGTCCCCATGCCAATCAATCCGAATCGGACTTTCTCCATTGTTCTCAGGCGGGCAGCGCGCGCTGGAAGATGCGCAGCCAGTTGCCGTGCATGACCCCTTCAATGTCCGCGTCCGAATAACCGCGCGACTTGAGAATGGCCGGCAGTTTTTGCAGGTCGGCAATCGTGTTGACGTCGTGCGGCGTCTGTTCGGTGCCGAATTCCCCATCCAGATCGCTGCCCACGGCAATGTTGCGCGCGTTTCCCGCCAATTGACAGATATGATCCATGTGATTGACCACATCTTCCAGGCTGACGACGGTGTTGGGCGTTGCGCCGGCCACGAATTTCGGATAGAGCATCCAGATATCGAGCACCGCGCCGATAACGGCGTCACGCTCGAGGAGACAGCGGAGTTGATCGTCGGAGAACTGGCGGTCGCCGGGCACCAGGGCGCGGCAATTATTGTGGCTGGCCCAAATCGGACCGTCAAAGATTTTTACCGTCTGCCAGAACGCATCGTCGGCGAGGTGCGTCACATCGAGCGCCATGCCGGCCTGGCGCATCGCGCGGAGAAGGTCAGGCCCCTGGGGCGTCAGGCCTCCGGGGGAACCTGTGCCATGAGCGTAGGTGCCGACACCGAAGTGCGAGATGCCGGCGGCGCGCAACCCGCGCTCCCACCAGAAATCGACATGGGCGGCCGACAGAATCGGATCGGCGCCTTCCATGCTGAGGATGTAGCCGAGCGGGCAACCATCGGGATGGGTGTTCCACTGGCGCAGGTGGGCCTCGACATCGCGCCATGTGCGCAGCTGCCGGAGCTGGCCCTGCGCTTCCAGAATGTTGTAGTACGCGAGCTGGCCCTGGGCCATGGCGGAAGCGATGGCCTGGTTTTTGAAATCGATGTTAGTGGTTCCGTGCGGATTGGAGCGGGCGAGCACGGTGGCGATGGAGATGGCGACCTCGCCGCGGCGCATGTCGGGGAGCGCCACGGTGTTCGTGCCGCGGCCTTGCCCCGGCATTCCCTGCTCGGATTGGCGGATGTCGGCGACCGGCCGGGTCAGATCGCGGTTCCAGTTCACCGCGTTCAATGATAAATCGAGATGCGCGTCAATCAGGAGCATAAGATCACGCGCTGCGGGATCGGCGCACGGCGCGGCCAACCGTGTGCCAACGGGTATTGCAGAGCCATGCCGGACACGACAGCGGTAATCATGTTCGGGCGAATGCGGCGAGCAATGGGATGCCTCCAGGAGGGCAATATGTCACAACCCGCCGGAAAGTGTCAATGCGAGAATGTCACTTGCGAGAATGTCGCTGCCCCGAGGAAGAGGCGGGAGTTCGTTGGCGCGCCGCAGGGGACCCCGGCCTGCGGCTGCACTGCTGCGAAATAGCGTCTGCCGCCCGCAACAATCCTTCGACGACGCGCTTGTCACGCCTCGGGTTGAAGCGGGAACAGGGACCGGAGATGCTCATGGCGGCGACGGCGCGGCCCTGCGCGTCGCGGATGGGAGCTGCGACACAAGTGGCCAGCAGGGTGGTCTCCTCGCGATCGAAGGCGTAGCCACGTTCTCTCACGCGGCGCAATTCGTGACGGAATTCTTCGGGGTCGGTGATGGTATGAGGAGTCAGAGCGGGAAGCTTCCGGTGGTCGAGAATGCCGGCCACGACCTCGAGCGGAGCATCGGCCAGAATGCATTTGCCCAGCGCACTGGCGTGCGCCCAAACCGAGGCGCCCGGCCTATCGTTCAGCCGCAGCTCATACCCGCTGGGCCC
>Ga0066709_100003943_pt1 | contig 11640 bp, 10 predicted proteins | sample GraSoiAngelo_158_FD_79665 | JGI IMG/M metagenome (GOLD analysis project Ga0066709, IMG submission 79665) | Grasslands soil microbial communities from the Angelo Coastal Reserve, California, USA - 14_1009_16_30cm | ecosystem: Environmental > Terrestrial > Soil > Grasslands | place: USA... | reverse complement strand
TCTCGCGATCGGCTACGCGCGCCGTCATGGGACGCTCTTGCAGATGGGCGAGTAAACGCATTTTCGCATTGCAGCATCCGGCGCTCAGCTGCGGTGGCACGAAAACCAAAATCAGCATTGCATCTATGCCCCGGCAGTCGTATGCTACAGAGCCTGTCCCCCGCCAAGCAACCTGACAGGAAAGCATCATGCAACGCCAAATTCGCGATCTGATAGAGCAGAAAACTGTTGTTCTGGCACCGGCAAAGACCAGCGTCAGCGACGCTGCGCAGCTGATGCACAAGGCCAAGGTCGGCGCGGTCATGGTCGTCGACGAGCATGGAAAACTTACCGGCATTTTTACCGAGCGAGACGCGCTGTTTCGTGTTCTCGCACCGAAGCGCGATCCGGCGACGACGCCGCTGGCTCAAGTGATGACCAAGAAGCCGCGGACGGTCGGACCTGACAAACCCGTCGGCTACGCGCTGCACATGATGTTCGAGAACGGCTTCCGGCATGTTCCGGTGGTAGAGAACGGCCGTCCCGTCGGCATCGTGACATCGCGCGACGCGCTCGGGCCGGAACTGAAGGAATTCGAATCGGACGTCGAGCGCCGGGAGCACATCGGCGAAATCCTGGGATGAGGCGTGTGTCGAGGAACTAGGCAGGCTCCACAAGGATCGCCGCAGCGACCTTTCTGCCCTCCGCGGCCAGGATATTGAAGGTTCGACACGCCGCAGGCGTGTCCATTACTTCGAGGCCGATTCGCGCATCGCTCAGAGGATGAGTAAGTCGCGGATGCGGAAAGCGCATGCTTGCGCCGGTTCCGAGGATGACGACTTCTGGCTCGAGTGCGGCAAGCATCGCAAAATCATTGGCCGTCAGCGCATCAAAGCCGCCGGGTGCCCACCCGGTGGCAATCTTGTCGGCGGTGACGATCAGATTCTCCCGATACTCGAGCACGCCGATTCGAACGTAGCCCGCGCCGTGTTCGGTGAAAACGTTGCCCGGTGCGACGGAAAGATGAAATTTCACGCGCGGGCTCCGCGGTTATGGTGCGAAATGGTTCGGATCGCACCGGCTCAGCGTTTGTGCGTTGCGGCAACAGCGTAAGTCCGCTAGCATTCTACCTTTCTCCTCTTCTAACGTCGCTCGGACGGTTCCGGGCGCTTACGATAGAAAGACCCGCATGACCTCCCCCGACGCAGTCGAGTTTGCGCGCCTGAAGCGGCTCCCGCCTTACGTTTTCAACATCACTTCCGAGCTCAAGATGGCCGCGCGAAGGCGCGGTGAGGACATCATCGACTTCGGCATGGGCAATCCCGACGGACCGACGCCGCCGCACATCGTGGCCAAGCTGGTGGAGACCGTGCAGCGGCCGGACACTCATGGTTATTCGGTGTCGCGAGGCATTCCACGGCTGCGACGCGCGATTTGCCAGTGGTATCAGAGGCGCTGGGGCATCGAGTTCGATCCGGAAACGGAGGCGATCGTCACCATTGGTTCCAAGGAAGGCATCGCTCACCTTGCTCTCGCAACGCTGGGGCGAGGCGACACGGTCCTGGTGCCCAATCCGAGCTATCCCATCCACATCTACGGACCGGTGATCGCCGGAGCCGACATCCGGCAGGTGCAGTTGACACCCGACGTCGATTTCTTCTTCGAGCTCGAGCACACCATCAAGCTTTCCTTTCCCAAGCCGCGGATGCTGATCATCAACTTCCCCGCCAATCCGACGGCGCAGTGCGTCGAGCTGCCGTTCTTCGAGAAGATCGTTGCCCTGGCGAAGGAATACGGCATCTACGTCTTGCACGACCTCGCCTACGCCGACATCTGCTTCGACGGCTGGAAGGCTCCATCGATCATGCAGGTGCCCGGTGCGCGCGATGTGGCGGTCGAATTCTTCACCATGTCCAAGAGCTACAACATGGCGGGATGGCGCATCGGCTTCATGGTCGGCAACAAGGATCTCGTGCATGCCTTGTCGCGCATCAAGGGCTATCACGACTACGGAACCTTCACGCCGATTCAGGTGGCTTCGATCGCCGCGCTCGAAGGGCCGCAGGAATGCGTCGCTGACATCACCTTGCATTATCAGAAGCGCCGCGACGTGCTGGTCAAGGGATTGCACGAAGCCGGCTGGATCGTCGACGTGCCAAAGGCGTCGATGTACGTGTGGGCGAAGATTCCCGAGCAGTACCGCGAAATTGGATCGCTCGAGTTCACCAAGAAGCTTCTGGCGCAGGCGAAGGTATCGGTGTCGCCCGGCATCGGTTTTGGCGAGTTCGGTGACGGTCACGTGCGCTTTGCGATGATCGAAAACGAAAACAGGACCCGGCAGGCGATCCGCGGCATCAAACAGATGTTCCGCGATGACCGACTCCTGTGAAATGAGAGTTCATCGGGCTTCATTTCGGCGAAGGCTGACCTGCGCGAACGTCGTCCCGGCGCAGGCCGGGATCCAATTTCCGACGCTAGGATTGGGCCCCGGATTCCGCCGGGGCGACGGCCGTGTGGGCGGTCGGCGACAAGGTCTGTAATGGCGAACGCGACGATGAAGCCGCTGCAGGTCGGGCTGCTCGGCATCGGCACCGTCGGACTCGGCACCTGGACCGTGCTTCGCCGCAACGAGGAGGAGATCACGCGCCGAGCGGGCCGTCCGATCCGCATCACCTGGATCGCCGATATGGCGCAAGCTCGGGCACGCGAGGTCACGCGCGGAGCCGAGATCAATCTGACCGCCGACGCCAAGGCCGTGCTCGCGCACCCGGACATCGACATCGTCGTCGAGCTGATCGGCGGGATCGAGCCCGCTCGCAGCTTCATCCTGCAGGCGATCACCAACGGCAAGCACGTCGTGACCGCCAACAAGGCGCTGCTCGCGCGACACGGCAACGAAATCTTCGCCGCCGCGCACGCGAAAGGGGTCATGGTCGCTTTTGAAGGTGCGGTCGCCGGCGGCATCCCGATCATCAAGGCGCTGCGCGAAGGATTGACCGCCAATCGCATCGAGTGGATCGCGGGAATCATCAACGGCACATCGAACTTCATTCTGTCCGAGATGCGCGCCAAAGGCGCTTCCTTCGACGCGGTGCTCGAGGAGGCGCAGGCTCGCGGCTATGCCGAGGCCGATCCGACCTTCGATATCCAGGGCATCGACGCCGCGCACAAGCTCACCATCATGTCGGCGATCGCCTTCGGCGTGCCGATGCAGTTCGACAAGGCTTATACCGAAGGCATTGCGCAGTTGACGCAGGCGGATATCCGCTACGCCGAAGAATTGGGGTATCGAATCAAGCTCCTTGGCATCACACGCCGGACGGCGTCAGGCATCGAGCTGCGCGTTCATCCTACGCTGATCCCCGCCAAGCGCCTGATCGCCAACGTCGAGGGCGTGATGAACGCAGTGCTGGTCAAGGGCGACGCGGTGGGGCCGACCATGTACTACGGCGCCGGCGCCGGCGCAGAACCTACTGCGAGCGCCGTCATCGCCGACCTGGTCGATGTCACGCGCATGCACACCGCCGATCCCGAACATCGAGTGCCGCATCTCGCGTTTCAGCCCGACCAGCTGTCCGACTTGGCCGTGCTGCCCATCGGCGAGGTCGCGACGAGCTACTACCTGCGCATGCGCGTGCTCGACCGTCCGGGCGTGCTCGCCGACATTACGCGGATCCTCGCCGATCGGGACATCTCCATCGATGCGATGAGTCAGAAGGAACCGCCGGAGGGCGAAGATCAGACCGACATCATCATGCTCACGCACCGGACGATAGAGAAGTTCGTCGTCGACGCGATCGCCAAGATCGAAGCGTTGTCCACCGTGCGCGACAAGGTGGTACGCATCCGGCTCGAGGAGCTGAATTGATTAGCATCGTCGTTCCCGCGCAAGCGGGAACCCAGCGTCTTGCCCCGAACGCTTCTGGGTCCCCGCGTTCGCGGGAAGGACGCAACCATCAGCGCCGATGCGCTACGTGAGCACCCGCGGCGGAATGCCGCCGCAGCCGTTCACGTCGATTCTTATCGAGGGCCTTGCACCGGACGGCGGCCTTGTCGTGCCCGATCGCTACCCTCGATTGACGACCCAGGATCTCGCGCGAATGCGCCACCTCGGTTATCAGGATCTCGCCTTCGAAATCCTTTCGCGCTACATCGACGACATCGCGCCGGCTGATCTCAAGAGCATCATCGCTCGCACCTATACCGTCGCCACTTTCGGCAGCGAAGAAATCACGCCGCTCGCGACGTTGGAGCCGGGACTCCACCTCCTGCGCCTCGCCAACGGACCGACGCTCGCTTTCAAGGACATCGCGCTGCAGCTCCTGGGAAACCTCTTCGAGCACGTGCTGGCGAAGGAGGGCGCAACACTCAATATCCTGGGCGCTACATCGGGCGACACCGGATCATCGGCGGAATACGCGATGCGTGGCAAACGCGGCATATCGGTGTTCATGCTGTCTCCGCGCGGCCGGATGAGCGCCTTCCAGACCGCGCAGATGTACGCGCTGTCCGAGCCAAACATTTTCAACATTGCGATCGAGGGCGTATTCGACGATTGCCAGGACATCGTCAAAAAAATCGCCGGCGATCGTGAATTCAAGCGCCGCTGGCGCCTCGGCGCTGTCAATTCGATCAACTGGGCGCGCGTCGCGGCGCAAGTCGTCTACTACTTCAAGGCCTACTTTGCCGCCACGCGCAATGAGGAGGAGGCGGTCGCCTTTGCCGTTCCGTCCGGCAACTTCGGCAACATCCTGGCGGGCCATGTCGCCCGGCAGATGGGCTTGCCGATTCGACGGCTCATCGTCGCCACCAATGAAAACGACGTACTCGACGAGTTTTTCAGGACGGGGCGTTACATGGCACGCGATTTCGCCAAAGTCGTCGCCACTTCGAGCCCATCGATGGACATCTCGAAGGCGTCCAACTTCGAGCGCCTGGTATTCGATCTCGCAGACCGCGACCCGGCAACGGTGCTTGCACTGTGGGATCAGCTCGATCGCGAAGGTGGCTTCGATGTGAGCGGCACGCCGCTTGCAGCGAAGCTGCGCACGTCGTCATTTGTCTCCGGCCGCAGCACCCACGCGGATCGCATCACCACCATTCGCAGCATCGCCGAGAAGCATCGCGTGGTCGTCGATCCTCACACCGCCGACGGCATCAAAGTGGGACTTGCCAACCGCGAACCGGGAGTGCCGCTGATCTGCGTCGAGACTGCGCTGCCGGTCAAATTTGCACAGACCATTGCTGAAGCGCTTGGCAGAGAACCAGAGCGTCCGCGAGCCTACATCGGGCTGGAAGAACTGCCGCAGCGTTGTGCGGTTCTGGGCGTCGACGCCGATGCTGTCAAGGCGTACATTGCCGAACATGCGCTCGCCTGACGATCCGCGCGCCTTTCGCGCGCATTTCGCGTTCTGGCTGGCGTGATCGAGTGAAGCAGCTCCTGTTCGATTTCTGGCGCAATTTGCGCAGCGGCCTTCGAATTGCGTTCGGCCTGCCGGTCTCGCTGCTTGCCTTCCGTGTCACGATAGGTCAGCTTCTGTTGCTGTTTGGCATCGACGTCCTCGCTGACTTGTTGATCGATTTTCTGCGCGCGGGCCCTTACCCGCTGTTTTCGACGCATGCGATCGTCTACGAAGGTTTTCTGGCTGCGGTGCTGTTGCTGACGGGCGCCGTTCTTGGCGCGCTCTATCGGCAAGCGCACTTGAAACTGGCCGTTCCGGTCCTTGTGCTGTCGAGTGTTCCCGCGCTTGACCTGCTGCAGCTCATTCTCACGCTTCCCGGAACGCACGACGCAGTGTTTGGCGTTTCCATTCAATGGACCGGTTTCTGGGTTTTTCTTGCGTGGCTCGCGTTCATTTATTGGCGTTCGGTGGCGACCGCTTTGATGCCGGGCCAGCCCTGGTTTTGGGGGCGTTCGATCGGCGGGGCGGCGCTGTTGCTCGCCGCTGTTCCGCTCGCCATCTGGGCGTATCAACCCTGGTGGGAAAGCGCGACATCGGAAACAGCAAGCCGTGACAACCGCTACACCAGCCCGGCTTCGGAAAAGGCGCTCGCGGCACAGCCGCAGCTCCTTGCGGATGCACTGGACGCTCTGGAGGACGAACGCTCCGGAACGACCGACCTTTACTTCGTAGGTTTTGCACCCTACGCCGGCGAAGACGTGTTCCGCAAAGACATGGATGTCGCGCGCGAGCTGTTCAACGAGCGCTTCGACACCGACGGACGCTCGATCCTGCTGATCAACAGTCCTTACACCGTCCTCGACAAGCCGCTGGCGACCGTGAGCAATCTGCGCCAAACGCTCGAGGAGATTGGCGCCACGATCGATGCAGATGACGACGTGGTCATGTTGTATCTGGAAAGTCACGGCACGCGCGATCACCGGCTGGTTGTCGATTTTCCGCCGCTGGAACTCGATCAGCTTACTCCCGAAGCCTTGCGCGGAATGCTCGACGATGCGGGCATCAAGTGGCGGATCATCGTGGTTTCGGCTTGCTACTCCGGCGGGTTCATCGACGCCCTCAAGGACGAGCACACGCTCGTCATGACGGCGTCTGCCTCCGATCGCACGTCCTTCGGCTGTGGCAGCGAGAGTGAATCGACGTATTTCGGCGATGCGTTGTTCCAGCACGCGTTGCGCTTCGAGGATTCGTTCGCGAAGGCATTCGAGAACGCACGCGAGCGCATCGCGGCGCACGAACACGAGGAACGCCCCAAGGATCCACCGTCCAATCCGCAGATCTATGTCGGCCCCGAGATGGCGGACAAGCTTCCCAAGCTGGAAGAGGCGCTGCGCGCGCGACGCAGCGGCAACACGATCTGATGCAGTCCATGGCGGCACCAACTTCCGCTCTCGACGGACTGAAGGTGCTGGAGCTCGGCCAGCTCATCGCGGGGCCGTTCGCAGGCAAAATCTTCGCCGAGTTCGGCGCCGAGGTGATCAAGGTTGAACCGCCCGCGGGCGGCGACCCACTGCGGCAATGGCGCCTGCTCCACGAGGGAACGTCGCTGTGGTGGTACGTGCAGGGGCGGAACAAGAAATCGGTGACCGTCGATTTGCGCAAAGCCGAAGGTCAGGAGATCATCCGCCGGCTTGCTCGCACGGCCGACATCGTCATCGAGAATTTTCGTCCCGGAACGCTGGAAAAGTGGGGCCTCGGCTACGAGGCGCTCGCCGCAGCAAATCCGGGTCTCATCATGATTCGACTTTCCGGATTCGGGCAAACGGGGCCGTATCGCGACCAGCCCGGATTCGGATCCGTCGGCGAATCGATGGGCGGCATGCGTCACATCACTGGTTTTCCCGACCGACCTCCAGTGCGCATGAATATCAGCATCGGCGATGCGCTCGCCTCGCTGCACGGGGTGATCGGGGCGCTGATGGCGCTGCGTCACCGCGACACCCATGGTGGCAAAGGGCAGGTGGTCGACGTCGCGCTCTACGAGGCGGTGTTCAACATGATGGAGAGCCTGCTGCCGGACTACGATCTCTTCGGCGAGATTCGCGACCGCATCGGTACAGGGCTCACCAACATCGTCCCATCGAACACTTACACGACGCGCGATGGCAAAAGCGTCGTGATCGGCGGCAACGCCGACAGTATCTACAAGCGACTGATGCACGCGATCGGCCGCGACGATCTGGGGCAGGATCCGGAATTGGCGAGCAACGTCGGGCGAGTCAGGCGCACGGCGGAAATCGACGGCGCCATAGCCGCCTGGACCCTCAATCACGATCTCGACGATGTCATCGCTACGCTCAAGGCGGCCGACGTACCTTGTGCGAAGATCTACACCGCTGCGGACATCGCCACGGATCCACAATACCTGGCGCGCGAAATGATCTGCCAGACGACGTTGCTCGATGGCACACCGCTCAAGCTGCCAGGCATCGTTCCCAAACTCTCCGACACGCCGGGCGAGATGCGCTGGGTCGGCCCAAGGCTGGGCGAGCACACCGAGCAGGTCCTGCGTAGCATCGGCTACGGCCCCGACGACATCGAGCGGCTGCGCGCGGCGAGAGCGATTTGAACGCGCGCGAGTATGCACGGCTCCGGTGCAGCGAGACGACGAAGGGTACGCAATTGGATCCCGGCCTTCGCCGGGACGACGCCGGACACGTCGTTGACAGCGTTGATGCTGCCATGTGAGCATCGCGCAACAAGCGCCGCCACGAAGCCGCGCATCACCCATCGATAGATGGGCACTTCTGGAGGGAACGATGAGCTTTTTGCGGACATTAATCGTCGCATTGCTTGCCGCGGCGCTGCCGTTCAGCGCACTCGCGCAGAGCAAGCCCGAAAAACCTAAGGTCAGCATCCCTGTCGGCGGCAAGGCCGCGTTCTACTATTTACCGCTCACCATCGCCGAGCGCCTTGGCTACTTCAAGGATGAAGGGCTCGACGTCGAGATCAGCGATTTCGAAGGCGGCTCCAAAGCGCTGCAGGCCGTGGTCGGCGGCAGCGCCGATGTGGTCTCCGGCGCTTGGGAAAACACCATCGATCAGCAACCGAAAGGATTGCAGCTGCAGGGCTTCGTGCTCGAGGGCCGCTATCCTATGATCTGCCTGGCGCTCGCAAAGTCCAAGGCCGCAAACTACAAATCTCCCAAGGATTTGAAGGGCATGAAGATCGGTGTCAGCGCTCCAGGTTCGAGCACCAATCGCATGGTGCTGCACATGCTGTCGAAGGACGGACTCAAGGGCGACGATGTGTCGATCATCGGGGTCGGAACGTCCGCGGGCGTAGTGGCGGCAATCACCAGCGGACAGGTCGATGCAGTTTCGAACCTCGATCCAGTCATCGCCAAGATCGAAAAAATGGGAGCCGTCGTGATCATCGCAGACACGCGCACAGCCAAGGGAACGGAAGCAGTGTTTGGCACCGCGGACATGCCGGCCGGCGCACTTTATGCACCGATCAGTTTCATCCAGAAGAATCCCAACACCGTGCAGGCTCTCACCAATGCGATGGTGCGCGCACTCATCTGGATACAGAAGGCGACGCCGGAAGATGTTGTTGCCTCCGTGCCGCCGGAATACCTGCTCGGCGACAAGGATGCGTACGTGGCGAGCTTCGTGAAGCTCAAGGATGCTTATTCGCCCGATGGACTGTTCACGGAAGCGGGGGCGCAGAACACGCTCAAGTACCTGGCCGCGTTCAACCCCGCGATCAAGCCCGCTGACATCAAGCTCGCACAGACCTTCGACAACAGCTACGCACAAAAGGCGTTGGCCAAGTACAAGAAGTAGCGCTTCCTTGAGCCTGTCGAAGGGCGATACGCCGCGATGAGTACGCCCGCACTGCTGCTCGAACGCGTCACCTGCGCTTTCGCTTCGCGCGAGCGGCAGGGCGATCGTTACACCGCGGTCAAGGACACGAGCCTCTCGGTTCGAGTCGGCGAATTCGTTTCGGTGGTCGGACCGACGGGTTGCGGCAAATCGACGCTGCTCAATGTCGCCGCCGGATTGCTCGAGCCTTCGTCGGGAGATGTTCGCGTGCTGGGCGAGCCGTTGTCCGGCATCAATCGCCGCTCGGGTTACATGTTCCAGGCCGAGTCGCTGATGCCGTGGCGCAACGCGCTCGATAATGTCATCGCCGGCCTGCAGTTCGCCGGAGTGCCGCGCGCCGAAGCCGAAACCCGTGCACGGGAGTGGCTGGCCAGGGTGGGCTTGAGCGGCTTCGAGCAGCGCTATCCCCACGAGCTTTCCGGTGGTATGCGAAAACGCGTAGCGCTCGCGCAGATGCTGATCCTCGATCCTGAGATCCTGCTCATGGATGAGCCTTTCTCCGCGCTCGACGTTCAGACTCGTCAATTGATGGAAAATGAGCTGCTCGACTTATGGTCGGCGGACCGCAAATCGGTGCTGTTCATCACCCACGACCTCGAGGAAGCCATCGCCTTGTCGGACCGGGTGGTGGTTCTTTCGGCAGGACCCGCGACGCGACCGATCGGAGAATTCACAATCGACCTGCCGCGACCGCGCGATGTCAACGAGATTCGCCTGACGCCGCGCTTCGTCGAGCTGCACACCCAGATCTGGCACGCGATGAAGGACGAAGTGCTCAAGGGCTATGCGAGAAGCCGAAAGAATTAGCTCGCAAGATGCGCCGACATCGAGCGCCACGGCGGCAGCGCCCAGGCGCACAGGCCAGCGCGCTTCACGCGCCAGGCTCTCGCTCTATCACGCCCTGCTGTTGGCAGGCGTGTTCGTATTCTGGTACGTTATGACGGAGCCGGGCCTCATCCCGCCCTTCTACTTCGACGATCCGACGCGCGCCAAGTTTTTCTTCGGCCAACCGATCGAAGTGGCGAAGCGCATCTGGAGCTGGTTCGCCGGCGGCAGCATCTATCTGCATCTTGGCGTGACGCTGATCGAGACGCTGCTGGCATTTGCGATCGGCACGGCGCTGGGCCTGGTGTTGGGATTGTGGCTGGCGCTCGCGCCAACCGCGTCGACGCTGGCCGATCCGTACATCAAGGCGATGAATGCGATGCCGCGGGTCATTCTGGCGCCAATCTTTGCGGTGTGGTTCGGTCTGGGCATTACGTCCAAGGTTGTGTTCGGTGTTACGCTCGTCTTCTTCATCGTCTTCTTCAACGTCTACCAGGGCGTCAAGGAAGTGAGCCCCGTCGTGCTGGCCAATGCACGGATGCTCGGCGCGACGGGACGCCAGCTCCTGCGCTACGTGTATCTGCCTTCAGCCACGAGCTGGGTGTTCTCCAGCCTTCACACGTCGGTCGGGCTCGCTTTCGTCGGCGCCGTGGTAGGCGAGTATCTGGGCTCGGCGAAAGGCGTCGGTTATCTGATTCATCAGGCCGAAGGCGTGTTCGACATCGATACGGTGTTCGCGGGGATTCTGGTGCTGACGATGTGCGCCCTGATCCTCGATTTCATTGTGACGCGCATCGAAGGGCGTCTTCTTGTCTGGCGGCCGAGCGCCTCAGAAACGGAAAGGTTATGAACACATCCGCTGACGGATTGCGTGTCCTTGTCACCGCAGGCGCCGCAGGTATCGGGCGGGCATTCGCAGAAACATTTGCCAATGCCGGCGCCAGGGTATTCATATGCGATATCGATAAGGCGGCGCTTGCTGCCACGAAGCAGGCGATGCCAGAAGTCGGAAGCTGCGTGACCGACGTCGCTGATCCGAGCCAGGTGGATGCGCTGTTCAATGCGGCCGCATCGTTCCTCAATGGGCTCGACGTGCTGATCAACAACGCCGGTATCGCCGGACCGACGGCACGCGTCGAAGACATAAGCATCGATGACTGGAATCGCACCATTGCGGTGGATTTGAACGGCATGTTCTATTGCACTCGGCGCGCCGTGCAGCTGCTGAAGTCAGCCGGCGGCGGGTCCATTATCAATTTGTCGTCGGTGGCGGGGCGGCTCGGCTTTCCTTTGCGTACGCCATACTCCTCAGCCAAATGGGCGGTCGTTGGATTTACCAAGAGTCTGGCGATCGAGTTGGGGCCGTCGAAGATTCGGGTCAATGCGATCCAACCGGGAGTTGTCGATGGAGAGCGGATCAAGCGCGTGATTTCTGCTAAGGCGAAGGCATTGAACATCACAGAGCAAGCGTTCGAGGCGCAATTGCTGGAGCGTGTTTCGTTGCGCAAGAAGGTCACGGAGCAGGAGATCGCCGATATGGCATTGTT
>Ga0066709_100003942_pt1 | contig 11640 bp, 15 predicted proteins | sample GraSoiAngelo_158_FD_79665 | JGI IMG/M metagenome (GOLD analysis project Ga0066709, IMG submission 79665) | Grasslands soil microbial communities from the Angelo Coastal Reserve, California, USA - 14_1009_16_30cm | ecosystem: Environmental > Terrestrial > Soil > Grasslands | place: USA... | reverse complement strand
CGCCCCACCTTGAAGGCTGAGGCAAATCCCGTCGACAGGCCGCCACCCGAGCCGAAGTTGGGGGCGGTGAATCCGAGCAGGTCGGTCGCCGTGGCGCCGAACAGCGGGATCGTGGTGTCGGGCACCGCGCTGGCCCCGCTCGGAATCGTGCCGACGACCGTGAACATCAGACGCCCCGGGATCAGGCCGATCGTGGCGCGCACGTCGGTATCGATCAATCCCGAGTGCTCGATGGACCTGCCGTTGGGCCCGTGGACGGAGGCGCTGGCGTACGCCGTCGCAAGGTCCACGACGACGCGACCGCCGACGCGCTGCGAGAGTGTGACGGGGATCGTCAGCTCGCTGATGCGGTCGAAGGCGAGCCCCGATCCGAAGTGGTAGCTCTCGAAGATGACGCCGGTGCGCGCCGTCGTCCCTACCTGGGCCGACGCCGCGCCGGCCGCGACCAGGCCGCACAGGACGAGCAGGGCGCGCGGGCGCGTCACGGCAGCTTGAAGATGATCCGCAGAACGGTCGAGGCCTGCACTAGGCTCGAGATCCCCTGGCTCGCGGGCGTCAGCTCGGTTTGCGTCGCCGGCCCGCCGGTGTTCAGCGTGAGCGCGTCGGCCACCGAGGGCGACACATCGGTGCCCGCGGCCGACAGCGCGGCGTCCGCCGCCGCCTCGGTCGCGGCCGGCAGCCCGGCGACCGCCTCGAATACGGTGATGACGTCGCCCCCGCCCCCCGGCGCCTGCTGGATCGTGGGCGCCGCCTCCGCGGCCTGCTGCTGTTGCTGCGCGGCTTGGAACGACGGGTCGGCGTGCGCGGCTGCGCCGAACGCCTGCGCGGCCGCGCCGTAGGCGCCGCGGTCGAGCGCGTCCAGCCCTTCGCTGTAGGCGAGAAACGCCGCGAGGTTCTTCGGACCCTGCTGCAGGATGCGCTGGCGCTCGGCCTCGGTCAGCTGGATACCGAGCTGCGCGGCGAGGCTGAAGACGAGCTGCTTCTCGAGGTCGAGGAGCTGCCGGAAGGTGCCATTCGCCTGCGCGCCCGACCGCGCCGTGCCGTCACCGCGCACCACCGCGGCGGAGAGCCGGACGGGGCCGTTCGGCGTGATCGCCGCCACCCCCTGCACCATGCGCTCCGCCCGCAGCAGCCGCCCCACCCGCGCGGCGGTGGCGGCATCGGCGCGTTGCGTCTGCCCCAGCTTGAGCTCGTCGAGCAGCACGCCGATCTGCACGCGCTCGAGCAGCCGCAGCGTGCGCACCAGCGCCAAGTCGGAGGTGAGCAGCTCGGCAAGCCCGCGCGACAACGGCTGGAAGCTGGAATCGCCGGCGATCGTCAGCGGGAGCACGGCGAGAGTGGAGGGCTCCGGGGGCAGCGCCGTCAGGGTGGACTCCCGCTCCAGCGCCACTCGGGCCGTCTGCTCCGCCTGGGCGCGCAGCGCCAGCTGCGCCTTGGCCCGGACCGCCGCCACGCCCCGCGCCCGCGGACGCTGCGTCGCGAACTCGGTGTACGTGGCGAACGCCAGATCGGGGCGCCCTTCCTTCTCTTGGCACGCTCCCGCGAGCAGCGGCCCGAGCGCGTCCCCAGGCGCGAGCAGCCGGCCCGCCCGCGCCACCGCGAGCGCCGTGTCGGTGCGACCGGCGGCGAGCAGCGCCGCGGCGAGGCGGAAGCGAACCTGAGGATTGTTGGGCTGGTGGGCGGCCTGGGCCTGTAGGGCGGGAATGTCGGCGGGTGCGACGCGGGCGGGCCGTGCGCCTCCCGCGCATGCGGCGCCGAGGCAACTCACCCCAAGGAGCAGGTACCGAAGATCGACCAAAACCACCTAGCCTTCGCAAGGGGATGGAGATTACCGCGGTTCTACCGAAGGCGCCATGACTCGCGTCACAACGGTTATAGAGGAAAGCGCCGGCGGGCGGGCGGCCAACGCAACCAGCGGCGCCACCGCGCGGCATACCGCGCCGGGCGCCACCACGCCGTGGGCGGGCAGTACCGCGGCCGGTGCCGCCGGCTCACTCGAGGGCTTGGAGCAGCTGACGCATGCGCCGCGCCAGAGCCTCGATTTGCTTCAGGCTCGTGACCGTCTCCTCGTCGTACTTCTCCGCCGAGAGGAGCAAGAGTTGGGTTTCGGCGAGGATCGCGGACAACGGGTTGGACATATCGTGCCGCAGCTGCGCCACCTGATCGCGCGCGTGCGCCATCACAGCAGGGAGCGGTACAGGTCGCGCAGGTGGTGGTCCCGCAAATCCCGCACGGCTTGCCACAGATCCTGCTCGGAGCTGGCGCAGAAGATCTCGGCCGTCGCGCGCTCGGCTTCCGTCCCCTCGGCCCCGAACAGGATGCGGCCTCGCCAGATGGCGTCCTCGGTGCGGCGCACCGAGAGGCGAATGTCTACCGTTTGTCCGTCGAAGCGAATCGGAGGGAGGTCGTGGACGACCGAGTCGGCTGCAGCTGGGGTGTATCGCGCCGGTTGTGCGGGCATGCCGAGCCAGTGGCTGGTTTGTGCAAAGATATAAGAACGCGGGAGTTACGCAATAGATGGGCGTGGGGAGTGGGGAGTGGTTCGGGACCGTTCAACGGAGAGTACCACTCCCCACTCCCCACTCCCCATTAGATCCGAAACGGCACGGGCGCGAACGTGAGCAGGAACAGCACCAGGCTCCCCCACGCGAGCCAGCGGCGCGACCGCGGCAGCGGCCGGTACGCGTCGAGGACCGGCGGGTGGCTCAGGCGGCCGCGCGACAGCGCCAGTACCACGAACCCCCAGATCAACCACCCGATCCAGAACCAGCCCAGGAGCATGATGAGCACCCAGAATCCGCGTGCCACGCGCTCGTGCCAGCGGGGCAGCGCGGCGAACAGGATGTGCCCGCCGTCGAGCTGCGCCATGGGCAGCAGGTTGAGCGCGGTAACGAACATTCCGAACCACCCGGCGAACGCCATCGGATGCAGTCGCACGGCAGGCGCGGCGCCGAAGGCGAGGCGCCGCACGACATGAGTGACGAGAGAATCGCCCAGCGGCCAGGCGGCGACGCCGCCGACCCACAACTGCACGCCGCGCACACCGCTCTCGATGACGGGCTGGCTGTGCGCCAAGCCGATCCAGAGCACGGGGAGCGCGACGACAAACCCGGCGATCGGCCCGGCCGCGCCGACGTCGAGGAGCTGGCGCCGATCGGTGAGGATCGTGCGCAGCCGGATGAACGCGCCGAGCGTGCCGATCAGGACGGGAATCGGCGGCGCCGGCAGGAAAAACGGCGGTGAGACGTCGAGCTGATAACGCCGCGCGGTGAGGTAATGCCCCAGCTCGTGGCACAGGAGGATTGCGAGGAGCGGCACGGAGAACGTGAGGCCGGCGGTCCAGGCGCGGAAAAACGCGGCACCCCAGGTCCCGGGGGCGAGCACCACACTCGGGTCGGCGGGGATCGTGCCGGCGATGATCGCCCCGGACAGCGTGGTGGTGAACAGCGTGGCGACGAAGAGCAGGGCGTGCAGCGTCCAGGCGTCCCGCGTGCGGGGCACCGTGGGCCGCGTGAACACGATGTGACGGCCGTCGGCTTCGTCGGACCAGTAGTGGGTCCCGGGCCAGGCCCGGAGCGCCTGGGCCAACTCCGGAGAGGGGCCGGCGTGGGTCGGATCTACAAGCGCGTCAACGACTTCCCGGTCGCGAAGGGGGATCGTCCGCCACGCCTTCAGGAACCTTGTGAGGCTCACGGGTGCGCGCTATCTTTGAGCCTTCGCACGCCGCCACATTCCCAAAGTTCCATTTTCAACGCGATCACTCCCCCATATTCCGGGGTTCCCCCGCCGTAGCGCACACGGAGCTGAAGCACAAGTGGATATCGCCGAATTGAAGCGAAAGTCCGTCGCGGAGCTGCACGCGATGGCCGAGAGCCTCAACATCACCAACTACTCAGGGCTCCGCAAGCAGGATCTCATCTTCCGCATCGAGCAGTCGTTGCTCGACTCCGACACGGTGCTCCGGGGCGAGGGCGTCCTGGAGATCCTCCCCGAAGGGTACGGCTTCCTCCGCAGCCCGGACTGGAATTACCTGTACGGCCCCGACGACATCTACGTGTCGCCGAGCCAGATCAAGCGGTTCGATCTGCGCACCGGCGACACGATCATGGGGCAGGTGCGCCCGCCCAAAGAAGGCGAGCGGTACCTCGCGCTGCTCAAGGTCGAGGTGGTGAACGGGGAGGAGCCGGAGAAAGCGAAGCATCGCGTCGCCTTCGACAACCTTCGCCCGCGCTATCCAGAGGAGCGCCTGCGTCTCGAGCGCACGGACGCCGACCTGTCGATGCGGGTGATGGACATTCTCAGTCCCATCGGCAAGGGGCAGCGCGGGTTGATCGTGTCCCCCCCGAAGGCCGGCAAGACGATCCTGATGCAGAAGCTCGCCAACTCCATCATCGAGAATCACCCCGAGGTCTACCTCATCGTGCTGCTCATCGACGAGCGGCCCGAGGAGGTGACGGACATGGAGGAGAACGTCAAGGGGACCAACGTCGAGGTGATCTCTTCGACGTTCGATGAGCCGGCGGACCGCCACGTGCAGGTCGCCGACATGGTGATCGAGAAGGCGAAGCGGCTGGTGGAGCACGGGAAGGACGTGGTGATCCTGCTCGACTCGATCACCCGGCTGGGCCGCGCGCACAACGTGGTGGTGCCGCACTCGGGCAAGATTCTCTCGGGTGGTGTGGATGCGAACGCATTGCAGAAGCCGAAGCGATTCTTCGGGGCGGCGCGCAACATCGAGGGCGGAGGCTCCCTCACGATCCTCGCCACCGCGCTGATTGATACGGGATCCCGGATGGATGAGGTGATCTTCGAGGAGTTCAAGGGCACGGGCAACTCGGAAGTCATTCTCGACCGCCGCATCGCCGAGCGGCGTACCTTCCCGGCGATCGACGTGCAGCGCTCGAGCACGCGCAAGGAAGAGCTGCTCCTCAGCAAGGAGGAGCTGAACAAGGTGTACCTGTTGCGCAACTTCCTGGCCGACATGCCGCCCGTCGAGGCGATCGAGTTCCTGCTCGAGCGACTCAAGCGGACCAAGACCAACACCGAGTTCTTCCAGACGATGGCCCAGGGGTGACAGGCCGCCTGCTGGGCGTCGACTGGGGCGAGCGCCGCATCGGGCTCGCCCTCTCGGATGAATCCCAGACGCTGGCCCAGCCGCTCGCCACGCTCACCCGCCGCCCCGGGAAGCGAGTCCCGATGGCGCAGCTGGTGGCCCACATCACGCAGCATCGCGTCGTCGGCGTCGTCGTCGGGCTGCCGCTCGACGAGGCGGGCGCCGAGGGAGACGCCGCGCGGGCCGCGCGCGCCCTCGCCGAAGACATCGGCCGCCGCGCGAGCATCCCGGTCGCCCTGTGGGACGAGCGGATGACGACCGCGCGCGTGCTGGCGGCGGTTCGTGAATTGGGCGGCTCGACGCGCGGCCGGAAGGCCGACGTGGACGCGCTCGCCGCAGCACTGCTGTTGCAACACTACCTCGATGCGAGGCGGGGAGGAACGACGTGAAGGCACGGGCGGGCCTGCTGGCGATTGCCGTGCTGGCGTGCGGTCAGGCGCCGAAGGGACCCCAAGTCACGGTCACGATCCCCCGCGGCGCGTCGTTCGCCCAGGCCGTCGACTCGCTCGGCGCGCGCGGCGTGATCGACCATCCCTTCTGGTTCCAGCTCTACGCCCGCATGCGCGGCCTGCCCGCCGCGCTCAAGAGCGGCATCTACACCTTCCAGGTGGACGAAGATTGGAGCGACGTCGTCACCGTCCTCAAGACGGGGCGCGGCGTCGAGGTGCGCTTCACGGTCCTCGAGGGCATGATGGCCTTCGAGATCGCCGAGCGGGCGCGCGTGTGGCTCCGCATTCCCCGAGATTCGTTCCTCGCCGCCGTACGCGACACCGCATTGCAGCGCGAGCTCGGCATCCGAGCGAGTCCGGCGGGCGTCGAGGGCTACATGTATCCCACGACCTACACCGTGCCCGTCGGGATCAAAGCGCGCGACTTGGTGCGCGTCATGACGCGGGAATTCATCCAACGATGGCAGCCCGAGTGGGACGCGCGCCTGGCGCCGCTGGGGATGACCCGCCACCAGCTGGTGACCCTGGCGTCCATCATCGAGGCCGAGGTGCGGTACCGTCCCGACCGGCCGTACGTCTCCGCGGTCTACCACAACCGGCTGCGGCGCCGCATGCCGCTCCAGGCGGACCCGACGGTGATCTATGCGCACGGCCGGCGCCTGCGCCGGGTCTGGGAGCGAAACCTGCTGATCCGGTCCCCCTACAACACCTATCTCCATCCAGGCCTGCCGCCGGGCCCGATCAGCCAGCCGAGCGATTCGAGTCTCTTGGCGGCGCTCGAGCCCGCGCCGGTGGGGTTCCTGTACTTCGTGGCGCAGCCGGACGGGAAGCACATCTTTTCGGAGACCTACGCGGAGCATCTGGCCGCGATCCGGACGACGAAGCGGCTCAGACGGCAATGAGGGCACGCGCCGCGGCTTCGGGATCGGGCGCGCCGAGCACCGCGCCGATCACTGCCACCCCCGCCGCCCCCGCCCGCACGATCTCGGCGGCGTTCGCCGCCGTGATCCCGCCGATCCCGATGACCGGAACGCCCTCGGGCGCGAGCCGCGCCAGCTCGGCGAAGCCGTCCGGACCGAGGGCGGGACCGGCGTCGGGCTTGTTGGCGGTGGGGAAGCAAGGCCCGACGCTCCAGTAGTCGGCGGGCCACGAACGCGCCCTGGCCGCCTCGTCGACCGTGCCCACCGAGACGCCCAGCAGGAACCCCGGCGGCACGTAGGGCCGGAGGCGGTCGAGGGGCGCATCGTCCTGACCGCGGTGCGGGCCGGCGGCGCCGGCGGCGAGGGCGATATCGACCCGGTCGTTCACGAGGACCGGTACAGGCAGGGCGCTCACGAGCGCCTGCGCCAATTGGAGCACCTCGGACGCGGCGCCATCTTTCCAGCGCACCTGAATTATCGTGGCGCCGCCGCGGACGGCGCTGCGGCACAACGTCACCGGATCCCGCCCCTTGAAGAGGACGGGATCGGTGAGCACCATCAAGCGCAACTGATCGGCGAGCGCCATGAGCAAGGTCCTGCGCGGGCTGCGCGGTGCGACCACCGCGGCCGCGAACACGAGTGAGGCGATCCTCCAGGCGACGGAGGAGCTGCTGCGCGCCCTCCAGACGGCCAACGGTTTCGCGCCCGCGGACGTGGAGAGCGCGATCTTCACGTCGTCACCCGACCTCACCGCGGAATACCCGGCCCGGGCCGCGCGCCGCCTCGGCTGGGCGGACGTGCCGCTGCTCGGCGCGATGGAGGTGGCCGTGCCGGGCGGCTTGCCGCGCTGCATTCGCGTGCTGCTCCACTTCTACACGGCAGAGGCACCGAGCCGGCTGAAACATACGTATCTGCGGGAGGCGGCAAAGCTGCGACCCGATCGATGACGGGCGCTCGGGCGGTGATCGTGTCCGCCAAGGGCGCAGCCCGCTGGCAGTCGGGGCATCCCTGGATCTACCGCACAGACATCTACGACGAGCCGAAGGACGAGCCGGGCATCGTCCGCGTCACCGATCGCCGCGGGCGCTTCCTGGGCCAGGCGCTGTACTCCCCGCAATCGGAGATCCGTCTGCGGCTGCTCACGCGCGGGGACGAGGCGGTCGATGCGGGCTGGTGGGGCGACCGGATCGCCGCCGCGGCCCGGCGCCGCGACGGGATTGCGGCGACCGCCTGGCGCGCAGTCCACGCCGAAGGCGACGGCCTGCCGTCCCTGGTCGTGGACAAGTACGGACCGTGGATCGTGGCCCAGATCCTCTCGGCGGGCCTGGCGCGCGTGCAGGCCGACGTGCTCGCCGGCATCCGGGCGGCACTCGGTCCCGATGGGATCCTGCTCCGCAATGACGCCCCGGTGCGCCGTCACGAAGGACTGCCGCTGGAGGTGGTGCTGGCGCATGGGACCGTGCCGGAAGTTGTCGAGGTGGTGGAGGAGGGCGTGCGGTATCTCGCCGCGCCCTGGTCCGGTCAAAAAACGGGAGCGTTCCTCGACCAGCGCGACAACCGGGCGCTCGTCGCACGATACCTCCGTCCGGATGGGCGCGCGCTCGATCTCTTCACGTATCACGGCTCATTCGCGTTGCACCTGGCGCGCCGGGCGGGCGAGGTGATCGCGGTGGACCAGAGCGCCGAGGCGCTGGCGCGGGGAGCGGAGAACGCCGGGCTGAACGGGCTGGGGAACATCACCTGGCGGGAAGCGAACGCGTTCGACCTGTTGCGGGAGCTGGAGCGCCGGAGGGAGCGGTTCGATGCGGTCGTCCTCGATCCACCGGCCTTCGCCAAGGCCAAGCCGACCGTGCCGCGCGCCGTGGCGGGCTACAAGGAGATCAACCTGCGGGCGATGCGGATCCTGGCGCCCGAGGGGGTGCTGTTCACCTGCTCATGCTCCTACCACGTGAGCCGGGAGATCTTCACGGCGATGCTCGCCGACGCCGCACGCGACGCCGGCCGCCGGCTGCAGCTCATTACGGCGACGGGCGCGGCGCAGGATCATCCGGAGCTCGTCAATGTCCCCGAGACCGGGTATCTCAAGGGCGCGTTGCTGCGCGCGCTGGACTAGGGCCGCTCTCGCTTCCAGAGAATGTAGGACTGCGCCACCGGTACGGTCGTGATCACCACGAGGGTCACGACGAACAGCGGCACGAACGCGCCGGGGGGCGCGAATGCCCCAGCCGCGATGATCAGGCCCCCGATCACGAACAGCCAACCGGCGGTACGGTGCGTCTTGCGCCAGACGGCGTCGCTCGAGAGCGTCCATGGCGTCCGGATCCCGATGAACCAGTTGGATTCGACTCGCGTCAGGTAGTTGCCGAGGAAGGCGAGCAACAGTCCGACGCCCAGCGGCATGAGCCGGTCCACGCGCACCGTGTAGCCCAACCCGTTCGCGACGACCAGCGCGTGGGCGAGCCCAACGAACACCAGCACAGCGTTCACGATCAGCCAGTAGACATCGAGGAACTTCTCGTAGTTCGCCCGCTTGGGATCCACCTTGGGCAGCGCGGCGAACACGCCCGTCAGGACGACGATCAGCAGCGGTATGAACGTCGCCGCCCACGTGCGGGACGAATAACCGTCGGGCATACCCCGCAAGCTCCACTGCGTCGCGATCGTCTCGGGCAGGCGGGGGTACGCCCAGACCGAGAGCGCGGCGGCGAGCGCCGCAACCACGAGGCCGAACCAGCGGCTACGCATTGTTCCCTCCCGTGAAGCGCTGCATGAAGTAGCGTACGACCTCCTGGAAGACGGTCGTATTGAGGCGATACCGGATGAACTGCCCTTCGCGCTCCGCGGCCACGAGCCCTGCCCCCTTCAGCACGCCCAGGTGATGTGACACGGACGCGAATGCGATGGGGAACTGGTCGGCGATCTCGCCGGCTGTCCGGTCGCGCTCGGCGAGCAGCTCGAGGATGCGGCGGCGCGTGGGGTCGGCGAGGGCGCGAAAGGCGGAATCATCCATGGATAGATACTTAGACAATTATCTAAGTATGTCAAGTGAAGTTGACTAAATCCGCCTCAGTCACAAGCTTGCACCAATGTCGCCCTCGGCCTCAGAGCCCCGCAGCCGCCCTGCTGCGGTCCGTCGCGTTCTCCTCGGGCTCCTGGTCGCCAACCTGGCGGTGCTCGCGGTCAAGGTGTTCGTCAGCCTCGTTTCCGGCTCGCTCGCCGTGCTGGGCGATGCCCTCCACTCCTCCGTGGACTCGACCTACAACGTGCTGGGCCTGATCGTCGTGCGGGTCGCCGCCCGGGCGCCGGACGAGGACCACCCGTATGGCCACGGGAAGTTCGAGACGCTCGGCGCGCTGGCCGTGGTCGCCTTTCTTTCGATCACCTGCTTCGAGTTGACGCGCAGCGCCGTGCAACGGCTGCTCGGCGGCGGGCGCGGGATCACGATGACCGACGGGAGCCTCGCGCTGCTGATCGCGACGCTCGGCGTGAACGTCCTCGTCGCCTGGTACGAGAACCGCCGCGGGCACGAGCTGGGAAGCGAGCTGCTCATCGCCGACGCGGCGCACACGCGCACCGACGTCTTCATTACCGTCGGCGTGCTGATCGGCGTGCTGTTCGCGCGCCAGGGCCATCGCTGGGTGGATCCGGTGGTGGCCATCGCGGTGGCGCTGCTGATCGTGCGCGTCGCCTATCAAATCCTCGCCCGCACGGTGCCCGTGCTGGTGGACGAGCGGGCGATCCCGGCTCGGGCCATACGTCAGGCGGCCCAGGCAGTGGACGGCGTGGCGAACGCCTACGACATCCGCTCTCGCGGCGGGCGCGGAGGAGGGGCCGCGGGCGGAAGCGGCGTGCGCTACGCCGAGGTCACGATCGCGGTGGACCGCCGCGCCAACGTCGAGGCGGCCCACGCCATCGCCGACGAGGTGGAGCAGCGGCTCAAGCGCGACCTCGATCTGCACGAAGTCACGGTGCACGTCGAGCCATGCTGAGCCCCCTCCCGTCCGAGCGCGCCGGCTATCCCCGGAGCGGCAGCGTCGCCGCGCGCCGCCAGCCCCGCTCGCTCAAGCAGGAGTATCAGGAGTTCATCCTCCAGCGGATCGAGGAGTACAAGAACGCGCTCCCGCGCGGGCAGCTGCTCGAGATCGGCGACGAGGCGGTGCGGGAGCTACAGGCGACACCACAGGAGCAGTACCTGCTCACCGAGGTGCTGCTGCTCGAGCACGTGGATCGCATCATCGCCCGCCGGCTGCGTCTCCCCTCGTTTCCGCGCTGGCGCCAGAAGCACCGCGCCCTCCGGGAGGCGCAGCGCGAGCCGACGCACTGGGGGCTCGACCACACCCACCCGATCGTGCCCTGGGCGCCGCGCCTCGAACCGGGCGACCTGGTCACCGTGATCGGCGCCGCGGCGCTCCCCGAGGCGCTCTTCCTCGCGGCGCACGACGCCCAGGTCTTCCTCGTGGACCAGGACCTGGGCGCCGTTGAGGCGGCCGAGGGGCGCGCGGTGACCGAGCAGCTCGCAGGAGCCTTTCAGGCGCTGGTGATCAACTACGGCAGCTGGTTCCCCGACCTGTCTCCCGCGCTCGTCGTCATCGACCCGGGAAGTCTCGCCGATCTCCGGGCCAAGAATCGGGCGGCGCTCCTGGCCGATTTGCAGGCCCGCACGCGCTCGGGGGGCGTACACGTCGTACTCCCCGCGGTCGCCTCTCGCGAAGTGATCCCCCTTGCCCCCGAGGCGCTACAAACCTTTTACCGGGGGTGGCAGGTGCAGCGCAGCCGCCGCTCGAAGCGCACGGGATTCACGGCGACGAAGCCGCCGCGTCAGCTCGACACGGCGCTGAACGTGTCGGACTGACCACTCCGCCCGCCCCTCGATCCGTAACACGTTGTACGACGGTACGTTGTACGCAGGCACCGTTGGCAGGTCCCTTGCACCGGCAACGTGGCATGACCAGCCTCCCTCTCGTGCTCGACGACGAACCGATCGGCATCATCCTGCGCGCCGGCCAACAGGTGCTGCGCCCGGCCAAGATTTGGGCCTATTGCTGGTTCACGGACGAAGGGGAGAACGGCGATCACACGCATCGGCACCTGCCGGTAGACCCGAAGATCTGAGGAAGCGCATGGGCGCTTGAACTCGCCGGGGCCGGCCTCGAGCCGG
>Ga0066709_100003941_pt1 | contig 11642 bp, 9 predicted proteins | sample GraSoiAngelo_158_FD_79665 | JGI IMG/M metagenome (GOLD analysis project Ga0066709, IMG submission 79665) | Grasslands soil microbial communities from the Angelo Coastal Reserve, California, USA - 14_1009_16_30cm | ecosystem: Environmental > Terrestrial > Soil > Grasslands | place: USA... | reverse complement strand
GCCCACCTCCGCCGAATAGATGTATTCATTCGGATAATTCCCCCCTCGGTGGGTCCATCCCGCGTCGCCCGTCGTGTAGAGCCAACCCCAGGAGGCTCCCGCGAGGCCCCGAACCGTGTAGGCCATATCGCCGGCCCCCAAGGAAGGAGTGGAATCCCTCGAATAGCCGGTCGGAATCTTCAGCTCCGAGGCCAGGCAGAACGGCACCCTGCCGCCGAGTACGCGATAGCGGCCGCCGAGCATGAGGTCGCCAAAGCCGGAATTCGTGCTCTTCACGACCGGCTCCTCCATCACGACGCTCTTATAGGTGAGCGACCCGTAGGTCGTGAATCGCTCGACCAGCCCGTACTCGGCATACACCCTCGCTTCCCTCGCCCGGTATTCCGTGGCTCCGTCTCGAGCAGCGAACGCGAATCGCGGCTCGAGGCTCCTGCACTCGCCATCGGCGTCGAAGCGGGTTTGTGAGTTGATGCCGGCGTAGGTCAGCCGCGCGTAAAGGCTCCCAGGGGGCTGCGTCCAGGCGCCGGCGTGCGCGGGCGGCGCCGCGAGGATTGCGGACGCGAGAGAGAAGGACGCGAATCGGAGGACGCTTTTGGGAAGGGTCTTCACGTATACAGGGAGTGTACCGCCCGGAGGAGGGGCCGTGACGCGGCGCGAAAGCGCCTCCCGCAGCGTCAGCGCGCGGCGGGCATGAGCTCGAGGTCCGCGATCCCCTTCCGCACCTCGTCGGCGGACCTGGCGAGCGCCGCCTTCTCCTCGGTCGTCAGCTCGAGCTCCACGATCTTCTCGAGCCCGCGCGATCCCAGGATCGCCGGCACCCCGAGGTAGATATCGCGGAACCCATATTCGCCGTTCAGATAGGCCGCCACCGGGAGGAGCCGCTTCTTATCCCGGAGGATCGACTCCGCCATTTGCACCGCGGACGCAGCCGGCGCGTAGAAAGCGCTGCCGGTTTGCAGGAGCTTCACGATCTCGGCGCCGCCGTCCCGCGTGCGCTGGACGATCTGGTCGAGACGCTCCCTGGCGACGAACTTCTCGATCGGGACGCCTCCGACGGTGGAGTAGCGCACGAGCGGCACCATCGTGTCGCCGTGCCCGCCCAGAACCATGGCCTGGATGTCCTCGACCGAGACTCCGATCTCGGCGGCCAGGAAGGAACGAAAGCGCGTGGAATCGAGCACGCCCGCCATGCCTATGACCCGCTCGCGCGGGAAGCCGGTCACGCGGTACGTGAGGTAGGTCATCACGTCGAGCGGGTTCGTGATCATGATCACGAACGCCTTGGGAGCGTGCTCGCGGATCGCCTGGGCGACGCCGCGGATGATGTCCGCGTTCGCCTTCAGGAGATCGAGCCTCGACATCCCCGGCTTCCGCGGCAGGCCCGCGGTCACGACGACGAGGTCGCTTCCCGCGATCGAGCGCAGGTCGCCGCTTCCTTCGATCAGCGTGTCGTAGCCGCGGACGGGGCCGGCCTCGAGCAAATCGAGCGCCTTCCCCCTGGCGACCCCCTCGACGATATCGACGAGCGTGATATCGCCCAGCTCCGCTTCGGCGAGGTACAGCGCGGCGGACGCACCGACGTTCCCCGCGCCGACGACGCCGATCTTAGGCACGGGCCGCCTCGGCCTCCGCGACGGCGGGATTGGGCTTGGGATCGATGGAGACCTGCATCCCTCGCTTGCCGCGCCGGGCGTACACGACGATGCCGTCCCTGAGCGCGAAGAGCGTGTCGTCCCTGCCTCGGCCGACGTTCAGGCCCGGCGCGACCGCGGTGCCTCGCTGGCGCACCAGAATATTCCCCGCGCGGACCCACTGCCCGCCGAATCGCTTCACGCCGAGCCGCTGCGACGCCGAATCGCGGCCGTTTTTCGAGCTGGATACACCTTTCTTATGCGCCATGCTTTCCTCGTTTTTCTCCTTTGGGCAGGCTGATGTCCAGGATCTTAACCCGCGTCAGGGAATCCCGGTATCCAATCTTCCGCCGGTACTTCTTGCGACGCTTGTACGTGCCGACCGTGACCTTGTCCCCCTTCTCATGGCCGAGCACCTGCGCCAGGACCGCGGCCCCCTCGACCAGCGGCGTCCCTACGTGAACCTGATCCGCCTCCGAAACCAAGAGGACGCGCTCGAACCTGAGCTCGGCCCCGGGCGCCTTGTCCACGTGCGGCAGGATGTGTTCCTCCTGCGGCGCCACCCGTAGCTGGAGCCCTTGGGCATGGATGACGGCGAAGCGCGGCTCGGCTTTGGATTCGGCCCTCGGTTCGGCTTTCGGTTCGGCCTTGGATTTGGCCTTCGCTTCGGCCTTGGATTTGGTCTTCGCTTCGGCCTTGGACTTGGCCTTCGCTTCGGCCTTGGACTCGGCTTTGGATTCGGCTTTCGATTTCGTTTTGGCCATGACGTTCCCTTTCCGCCCGGAGTCCCGGGACCCCCGACTAGCGTTCGAACTGCTTGGTGATCTCCTCGAAGGTCCGCCCGCGGAACAGGCGAATCTCGTCCCGCCTGAGCGAGGGATCGTCCCGGATCTCGACGCGGAAGCGGTAGCTCCGCTCGAGATCTTCCAGGAGATCCGAATTCTGCTCCACCAAATGCACGGCGAGGTCCGGATGCACCCGTAACAGGATGAGTTTCTCCTTGGCGCGGAGCCCGACCCGCCGGAGCATCCGCTCGATCCGGAGCGTCGCGGACGCGAGCGAGAGCACTCTCCCGGTTCCACCGCATTCCGGACAGTCCTGATTGAAATACGTGACCAGGCTCGGCCGCTGCCGCTGCCGCGTCATTTCCACGAGGCCCAGGTCGCTCACCGCGAACGTCTTCGTGCGCGAGCGATCCCGCTTCAACCGATTGCGAAGCGTGTCCAGAACCGCCTTCTTGTTCCCCTCGCTTTCCATGTCGATGAAATCGAGGACGATGATTCCACCCAAATCACGAAGTCTCAGCTGGCGCGCGATTTCCTCGGCCGCCTCCAGGTTGGTCTTGAGAATGGTGTCTTCCTGATTCTTCTTCCCGGTGAATCGTCCCGTGTTGACGTCGATCGCCACGAGCGCTTCGGTCTGATCGATCGTGATGTAGCCGCCGCGCTTCAACCAGACTTTGCGCTCCATCGCCTTCTCCAGCTCGGCCTCGATCCCGAAATGATCGAAAATGGGCTCCGCGCCGCGATAGAGCTTGATACGCGAGCTCAGCTCCGGAACGTAGTTCTTCAAGTAATCCAGGATCTCGCGGTACTCCTCCTTCGAGTCGATGACAAGCTGGGCCACGTCCTCCGTGAAGATGTCCCGGATCAACCCGGTGGTCAGCTCCATTTCCCGATGGAGGATCGACGGGGCCTTCGCCCGCTCGACCTGCTTTTCGATTTTGCTCCAGAGCTGCTCCAAGTACTTGATGTCGCTCTGGAATTCCTTCTTTCCGCGCTCCGAACCCACGGTGCGGACAATGAGCCCCGATCCCTTGGGCCGGATTTCCCGGATCAGCGTCTTGAGTCGGGTCCGCTCCTGGCGATCCTCGATTTTCCGGGACACCCCGATGTGATCGTGTCCGGGCATCAACACCAGGTAACGCCCCGGGAGCGAAATCTGAGTCGTCACGCGAGGGCCCTTGGTGCCGATCGGCTCCTTCGTAATCTGGACGAGGATCTCCTGGCCCTTCTGGAGCGCCTCCTCGATTCTCGGCGCCGGTTCATCGCGCCGCCACCGGCCGCGGCCCCCACCCCCGTCGTTTTGCTTCAGATCCTCCGATTCTTCGTCCTCGAACATGTCGTCGAGCTCGGAATCGGACGGGTGCAGATCGGACGCGTGAAGGAAAGCCGTCTTTTCGAGCCCCAGGTCCACGAATGCGGCCTGCATGCCCGGAAGCACTGCGTTGACGCGGCCCTTGTATATGTCGCCCACGCGGCGCCGGGCCTCGGGGCGTTCCACCATGACCTCGACGAGCTCTTTTTCTTCGAGGATTGCGATGCGTGTTTCGTGTCGACCGGCGTTAATTACGATTTCTCGGCGCATTCACCTCCGTAAGCAGGATCCGCCGCGTCCCCGTCAGCCGGATGGACCGGCACCGGCCGCCAGAACGACGATTCCTCAAGTGCTTCCAATGGATTCAAGACCGATCCGCCGCGCTCTACCCAAAGCGCTTCGCGATGGACGAGCAGGAGGCGGGGGTCGAATTCGAACGATTGAAAGAGGCTCCGGAGCAGAAGATCGGGCCTCAAGTAGCCCGGCGCGTGGAGCCGGCTCGAGACGCGGACGCAGAGCAGCGTCGATCCCGAATCGAGCGCGATCGCGGTCACCGCCGGCCGGGCGTTCACGGTCTTTCCCTTCTGCCCGTGCGATTGCTTCATCACCGGCCAGTCCGCCGCCTCCCGAAACGCCGCGACCCCTTGCTCCAGCTCCTGCCGTACGAGATGGACGTTCTCCCCGCGCGAGAGGCGATCCATCAGATAATTCGTGAGCCGCACTTCGTAGTCCGCCTGGGTGATCGCCGCCATGAGCGATTCGGTCTGACGCGTGAACGGGCTGCCCCCGGTGATCCGGATTCCGTCCGGCAGCACCTCGTTCATCGACTCGATCACGAGCCATGGGCACGGCTGTGCCAGCTCGAGATCGAAATACTCGGCGCGGCTCGTCGCGCCCAGCGAGAGCGGCGGTCCGTACGCGATCTTGGCGTGGCGATTGAACCCTTGCGAGAACGCCATCGGAATTTTCGCGACCCGGAGCGCGCGGTCGAAGATGCGCACCAGATCGAGATGCGACGTGAATCGCGCCTGGCCGAGCTTCTCGTACGAGACGCGGAATCGTTGGGCCTGGGGTCCCTTGTTCGAGGTGGGCCAGGTCTTGCGGCGGCGTCCGTAGGCCGGAGAGTCCGCGGAGCCCTTTCCCACCGCCCCGTTTCCATTCCCCGGCGGCTCCTTCTGCGGCTCGGCCTCAGGCGTGACTGCCCTGAGCGTTTCGATCGGCGCCTCGCGCAGCTCCTCGACCCGGTGCTCGATCATCTGCGGTGTCACGTCGTCCGGCACGCGGAAATCGAGCGTCTCGGGAAGCTGTCCCTGCCCCGGGGCGAGCTGGAGCGAGACGCGGCGTCCATCCCGCGCCTTGGGGGTGAAGCACGGCGCCCCGCAGCGGTAGCATGCGTGATCCCGGCAATCGGGCGTCAGGGCGGCGGCGTACGCCTTCGCCCTCTCTTGAAGAAGGAATTTCTTCACCACGGGCGTTCGGATGTGATCCCAGGGCAGCACTTCGTCCAGGTCCCGGGGCCTCAAATAGACGCTCGGATCGATTCCGGCCTGCTCGAACGCCTTCATCCACAGCCCAAAATTGAAGCATTCCGACCACCCGTCGAAGCGCGCGCCCATCCTCCAGGCCGCTTCGAGCGCGTCGGCGGTGCGCGCGTCTCCGCGCGAGAAGACCCCTTCGAGGAACGCCGTGTCGGGATCCCGCCACTTGAGCCTTACGTTGTTCATCCCCCGGAAGCCCTGCCGCAGCCTCTCGACCTTGCGCTGGAGCGTCTCCATCGAGTCCTGAAGCTCCCATTGGAACGGCGTATGCGGTTTGGGCACGTGGGGGGAGATGCCGACGTTGAAGTGCATCCGCTTGTTCCCCCCCTTCGCCCACTGCTGGCATTTCCCGATGATCTCCGCGATCCCGTCCACGTCGGCCTCGGTCTCGGTCGGAAGCCCGATCATGAAATAAAACTTGATCCCTCCCCACCCCTGGTCGCGCGCGAGCTTGACGGAGTATTCCAGCTCCGCCTCGTCGATCCCTTTGTTGATCACATCGCGCATCCGCTGGGTACCCGCCTCCGGCGCGAAGGTGATGCTGCCCCGGCGTCCCTGCTGGATCTTGTCCGCGACGGAGGGCGCGAGGGTGCCCACGCGCGTCGACGGCAACGACACGTTCACGCCCAGCTCGTTCGTGAAGCGATCGAGCTCATGGAGCACGACCGGAAGCTGTTTGTAGTCGGTGGTCGAGAGCGAGAGGAGCGAGACCTCGTCCCATCCCGCGTGCACGATCCCGCATTGGACTTCCTTCACCACCTGATCGGCGCGCTTCTCGCGGAGCGGGCGATTCATGTAGCCGGCCAAGCAGAACCGGCACCCCCGCGTGCAGCCGCGCATCACCTCGACCCCGAGCCGGTCGTGGGTGATTTCGGTCGGGGAGATGAGCGGCTTCTCCGGGTAGTACTCCGGATCGAGCGACGGAACGTAACGATACCGAGGCTTCTGAGTCGGGGAGTCGGGCTTGGGCTCCCGTGCCACGAACCCGAACGGGTTCACGACCTCCTCGAAGTGCGACGGAACATAGACCCCCTCGAGGGCGCCCAGCCGCCGGAGGACCTCGGCGCGCTTGAGTCCGCCCTCGCGCCGCTCGATCATGAGGTCGCACATCTCCTGGATGACCTCCTCGCCGTCCCCGATCACGAAGGCGTCGATGAAGGGAGCGAGGGGCTCGGGATTCACCGTGCAGAGGCCGCCCGCCACCACGATAGGGTCCTGGTCGCGTCGAGCGGCAGAGCGGAGCGGGATCTGCGCGAGGTCGATCATCGTGAGCACGTTCGTGTACGAAAGCTCGTACTGGAGCGAGAAGCCGATGAGGTCGAATTCGGCCGCCGGCGTGCGTGACTCGAGCGAGTAGAGGGGGATCCCCTCCGCACGCATGAGCTGCTCCATGTCCCCCCAAGGCGTGAAGCAAAGCTCCGCCATCGCGTCCGGGCGCTTATTCAGGATGTGATACAGAATCTTGATCCCGAGATAGGACATTCCGATTTCGTAGAGGTCGGGGAAGCAAAGCAGCGCGCGCACCTTGACCGAGGCCGGGTTCTTCCGGGCGGCGTGGAGGAAGCTGCCTGTGTACCGGCTCGGCTTGGTCACGATCGGCAGATAAGCCTCGTCCAAAATACGCAGTTTATCCATGCCGCCCTCCCAGGCGTAGTCGTCGGCGTAATCCACAGTGGCTTAGCATGTTATGGTGGAACCGCAAGAGCACGACCCAAATCTCACCAAGTTTGAGAATCTATCATAAAATTCCGCGCCGCGGCAACGTCGCACTGATTTCCCGACCCTGCCGCGCCGGATCCCCGCCGTGGGATGCGGCGAGCGAGAGGACCCACGCGGCACCGGCCCGATCCAGAGCTTCCCCGGCCGCGAGGAGCGTGCTTCCGGTCGTCGCGACATCGTCCAGAAGGATCACCGGCCTGCCCGAGATCGCGGCCGGTTTCGGGACCCGAAACGCCCCCTTCATGCTCTCGCGGCGCCGCTCGGGATCCAGCCTCGCTTGAGGTTCGTGATCGCGTGTGCGCACGAGCGCGTCGACAACCGGGATTCCCCAGCGATCCGACGCGTCGCGTGCCAGGAGCGAGGCTTGGTCGAATCCGCGCCATGCCCGCCGGGCGGGATGAAGCGCCACCGGGACGAGGACGTATTCGCGGCCGATACCTTCACGAAGCCCGGGCGGCTCCGGGAGGAGCGACCCCACCCAGCGGGCGAGTGCGGACGCCCCCTCGTATTTGAAGGCGTGGATGATTCGATCGAGCGGGGGCTCGAATGCGGGCCCAGCGAGCAGGAGCCTCCCCGGCCCGTGCGCGGGGCAGACTCGCTCGGACAAGGTCGCCGCGCGATCGCCGTGGAGACAGTGAAGGCACAGGGCGACTCCCGACCTCCCGACCCGTCCGTCGCACGCCGCGCACACCTCACGATCGCGAGGCGGTGAGCCGCCGCAGCCGGGACATCTGCGGTCGAGCAGCATATCGCAGAGATCGCGAAAGCCGGCATGAATCGCGCGCTGAATCGGGATCACCCCGTCGCCTCCCCTCCCCCAAGAATCAAACCGCCCCGAGCAGCGCCTTCTTCATCGCGCCGACGGAGGGCTTCTGTCCCGTCCAAAACTCGAAGGCCGCCGCCCCCTGATGAATCAGAAGCGCGCCCCCATCCTGGTACGGAAGCCCGCCTTCGCGGGCACGCGCCCGGGCGGCTGCGGCGCGGGCGCCATAGTTGAGGTCGAGCACCGCCGCCCCGGGGGCATGAAGGCGCCACCACCGCTCCTCCTCACCGGAAACCGGCTCCGCGGGGATCGCGCGAATCATGAGGTCCCACCGGTCCCCTTCGCCCTCCGCCGCGCGATCGCCCCAGGAGGCCGAGGTGATCCGTGGCCCAAGCCCCCGCTCCGTCGCCGCTCGCGCGAGCGCCCGCGCGCGCTCGGGGCTTCGACTCACCACATGGACCGCATCCGGGCGAAGCGCGAGCAGCTTCGGGAGGATCGAGCGCGCTGCGCCTCCCGCGCCGATCAGGATCACGCGTCGTCCCGTCACCTCGATGCCCGCCTCCCCGATCCACGCGAGAAACCCGATCCCGTCCGTCGCGTGCCCGCGCCACCCCTCCCTCTCCCAGCGGAGCGTGTTCACGGCCCTGGCCCCTTCGGCCTCCGCCGTGCGATCGCGTGTGAGCGCGAAAGCCGCCTCCTTGTGCGGCGTGGTCAGGTTCAGCCCCGGCAGGCGCGCGCCGTGGAGCCCCCGCAGCGCCTGCTCGAGACAGGGAGCGGGAACCTCAAGGGCGACATAGACCGCGTTCATCCCCGCCGCGTGAAACGCCGCGTTCTGAATGAGGGGAGATTGGCTGTGACGCACCGGTTGGCCCAGCACCGCGTAGACCTGGGTCGCCCCGTCCACGCGGCCCACGCCGGGATCGCTCAGGCGGTCGGGTCCCGACGGGCCGGGGAGGGCTCCGGGTGCTCGATGTCCGTCTCCATGCCTGCGGGCTCGCGCGGAACCGATGTCGAGTAGACCCGATCCGCCGCATCGCGATCGGCGTGCTGGAGACGCTTCAGCATGAAGAGTGCGGCCATCACAAGCACGGCGCTGAAGACTTGGTTCACGTTGAAGGGGAACGGCCCGATCTTCCCGAGATAGCTCGTCGAATCGTAGTAGCGGGTAAAATCGATCACGAAACGCAGCACCGCGTCGAGCGCGATGTAGGTCCAGAAGAGGCATCCGTCGAAGCGGGGCAGCCGATCCCATCGGAGGAGGAGCACGAAAAGCGCGACCCCCGCCCCGGCGAGGTAGAGCTGCGAGGGCTGGAGCGCCTCGTTGGGGAAGACGAAGTTCGAATAGGAGCCCGGCGGGAACCGGATCGCCCACGGAAGGTGCGAGGGCAGGCCGAAGCAGCAACCGTTCAGAAAACAACCGAGCCTCCCGATCCCGATCCCGAGGGCCATGCTCGGCGCGGCGGCGTCGCCCACGCGCCAGACGGAAAGACCCGCCCGCCGGACGTAGAGGATCCCTCCCGTGATCGCGAGGAAGTACCCCCCATAGAGCATCAGCCCGCCTTCCCAAATCCGGAATACCCCGCCGAGGTCGCGCCCGTAATCGCTCCAGTGGGTGAGCACGTAGAGCCCGCGCCCCCCGACGATCGCGAGGACGAGCAGCAACAAGGAAAGGGTGCTCAGCTTGTCCTCGGGGAGGCCGCGCTCGGCGCCGCGCTTCAGGAAGAGCTGGATTCCGACGAGGAAGGCGATCGCGAGCAGAAGGCCATAGCTATGCAGCTCGAGACCGTGAAATCGAAAGAGGGTCGGATGCACCAAACTCTCCGGGTCAGTAGTCGCGCCAGCGCATCGCGACGTTCTGGATGAGGCCCACTTGTAAGAAGCTCGCCACGAGCGAGGATCCGCCGTAACTCAGAAGCGGCAGGGGAAGGCCGGTCACGGGCGCGAGCCCGACCGTCATCCATATGTTGACCAGCACATGGTACAGAAAAATCGAGGTCATTCCAATCGCCAGGAGGCCGCCGAAGCGGTTCCGGGCGCGATGCGCCACACGGATGCCGCGAAGAATGAGGAGCAGATAGAGCGATGCGACGAGCGCCGCGCCGGCAAACCCCATCTCCTCGCCGACGACCGAATAGATGAAATCGGTGTGCTGCTCCGGGAGGAAGGCGAGCCCTTTCTGGGTCCCGTGGAGGAACCCCTTCCCGAACATCTGTCCCGAGCCTATGGCGATCTTCGATTGGATGATCTGGTATCCCGCCCCGTAGGCGTCCGCGCCTGGATCCAGAAAGGTGGTGATGCGCTGCTTTTGATAAGGCTGCAGGTGATTCCAGATCTGCGGCGTCGCGATCCCCACGACCAGGTTGATGCCGACGACGAGAAGCAGCGGCAGAAGACGGATCCGGGACCGGTAGAGGATGATCGCCAGGACGCCGAGGAAGACCAGCCACGCCGGGGTGAGGAAAGAGAGCGCGACATTGGCGATCGGCGAGATCATGAAAAAGAGATAGAGAAGCGGCAGCCCCGCCCAGTAGAGCATCGTCAAGAGCATCGCGACGAACGCGACCGAGGTTCCCAGGTCCGGCTGCTTCAGCACGAGGAGAAACGGAATCCCCGCGGTCAGGATCGGCCGGACGAGATTCTTGATCTGGGTCCAGTCCTTCTTGCGATCCGAGAGCTGGCTCGCGAGGAGGATCACGGTCGCCACCTTCGCGAGCTCCGAGGGCTGGATCTTGATCGGTCCCCAGCCGAGCCAGCGCTGCGCGCCCAGCCCGACGTGCCCGATGAAGAGCGTCAGAACGAGGAGCCCGAGGCCCACTCCGTAGAGCAAGTACGATGTTTTCCCCTCGTACACCCGGTACGGAATGGCCGCGATGAGGCCACCCGCCAGGAGCGCGAGAAGAAGGTAGGCGATTTGCTTCAGATACAGCCCATGTTCCACCTTTGCGGAAGCCATCGAGGTCGCGCTGAAGACGAACGCGATCCCGATCAAGGTGAGAATCAACGTGGCGATGAGCAGCGGACGGTCGATGTCGGAGGAAAACCGCGGCTCGATCATGTCATCTCCTTGCTAAGACCGCGGCGCTCTCGGGCGGCGCGGGATGAAAGAAGGCTTCGAGCACTTTCCGCGCGATCGGCGCTGCCGCCGAGCTTCCGTGTCCCGCGTTTTCGACGAGCACCGCGACCGCGATGCGCGGAGCTTCCGCGGGGGCGAAGCAGATGAAGAGCGCGTGGTCTTTGCCGTGAGGGTTTTGCGCGGTGCCCGTTTTCCCCGCGACGGCGATCGAATCGATCCTGGCCTGGCCGCCGGTCCCGGACGGATCGGAGACCACCGACACCATGGCGTCCCGGACGGCGTCGAGGTTGTATCGGGACAAGGGAACGATCTGGCGGAGCGAATCGTCCGCCTGGCCCAATCCCGGAAGTCTTCCCGAGGCCACGCTCCGGATCACGTGCGGTTTCCACAGCGTGCCGCCGTTCCCCACGAACGCCGCGAGCTGGGCGAGTTTCACGGGCGTGAGCGATGTCTCCCCCTGACCGATCGCGAGATTCAACGTGATGCCCCGGCTCCACCGTCCCACGCCGAACCGTCGGTCGTACCAGCCCAGGTCCGGAAACAGACCCCGCCGTTCCTGAGGCAGATCGATTCCGGTCTTCTCCGACAATTGGAGCCTCGACATGAATTCGGCCAGGCGTTCCAGACCGATCCGCAGCCCGAGCTGGTAGAAGTACACATCGCACGACCGAACGATCGCGTCATGCATGGAGAGGAGGCCGTGCCCGTCGTGATTCCAACAGCCGAAGAGCCGGGTGCCGAACCGAAACTGTCCCGTGCACGACTGCGCGAACACCGTACCGGGGGTGATCGCGCCGGATTCCAGCCCCGCGAGCGAGGTG
>Ga0066709_100003938_pt1 | contig 11644 bp, 6 predicted proteins | sample GraSoiAngelo_158_FD_79665 | JGI IMG/M metagenome (GOLD analysis project Ga0066709, IMG submission 79665) | Grasslands soil microbial communities from the Angelo Coastal Reserve, California, USA - 14_1009_16_30cm | ecosystem: Environmental > Terrestrial > Soil > Grasslands | place: USA... | reverse complement strand
TCGTTCGAGCCGACGTAGACGCGTCCGCCGGCGACGACCGGCGACGAATCGACGCGCGCCCGCGTCACGAACTTCCACGCGCTCCTGCCGCTCGCGGCGTCGATGGCGTGGATCGCTTTGTCGCGGCCGCCGACGATGACGCGGCCGTCGACGAGCGCGGCCGACGAGTAGTACGGAAACTCGCGATCGGGATCGCGAAACGACCACGCGAGCTTGCGAGTCTCGAGATTGATGGCGACCACTTCCGAGTTGAACGTGCCGACGTACGCCCGGCCGCCGTCAACGGCCGTCGAGGCGCCGGTGTAGGCGCCGAGCGGCAGCTCGAACAGCGTCTTGCCGTCGGCAATCCGCACGGCGCGGAACTGTTCATCGCAGCCGCCGATGTATGCCACGCCATTCTGGACGGCCGGCGTCGCGTGCACGGGCCCGCTGGTCTGCAGCTGCCAGCGCACCTTGCCGCTGCGCCTGTCGAGCGCGTACAAGTTGGTGTCGTACGATCCGATCAGCAGCAGGTCGTTGACCAGCACCGGCGACGATCGCACTTCGCCGTCGGTCCTGAACGTCCACAGCCGGCGTCCGTCGCGAATGCCGACGGCGTGAACGACGCCGGCGAGATCGCCCACATACACGGCGTCGGCGCCCACGGCCGGCGACGATTCACCGATGAAGCCGCCTTCGCCGGTGGAGTACTTCCACCGCAGCTTCCCGCTCTCGAGATCGATCGCCAGCAGCTCGCCCTTCGCCGATCCGACGTAGACCGCGCCGTCGACGATGGCGGCCGACGATTCGATCGAGTCACCGGCCTCGTACGTCCAGCGCAGCGTCAAGCGATCGGGCAGCGCGGCCGCCGCGATGCCGGTCAGGCGCGCGTCGCCGCGAAACTGACTCCAGTTCGCCGCGGTGGGTGTCTGCGCGGATACGAGAACCGATATCAGCAGAATGCAGGGGACGGCCTTGAGGCCGTCCCGCAGAGCACGCGGGCTATTTCGTGCCTGCATTAGCGGCCAGCGCGAAGAGCTGATTGCGATTGTTCAGGAACAGCGCGCCGTGCGCGGGCACTGGCGTGGCATACACCGCGCTGCCCATGTTCATCTCGCCGAGGACTTTCTTTTCCTTGCCCGCTTGCAGGATGGTGACGTCGCCGTCCTCGTCGCCGAGATACACCTTGCCATCGACCACCAGCGTCGAACCCCAGACGGCGGCGAACATGTCGTGCGTCCAGTACTCCTGACCGGTCTTCGCATCGAGACAGTGCAGGAAGCCGCTGAAGTCTGGAACGTACAGGAGGCCGTCGACGATGGATGCCGTCGAAATCGATCGTCGGATCTTGTCGAACTGCCACACCCTGCCGCTCTGCGTGATGTCGCCGCGCTTGGTGGCGTCGATGCAATAGAAGTGACCGACGCCCTCTCCGTGCTCCGGATCCTGGCCGTTGCCGATGTAGACGCGGTCCTGGTAGATGACCGGCGTGGCGATCAATTCGTTCCGCGTTTTCGGCCACACCGAGTCCTTCGGATTCGTGTCGAACTCCCAGAGCTTCTTGCCGGTCGCCGCCTCGTAGCCGCGCACCCAGCCGTCGTCCTGTGCGCTCACCACTTGATCGACTCCCCCAATCCGTCCGACCGAAGGCGTCGACCACTGTCCATGCAGGATGCGGTCCTCGACCGAGTTGTCCTCCCACACGAGCTTCCCGGTGTTCTTGTTGAGCGCGATGATCGCGGGCGCTTTCGGCGACGGAATGTGCACGTGGCTTTCGTCCTGCCCGTTCGACGTGCTCACGAAGACCAAATCGCCCCAGATGACCGGCGACGAGTTGGACATGTTGTGCGGATACGATCCGACTTCTTCCATCATGTCGAACGACCAGATCACGTCGGCGTCGAATTGGCCGGTCAGCTTCTCGTCGGTCACCGGACCATCGTTCTTGCCGTCGCGGAAGCCGTTGATGTCGAGGCACCAGACCACTCCACGGTTGCTCGTGTAGTACAGATGTGTCCCCTCGACGAGCGGTGACGAGGCGACGCCCTGATACGGCCAGTCGTTGGCCCGGCCGGCCGCGAGCTTTTCGTGCGTCTGCTGCCACAGGAACTCGCCGTCCGATTCGCGGAAGGCCATCAGCACGCCGCGATCGCCCGGCTGCTTGGGATCGCGCAGCCGCTCGTTGTTCGTGCCGACGAAGACCATACCGCCGGCCACGACCGGATTACCGTAGCTCTGGGATCCGAGCTCGGCGATCCATTTGACGTTCTTCTTCGTCTTGACGTCCCACTCGGTCGGCAGCCCTTTCATGGTCGACACCATGTTGCGATCGGGCGTGCCGCCCCACATGGGCCAGTCGCCGCTGCCAGGATCGGAGGCAGACACGCGCGACGCGTGCGTCGCGCCCGCGAACAGCAGCGCGACCATGATCAGAACGCTCTCGAACCACCGAAGACGCGAAGCATCTGTTCTCATTGGTTGACCATGATCTTCAGGTTGTCCAGATAGGCGCCGAACTGCGCGGCGGCGAAGACGCCGGGCGCGCCCTGGCGGTTTCCGATCGGATCCAGTTTGTCGATCATCCATGCGGCCGGCTCCGCGTCTCCGGTGGACCACGCCTTACCGCGGGCCCGGACCTTGCCGTCGGCGGTATTCTCGACCCGCAGCTTCAGGTGGTACCAGGCATCGGGCTTCCACGCGAACGGCACCGTGACCGTTCGCTGCACTTCCGGCTCCCATGGCTCGAGCTTCAGCTGCTGGTTGTTGCCGTACAGCACGAGCGTGTATCGCTGCGCCGTAATCCCGATGTCGCCCATCTGCCGCCGCCGCGTGTTCACCCGAACATCCGCTTCGAACGTGTAGTTGGACCAGTCGACCGGTCCGATGAACATGCGCAGCCGCTGGAAGATGCTCTCGTCGGGAGCTTTCTGCAGCACTTTCTGGCCGTCGAGCGTCGTCACGGAGAACTTGCCGGCGGCTGCATTGACCCATCCCGGCGGCGACGAGCCGTCGGCGTACGAGTCGAACGTTTCGGTCCACGGCAGCGGTTGCACGATGCGTGCGCGTGCCTCGCCGCTCGTCGCGCCCACCGCCGCCTTGATGGTGCCGGCCTGCGCGACCGGATCGGCAGCGACCGTGAACGTCCCGTCGGCAACCGTCCCCTTCAGTCCCTGCAGCGACCATGTCGCGGCGGTTTCTTCGCGCAGGAATCGACCCTTCGCGTCGAAGAGCCTTGCGTGCAGCCTGACGGTCTGTCCCGGCTTCAGCACCATTTCGGTCGGCGTCACCTGCACGTACGCCGGCGCGCCATCGCCTTTCTCCGCGGGCGCGTCCACCGCCCATCCCGTCGTCGTCTTGGCGGCCTTGGGTCCGATGGCGTACACGGCGTCGCTGGACACAAAAAAGATTCGCCCGCGCGAAACGGCCGCGCCGCCCAGCACCGGCTCGGGCGTTCCCTCTTCCTGCTGCGCGCTGTTCGTGCTGATCGGCAGCTGGACCTCGCTGAGCACCTCGGCCTTGTCCGCGTGCGGCCGCAGGATGAAGAACTTCCCGCTTTCAGTGCCCACGTAGATCTTGCCGTCGGCCAGCACCGGCGGCGCCTTCTGCACCGTTCCGAGATCCTGCTTCCACAACTCCCGGCCGCTGGCGATATCGAAGGCCCGCATACGCGAGCCGTTCTCGATCTGATACACGCGATCGCCGTCGATCACCGGCGAGGAGAAGCCGAACTGCATCCCCTTCACGGCCCATTTCGTCTGTTTGATGTCACCGGTCTGCGATCCGTCGATCGCCGCGATCATCCCCAGCTCTTCGGAGTCGAGGTTCTCGTCGCCGTGCGAGACGATCACCGTATTCCCCTTGACGACGGCGCCGGTGTTGATCGCGCGCTTCGACAGCGTGAAGCTCCACACCTTCTCACCGGTCTGCGGTTTGATCGCCTGATATCCGCCGTCGCCGTTTCCGCAGATGAGCAGGCGGATGCCGTTGATCGTCGCGATGATCGGCGCCGGATATGCCGTGTCGTACGGTCGTCCACCGGGCGTCGAGACGTAGACGATGTCGCCGGTTCGCTTGTCGAGCGCGACGAATCGCAGCGAGCGGTTGGCCAGCGCGCCCCAGTTCGAGATGGCGGCATTGACGATGACCAGATCGCCATCGATGAGCGGCGACATCGTCCGGCCGCCGTGCGTGGTGAAGGCGGCGAATTCCTCACCGATGGATCGCTCCCAGAGCAGCTTGCCATCCTTGTTCAATGCGACGACCAGCGCGCCGACGCCGAGCGCGTAGATGTTGCCCGTCTCGGGATCGGCGGCGGGCGAGGGCCAGCCGACGCGATGCGGCGGCACGTCGCTTTGGAAGATGTTGAACTTGTACTCCCAGACCACGTTGCCGGTATCGGCATCGAGCGCCATGACCCGTTCCTGCATCGCGGGACCGCGTCCGGCCGGGTTCTGCACGTAGACCCGGTTGCCCATCACAATCGGCGCCGACCGCCCGCCGTACGGCGCGCGCCACAGGAAGTTCTGGCCGTTGATCGCCCACTTGTCGACCAGACCGGTCTCCATCGAGACGCCATCTCGATTCGGCCCGCGCGCTTCCGGCCAGTCGCCGACCGCGACGCGCCGGGATCCCTGCGCGGACGCCAGCACGCTCATCGCAACGAGGAAAACCAGGAGGCTCGATTTCTTCAGCATCGTCATGGTGTGCGCCTCACCGATGTGACCTCTTACAACAGTTGTGGCAATACAGTGTCCAGATCAGAAACTCACTCCCGCCCGTACCCCGAAGGTGCGCGGCGCGCCATTTTCGCCCACGAATCCCGACGGCGCCAGGCCGGGATACGGAAACGCGACCAGCACGTAGCGCGTGTCGAATGCGTTCCGGATCCACACTTCGCCGAAGGTGTGTCTGCCGCGCACGCCCGCGCGGAAGTTCGCCAACTTATATGCACTTTGCCCCGCGGTGTTCGCGTCGTCGTACTGATAGTCGCCGTAACAGATGGCCTCGGCGCGCGCCGTCAACGCCAGCTCGCCGTTGAGCGGATGCGTGAACTGAACGCCGAAGTCGGCCGTGTAGCTCGGCATGTTCGCCAGCGTCTTGCCGCTCACGTCCACGCCGTTGGACGTGCTGCCGTCCGAAAAGCGCGCGTGGGTGAAGCCGGCGCCGCCGAACAGATCGAGCACCGGGTCTGGTCGCGCGTGAATTTCGAACTCGACGCCCGTGCTGTGGGCGCCGGCCGCGTTCCCGATGAAGAACTGCGCGGGCACAAGCGGATTGGGCACGTTCACCTGCACGTCGCTCCAGTCGATGCGAAACGCCGCGACGCTGGCCGACAAGCGGTTGGCGAACGCGGCGGTCTTCACGCCGGCTTCGTAGTTCCAGCTGTGTTCCTCGTCGTAGGCCTCCGCTCCCGCCGGCGACGCTGCGTTGAAGCCGCCGGCTTTGAATCCGCGCGCGACAGTGCCGTACACAGTCGTCTTCGGCACGACGCGGTAGGCCACCGAGAACTGCGGCGATACGTCGGCGAAGTCCTTCTGCGGCGTCAGGACCACCGCGGGCGCTATGGCGGGTGTGAAGAACGTATTCAAGCTCGCCTCCCTGTGCTCGCGATCGCCGCGCGCGCCGACGACGACATCGAGCGCGCTCGAGAAGCTGAACGTGGCCTGGCCGTACACCCCGAGTCCGCGATCGTCCAATGCCGATTTCGGCGAGTGCTGGCTGACCGGGAAGCTCAGGAACTGCGAGAGCACGAACGGCGAAAAGTTGTTGACGGCGTCCTGCGTGTAGTTCTGCGTGAACGTAAAGACGCCGAGCTGCCACTTCAGCGCCACACGCGGAGAGAGAACGATCGGCGCGGCCTTCCCCGACGCCAACCTGGCCTCCTCGGTGAACTGGAAGTCCTCTTCGGTGTTGTTGCGCGTGATGAGGGGCTGCGCCGTGTAATCGAGGTCGGTCAGATCTTCCGTCTTCCATTTCAGGAAGCCGGTCGTCGTCGAGAAGTCGATCTTCGATCCGGTGAACGACACGTGAACCGTCGGCGCGACGATGTCGCGGTGAGTGAATCCTTCGACGTCGCGTGACGTGTGAAACGGTCTCGCGCGAAGGGCGCCGAGGTCGTTGAGCGCGTAGTCGCCGTCGCGTGCGCGTTCACCGCTGACCATCGCCCGCGCCTCCCAGCGCGCGTTGGGCTTCCACAGAAGCTGACTCTTGCCGAACAGGGCCGAGCGCGAGTCGAGGCCGTGGCCGGTGACGTCGTTCTTCGTGAACCCGTCGCGGGCCGAGTAGCCGAAGCCCAATCCGACAGCAAGGGTGTCGCCCTTCAGCGGGCCGGAAACGGTGCCGCGCACATCGCCGCTGTTGAAGTTGCCGTACGGGCCAATCAGGCTGCCGGTCCACGTTTTGAGCGATGGCCGGCCGCTCGTGATATTGATGATGCCGCCGAGCGCGTTGCGCCCGAACAGCGCGCTCTGCGGGCCGCGGACGAACTCAATCTGATCGACGTCCACCAGCTCGATGCTCGACGAGTTGGCGTTGAGCTGCGGGACGCCGTCGATGTAGCTGGTGACGCCGGGATTGGTCGGGCTCGCACCGACGCCGCGGAACCGCGGGTTGCTCAGTTTTCGCGCCGTGAACTCGTTGAAGAAACTGTTCGGCGCGAACCAGCCCGCCTGGCTGACACTGTTCAGCGCGGCGAGCGTCAGCATTTCATTCGAGACGGCCGTCACGCTCACCGGCAGGTTCTGCGGATCGTCTGGTTCCTTTTGCGCCGTCACCGTAATCGGCGGCAGCGTCGTGTAAACCGGAGGTTGTGCCGCGGAAGGAGCGACCGCCGCGAGCAGGCAGTACGCGACGGCCGCAACACGGCTGATCGGCGTCTGATACATTGGCGAATTCTCCCATATCCTGATGCGGCCGCCTTCGACGGAGTACCTCTTATGACGCGTAGATCGGCGGTTTGCAGTTTGATGCTGGCGTTCGCTCTTGGGACGAGCGCCGTCATCGTGGCGTTCCCGTTTCAGGGCCGCGATTCGACCGTCGACTGGCCGCAGTGGCGGGGGCCCGAACGTAACGGATTGTCACAAGAGACTGGATTACTGAAGAACTGGCCCGCCGCAGGTCCGCCGATCGTTTGGTCGGTCGCGACGCTCGGCGCCGGCTACGGCTCGATCGCGACCAAGCGCGATCGCATTTTCGTGCAGGGCGCGAAAGACAGGCAGAGCGTGATCTACGCGCTCAATCGCGCCGATGGGAAAGGGATCTGGTCGAAGGCGCTCGGGTCTGCTCGAACCAACGATCGCGGGTCGGGTCCGCGCGGCACGCCGACGGTCGACGACGATCGCGTGTACGTCCTGACGGAGCAGGGGACGCTCGCGTGCCTCAAGACCGAGGACGGCACATCGTTGTGGCAGCGCAATATCCTGAGCGACTTCAGCGGCCGCCAGATTTCGTGGTTGATCAGCGAATCGCCGCTCGTCGACGGCAACAACGTCATCGTCACGCCCGGCGGTCCGCGCGCCGGAATCGTCGCGCTCGACAAGATAACCGGCAAGACGGTGTGGACCAGCCAGCAGCTGAGCGACGAAGCCGGCTATGCCTCGCCGATCGCTGCCGACGTCCAGGGCGTGCGAGTCGTCATGACGCTGACGTCGAGCGCCGGCGTCGGCGTCCGCGCAACGGACGGCAGGTTGATGTGGAGGTTTGAGCCGGTCGCGAACAACACCGCCAACATCGCCACGCCGATCTTCCACGACGACAAAGTCTTCTACTCGTCGAACTACGGCACCGGGGCGGCGCTGCTCGGCCTGACGGCGCGGAATGGCGAGGTGAGCGCGCATCAAATCTACTTCACGCGCGAGATGCAGAATCACCACGGCGGGATCGTGCTGGTGAACGGCTATCTCTACGGCTTCAACAACTCCATCCTCACATGTCTGGATTTCGCGACCGGAAAGATGATGTGGCGCGATCGCAGCGTCGGCAAGGGCTCGCTGACGTACGCGGACGGCAACCTTTATATATTGAGCGAAGACAACGTCGTCGGCCTGGCCGGCGCCACGCCCGGCGGGTACCAGGAAAAGGGTCGATTCCGAATCGCCGATCAGGGACTACCGAGCTGGGCGCATCCGGTCGTGAGCGACGGCCGCCTGTACATCCGCAACCAGACTACGCTCGCCGCATACGACATCCACGCGCGGTGACGGCGGCGCGAAGAATCATGCGCCCAGATTGAACGCCGCGATCGTCTTTCTGTCGCGGACATAGAGGGTGGTGCCGGCAAGCGTCGGCGGCGTCCACGACAGGTGTTCGAGAATATCAGCCCGCGCGAGCACCTTCATGCCTTGCGGCGACACGGTCACAAGGCCGAGATGGCCATCCTCGTCGAGCACGATCAGCTTCCCGTCCGCGTAGAGCAGCTGCGCGCGCGCGAAGGCGCGATTCTGCCACGCGATTCTCCCGGTCTTCATGTCGACGGCGGTGATGAACGCCGGGCCGAAATCGCCGCTCGAGCCGTACGCATAGTCGCCGAGGCGGATGACCGTGCCGATGTGCACGCGCATGCGGTTCGAAAACCACTTCTCGGCAGCGACGGTCTTGCCCGCCGCTTGATGCAGCTCGATCGCCCGGCTGCCCGCGCTATAGGCTGAGGAAACGAAGAGGACATGATCGGCCGGCGACCAGACCGGCGTGCTGATGTTCAGGCCGTAATCCGTTTTGTGCGGATGGGTCCACAGCGTCTGGCCGTTCGATGGGTTCATCCCGACGACGCGGTCGCCGGCGAACACGACGAGCTGCGGCTGGCCATCGACGTCGATCAGAATCGGCGAGGCCGGAGAGACCTCGCCGCTGCCGCCTTTCCACACGAGCGCGCCGGTCTGTTGGTTGAACGCGGCGACGGCTTGATCCGAACCGCCGAGCGTCACGATAACCGTTCCGTTGTAGGCGAGCGGACTGCAGGAATCGCCGCGGTTGGGCGATGGCGCGCCGTACTCCTTGATGAAATCGTGCGACCAGAGAAGCTTGCCGGTCGCTTTGTCGAGCGCGAAGAGCTCGCGGCGCGAGCTCGTCGCGTAGACCCGCGTGCCGACGATGAGCGGCGTTGCGTGGGGGCCAGCGCCCTCTGAGAAATCGACGCCGTCGGTTGGCGCGGCGTAGGCGAACTCCCAGATCGTTTTGCCCGTCGCGGCGTCGAGCGCCGCAACCACTTCCTGCTGGCTGCGACGCACGTAGGACATCACGCCGCCGGGGCGATACATCGTGTAAAGGCGACCGCGCTCGACGAGGATCGACGAATGTCCTTCACCGAGCGCGCGGGTCCACAGTTTTGTCGGACCGGAGGGCGGCCACGTCGACGCGAGTCCCGTCGCGTCGGACACGAAGTTGCGGTTCGGCCCGCCCCACTGGGTCCAGTCGGATCCGGCCGCAGTCAGCCCATATCGCGGCGCCTGGCACAGCACCGCCGCGATTGCGCCGACGAGGACGATCCTTTTTTGCTTCATAAGATCCGGGTGCTGGCTCAAATCGTTATATCACCGTGTTAACGTTCAGCGCGATGGACAACGACAATGAGCGGGCGTCAAGCTCGCTCATACGATGGACGCAGGTCATCTATGCGCTCCACGCGTTCAGCCTGCTCACGGGAATCCTCGGGGCCGCGACGGTGGTCGGCGCGTTTCTCACCGGCTGGCCGTCGATCATCGCTGTCATCCTCAACTATGTAAAGCGGAGCGAGACGCGCGGCACCTGGCTGGAGTCGCATTTTCGATGGCAGATTCGAACGTTCTGGTTTGGACTGCTCTGGATCTCGCTTTGCGTGATGTTCATCGTTGTGACGCTGGGCATCGGCATCCTCATCGCGTGGTTTCCGATGGCCATGGTGGGACTCTGGTTCATTTACCGGATTGTCCGCGGCTGGCTGTCGCTGAACGATGGCCGGCCGATGTACGCATAGGCGGTCAGCATCAGTTGAACCGCGGCGAGCATCCGGTTCCGGACTGAATCAGAGCGAGAGGCGAGGCGTCAGTAAACCGATGAGCCTCTCGAATCGGGGGTCGGCGCGCAGACCGTCGAACTCCGGCTCGATGCGCGCGCGTGCGGCTGTGAACGCCGGCAACTCCGCGAGCGACCGCTCAAGAAACGCCAGCGCCGGTTCCGCATCGCCGCGCATCGCGTGAACCGATGCCGCGTAGTACCTCGTGAATGGATCGTCCGCGCCAAGGCGGACGCGCCGCTCGAAGCTCTCGAGCGCCACGTGGAACAGCGCCTTCGCCTTGTGGACGTTGCCGAGACGAAGGTGGGCGCCGCCGAGGCGGGCGTTCAGCTCGACGAGGATCCGGTTCCGAAGCGCGTGATCGGTGCGGACCAGGAAATCGATCTCGCGCTCGAAGTACTGCAGCGCGTCGCTGTAACGCTCCTGCAGAGCGGCCAGGTGACCGGCGCGCATGTAGCCTCCGACCACAGCCAGACCTTCGCGGCCCGACAGAAACGCCTCCTGCAACTCCATCGCACGCTCGGCGGCGCGGCGGCCGCGATCGAAGTCGCGAAGGAGCGCCGCGCAATGCGCGAGCTGCAGCGCGTACCAGCCGGCCTTCGGGTTGCGCTCGAGCGCGCGGTCGTACCAGTCGGCCGCTTCCGCGAACCGCGCGCTGCCGATGAACAGCGCCCGCGCCATGGCGGCGTACGCAGTGGCGTCGTCGGGGTCGAGTGCCAGTGCGCGGCGTATGGCCGCCATCCCTTCCACGTCCTGTCCCATCGCCGTGAGGAGCCATCCGAGCTCGCGCCACCCGCGGCCGGATTCGGGCTGCAGCTCGACGGCACGTCGCAGGCTCGACAACGCGCGATCGCGGAGTTCGGACATCGACAGATAGTCGGCCTTGGTGGCGTAGGCAACTCCGAGCTCGATGTGCGCGCGCGCGTACGCCGGATCGAGGCGGACTGCGCGCTCGAACAGCGTCACGGCGCGATCGAGCGCCTCGAAAGTCTCGACGCTGCGATTGAGGAGCCCGCGCGAGAACGCCTCGTACGCATCGACCACGGCGGTCTCGGACGAAGCGCGCCGATCGGGCACGCTCGCGGCGCGCAACCAGCCGGCCAGCTCCTGCACCAGCCGATCCTGCAGATCGAAAATCTCGGACAGCGTCCCATCCACTTTGGTCGACCGAATCAACTGACCGCTATCGACGTCGGTGAGCGACGCCGTGACGCGAACGGCATCGCCGGCCCTCTGAAATGCGCCGCTCACCAACCAGCGCGCTCTCACTTCGCGCGCCGCCGACAGGAACAGCGCGCTGCCGCGCTCGCCCGTCTGCCCAGCGACTGTTTTCAGAATTTCCGAAACCCGTTCGCGCGAGACGACCGCGACGCCATCGAGCTGAACGGCGCGGGCGGTGAGCGTCTCGGCGAGCCCTGCGCCGAGCCAGTCGTCGTCCGCGCCGCCCGAAATGTTCACAAACCCGGTGACGGCCACGGTTACGGCCTCGTGGGAATCGATCGCATCCGCGATCCGCGCGCCGGCGCGCATCGAGGCCAGTGCGCCGCGGACCTCCTCGAGGTCGGCGAATCGCTGCTGCGGATCGCGCGCGAGCATGCGGCGCACGACTCTCTCCAGCTGCGGCAGTCGGGTATCGCGCTGGACGTCCGTGAATGGCGGCACATCGTCGCGGAGAAT
>Ga0066709_100003934_pt1 | contig 11648 bp, 8 predicted proteins | sample GraSoiAngelo_158_FD_79665 | JGI IMG/M metagenome (GOLD analysis project Ga0066709, IMG submission 79665) | Grasslands soil microbial communities from the Angelo Coastal Reserve, California, USA - 14_1009_16_30cm | ecosystem: Environmental > Terrestrial > Soil > Grasslands | place: USA... | reverse complement strand
GCGAGCGCGTCCTGGTGTCGGAACAGCAGCTCGCGCATCGGCCAGAAGGCACCCTGCGCGGCGGCGGCCTCGGCCGCCTCGGCGGCGAGCTGGGCGTCGGGGTGCACGTCGCTGAGCGGCAGGTGCCGCCAGACGTAGCGCAGGTCGCCGAAGTCGGCGAGCAGCTCGCGGATCACCGGTTCGGCCTGGCCGCAGTAGGGGCACTCGAAGTCGCCGTACTCCACGAGGGTCACCGGCGCGTCGGCCGGGCCGCGTGCGTGGTCGTGGCGCTCGTCCACGGGTACCGCGAGATCCACGATCGGTTCGGCGCCGGCCAGCAGCGCCCGGGCCCGACGGGCGGGGGACAGCCACCCGGTGGCCCGGAACAGCAGCCAGGTCAGCACCGACGAGCACAGCGCCGCGCTGAGCACCCCGAGCTTCGCCTCCTCCAGCGCGGCACCGCGGAAGGCGAGGGTGGCGACCAGCAGTGACACGGTGAACCCGATGCCGGCGATCGTGCCACCCCCGGCCACGGCCAGCCAGCCGACCGGCGGCCGCAGGCGCCCCCGGCTGAGCCGGGTGACCAGCCAGGACACCCCGACGATGCCGACCGGCTTGCCGACCAGGTACCCGAGCGCGATGCCCAGCGTGACCGGCGAGGTGTACGCGGCGGCCAGGAAGCCCGGGTTGATCACGATGCCGGCGTTGCACAGCGCGAACAGCGGCACGATCACATAGCTGGTCCACGGGTGGTACAGCAGCTGCAGCCGCTCGTTGGGGGAAATGGCCGAGGCCAGCCCGAGCCGGGCGTCGCGGGCCAGTTCCGGGGTGGGCTGCTCGCGGAACAGCCGGAACAGGTTGGTGGCTGCCTCCAGGTTGCCGCGCTCGGCCGGGTACGCATAGGTCAGCAGGCCGAACGCCAGCCCGACGACGACCGGATCCACCCCGGAGCGCATCAGCGCGAGCCACAGCGCGAGGCCCAGCACCAGGTACACCAGCCCGATGGTGACCCGGGCCGCCTTCACCGCCAGTACCATGCCGAAGATCCCGAGCCCGACCAGCAGCGCCGGCCACCGCAGCTCCTCGGTGTACCCGACCGCGATGACCACGAGCGAGACCAGGTCGTCGACCACCGCGACGGTCAGCATGAACGCCCGCAGCCGGTCCGGGAACTGCGGCCCGACCAGCGCCAGCATGCCCAGCGCGAACGCGGTGTCGGTGGACAGCGTGGTACCCCAGCCGGGCGCGGACGGGCGGCCGGCGTTCAGCGCCAGGTAGATCCCGACCGGTACCGCCATCCCGCCGACCGCCGCGAGCATCGGCAGGGTGACCCGGCGCCGGTCGCGCAGCTCCCCGAGGTCGAACTCGCGCCGCGCCTCCAGTCCGACGGTGAAGAAGAAGAACGTCATCAGCCCGTTGTTCACCCAGCCGCGCAGGTCCTGGGCGACCTCCCAGCCGCCGACGCGCACCGCGAACGTGGTGCCCCAGACCGCCTGGTACGAGGCGGCGTGCACGTTCACCCAGGCCAGCGCCGCGACGGCGGCGGCCAGCAGGACGGCGGCGCCGCCGGTCTCGGTGCGCAGGAACGAGCGCAGCGGCGTCTGCAGGTTGCGCGCCCAGGCGGTGCGCCCGAGCCAGCGCGCGGTCGACCCGCCGGTCACTGAGACAGCCATCCTGGATGGCAGGGTACCCGGTGAAGCCGCCGGACCGACCGGCCATCTGCGGGTTAGCCTTGGGCCGGACGATCGCGCCGACCCGGTGAGGCAGTGATGACGACCGAGCAGACCGACGCCCCCGCATCCGTCAGCGCCTCGCTGCTGTCGCGGCTGGGCGACTACCGGGTGATCGACGAGTCCGACGACGATCCCGTGCTGGTCACCATCGACGGCGAACCGGTCGACACCTGGCGCGAGGGCTACCCGTACCCGGAGCGGATGGACCGCCAGGACTACGAGCGCGAGAAGCGGCTGATGCAGATCGAGCTGCTCAAGCTGCAGAACTGGATCAAGGACACCGGCGAGCGGCTGATGGTGCTCTTCGAGGGGCGCGACGCGGCCGGCAAGGGCGGCACCATCAAGCGGTTCATGGAGCACCTCAACCCGCGCGGCGCCCGGGTGGTGGCGCTGGAGAAGCCGAGCGAGCGCGAGAACAGCCAGTGGTACTTCCAGCGGTACATCGCGCACCTGCCGGCGGCCGGGGAGGTCGTGCTGTTCGACCGGTCCTGGTACAACCGGGCCGGCGTCGAGCGGGTGATGGGGTACTGCAGCCGCGCCGAGTACCTGGAGTTCATGCGGCAGGCGCCGGAGCTGGAGCGGATGCTCGTGCGCTCCGGCATCCACCTGGTCAAGTTCTGGTTCTCGGTGTCCCGCCGGGAACAGCAGACCCGGTTCATCATCCGGCAGGTGGATCCGGTACGGCGGTGGAAGCTGTCGCCGACGGACCTGGCCTCGCTGGACCGCTGGGAGGAGTACACCGACGCGAAGGAGGCGATGTTCTTCTACACCGATACCGCCGACGCGCCGTGGACGGTCATCAAGAGCAACGACAAGAAGCGCGCCCGGCTGCAGGCGATGCGCCATGTGCTGAGCCGGTTCGAGTACGAGAACAAGGACGACGAGGTGGTCGGCACGACCGACCCGGTGCTGCTCGGCCCCGCATCGCGGCTGTTCGAGGAGGACGAGCTGCCCAGCCACCCGTTCCCGCAGTTGTGAGACATCGAGCCTGTTCACCTCTTCTTCACCTGCTCCGCCGGGCGGAGACCGCGCGGGCCGGCGGGCGTACCGACCCGCTCGGCTTCGGCGTCGCCGGCCTGTCGTGCCGCGGTTCCACTGACGGCGATCCTGGTTCTGATTCCGTCAGGCGGAGTGCCGTTCCCCCGGGTGCGCGCCACTGTGGGTAGGTTGTGCCTCGCTGTCAGGTGACGGGGAGGTTGGATGTCCAGCATGCGAGCCGCTCAGGTCGGCGCGGCGGGTGGACCGTTCGAGATCGTCAAGCAGGAGCTGCCCGAGCCCGGGCCGGGGCAGGTGCGGGTACTGGTCGAGGCCTGCGGCATCTGCCACACCGACGCGGTACTCGTCGACGGGTACCTTCCGGGGGCGGCGTTCCCGCTGGTACCCGGACACGAGGTGGCCGGGCGGGTGGACGCGGTCGGTGCCGGGGTGGACGGCTGGCCGGTCGGCACCCGGGTCGGCGTGGGCTGGTTCGGCGGCTGCTGCCAGCGGTGCCCGTCCTGCCGGGCCGGCGACTTCATCAACTGCGCGCAGCTGCAGGTACCGGGACTGGCATACCCGGGCGGCTTCGCCGACGCCATGCTGGTACCCGCGAACGCCCTCGCGGCGATCCCGGACGGCCTGTCGGCGGTGGACGCGGCGCCGCTGATGTGCGCGGGCGCGACCACCTTCAACGCGCTGCGCGCCAGTGGCGTGCAGCCGGGGGAGCTGGTCGCGGTGCAGGGGCTGGGCGGCGTCGGGCACATGGGCGTGCAGTACGCCGCCCGGATGGGTTTCGAGACGGTGGCCATCGCCCGGGGTACCGCCAAGGAGCAGGCGGCCCGCGACCTCGGTGCCCGGCACTACATCGACAGCACGGCCGAGGACGTCGCGGCCCGGCTGCGTGAGCTGGGCGGTGCCCGGGTGGTACTGGCCACCGGGACCGAGTCCCCGGCGATCAGCGCCTGTGTCGACGGGCTGGCCCCGCGCGGCCACCTCGTCGTGATCGGTGCCTCGGCGCAACCGTTGTCAATCAACCCGTTGCAGCTCATCTTCGGCAGTCACACCGTCGTCGGGCACGCCTCCGGCACCGCGCGGCAGTCCGAGCAGACGCTCGCCTTCAGCGCGCAGGCCGGCATCCGGCCGGTCGTGGAGACCGCATCGCTGGAGGACGTCGAGTCGGCGTTCGCGCGGATGCGCAGCGGGGAGGCCCGCTTCCGAATGGTGCTGACCACCGGCAACTGACCGGTCAGGTATCGGCCAACGGCAGGCGCGGCTGTTCCACGGTCGGCGCGTCGGACCCGTCGTCGACGCCGGCCGCGCGCCGGCCCTGGTAGAACAGCCAGCCGATGACGAGCACGCCGCCGAGCACCAGCGCCCCGCCGCCGACCATCGCCCAGGCCGTCCAGTTCGAGGCCGGCGTCGGGATCCGGTCGGGGACCGGAGGAGCCGCGACCGCCGCCGACTGGTCGGTGGTGGGCGGTACGGCCAGCGTGTCGTCGCTCGACTCGGTGGGCGTCGGCTCGGCGCGGGTACGACTCGGCTTCGGGGAGGCGGTCGGGCTGGGCTTCACCGAGGGGCTGCGGTCCGCGCTGGGACTGGCCGTGAGGTCGATGCGGTAACTGGTCGAGGCGGCGACCCCGGTACCCGCAACCGCCGTGACCGTGTGCAGGCCGGGCGCCCGGTCGAGGCCGGGCGGCGGGAACGACAGCGCGTACAGGCACAGCCGCTCGACGCCGCCGCCGTTGACCGTGCCGACCGGCAGGCCGTCCCACCGGAAGCTCGCCGGCGGGCAGTGGCCCTGCAGTCCGGGCGTGCGGTAGGTGGCGTTCACGGAGGCGGTGGCGGGCCCGTGCGTGGGACTGACGGTGAGACCGGACACCGGGTCGGCAGCCGCGGCCGGCGCGTCGGTGAGCAGGAGCGCGCCGAACAAGGGTGCGCCGAACAGGGGTGCGCTGAGCAGGAGTGCGCGGAGCGCCGCGAGGATCCCCGCGGCGACAGCGACCCGTCCGGTACCCGACCGCACCGTGCCATCCTGCCGCACCGCGAAGGTACCCGCCCGCACCGCCGTCATTCCCTGGGCCGGTTGTCCACGATGCGGCGCATTTTTCCCATCGACCGCTCGACGCCGTCCGGCTCGATCACCTCGACCGTGACGCTGACCCCGATCGTGTTCTTGACCTGCTCGGCGAGTGCCGCGCCGGCCGCGGCCGCCGACGCCGGACCGGCTTCGGCGCGGCGTTCCACCCGGACGGTCAGCGCGTCCAGCCGCCCCTCCCGGCGCAGCACGCACTGGAAATGCGCGGACAGCTCCGGCGTACCCAGGATCAGCTCTTCGATCTGCGTCGGGAACAGGTTCACCCCGCGCAGGATGATCATGTCGTCGGTACGGCCGGTGATCTTCTCCATCCGGCGCATCGGCCGGGCGGTGCCGGGCAGCAGCCGGGTCAGGTCGCGGGTGCGGTACCGGACCACCGGCATCGCCTGCTTGGTCAGCGTGGTGAAGACCAGTTCGCCCGGCTCCCCGTCGGGCAGCACCTCGCCGGTCAGCGGGTCGATGATCTCCGGGTAGAAATGGTCCTCCCAGACGTGCAGCCCGTCCTTGGTCTCCACGCACTCGTTGGCCACCCCGGGTCCGATCACCTCGGACAGCCCGTAGATGTCCACGGCGTGGATGTCCAGCCGCTGCTCGATCTCCTGCCGCATGCGCTCGGTCCACGGCTCGGCGCCGAAGATGCCGACCCGTAGCGAGGTGCTCCGCGGGTCGATGCCCTGCCGCTGCATCTCGTCGACGATGGCCAGCATGTAGCTGGGCGTGACCATGATGACGTCCGGTTCGAGATCGCGGATCAGCAGCACCTGGCGCTCGGTCATGCCGCCGGAGACCGGGATGACCGTGCAGCCCAGCTCCTCGGCGCCGTAGTGCGCGCCGAGCCCGCCGGTGAACAGCCCGTACCCGTACGCCACGTGTACCCGGTCGCCGGGCCGGCCACCGGAGGCGCGGATCGAGCGCGCCATCAGCCGCGCCCACGTCCGCACGTCCTCGCGGGTGTACCCGACCACGGTCGGCCGCCCCGTGGTACCCGACGACGCGTGCAGCCGGGCGATCCGCTCGCGGGGTACCGCGAACATGCCGTACGGATAGCTGTCCCGCAGGTCCGCCTTGCTGGTCAGCGGGAACCGGGCCAGGTCCGCCAGGTCGCGCAGGTCGTCCGGATGCACCCCGGCACGATCGAACGTCGCGCGGTAGTGCGGCACGTTGTCGTACGCGTGGCGCAGCGACCACCGCAGCCGGTCCAGCTGCAGCGCGCGCAGCTCGTCGACGGAGGCCCGCTCGACGGGTTCGAGGTCCTCGGGCCGGGGACGCAGATCCTGTGCCGTGCTGCTCGTCACCTTGTCAACTTAGCCCCGGCAAAGTTCGTCGACATCCACAGCGGGTTCGTGCGGCTAGGCCTTCTGCCTGATCAGCGGGCCCAGCCGTCCACGTGGGAGAGTGGGCGGCGTGGGCGATCCGCTGACCGAGAAGGACGAGACCCGCACCGCGCTGCGGCAGGTGGTCGACGCCGCCGGGCCGTACCTGGACAGCCTGGCCGACCGGCCGGTCTACGACCGCGCCGCCGAACCGTTGCTGGCCGAGCTTGCCGGGCCGCTGCCGGAGGACGGCCACGGCACCGGTACCGCGGTGGAGACCCTGCTGCGCGTGGGTACCGCGACGGCCACCGCCTCGGCCGGCCCGCGCTTCTACCACTTCGTGATCGGCGGTTCGACACCGGCCGCGCTGGCCGCCGACTGGGTGGTGTCACTGCTGGACCAGAACGCGTTCGTGCGCGCCTCGTCGCGCTTCGCCGACGCGGTGGAGACCGTCGTGCTGGACTGGCTGCGACAGCTCGTCGGCCTGCCGGCCGGTTGGGGCGGCGCGCTGACCGCCAGCGCCACCTTCGCCAACCTCAGCGGCCTGGCGCTGGCCACGCACTGGTGGGCGCAACGGCACGGGGTCGACGTGACCTCCGCGGGGCTGGCCGGCCTGCCGCGGATGCCGGTGCTGTGCGGCGGGTACGTGCATCCCAGCGCCCGCAAGGCGTTGCAGCTTCTCGGGCACGGCCGGGACAGCGCCGAGGTGTTCGCCCGGGACCGGACCGGCCGGGTGGACCTGGCCGCGATCCGGCGGCGGCTGCGCGAGCTGGACGGCGCTCCCGCGGTACTGGCGGCCACCGCCGGCGAGCCCGACGCGGGCGACTTCGACCCGCTGGCCGACCTCGCCGACCTGGCCGGGGAGTACCGCGCCTGGCTGCACGTTGACGGCGCGTTCGGGCTGTTCGCCACGCTGTCCCCGCGCACCGCCCACCTGTCCGCCGGGATCGAGCGCGCCGACAGCATCGCGGCCGACGCGCACAAGTGGCTCAACGTGCCGTACGAGAGCGGGTTCGTGCTCGTGCGCGAACCTGACCGGCTGGGACCCGCGTTCGGCATGCCGGGCGCCCCGTACCTGCCCGGGCCGGACGATCCCCGTGGCGGCTACGGCCTGCTCGGTCCGGAGTCGTCGCGCCGGGCGCGGGCGCTGCCGATCTGGGCCACGCTCGCCGCGTACGGCCGGACCGGGTACCGCGAGCTGGTGGAGCGGCACTGCGACCTCGCCCGGTACCTCGCCGCGACCGTTGACGCGGCACCGGACCTGCAGCGGCTGGCCGAGGTACCGCTGAACGTGGTCTGCTTCCGGTACCGGCCGGACGGGCGCTCCGAGGCCGAGCTCGACGACATCAACCGGCGGCTGGGCGAGGCGCTGCTCGACGACGGCCGGGTGTTCGCCGGTACAACTGTCTACAATGGACACGTTGGGCTGCGCCCGGCGATCAGCAACTGGCGCACCACAGCGGCGGATCTCGACGTGTTCGTCGACGTGGTACGGGAGCTAGGCGCGAGCCTCAGTTGACCCGCCGCCGCTGGCGGTACGCGGCGGCCGCGGTCCGGTCGTTGCACAGCTGGCAGCAGAAGCGCTGCCGGCCGGCCCGGGTCCGGTCGACGTACCCGCACCGGCACGGGTGCCCGGCGCAGGTACCGAACCGGCCCGGCCCGCCGACCGCCATCGCGCGCGCCAGCGCGTCCGCGCACAGCGCGCCGAGCCGCCGTACCGGGTCGGCGTCGGCGGCGACGGCGGCCAGCCGGCCGTCGCGCATGCGGGCGCGGGCGTCCACGTGCGCCAGCACGTCGTCGAGCGCGGCCAGCTTGCCGTCGTCGGTGTCCGCCGCGAAGACCCCGTAGAGCCGGTCGCGCACCGCGCGCAGCGCGTCGAGGTCGGCGTGCCGCAGCGGGGCGGCGAGGTCCGGCTGCCCGAACCGGTCGGCCAGCCGCCCGGCCCGCTCCGCGGTGAGGTAGTCGGGCGGGTCCTCGAGCAGGTCGTAGGTGTTGACGAAGGCGACGGCGAGGTGCAGCGCCGGATCGTCCGGCGGGACCGAACTCACGCCGGCTCCCCGCCTTCGGCGCGGAGCCGCCGCTCGCGTCGACTGCTGTGCCCATGGTTCGGTCGCTGACGCTCCCTCACGCCACCTCCTTGACGGCCGGTACCGGTCCAGCCTAGCGTCAGTGGCTAATTCAACTTAGCGACTGACGAGGAGAGACGATGAAAGTCAAGATCCTCGCGGCGCTGGCCGGTGTGCTGGCGCTGGGCCTGGGCGGCGCGACCGCGGCCACCGCCGGCGATCCCGATGCCCGCGCGGTCTCGCCGGTGGCCGGGCCGGTGGTGGTGCAGGACGTGCAGATCGCGGGACCCGGACAGCAGCCGACCCGGGCATACCTGGTCCGGCCGGCCCGCCCCGCCCGCGACCGCAGCCTCGCCGCGATCCTGTACCTGCACTGGCTGGAGCCGCCCGACGTCACGCAGAACCGCACCGAGTTCCTCGACGAGGCGATCCAGGCCGCCCAGCGGGGCGCGGTCGCGCTGCTGCCGGACCTGACGTTCCCGTGGAACTTCAACGTGGTCGGTGACCAGCGCGACGCGGACTCGGTACGGGCGCAGTTGGCCGCCGTCGTCAAGGCGTACCACGTCCTGGTCGACCAGCCCGGCGTGGACCCGCGCCGGACCGCGGTCGTCGGCCACGACTACGGCGCGATGTACGGCGCCGTCCTGGCCCAGCACGAGCCGCGCATCCACAGCGAGGTCTTCATGGCCGGCGACGCGACGTGGTCCAACTGGTTCGTCACCTACTTCGTCGACGTACCCGACCCGGTGGCGTACAACGCTTTCTTCGCCGGTCTCGACCCGGTCGACAACGTCAGCCGGCTCGGTGCCCACCTGTACTTCCAGTGGGCCGGCCAGGACCAGTTCGTACCCGCGGCGGTGCGCGACCGGTTCGCCGCCGCCGACCGGGCCGGCAGGGTGAGCCTGTACCCCAACGCCCACCACAACCTCGACCAGCACGCCAAGGACGACCGGGTGCCGTGGCTGTACGGCGAACTGGGCCTGGCGTAGCGGGCGGAAACCGTTGGCAGGGGCGGCGAGTAGCCGCCCCACCACCGGCGGTGAATTCATTCCGTTGGATTGAATCCGTCCGATGTGTCGTGTTGATTGCGGCGGATCGATCACCCTAAGGTGAGGGCTTCCCAACCCCCACACCCGGAGTCTTCATGGCGCAGTCCGCTCGACTGGTGCGCTGGCTCATCGCCGGTGCGGCCGGAGCGGCGGTCGTGGCCGCGTCGGTCGCGGCCGTGCTCCCCACCCTCGCGGCGATGAGCCCGCACGCCACCCACGTGGTCAGCTCGATCTCGGCGCTGCAGAGCGCACTGGGCAGCGCCATGCCGGGCGACGCCATCCAGCTCGCCGACGGTACCTACACCGCGGGCGGCCCGATCAGCATCAGCCGCGCCGGGACGGCGAGCGCGCCGATCACGGTACAGGCGCAGCACCCCGGCGGGGCCACGATCACCGGCAGCGGCGGGTTCAGCATCGGCGGCAGCGCGTCCTACGTGGTGCTGTCCGGCTTCCGGCTCACCGGTGCCCGCGGGCTGTCCGTGCCGGTCGGCGCCACCCACGTGCAGGTCACCCGCAACACCTTCCAGATGGCCGGCAGCGTGCAGTACTGGCTGACGGTGGCCGGCGACGACGCGCAGATCGACCACAACACGTTCCAGCACAAGGCCACCATCGGCAACTTCATCGAGGTGGTCGGACCGGGTGGCAGCGGGATGGCGCAGCGCACCTGGATCCACCACAACTACTTCCTCGACCAGTCGTTCCAGGGCAGCAACGGTGGCGAGTCGATCCGGGTGGGCCTGTCCGGCCGGCAGCACAGCTCGGCCAAGGCGATCGTCGAGTACAACCTGTTCGAGCAGTGCGACGGCGACCTCGAAGTCATCTCCGTCAAGTCGACCGACGACACCATCCGGTACAACACGCTGCGCAACAGCAAAGGGACGATCACCCTGCGGCACGGGTGGAACAACCGGGTCGAGGGCAACTACCTGATCGGCAACGCCACCGGCATCCGGATGTTCGGCAACAACCATGTCGTGATCAACAACGTCGTGGAGAACAGCACCGGGCTGGCGCTGCAGGTGGGCGGCGGCGAGGTGCGCGACGACGCGACCAGCGGCCGGGACCACGAGGCGGTCGACCACGCGCTGGTCGCGTTCAACACCTTCGTCAACGACCACGCGACGCCGGTCCAGGTCGGCGATGGCGGCATGCGGTTCCAGCCGAGCGACGTGACGATCGCGAACAACATCGTCAGCGGTACCGGTGCCGCGGTCGGTGTCACCAAGGGCTCGACCGGCATCAGCTTCCAGGGCAACATGCTCAGCGGCGTGTCCGGCGGCGCGATGTCGGCCAGCGGGTTCCACAGCGCCAACCCGAAGCTGGTGCTCGACCCCGGCGGCGTGTACCGGCTGGCCCCCGGCAGCCCGGCGATCGGCGCGGCGGTCGGCGCGTACCCGCAGGTGACCCTCGACATGGACACCCAGGCCCGCGGCACACCGTCCGACGTGGGCGCCGACCAGTTCACCGGCAGCGGTGCGCCACGCGAGCCACTAACCACCGCCGACGTCGGGCCGGCAGCGGGCGGCGGCAACCCCGGCCCGTCGCCGTCCTCTTCGCCGTCGCCGTCGCCGGGCGGGTCCGCGCGGCCGGTGCGGTATGAGGCGGAGAAGGCCACCCTCGTCCACGCCGCGGTCGCCGGTAACCACAGCGGTTTCTCCGGTACCGGGTTCGTCGACTACGGCACCGGGCCGGGCGGCTCCGTCGAGTGGACGGTCACCGCGGATTCGGCGTGTTCGGCGACGCTGACGGTCCGGTACGCCAACGGGGGTACTGTGTCGCGACCGCTGGACATCTCGGTCAACGGCAAGGTGGTCGCGGCCGGTAAGGCGTTCCCGCCGACCGGCGGCTGGGACACGTGGGGGACCGTCACGCTGACCGTGGCGCTGGGCACGGGTACCAACATCGTGCGGGCGACCGCGGGCGGCAGCGGCGGCGGACCGAACCTCGACTACGTCGAGGTGTCCTGACCCACGTGCCGACGAGAGATCTTGGACGCGGGTACCCCTTGCACGGGGTGCAGGCGTCCAAGATCCCGTTGCCCGTCGGTACCTTCGGCAGATGGGCTATGCCAAGGATCCGCGGGTCGACTCCTACATCGACGCGCTGCCCGACTGGCAGCGTGACATCTGCCGGCAGGTACGCGACCTGGTGCACGCCGCCGACCCGGAGGTCGAGGAGACCATCAAGCGCACCCGGCAGCCGTACTTCGTGCTACAGGGCAACGTCTGCGCGCTGCTGGCCGCCAAGGACCACGTCAACGTGTTCCTTTACGACGGCGCGATCGTGCCCGATCCCGAGGGCATCATCACCGGCGGGCACGACAACAAGACCGCCCGGACGATGGCCGTCGGCAAGGGGGAGACCATCAACGCGCCGGCGCTGACCGCGATGCTCCGCGCCATCATCGCGAACAACCGCGCGGGCGGCTGGCG
>Ga0066709_100003933_pt1 | contig 11649 bp, 10 predicted proteins | sample GraSoiAngelo_158_FD_79665 | JGI IMG/M metagenome (GOLD analysis project Ga0066709, IMG submission 79665) | Grasslands soil microbial communities from the Angelo Coastal Reserve, California, USA - 14_1009_16_30cm | ecosystem: Environmental > Terrestrial > Soil > Grasslands | place: USA... | reverse complement strand
TGGCTGCCCCATCGCTGGCTCAATCCTCGAGCATTGCAGCGCCGACCAAGTTTCAGCTTGCATGCATGACCCTGCCCTATGCCAATTTCCCGCTGGAACGCGCGCTCCAGGGCATCGCGTCGGCAGGATACCGGTACGTTGCATGGGGCACAACGCATCAGAACTCGCCCGGCCGCAAGGAATCTGTCATAGCGGCTGATGCCCCGGCCGCCGAAGCCAAACGCCTCGCCGAGCATTGCCGCTCCATGGGCCTCGAACCCGTCATGATGTTTTCCGAAATTTATGTGGCTGCTCCGGAATCCGTGCGCGTGCATACCAAACGAATTGAGCAGGCTGCCGCCGCAGGAGTCCCATTTGTGCTGACGTTCGGGGCCGTGCAGGCAGGCCAGCACGAACCCTGGATCCGCAATCTGAAGGAGTTGGGGCCAATTGCGCGTGGCGCCGGCGTGACGATCGTGATCAAACAGCATGGCGGCAACACCGCAACCGGGGCTGATTGCGCCCGCATCGTTTCCGAAGTCGATGACGACGGAGTGAAGATCTGTTATGACGCCGGCAACGTGCTGGACTACAAGAAGGACGATCCGATTGCCGACATACAGACCTGCTGGAAGGAGATCCGCGCCTTCGCCATCAAAGACCATCGCAATACACCGAAGGACGAAGATTGTGGGCCCGGATTCGGCGAGATCGATCATTATAAGCTGCTCGCTCCTGTGATGAAAACGAGTCTCACAATGCCGCTCGCGTTCGAGAATATCTTCGAACCACTGGTGCCGCGACCGACCGACCCGAGGGGAGTGGATGCGCTGGCGCAGCGCTCCCGTCAATTTATCGAGTCCGTGCTAGCCGGCCTGCAACACGCCTAGCGCGAGGTATTGGAGGTATTGAAGGGCGCGGCTTAAGGCGCGGCGGCTGTGCTCATCAGTGTTGGCGTGGCATGCCCGTTGGGTGGCATCCCGCACTTACAGAGGAGTCGACGCAAGAAAATAGCGAGCTTTTTCTTGGCCTATCTGTAATGTTCTTAGTGAGGTAGGAAGTCCGTTCAGGTATTTGCTCGATTGTTCTGCCGGGTGTACCGCCCGTACACTCGAAGCGAGTTTACTGCCATGGCCACGAATCGCACAGCCAGAGCGCTCGAGCGAGTCTCCATCCGCTGCTGGGTCACGATCTCCGTGCATGGTCTCAAGATCTGGGTCAGGGCCGCGAACATCAGTGGCACCGGCGCCATGATCGAGTCCTTATTCCCCATCCGCGAGCGGTCATTCGTCGAGATGAGATCCCGCGTGGGCCTGCTGGTGGGCGGCGGCTACGTGCGGTATTGCAAACGGAAGGGCCTGGTCTACCGGATCGGGGTGAAATTCGCCCGGCCGGTCGCCGCGCGCTTCTGATTTCACAACAAGACGGCTTGCCGTCGTAGGATAATTCCTCCAGCACCAAGGCTGATCGTGTGGAACAGGCTCAGGCGGATGACGTCCGGAGTTCGCGGTCGTGCAACGACTCCTTGCTGGTTGGCCTCGATCTGCGCGAAAAACTTGGAGTTAGACAAACATCACTGGAGATTACGATGGCTGGACAAACTGCGCAAACCTACGCAAATCACACCCGGTGGGATCCCGTGTACCACTTCTTTGTTGTGCCGGTGGCGGGAATCAATGTGTTGGTGACGATCTGGAATTTGATTAAGAACCCAAGCCTTGCGGCGGGCTGGTTTGTCATCCTGGCGATTGCCGCTGTAGTGGCCGTGCTGAAGCTACGTCTCTATCCACTGAAGGCGCAGGATCGTGTCATCCGTCTGGAAGAACGGCTGCGATTGGCGCAATTATTGCCAGGGCCATTGCGAAGCCGCATCGGCGATCTGACCGAAGCGCAGCTCGTGGCGCTGCGGTTTGCCTGCGACGGAGAAGCGCCGGCGCTGGCCGAGAAGGCGCTTAAGAGTGGCATGAGCCAGAAGGAAATCAAGCAGGCGGTCGCGAGCTGGCGTGCGGATTACTTCCGGGTTTGACGCCGGGCAATCTCGCCTAACAATTCTTTCCATCGCGCGCGCTCGCCGGCAGGGGAAAACAATGGGGCCAGGCGTTCGGTGTGCGACTGGAGGCGGCGGTAGAGGCTGCTATCTGACTCCGCGTGCACAAGCAATCGGGCGAGCGCGCCGGTATCGCCAACCGGAAAATAACCCGGATAGTTTTCGCCGAGCAGCCCCATCGAGCCGGGAATGCGCGAGGCAAGCACGGGCGTTCGGTCCACCACGGCCTCGGAGATCACGTTAGCCCCGCCTTCCATGCGCGAGCTCAGTACCAGGATGCGGCTTTGAGCGATCAAGCGACGCGTGCGCGCACGGCTGAGGGGACCGATCCAGTGGTAGCGGGCATTGCGTGTTTCTTCGGCGCGCGCCTTAAGCGCCATCGCGGGGTCGATGGCTCCGCCCGCATGCAGCACGCGGATACGTGAGTTGGGCGGCAACGTGCGCGCGGCAAGGGCGGCGCGAAACGGGTCTTTCACTGCGCGCAGGTGTCCAGCCACGCAGACATCGAAGAACTCGCGCGATCGCCGCACCCGGCCCGGCGTGGGCGCAGCTGATTGATAGATGACACGGAGCTTCCGGCGCAGGTGCGGTTCCAGTTCATCCGCGGCTAGCGGCTGCAACGCCACGATGCGGTCGGCGGTTTCGAGTGCGCCCTGCGCCCGTCGCGAGCGGCGGATGTCGCGGTACAAATCGGTGCCGGTGAGCGCCACGATGAGTGGAGCTTCGGGAAATCGGCGGCGAAACCGGATTACCGCTTCCGCGCTGCGACGCGCATGCAGCGCAACCAGCGCATCGCATTGCCCTTCTTCGTAGCCGGGAGCAATCGCGACGCCGTGCCCCAGCGATCGCAGAATGCGCGCCCAGCGCTCCGCCGTCACCCTGTTACCATATAGGCTTCCTGGAGGCGCGGGGCACACCATGCGGATCAACATGTTTCTGCCGCATCATACAATCGAACGCTGCCTCCCCGCAGCGTAGTATGCGCTCCGCCGACCTGGTTGCCATGCTCACCGACGCGCGCCAGCGCACGCTGGCGCTGGTCGCCGATCTCACAGACGAGCAGATGTGCGTTCCGCGCATGGACATCATCAATCCGCTGGTCTGGGAAATGGGCCACCTCGCGTGGTTCCAGGAAAAATGGGCGCTGCGGCACCTGCGCGATCTGGAACCCATCCGGCCGGACGCGGATTCTTTCTGGGACTCCGCTGCGGTGGCCCACGACGCTCGCTGGGAGTTGCCACTGCCGTCGCGTGGCGAGACGCTGGTCTACATGCAACAGGTGCTCGACCGCGTTCTCGAAAAGCTCTATCAGGGTGACGCCAGCCCGGACGAATCTTATTTCCACTGGCTGGTGGCGATGCACGAAGACATGCACGGCGAAGCGCTTACGTACACGCGGCAGACGCTGGGCTATCCCGCGCCAACGTTTTCCTCTGATGAGCCGCCCGATGCGCCCGATCTTGCCGACGACGTCTGCGAGGAAGATGTATTCGTGCCGGGCGGCCGATATGATCTGGGCGCGGAACCCGGCGCGTTGTTCGTTTTCGACAACGAAAAGTGGGCCCATCCGCATGAGCTGCCGCCCTTCGCCATCGCACGCACGCCCGTGACCAACGCTCAATTTGCGGCTTTCGTGGATGATGGCGGTTACCATGACGACAAGCTCTGGAGTGAATCCGGATGGTTGTGGCGGCAGAATGCGAAGGCGTCGCTGCCCGTCTACTGGCTGGCTGAAGGCGGCCGCTGGATGGTGCGTCACTTTGACCAGACCACGGTGCTGGGGGCGGATCTGCCAGTGATTCATGTCAACTGGTACGAGGCCGAAGCTTATTGCCGCTGGGCAAACCGCCGCCTGCCTACCGAGGCCGAATGGGAGTTAGCCGCGACGGGTCTCGATCGTAAGCGGCGATTTCCGTGGGGCAGCGACGCGCCCACGCCGGAACGGGCGCATCTGGACGCGCGAAGCACTGGCTGTATCGCGGCAGGCGCGTTGCCCGCGAGCGACAGCGTATTCGGTTGCCGGCAAATGATCGGCAATGTCTGGGAATGGACCGCGACGGACTTCCTGCCATATCCCGGCTTCGTAGTGGATCCTTACAAAGAATATTCCGAGCCGTGGTTCGGCAGCGAGCGAAAAGTGCTGCGTGGCGGCTGCTGGGCTACGCGGTCCCGCCTGATCCGCAATACTTGGCGGAATTATTTCACCAAGGAGCGACGCGATATTTTCGCGGGGTTCCGGACATGCGCCGTATAGGCCGCTGGGTAAATCGAACCACTATTCTCCGGTTGGTTGCACTCTTTTTCGAGTGGTCCGACAGATGCAGTTTACTCATAGCGAAGTGCAATCAGCGGGTCCACAACGGCTGGCTTGAGCTCGCAGGATATTGCCGAACGTACGAAGTGATTGCCTTAGCGATGGCATGGCCGTGCGCGGCCTGAAATCGTCTACAGGTTGTCTGGAACGACGAATCCTTCGCGGTAGTCCCGTTTGAACATGGCGTTGGCTTCGGGATCACCCTTGCAGGAATATGTGTCTGCGTCGAAATCGAGCGTACGCCCCAGGCGATACGAGATGTTCGCCAGGTGTACGAGCGTGGTCGAGATGGCGCCTTCTTCGATGGGCGCGTTCAGGTCAGAGTGCTTGCGGCTGCGCACGGCCTCGATGAAGTTGGCCCAGTTGTTGCCCAGTTCTTTGCGCTCGGGCACTGGCTGCTGCTCGCGTCCCAGAAACGTAGTGTAGGTGCCGTGGTCTTCGTCGCTCACCACCATGTAGCCCTTAGAGCCGTAGATCATGGCGCCGATGGTATTGGAATCCTTGGTGCCTTCGTTCAAGCCGCCCTCGTGATTGCTCATCCAGTGGCGCACTTCGAAGTTCATGAACTTTTTCTTGCCGGCGTCGTCGAACTCGAACATGCAGGTGATGTCGTTGGGCGTCTCCTGGTCGTCGTCGAACATGAAGTGCCCGCCCATGGCGCTGACCTTCGTCGGATACTTCACGCCCAAGCCCCAGCGCGCCATGTCCACCTGGTGAATGCCCTGATTGCCAAGGTCTCCGTTGCCGTAATCCCAGAAAAAGTGGAAGTTGTAATGGAAACGGTTGCGCGTGAACGGATGCTCCTGGGCAGGCCCCTGCCATAGGTCGTAATGCACGCCAGCCGGCACTGGCTCGACGGGCTTGCGGCCGATGGTGTCGCGCCACTTGATGCACAAGCCGCGTGACATGTACACATCGCCGATCAGCCCTTCGCGGATCTTGTCGACGGCCTCGCGCGCCACTCCCGACCGGCAATTGGTGCCGTGCTGCACGATGCGGTTGTACTTCTGTGCCGCGGCCACAATCTGCTTGGCCTCGAACATGTCATGCGAGCAGGGCTTCTCGACATATACGTCTTTGCCCGCCTGACAACCCCAAACCGTCTGGAGCGTGTGGTTATGGTTGGGCGTGGCGATGGAAATCGCGTCGATGGATTTGTCTTCCAGTAACTTTCTCAGGTCCGTGAAGGCGGCAGGCCGTTTCTTGCCCAGCTTCTCTACGTCGTTGATGCGCTGATTGAGGATAGACTCGTCCACATCGCAAATCGCAGCGATCTCGACGTTGTCCATCCTGGCGTAATGCCCAATGTGTGAGCGGCCCTGGCCGCGCACGCCTACGCAAGCTACGCGCACGGTGTCATTGGCGCTGGCAAGGCTGCTGGAACGCATGGCTGCGGCCGCTGCCGTGCCCATCAGAAAGTGTCGTCGGTTCATGAAGGCTCCCGTTTATGCATGTTACCGCAGATGCCGTTGAGCGGGCTGCCGGCGGGTAGTGGGGCTTTAGTATGACCCCACTACCTGCCGGTGTGCTCTCGCTCGGCTTGTAGTTCTCACTGTTTAGCGCCTATTTTCGAAGGAATGATGGTCCGCTTGGGCCATGTTGTTTGACCAGGCACGTAACCTTTGTCAGGATCCAGGTACGCTCTGCTGAATCTTGCCGGCAAGTCCGGCCGCCAGGGCCACGCGGATGAGACCCGCTACGTTATTGACGTTCAGCTTCTTCATCATCGTCTTGCGGTAGCTGCGCACGGTTTCCACGCCGAGATTCAGGATCACAGCAATTTCCTTGCTGGCTTTGCCCTCGATGATCAACCCGAGCACCTGAAATTCGCGGGGAGTGAGTTGCGCGAGCAACGGATGGCGTCCTATCGTCTCCACCTCGCCACGGCGAATCCGCGATAACAGCCGTTCCGACACATGCGGGCTCAGGTACGAACTGCCCCGGGCCACAGTCCGCAGCGCGTCGAGCAACTCCGCGGACGAGGCCTGCTTGACTACGTAGCCGCGGGCGCCTGCGCGGATGGAACTGACAACCGAGTCCTCGTCGTCGTACATCGAAAGCATGATAACCCGCGTGGAAGGACAGTGGCGCAGCAGCTCGACGGTACTGTCGACGCCATTCAATCCCGGAAGACCGATGTCCATCAGAACAATATCCGGGCGGAGGTCGGTGCAGATTTGGATCGCCTCGGTGCCGGTTTCTACGTCGCCGACGACGGTAAATTCGCCGCCACGATCGAGCAGGGCTCTAATCCCCTCGCGCATGATCTTGTGATCCTCAACGATCAGTACGCGGTAGGACATGGGCCTAGCCCTCTTAGAGCATGAAGTGGTCGCTCCTCTCTATACCATGCAGCGAGGCCCGCGGGCAAACCCCCAGATGCCGTCAACTTGCGATGTGCAAGGAAGTGGCTTGCCCAACTCGACGACTGCACCTTTTTGCCAAGGCGGGCGTGTTTGCGGCTACTGATGCGAGGAATACTGCGCCTGCGGAGGATTGAGCTTTACCTCGATGGTTTTGGCTTCGTCGTCGACGTCGAAGACCTGGCCGAAGGTCTGGTACCCTTTGGCGATCACCTGCACCCGGATGGTTCCTTGCGGGACAGGTGGAATCTTGGCCACCCCTTCCTGGTTGGTGCGAGTTTCCCATGTCGTCAGGATCTTCTTGCCCAGCTTCATTTTGGCGCGGCCCTTCACGAATTTCACAATGACGCTGGCGCGCTCAACAGGGCGGTCGCTCAATGATTTGACCTCGATCGTGAGCGTGGTCATGTTTGAGGCCGCAAGAAGAGTGATGGCTAAGGCGATGAAGCCTGCCGGCAGAAGAAAACGAATCGGCATGTTTTGATTATCCCAAAGTTCGGCCTGCGTTCAGGCAATGTCCGGCAGCAGAAAACGAGCGGGACATCCGGCGGCGGCGGTCACGGCCTCGGCCGCCCGGTAGCCGCTGCGTACGGCTCCCTCCATGGTTGCCGGCCAGCCGGAACGCGTCCAGTCTCCCGCCAGGAAGACGTTGGGCGCGCTGGTGCGCGCTTCGGGCCGCGCGGATTCCGTTCCCGGCCGCGCTGAGTACGTGGCACGCACCTCTTTTATGACGTGAGCGCGCTCCACCTTGGCCTCTCGCGTCCGTGGAAAAAATTCAGCGGCTTCGCGCAGCGCGAGCTCGATGACTTCCGCGCGAGGCATCTCCACTAAGGTTCGGGATGCGCTCACCACGAACTGCAGGTAGCGGCCTTCGCTTTTGTTGAACATCCACTGAATCGTGCGGTCGACGAGCGCCGCATGCGGCAACTCCGTCACCGGCCGGTCAAACCAGACGTGGATGCCGGTGATGGGCGAGTGCTCCAAGCGCGTGGTATCGATGCCCAGTTCCGGCGCCAGCGCACTCAGCCGCTCGAAGGGCACCGCGCAAACTTGGAAGTCGGCCGGGTGTACGCTGCCGCCCGAGATGTGCACGCCGCATGCAGTGCCTTCGCGGAAAATCACACGCTCCACCGGAGTACGCAAACGGAACCGCACGCCACTCAGTTTGCTCCATGCGTCCACACTGTACAGTTCGCCCAGCGGTACTTCGGGAACCCCCATCTCGTAAGAGTCTGCGCGGGCCAGCATGCCCAGCCAGAAGACCTGGAAGCCGTGCAGCGCGGCCATGCGATCCAGCTCTTCGTTCACCGCGCTGACCAGCACCTGCCGCCAGAAGCGTTCGATGGCGCGGGGTGTCTGCTTTTTTTCGCGCAGCCAGTCAAGCATGGTGATGCGGTCCAGATCCTTCCGCCGTCCGCGTTCACGCATCAGGGCCAGCATGCCGCGCACGATGGCTAGCTTGTCGGCCGCGCCCAGGCAGCGCATGCGCAGAAACGAATAGCTGAGATGCAGCGGCGCCGGCATCATGCCGCATGACAAGGTCGAAAGACGCCCGCCCGGCTCGAGAAAATAATACTCGCGATAGAAATGGATGCGATCCGCCACGCCCAGCCGCGCGTAGAAATCGAGCAGGTTGACGCAGCACCGGAGCAGCACATGCTGGCAATTGTCGATCAGCTCGGAATCGTCGTCGCTTGGCGAAACCGGAAAAGAAGTCGCGCGGCCGCCGAGAAACGCCCGCGATTCGAACAGGTCCACCCTGAACCCGGCCGAGCCCAAAGCCGCCGCCGCCGCGAGCCCCGCCAGTCCTCCACCAACAATGTTTACCGAGGGCATTCCCGCCGAACATAGCGCGTTTACGGTTCCGGCGGCAATAATGCGCGAATGGTTTCGATGGTGTCAGCATCTTCCGCCTTCTTATCGGTGCGCCAGCGAGCCATCCGCGGAAAGCGCACAGCGATTCCGGACCGGTGCCGCGGCGACCGCTGGATGGCTTCAAAAGCCAGTTCGAACACCAGTTCGGGCTTCACGCGCCGCACGGGGCCGAATTGTTCGATGGTGTTGTTGCGAACGAAAGCGTCCACCTGGCGGATTTCGTCATCGGTCAGCCCGGAATACGCTTTGGCGAAGGGCACCAACTCGCCTTGACCCCAGACACCAAACGTGTAATCGGTAAACAGGCTGGCGCGGCGCCCGTTGCCTGGCTGCGCGTAGATGAGTACGGCGTCCACGGAGTACGGATTGATCTTCCATTTCCACCAATCACCTCGGCGTCTCCCTACGCGGTACGGCGAGCCGAGCCGTTTCAGCATGAAGCCTTCGACGCCGCGAGACCGCGCCTGTTCGCGCGTGCTCTTGAGTTCTTCCCACGACGCTCCCGCGACCAGCGGTGACGCCACCAGGTGGCTTTCCGGCCCGGCGGCAGCCACGATTCGCTCCAGTTCCGCGCGCCGCCATGCGAGCGGCCTTTCGCGAACATCTTCGCGATTGTGTTCCAGCAGATCGAACGCCAGCAGCACCACCGGTACTTCAGCGAGAATCTTGGCCCCCAGTTCCTTGCGCCCGATCCGCCGCTGCATCTGCGTGAAGGGCAGCGGAGCGCCATCTTTCCACGGCAGCACTTCGCCATCGAGCACTGTGCCTTCCGGCAACAACGCGCCAGCCGCCGCCAGTTCGGGAAACCGATCCGTAATCAGCTCTTCGCCGCGTGACCAGAGAAATGTCCGCCACTCACGCCGGATCAGCTGCGAGCGGATTCCATCCCACTTCCACTCGATCTGCCAGTCATCCACACTTCCCCAACCCTCGACTTCGCCTTCGAGCGGATACGCCAGGCAGAACGGGTAGGGCCGGCTCACATCTGCATCGGCCGTCTCCTTGGCCAGGATCTGCGTGGCGAAATCCGCCGTTGGCTGCCAATCGCCCATCAGCCGGTGGGCCAACACGTTCGCGTCGACACCGCTCGCCTCCGCCAGCGCGCGCACGACGAGGCTCTGCGAAACGCCAACGCGAAATTCTCCCGTGATCAGCTTGTTCCAGGCGAAGCGCTGACGATCGCTCATGGCGCGCCAGGCCTCGATCATCGATTCACGGCGCGCGGCATCGTCCCAGTCGCGCATCGGCAGCAGGCGCTCCTCCACCCAGTAACGGAGCGGCCGGTCGCTCGTGGTGCTGGCCGGAGGCAGCAGCAGCGCAATGGTCTCGGCGAGATCGCCGACAGCCTGATAGGATTCGCCGAAAAGCCACTCTGGAACGCCAGCTTCTTCGATGGCCCAGTCCACTAGGTCTCGCGTGGGAATGAGCCGTTTGGGGCGCCGCCCGATGAGGAAGTGAACCGCCCAGGCGACGTCCTCGGGAGGCGAGGAGCTGAAGTAGCGCGACATGGCCGTGATTTTTGCGTTGGTTTTCGTGGTTTCGTCGAGTGCGGCGTAGAGATCGGCGAAGGCTCTCATGCCTCGGCCTCGCCCGCAACCTCTGCTTCCTGCTCGCCTGTGAAGCGCGTCTCGACTGCATCAGCATCCACGCCGTTCTCCGCAAGCCACCGTGCCAGCGGTGCGCGATAGCCGTGCGTCACCCAGACCCGCTGCGCGCCTGAGCCGCGGATCGCGCTCAGCAGCGCGGGCCAGTCGGCGTGATCCGACAGGACGAAGCCGCGATCGATCGACCGCCGCCTCCGAGTGCCACGGATGCGCATCCAGCCCGATGCCATGCCAGTTGAAAAATCACCGAATGGCCGCAGCCAGGGGGCAGTCTTGGCCATCGGCGGCGCTAAGATCAGCGTGCGCGTCCAATCGGTTTTCGGCGGCGCGGACCGCGCGTACTGTGCCAGGGGCAAGGCGATGCCGCCATCGCGATAGATGCCGTTGAACTGTTCAACCGCGCCGTGCGTGTAGATGGGCCCGATCGAGCTATCGATGCCGGCGAGTACCCGCTGGGCTTTTCCGAGCGGATAAGCGAACAGCACGCTGGCTTTGGCCGCTTGCTGATTCGCGCGCCACCAGGCGTTGATTTCATCCAGCGTCTCGCCCGGCTCCGGCCAGCGGAATATTGGCAATCCGAAAGTGGATTCCGTGATGAAGGTATGGCACTGCACCGGCTCGAAGCCGGCGCAAGTCGGATCGGGTGCGAGTTTGTAATCGCCCGATACCACCCAGATTTGTCCTTGATATTCTATGCGCACTTGCGCCGATCCCAGGATGTGGCCTGCGGGATGGAACGAGACGCGCACGCCGTTGATGTTCCGCGCCTCACCGTAAGCGAGCGACTCGATCGCTGCGTCCACGCCCACGCGCAACAGCGGTTCGCACGGCCGCGCGCACAGATAACTTTTCGAGCCGGCGCACAGGTGGTCCGCATGCGCGTGGGTAATCACCGCACGCTCGACCGGGTTCCACGGATCGATGTAGAAATCACCCGGGGCGCAATACAAACCGTTGGCATTTAGCTGCAGAAGGTTGTCCACGAGTTGCAGGGCAGGCATTCCCGCCTGTCCAGTCTCCATGTGCGCAAACTGGACGGACACGAAAATGCCCGTCCCATCGAATTAGTATAAAGTGCGGGGGATGACTCCTCGGCAACTCGCTCCACGAGCCCGCGCGGCTCTACGGAAAGCTGCCGACGCGCACGTCAAAACGCGACAGCGATCGTTCTTCAAGCCGTGGGAAAAAGTGAGCATTTACGGCGTCGCCACGCCGGAGGTCAGCGGCATCGAGCGCGGCTTGTATCAACTGGTGCACAAGGAGTGGGATTACGCCGACGCCGTCGCCTTCTGCGACGACGTGCGGCGGCTGCGGCCTGATGTTATCTTCGGCGCCGACATCATCGCCGGCTTCCCCACCGAGACCGAGGCGATGTTCTTGCGCTCGCTCGACCTCGTCGATGCCTGCGGCCTCACGCATCTGCACGTCTTCCCGTTCTCGCCGCGACCGGGGACGCCGGCTGAGCGC
>Ga0066709_100003930_pt1 | contig 11653 bp, 12 predicted proteins | sample GraSoiAngelo_158_FD_79665 | JGI IMG/M metagenome (GOLD analysis project Ga0066709, IMG submission 79665) | Grasslands soil microbial communities from the Angelo Coastal Reserve, California, USA - 14_1009_16_30cm | ecosystem: Environmental > Terrestrial > Soil > Grasslands | place: USA... | reverse complement strand
GGCGAGCTCGGCGAGGCGGTCCGAATCCGGTCCGGGGATGGTGACGGACTGCTGGGCCAGACGGGCGAACACGTCCCGGGCGTCGCCGGTGTCGTCACCGCTCCAACCCGCGAGATAGCGCACCCAACGGTTGGACGGATAGACCGGGATGAAGGTCTCCGGGAAAAGCGCCAATCGTGCGCCTGCCCCCGCGACCTCGGCGACCAGCTTCTCGAGCTTGTCGATCGTCGCCTCGCGTTCGAACGCGACAGGCTCGGCCTGGACGCACGCGACCTTGACCACGCCTTCCATGGATTCAGCCTACGCCTTTCCCGGCAGCCGCTCGCTACGCGAGCGCGACCGCATCCCCGACGCTGATCTCACCGTCGTTGAGGATGTCAGCGTTCAGCCCCGCTCGGTGCACGAGCGCCTTGATCGCGCCCGGCTGCGTCAGGGATTCGAGGTGGGAGCACGGCTCGCAGAGCTCGACCCCTTCGCACTCGACCTCGCCGATCCGGAACCGCTTGCCCACGAGCTCGTTGATTTCGATGCCGCGCGTGAGCACGTTGCGACGCGTCGCAGCGGGCTCGATCGAGATCTCTCCCTCCTCGGAGACGGCGTCCATCGCCTCGGCGGCAACGAGCGTCACGGCCCGGCCCGGCGGAGCGTCGCCGCCTGGCCAGTAGTAGCGGTTGCCCTCGAGCCCACAACCGGCGCGCGCCTGCACGCGTTCGACGGGAGCGGGAAGCTCGCCGTGCTCGGAGCTGACGAAGATCGCCTCGACACGACCGTCCATGGTCCAGACCTTAGCCGCCGAACCCGCCGCCACCCGGGGACTCGATCGTCACGACGTCACCCTCCGCGAGATCGCGCGTGGCCTTTGCGGGGAGCGGCTCGCCGTTCAGAAGATTGCGGCCCGGTGCGCCGGGCTTCCCGCCCCGTTCGCCCTGCGGCGCGCGAGCGCGTCGCTCGGTGATGAGTGAGAGCCGGCAAGCTTCCAGCGCTTCCAGCTCCCGCACGACGCCGTTGCCGCCGCGGTTGTTGCCGGACCCGCCGGATCCACGCCGCAGCTCGTAGCGCCGCACTCGGAGCGGGTACTGGAGCTCGAGGGCCTCGACCGGGGTCGAGAGCGTGTTCGACATCGCCACGTGAACTCCGCTCGGCCCGTCCGCTTGCGGGCACGCGCCCTGGCCGCCGCCGATCGTTTCGTAGTAGGTGAAATGATCGTTGCCGAACGTGACGTTGTTCATCGTTCCCTGACCTTGCGCTGGGACGTCGATCGCCTCGCCGAACGCATGCATGACGACGTCGACGATCCGCGAGGACGTTTCGACGTTGCCGGCCGCGACCGCAGCAGGCGGCCTTGCGTTGACGAGACATCCCGCCGGCCCGGTGACGCTCACCGGCGCGAAGGCGCCGCCCGATGCGGGGAGATCCGGATCGACGAGAACCCGCACGACGTAGTAACACGCCGACCGTGCAACAGACAGAGGACAGTTGAGATTCCCGTCGTGCTGTGGCGAGGTACCCGTGAAGTCGATCGAGACGGTGTCACCCGCAACCGTCACCGCAACGCGGAGAGCGAGCTCCCCCTCGATTGCCTCGAGAACGTCGTCCGCCTCGAACCTTCCGTCGGGAAGAGCCTCGATGCCGGCGCGCATTCGACGCTCGGAATAGGCATAGAGCTCCGCCATCGCCGCAATGACTCGATCGCGGCCGCGGCGCGCGCACAGATCTGCAATGCGCCGCTCGGCGAGACGGTGAGCCGCCAGCTGCGCCCTTAGGTCGCCGCGCCGTTCCTCCGGGTTGCGCATCCGCGAGACGAGGTTCGCGATCATGGCCTCGTCGAGGCGGGTGGGTGGGATCACGACGCCTTCCTCGTCCAGCGTGTGGGAGTCAGCCGGCATCGACCCGGGCTCACGGCCGCCGACGTCGGCGTGATGCGCGCGCGAGACCGAGAACCCCACCGCGGTCGGCGAGACGAGCGTGATATCCGGCAGATGGGTGCCGCCCGTGTACGGGTCGTTCACGGCCCACACCTCGCCGGGAGCGGGTTCGTGTTCCATCACGGCGGCGACAGCGTCGGGCATCGCCCCGAGGTGGACCGGAATGTGCTCTGCCTGCGCGATCATCTGTCCGCGCTCGTCGAAGAGCGCAGTTGAGCAATCGCGACGCTCTTTGATGTTCGCGGAGAAGGCGGAGCGAACCAGAACCGCGCCCATCTCCTCCGCGATCGCCTGCAAGAGCGACCCGACGATCTGGAGCTGGACGTCTATGCGTCTCTCCAGTCAGTCCGGGTCGACGCGTTCGCGTACGACCAGGCCGACACGAGCCGCGGCCGGACGCGGTACACATGGTCGTCCGAGACGAAGACGGTCGCGCGCTCACCGGTCGTCGGCGCGACGTACTTCTCCGCATAGGCTCGGTCGACGCGCTCGAGCTCTTCGCGATCCGTCACGCGCTCCGCGCGCCCCTTGATGATGACCGGGTCCGCGCCGTCGCCGTTCAGCAGGACCACCTCGGGCTCGTGCGCGATGTTCCTCGCCTTGCGTGCGACGGCCGCGCACGTGAAGTAGACCGCTTCTCCGTCCCACCAGAACCAGACGGGCGACGCGTCCGGGCGATTCTTCGGCGAGGCGGTCGCGATCCAGATCTCGCGCATGCTGTGCAGCCGCCGGTCGACGTTGCTCCAGGGGATGTGACCGCGCTGAACCCTCATGCCCGCCTCAGGACGAGTGTGCCGTGTGCCTCAGTCCGGCCGGACCATGCCTCGGGCACCCAGACGGTCGCCCCCGGCAGCTCGAGGACAGCTGGGCCGTTGACGTTCCGGCTCACTTCGCCACGCAGCTCGAACTGCGGTCCGGGAGTCAGCGCGGCCGCCCGAACGGCCACGAGCTCGACCGGACGGCCTCGCTCGGCGAACCCGTAAAGCTCTTCGTGCGCTCGATGGAACGCCTCGGCGAGATCCTGCTGCAGCGGCACGCTGAGCTCGAACGACTGGCCCACGTAGCGCAGGTCCGCGGTCCCAGTGCCCGGCAGCGTCCCCGCCTCGTCGAGCGGCACGAGATACGAGCGAACCGCGTCGCGGCGCTCATCGGAGGCGACCAGCCCGAGCGCCGAGAGCACGCCTGCCGCTTCGGGGACGAGCACCGTCCCGATCCCGAGCTCGTCCGCGAGCTCACATGCGTGCAGGGGCCCGGCGCCGCCGAAGGCGACGAGTCCGAAGTCCGCCGGATCGTGGCCGCGCTCGACCGAGACGACGCGTAGGGCTCGGAGCATCTCCGCGTTGACGACGTCGATGACCGCTGCAGGATCGAAGCCGGACAGAGCGCGCTCCGCGGCGGCCCGGTCGAGCTCGACCTCGCCCGCCAGCCGCTCGGGCAATCGCCCGAGTAGGAGATTCGCGTCCGTGACGGTCGGGTCGGTTCCGCCACGTCCGTAGCACGCAGGGCCGGGATCCGCGCCGGCGCTCTGCGGCCCGACCCGTAGCGCCCCTCCGGTGTCACGCCACGCGATCGAGCCGCCGCCGGCGCCCACCGTGTGCAGGTCGACCGTCGGAAGGCGGATCGGCAACCCGTCGACGGCGCGCTCCGTCGCGCGCTCCGCCCGGCCGCCCACGATCACGCAGACGTCTGTGGAGGTCCCGCCCATGTCGAAGGCGATCGCATCCTCGATTCCGGCCAAAGCGGCGACCCGCGCAGCGCCGACCACGCCGGCCGCCGGACCGGACACCAGGATCGTCGCCGGATGCGCCGCCGCCTCAGCGGGGGTGGTCACCCCTCCGGACGAGCGCATGATGAGAGGCTCGGGCAGCCCGGACGCCCCGGCCGCGTCGCCGAGCGCGCGGAGATAGCGCGAGACGACCGGGCCCAGGTATGCGTCCGCGACGGTCGTCGACGCCCGCTCGTACTCGCGGAACTCGGGCGCCAGCTCGTGCGAGGCGACGACGTGTGCGTCGGGGAGGCGCCGTCTCAGCTCTGCGACGACCGTCCGCTCGTGGGTCGGGTCGCGATAGGCGTGCAGGAGACAGACGGCGACGGCCTCCGCGTCGACCGCAGGAAGTGACTCGAGCGACAGCGGCTCGAGCTCCCCGTCCGGCCCCAATCGGCCCTGCACCCCGTGGCAGCGTTCGAGCGGGACGAGCGGATCGGGCCAGGCGGCGCAGGGCCGGTAGAGCTGTGCGCGCGTCTGGCGGCGCAGGTGCAGAAGATGCTCGAACCCGGCCGTCGTGACAAACGCGGTCCGCGCGCCTTTCCGTTCGAGCAGGGCGTTCGTGGCGGCGGTCGTCCCGTGTGCAAAGCGTTCGATCTCCCGCGCCCCGACTTCGCCCGCCGCAGCGAGGACGGACTCCTCCTGACGCTGCGCCGTGAGGACCTTGGCAGTCGCGATTCTGCCGTCCTCCAGGAGCACGGCGTCCGTAAACGTCCCTCCAACGTCGACGCCGAGAATCGCCATTCAGGAAGACTGACAGCGTGGCAATCCGCGGGCTCCTCTTCGACTTCGACGGTCTGCTCGTCGATACCGAGACTCCGTCGCGCCTCGCCTACGAGGAGCTCTACCGCGAACACGGCCACGAGCTGCCGCTCGACAAGTGGGCGACGCTCGTCGGCACGATCGGCGCCGCCTTCGACCCGGACGAGCACCTCGAAGAACTCGTCGGCCGGCCGCTCGACCGCGAGCGCATGTCGCAGCGGTTGCGCGCGCGCGAGCACGAGCTCTGCGATCTCGAGGATCTCCGGCCCGGGATCGAGGACTACCTTGCCGAAGCCGAGCGTCGCGGACTCGCCACGGGAATCGTCTCGAGCAGCACGCGTGAATGGATCAGCCGCCACCTCAAGCGTCTCGACCGACTCGACGGCTGGGACGTCATCATGGCCGCCGACGGCGACCCGGAGCGTGCAAAGCCCCGGCCGACCCTCTACCTCGACGCACTCGACGCGCTCGGCCTCGGGGCCGACGAGGCGATCGCCTTCGAGGACTCCTTGAACGGCGTACGCGCAGCCAAAGCGGCCGGGCTCTTCTGCGTTGCCGTCCCGAATCCGATCACCGCTGCCTTTGCGCTCGAGGATGCGGATCTCGTCCTCGAGTCGTTCGAGGAAGTCCCGCTGCCGGAACTCCTCGAACGGCTGTGAGGGTCGTCTCCCATGCTGCGCAACCCAGATCCGCGGGTCCATATGGTCCCGCTGTGGCGACCATCGAGGCATGGGCCAGACTCGACGGGCCGTGGCGCGAGGCGTTTCGGCTTGCCTGGGAGGCGTTCGGCGCGGGGACGATTCCCATCGGCGCCGTTGTGGTCGACGAGAAAGGGACGGTAGTCGCCCGTGGAAGAAACCGAGTCTTCGAGACAGCGGCGCCGCCGGGCCAGCTTGCAGGAACACGCCTCGCCCACGCCGAGGTGAATGCGCTGGCGCAGCTGGTGCCAACGGAACGCCATCACGCCTGCACGCTCTACACCACGGTCGAGCCGTGTGTGCTATGCGTCGGCGCGGCTTCCTTGGCCACCGTGGGACGGATTCTGTTCGCCTCGCAGGATCTCCATAGCGGTGGCAGCAGCTTGCTCGAAGTCGAACTCGCGGTGCCGCGTCAGCTGAACGTGGACATTGAAGGTCCGCTGGGCTGTCCGCTCGAGTCGCTGGCGGAGGCGCTTCACCTTGCGTTCTTTCTCGGCCACGCTCCGCCAGAAAGAGCGTTCGTCCGAACGTATCGCGACCGGCGGCCCACTGTTTTTCCTCTTGCCGAAACGCTGATCGACCTGCGCGCGCTCACGCTCGAGGAAGCATTCGCCGCGATCGCGCCCAGTGCGGCGGCCGGCTGATCCATCTCTGCATGCACCCACTCGACGTGGTCGCTCCCGGTCTCTGGCGATTCGCCGCCAACCGGAACGGCATCCCGCCGACCATGACGGGCTACGCACTGCGCGACGGCGAGGACACCATCCTGGTCGACCCGCTCGTCGCCGGTGAGACCGAGGCGCTACTGGCGGCACTCGACGAGATCGCGCGCGGACGCGTGCGCATCCTCATCACGACGCCCTTCCACGTGCGCGGCTCCGGGCTTCTATGGCGTCGCTGGCGTGACCGGCACGAGGTCACCATCTTCGGGCACGAGCACTGCGCCACCCGGCTCGACGACCGCTCTGCCTTCCGACCGCTGCGCGGCGGCGAGACGCTCGACGGCGGCGTGCGCGCGCACCCGATCGGGCAGCCGCGCCGCGCCGAGATCCCGTTCGAACTTCCGTCGCACCGCGCGTTGGCTTTCGGCGACACCGTGCTCGAGGTCGACGGGGAGCTGCGCGTGTGGCCGAGGCGCCGCGAGAGCGAGGGTCGCCGCGCCTGGTACGAGCAGCGCTTCCTGCCGACGCTCGAGCCACTGACGCGGCTCGACGTCGAGCGAGTGCTCGTCACGCACGGGGAGCCGGTGCTACGCGACGGCGCCCGCGCGCTGGCGTCGTGCCTGGCACGGCCGCCGTGGAGCAGGTCGTCGGTGTATTGATCGCTGGCCCTGGCCGGCCGTCAGCGACTCAGGACTGGCTTGTCGAGCACCCAGTCCCGCGTGAGGTAGAGCCAGAACGCGAGCCCGCTGTACCTCCCGTAGCGCCGGAAGCGCCGTTCGACGGTTGCATCGCTGGCCTTCCGACCGTTGACCTTCGCGTACTTGGGGCGCGTCCACGAATCCAAGATCAGTCGAGAGTGGCGCCCGAGGAGCATCATCAGATGAGCCGCGCCGTACGGGCCGATCCCCGGAAGAGCCAAGAGCCTCGCCGCAACCTCGTCGTCCGGCAGGTCAGACTGAACACCGAGCTCCTCGACCTCGAACGTCCCGGCAACGACACCGGACGCAAGGGCGTGGAGATACGCGCTTCGGTATCCGGCGCGGACGGTCTCACGGTAGAAGCTCTCCGGGACTGACGCCATCGCTGCCGCTGTGGGAAAGGCGCGGGCACCACTCGCCGCGCTTGCACCGAGATTGTCCACCAGCGCGCTGACCATTCGGACCGTTGCCGACCACGCGACGTTCGTCGTGCAGATTGTCTTCACTGCGGCTTCAAAGACTGTGGGCGTTCGAAGCATCCGACCTGCTCCCGCAGCCGCCCACGACAGATCGGGATCGTCTGCCACGAGCGCGTAGAACTCGGATAGGTCTTCATCCAGGTTCAGGATTTGACGCACGGCCGCCGTGAGGTCGCCCGCAGTCCGTTGACCGAGCTTCTGCCCCTCGACCTCCACCCGCGCAAACCCCGGACGGCCTTCCGAAATCCGAATCGCTCGCGGCTGCGCGCGAGGAAGCGCGAGAGTCGTCGTATACGCGCGCTCCGCCTCATCCACCCGGCCGGGTCGGAGGTCAGCCACGCCGTGCGACACGAACGTCCGAACGAGGTCGACGGGCTCGCCTCTCGGGCCCTTCAGGGATATCTGAAACTCGGTGGGCACACGAAATACATGCCAGATTCGAGGTGCGCTACGGAAGAGCTGCCGCGGATTTGCTTCCTCCGGAACCGGTGTACGGTGGGCCACGGTGAGTTGGACGGGATGGCTTGAACAACCACCGAGCCCGCGAGCCTACGTCGGGTTGGTCGGTGCGGCGCTCGCCCTGCTCGTAGTCGCGTTAGCGGTGGCGATGCGGCCGGCAGACTCAATCGCGGGCTCCGACGTGACGGTGTACGCGACGTATGGGACGAAGATGCTCGACGGGGCGGTGCCATACCGAGACTTTGCGATGGAGTACCCGCCCGGGGCCACCGTGATGTTCGTGCTGCCCGCGACCAGGGCTGTGGCGGGCGGTTCGACCGACGACCCTTCGTGGACGCCGCTGAACGCTGCGGGCCGCCACTACTACCGCGGCTTTGAGTCGCTCGTCATCCTGCTCATGGCCGCAATGGTCGTTCTCACTGCTCTGACGCTCAGGGCGATGGCCCGGCCCTATGGAACAGCGATGCTGTCGCTCGCCGTCGTTGCTCTGTCACCGTTACTGATCGGGCGGGTGCTCCCAGAGCGCTTCGACGTATGGCCCGCGGCCCTGACGGGCGCGGCTCTTGCCGCGTTTGTCCGTGAGCGGTACCGCCTGGGCGGGGCGATGCTCGGGCTGGGCGCGGCGGCGAAGATCTATCCGGCCGTCCTCCTACCTGTTCTCGTGATCGTGGCCGTCCGTCGGCGGAGCGTCCGCGAAGGAGTGTTCGTCGCGGCGAGTTCGGTCGCGGCTTTCGGCGCTGTGCTTGTCCCGTTCGCAATCGCGTCCTTGTCCGGCACCTGGCGCTCGCTGCGAATCCAGTTCACCGGGGGTCTGCAGCTCGAGAGCCTGGCGAGCTCTTTGCTCGTGATCGCGAGTCACGTCGCCGACAAGGCGTCGGATTTCACGACCCACGGCGCGGGAGGCGGATTGATCCGCACCAATCTGGCCGGTCCCGGCGTGCGGGTGACGACCATCGTGGTCGACGTGCTCCTCCCGGCGGTGTTGTGCCTGCTTTGGGTCAGGCTGGCGCGGAGCAAACGCGACACACGGGAGGACCTGCTTCGCTACGCGGCAGGGAGTTTGGCGACGGTGCTCGTGCTCGGAACGGTTCTTTCACCACAGTACGTGGTGTGGCTCATTCCTCTGGTTCCGCTCATCGGGGGCGCAAGGGGAACGGCGGCCATCCTGCTCTTCGTCGTGGCAGGGGCACTCACCAACGTCTGGATCCCGGACAGGTACTTCGAGTACCAGGAGCACCTCGGGGCGGGGCCAACCTCGATTCTGCTGGCGCGGAATCTCGCGCTGCTCGCCATCGCGCTGGTACTTCTTCTCCGCGACGGCACGTCGCGGGACGAACGAATCCTCAGCCAAGAGAAATCCGATCGTGTCGTCCCACACCGCCGGTCGTCTCAGCGACCCGCGAGCGGCGGCGAGTCGACGGCCGCGCGGTTTGCGCACTGACTCGTTGAGCGGGCTGATCCCGGGCTCTCCGTGACCGCGACTGGGTCGCGGAGGGCCTGCCCTGTCTAGCTAGTCTCCGCCGCGGAGCGGCCGGGGCCGGTGCCCCAACTGGTCTTCAAAACCAGTACGGCGTCGTAGCCCGACGCTAGGCAGGTTCGACTCCTGTGCCGCTCCGTTAGGCATAAAGCCCTCGGTTAGCAGGATCTTCGAGGCACCCTGGACGCGTCATCCGTAGCGGATGTTCTCCGCTCAACTCCGCACAAACCACCATCAACTGGCCCGCAGTTCTTGAAGAGCCGCCAGCCCAGCGGGTTGCGCGGAATGGGCCGAGTGGAGCTCAAAGATGGGCCGTCCGGCCCATGGACATGCTCGGTGACCGTCCGGAGAATCTTTCCCGCGTCTCGCTGCATTTTCGGTGTGGTCGCGCTGCCTGCGGTTCTCTCTCAACAGAAGGGTCAAGGATGAGTCAGCTACTCGCTAAGGCGACGCTCATCACTCGTATCGCGATTGCCATGACGATCGTGTGTTTGGCGTTCGGCGCCGCTGGCGCGACGTCGGCGCCGTCAAACAAGCCGGAGTGCACCGGGGGTGCATCGAGCGTCACGGCCTTGGTCGACGCGAACGGCACCTTCCATCAGAGCAAACCGGTCACCACCGGCTGCATCCCCTAGTTGAAGACGCGGACCTGGTTGGGAAGCCGAGCCGAATCGGGACCTATCCGGGCAAGACCCGCTGGTCTTCAAAACAGTACGGCCGTGTAACCCACGGCTAGGCCGGTTCGACTCCTGTGCCGCGGCGTGACGTGTGGTTACGGAGGCGACGTCACGATACGACTCGTCGAGGAAGTCCTCCTCGGGTTTCCATTCCGGGTGCGGTGTCACCCAGCGCGCCAGGCCGGGACGGATGTACTCGATCATGCTTCGCGGCGGAATGCCATAACCATGGTCTGGCCGCGGGGATGCTTGAAGTCCGCTCGACGCGTGACGTCGAGTCCATGTTCGCGTGCAACTTCGGCCAGGAAGCTGAAGGGATAGACGAACGCGAACTCCCCTCGCCGTGCGACGCGATCAGCTTCCCAGATCGTGAAGAAGAATCGGCTCGCCTGGCTCATCACGGAGCCGATATGCGCGAAGCACTCCTTGATGTGCTCGGGGCCGATGTGCGTAAAGACCGACTGCGCCAGGATGTAGTCGAACGCCTCGCCCGCGAATTGACCGAATCTGAGATTCCCGTCCGGATTGAAAATCAAGCGGGGAGCTTTGCGTTCGAGACGTTCGGCTGACACGAGGCTCCTGGCAAAACGCAGCGCTTCGGCCGAGATCTCGAGGCCGGTGTAGTTCCCACGCTCGAGATAACCGATGAAGTGACGGCCTGCGCGCAGGGTCCCGCAGCCAACATCGAGGAATCGGTTCTCGGGACGCAATCCGTTGTCACATAGATAGGCGAATTGCAGCGGTCCAAGCTCGTCCCAAAGACCACCGACGGCTTCGTGCGGGTCGGCGAGGACGCGGGAGTCCATGTCTTTGGCATATGCCTCGAAGAACGCCTCACCGGGCACGGCGGGACTGTAGCGTCGTTGTGGGACAAAGCCGCCCAAAAAGACCCGACTAGGCTGAAGGTCTCGGGGCCTGGTTCGCTGGAAAGCGGGACTTTGTCACTCGTGTCCTAGGCGGGCTCGGGATTCAATTGGGAGAGCGGTAACACTGCGGGGCGTCACTGCGACGCTCTACGCGGACGGCGCGCCAGGCGGCGTGTTCTTCGGCCACTACGACGGTGCAGTACCCGAGGGTATCGAGAGCGGGCTCGCGCTAATCCGCTTCTCGGATGGATCGCAGGCTGAAGTTGCGCTTGCTGCCGTCGATCCCGATCGAGGCGGCTTTCGGCTCACCACCGAACTGCAAGAGTTGAGGCGCGATGCATAACCACGGGGTGGGCCAGAGCGGCTACGGATCGCTGCGCCCCTCAGTAGTGCGGTCGCGCTCGTAGCGGGTCGCGACGTCGAAAGGCGGCAGCCAGGCCTCGCGGCGGACCACCCAACTTTCGTAAGTGGGCGTAAGCTGGTTGGGCGCGTCGAGGCAGCCGGCGTGCAGCTCGAACTCGTCGCCGGAGCGGTCAAACAGCGGCGAGCCGCAAGTGGGACAGAAGTATCGGTTCTTGAATTCGCGCGTCTCGCCGGTGACCGTCACCGCATCCACGGGGAAGACTGCGAAGCTGTGGAAGATCGCGCCCTGGCGCTTGCGGCAATCCAGGCAATGGCAGATTCCAACGCGATAGGGCGCGGCGGCTATCTCGATCCGCACCGCCCCGCACAGGCATCCACCGGTATAGCGAGGCATGGCTGTCCTCCAGCGTGGTTGCTGAAGGAAACTAGCGGCGGACGGGGCGCGTTGCAACACACTCTCCTTGTGGGGAAGGCTAGGAGGGAGTTGGTATCGCACGAGCCATGGTGACGCAGAAGTCTGCACGGAGAGTTAGCCCGTCGGCTGGGCAGAGTTCGCGAATGAAGCCCGAGGCACGGCTAGCTGCGAAGTGTCGAGCGGGCGTACTCGACGTCGATCGGATGGGGCGGGTACGGCACGACGCGCGTGCGGCCGGTGAGACTCCATCCGCGTCTCTCGTAGAAGGCTCGCGCTCGATGATTTTCGGTGAGCGTCCAGAGGCGCGCCTCCTGGACATTCGTTTCGTGAAGCCGATCCAGAGCGATGTCGTGAAGCGTACTTCCGATGCCTCGGCTCCAGAACTCTGGCATCACATACAGGGTCTG
>Ga0066709_100003927_pt1 | contig 11655 bp, 10 predicted proteins | sample GraSoiAngelo_158_FD_79665 | JGI IMG/M metagenome (GOLD analysis project Ga0066709, IMG submission 79665) | Grasslands soil microbial communities from the Angelo Coastal Reserve, California, USA - 14_1009_16_30cm | ecosystem: Environmental > Terrestrial > Soil > Grasslands | place: USA... | reverse complement strand
TCAGGAAATGGCAGCGCTGGCTTTCCCGCACAGTCAACTTCTCCGCTGCTGACAGTCCTCACGTTTTTGTCGAAGGAACCCGGCTGACGCAGGCGCATGTAAAGCTCGTGTGCCGGACGGCATTTCGGGTCGTATCGATCGCTCAAAATCTCGCTTAGGATCGCCTCGGCATCAGCATTTCTTCCCTCAGCGATGCGGGCTTCGGCTAACGCAACGCCGCTTTTGCAGAAGCCATCGACAGCTTGGTCGTGTGCCTTTCCGGAGACAACCGAATCGGGCAGACTCGTCACGGCTGTTTTGAATTCTTCGTGCGCGAGCGTGTAATTTTTCACTTTCATGGCGGACTTACCGCGCGCCAGCGCAGCTTCGCCCTCTGGTATGGCAGTCTGGCGCCGCTGCACCTCGCGCTCCGCGACGCTGTCCGGGGTTTGCGCGAAGCTCGTCGCGGAAACAGCCGCTAATCCGAAAATCAATGCGAAGACGTATCGCACGCTGGTAGGGACGCCGCGCTGCGGCGTCCGGACGGCGCAGCGCGCCGTCCCTACCTCTCGCATTGTTAGGCAGGCACCACGGCTGCCTCTACATTGAAAACTTTGTGGAATTTTTTTCATAAGTGATCCTTCTAGCTGCACATCACGAGCTTGTATTTGATTTGCTCCACCGGCTGCAAGCAAAATTCTTACGATTTTTTCGGCCTTTGTTTTTACCACAGAGATCGCAGAGGCCACAGAGGGAAGACGAGGGGGCAACAGATTAATACAGCTTTGATTCAGTGAATCCTTTTCGCGAATCTGTATGAATCTGAGTAGTCTGTGAATCTTCGCTCTGCGTGCTCCGTGTTCTCTGTGGTAAAATAATTCGTCACGGAGCGGCGAAGCCGATCTCGATCGGAGCATCTGGTTGTTGCGTATTCACGATTACGGCCTTCGCCGGCTGTACATCCACGAGTTTATATTTGATTTCCTCGTTTGGCTTCAGGGAAAATCCTTGATCTTTTCTCACTTCGAATTCCCGACGCCCGCCCCAGGTATAAACGAACATGGCCACTGATTGCGGCGAGGTGGCGACTTTCCCCTTCACCAGCGTGACCTGCGCATGGGTCTGCTGATGCTCGAGGAGCAGCTCCGATACATCATCATTTGTGCCGTACTGACTGCGTGCGCTTTTTTCGGTAAAGTTGACGATCTTAAAGTCGGTACCGCGGACGATCTCGCCGACCTTCAAGAATTGAGTCGGCTCGTTCAGGTCGATGCTGTTGATGCCGAATATATTCCCGGCCCGCGATGAAAACATGTATGGGAAGGATTCCTCAGTAGCGGAAACCAAATGTAATTTTGTGAGGTAATCCGGGTGCGAATTTTTGTCCGTGGGGTCGGTGCTGCCCTGCCATTCGTCGAGATTCGTAAAACCGTCTTTGTCGGGGTCCTGATCGAGAACGTCGGCGTCTTCGACGTGCAAACCGTATTTTTCGAACCACTCATTGGGAACCGGCGGATGCACCTGGGTATTTTGCAGCGTCGCCGGCAGGCCGTCTGCGCCGATGAAATGTCTTTCCGGAACGAAAAGCCCCGAGCGCGTACTGCCTTTCCATTGTGCCGGCTGCTCGAGTTGCTCCGCCGCGCGATCGAGTTCCACCGCCACGGCGGGCTGCGAGGCAGTTTTTGCGCGAGGCTGCTGCTCAGTGACGAGGCGATTGCCAAACTGAATGGCGCTCCACCAAATGGCGATGGCGGAAATGAAAAGCAAGATCGCTGCTGCGATGAGCGTGACGCGATCGTAATGCGCCTTAATCCAGTCCAGGAGTTTTGCCACGGCTAATCATTAACCACGAATGAACACGAATTAAAATGACGAAATCCGAATCACGAAGAAACAGGCCCGCAATTCTATTTTCTCTGTCTTATTGGTGTCCATTCGCGACTAACATCAAAAGGTAAACCTCAGCATCTCGATCGTGGCTGAAACCTCGATGTGCTCGTTGCCCACGATGAAATTCAGCGGGGCCGCGGCACCGGGCTGAGCCGCAGTTGCCTGCCCGCGTTGAGCTGGCATTGACCCCGCCATTTTTTCGCGCGGCGGACCTTTGTCTTTCTCATTGTGCACGTACAGCGTGCGAATGATAAAAAATTGTCCGGTGGAACTTGAAATTTCATTTAAGACTTTCCGCGCTGCCGAGGGCGCCGCTTTAAAAGTGACATCGACAATGTTGCGCTCGATCAACGTTGGCACAGGCGTGCCGCTTGGCTTCACTGTCGCTACTCTTCGCCCGGTAGTTGGAGACGGTGTCGGAGTCGGTGAAGCTCCACGTTCTTCGGGCAAACGCGCGCGGCGAAGCGACGTCACGCTATCCACCTTGGCGTCGAGTAAAATGTTCATGAGCTTCTGGACTTGGGAAAGCTCCTGTCCAAGCAACGACGCGACGGCCGTGGCAGGCATGGTCGTGGCGAATTCGTCGAACCCGAGCAGAAATTTGTCCGGCAACCTGACATTGTTCACGCGCGCTCTGTCCATTGTGGCGATGGTCACCAGGCGCAAGCGCGATTGAAATTCATTGGGCGCAAGCGGCGGCGCAGGAACGACCGCGGTTTTCAGGGTTTCTTTAAATTTGTCCAGTGCGACTCTGTATTTCTCGATGTAATCCTGCAGTTTCCGGTAATTGGCATCGCTGGGAAACGGATCGAGATGCGTCAGCCGGTTCCGTTCTGTCGCCACTTGGTCGAACGCTTGTTTTGCTCCGCTCCAAGCGCTCCATCTCCAGTAAAGCAGTGCCACCGCGAGCAACGCGCAAATTCCAAAACCAATCAGAAACGTGCCGAAGGCGCGATTTTGCTGGAACCACTTCATGGCAGTTTCACAGGCTTGCGCAGGGTGAGCTGAAGTTCATACGGAAAAGCCCATTCCGTGTCGTTCGGGACTGAATTGGATTTAATCACGCGCTCCGGAGTTTTGGCATTGACAACAAACATGGGCGAATTTCCCAGATTGCGAAGGTAGTCGACCACGATTTCCTGCTGTTTCGGATTATACAGGTAAAGTCCGCGCACCATGATGCCGTCGATCGACTTCTCGACCTTGGCCGCAGCTTTCGCCTTCGGTGCGGGAGGAACTGTCGGCGGAGGAGTCGCCGCAATTTCCCCGCCGCGTTTTTCAGGCGCCCCCAGCAACTTTCCGCCGGAAGTTGCGGCAAGCTCGGTGATCCAGATGTCTGCTTCCGGCAGACGCGCATTTAACTCTTCAAGAATTTGCGGCCAGAAGTTGCGATCGCTCACCGCGGTGATGAGCGGAGTAGCGACGTTATCTAACGCGGTGATTCGCTTTTTAAGCTTATCAAGCTGCCCTTCCGCCACGTGCATGCTGTCGTTCTTCTGCCCCATTGCCTGCGCAGTTTGCTGCGCGACGTGGGCGGCCCGCGTGTAGTAAGCCGACCAGCCCAGCAGCGCGAGAAGAATACATGCCGCTGCCGTGATGAAGAATGTCCGGCGCTTTTCCAGGTCTTGTCTCTGAACGACGCTGGCCGGAAGCAGATTCAACTCCATTGGGCAGACGGTCACGCTGCGCAACGCCAGACCAACCAATTCGCCAAACAAATGCGCCGAATGCGCCGTCTCCCGCACCGACGCCGAGACGGTCACCTTTTGCAGCGGATTAAAAAACTCGATCGGCAGCTCAAACTTTTCGTGGAAGAACTCGCACATGTTGGGGATGCCTGCGGCGCCGCCACAAAGGAAGATGCGTGCCGGGCGCTTACCCTGCTGTTGGGCACCATAATGCGTGATGGAACGCATCAACTCCGCGTGTAGCCGCGTCATGGTGCTGCGGACTGTCTTCGAGACGCGGCCGATGTCTGGATCCGCAGGCTCCGCGGCACCCCCTAGAGCGACAAAGCCGTCTCGTTTCCTTCGAGCTTCCGCAGCGGCGAATGGTTCGTTAAATTCGCGCGCAATCGCGGCGGTGATTGTGCTGCCGCCCAGCGGAACACTGCGCAAGAAAATTCTTCCGGACTCGATGAAGAGAACGTTCGTCGTGCGTGCACCAATATCCACCAGCATCGAGCAGCCGTTTAGATCGGTGTAGTTGTAACAAAATGCGTTGTAGAGAGCCATGGAAGCCACACCGACGATGCTGGTCCGCAGTCCGGTTTCTTCCACGACGTTGTTGATTTCGTCGAGCAGATCGCGCTTGATCGCGACGATGACGACCTGAATTTGCTCGCCCATACCGCCTCCGACGACCTGGTAGTCCCAAACCACTTGATCGAGGGGGAACGGAACATTCTGTTGCGCCTCAAATGAGATGATCTTGTCGATCTTTTCCGCTTCGAGTCCCGGCAGTTTGACAAAGCGCGCAAAAACCGATTGCGCGGGCACTGCGTAGTTTACAGATGCCCTATGAATGTGCATTTCACTCATCATTTCGCGTAGCGCCACCGCCGTTTCGTGCAAGGCAGCGTGAGCGTCGCGACGTTGCCCAGTTTCAGGATCAAGTGGCGTGTCGTGGAAACGATAATTCACCAAGACCAGGCGCCCATGGATTATGCGAAATTCCGCCAGACCGATGGTTTGGGACCCGATATTGAGAGTAATGAGACGCGGCGGTGCGGCCATAGGCTAAAGCTCTAAACCACCAATTCCCAAATCCCAATCCAAATTTCAATATCTAAATCTCAAGACAACTCGCTAACACTCGGCCTGTTGAACATGAGAATTTGAAATTCGTTGGAATTTCGAACTTCGGTTTTTCGCCTGCCGTGATACCGCCGGCAACGACGGTCATCCCGCGACCGCGGGGAGAGTGCGGCAGTATGGTGCCGCTTTGGATTCTCAAGGCACTTTCACATTACGATGCGGCTCGGGCCAGTGCCGAAGTGCAGACCTTATCTTGGAAAAACGTATGAGTGATATCGCGCTGAGTGTCCACTCGACTCCTCATATTCAGCGCCAACCGAAATCTGAAATTTGTCATTGCCGACCGTGCCCAGAATGTAGCTCTGCATAAGGTCGCCGCCGCCTTTGCCGGTCCATCGGCCATACAAAACGCCCACTTCACCGCCGTAATAAACTTGATCGGGAAGCGACATCATCATTCCGGGCAAATCCTTGCCGTCCGATTCAAAAGTCCCGCGTGAAGAATCAGCAGCAGCGCTTCCTTTCTTTGCCGTCGCAACTCCGGAACTATTCGGGGGCAAATACGCAACTGGAAACAGATCGAGCGACACCATGCCGATCTCGGCTAATGCGTTGTTGCTCGCCAGGCGGCCCCCGTCCGACCAGGCGCGCACCGGACCTTTATGAAACAAAATGGAATGATCTGCCACGCTGGAAATTTTTGGTCGATAAAGATTCAACGCGAAAGCGGAGTCGGATGCTTGTTGCGCTGCAATTGCAAAGCAAACACCTAGTAAACCCGCGGCGACCGAAAGCACGCGCCCGATCATGCCAGAATTCACAACCAAATCCCCACAAGCGCCAGTAAAATTTTGCGCGCATATTGACCGGGTTAAAACGGTCATTCCGAGCGCAGCGAGGAACCTCACAAAAGTACGAACCGGCACGCGAACTGTCCTCCATGCTCACTGCATCCAGAGTAACCTGAGAGATCCTTCGCCTTCGCTCAGGATGACAGCGCGTTTGCCGGTTTAACGCTCTTGTCGCGCGGCAGCCTTGGGCGAATGCGGATCAACTTTTCAACGACTCTCTAAAATATTCGATCGTCTTTTTGATTCCCTCCTCGAATCCGACGCGCGGCTCCCAGCGGAGGACCTCCCTCGCGCGAGCGATATCCGGTTGCCGCACCTTCGGGTCGTCCACCGGCAGCGCTTTGTATTCGATTGCCGACTTTGTTCCGGTAATACGAATAATTTCGTCGGCGAACTGTTTAATGGTCATCTCGCGCGGATTACCCAGGTTGACCGGTTCATGAAAGCTGCTCATGGCCAGTTTGAAAATCCCATCGATCAAATCGGACACGTAACAGAACGAGCGCGTTTGCGAACCATCGCCAAAAACGGTCAGCGGCTGACCATTCAATGCCTGTCCGATAAAGGCCGGGACCACGCGACCATCGCGCAACCGCATTCGCGGACCATACGTGTTGAAGATGCGCACGATTTTTGTGTCCACTCTGTGATAGCGGTGATACGCCATCGTGATCGCTTCGGCGAACCGCTTGGCTTCATCGTAAACACCGCGCGGCCCAATCGGGTTGACGTTGCCCCAGTAATCTTCCTTTTGCGGATGCTCGAGAGGATCGCCATACGCCTCCGACGTCGATGCAAGAATGAACGAGGCCTTTTTGTCCTTGGCTAAACCGAGCGTGTTGTGCGTGCCGAGCGCGCCAACTTTCAGCGTGGGGATCGGCAGCTCCAGATAATCAATCGGACTTGCCGGTGATGCGAAGTGGAAAACGTAATCGATCTTTTCTTCGGGCAGAAAAATGAAATTGGAAACGTTATGTTTGATGAACCGGAAATTCTCGTTCCCAGCGAGATGTCCAATATTCGCCGTGTTGCCGGTGATCAAATTGTCGATAGCAAGAACGCGATGCCCTTCGGCCAGCAAGCGGTCGGTCAAATGCGATCCCAAAAAGCCAGCCCCGCCGGTCACCACAGAAACGGGATGAGAATGCGCAGCCATATGCAGTTTTATCTAGCGGCTCGCGCGAAAAATTGCGAGCACGAAACATTTGTCATTTCGAGCGAAGTCGAGAAATCTCTTACTGTTTCTGGCGAATCGGTGGAAATATTCAGAAGATACAACTGAGATTCTTCGACTCCGCTCAGAATGACAGATAAGACTACCATGCGCATCCTCTCCGGTATTCAGCCCAGTGGCGTTCTGCACATCGGCAATTACTTCGGCATGATGCGACCTGCCATCGCGCTGCAAGCCGAGGGCGAAGCGCTTTACTTCATCGCCGATTATCATGCGCTCACCAGCGTGCGCGATCCGGAAGTTCTGCGCACCAATAGCCGGCGCGTCGCGCTCGATTTTTTGGCGTGCGGGCTCGATCCGCAGCGCGCAACGCTTTTTCGCCATTCAGACGTGCCGCAGGTCACGGAGTTGGCGTGGATTTTATCGACGGTGGCGCCCATGGGCTTGCTCGAGCGCGCCCACTCTTACAAAGACAAACTCGCCCGCGGCATGGCCGCTACTGTTGGACTTTTCAATTATCCGGTGCTTATGGCGGCTGACATTTTGATTTACGACAGCGACGTCGTGCCGGTCGGCAAAGATCAAAAACAGCATATCGAGATGACCCGCGATCTCGCTGTGAAAATGAACGAAACATTCGGACAAATTTTTAAGTTGCCCGAAGCGCGTATCCAGCCCGCGACGGAAACCGTGCCGGGTATCGATGGCCAGAAAATGAGCAAGAGCTACGGCAACAACATCGACATCTTCGGCGACGAGAAAGAGACGCGGAAACGCGTGATGAGCATCGTGACAGACTCAACACCGATCGAAGCGCCAAAAGATCTGGAAAGATCGACAATTGTTGAGCTCTACTCCCTCTTCGCTTCGAAAGACGAGCTCGCGAACATGTGCGATCGGTTCAAGAAAGGCGGGACAGGCTATGGCGATTTCAAAAAAGAGCTGTTCGAGAAACTGTGGGAATATTTCACGCCGATGCGCAAACGCCGCGAAGAAATTCTGCGCGACAAATCGTACATCGACAATGTTCTGGCGCGCGGCGCAGAGCGCGCGAATGAAATTGCGCATGAAGTGATGCAACGCCTCCGCAAAGCTGTCGGTTTACGCTAGTGCGATAGCCGGTGTCCACAGAGTTCGCAGATTTAAGATTCTGGAAGCCAATTTCGCATTTCTCTGAAAACAATCTGTGTCATCTGTGTGATCCTGTGGATCAAAAGCGCGCTTGGGCCGCGGCCTGTGGTAGCGCGCAGAGTTCAACAGACTTGCCGGTGGCAAGGACTCAATCTACTCCGCGGAAGTTTGCGTTCCTGCTAGCGATCGCAACGCGTACCAAAACAAAGCAACCAGGAGTATAGCAAACACGATTGCAATCCAGCCGAGAAAATGAGCAATCACTACCGCGGCGATCTCTGCTCGGGCCGCGCGGTTGTACGAGAGCTTGGCTGGATATTCGGTGTGCAGGAAACAAATACCAGGTACGAAGAAGTAGAATGCTATCATTAGCAGCTCCCAGGGGCTGTCCTTCACAAGCCCCGGTGACGCCACCTCGACACGAGGTGGAGGCATTTCTGCAGCGATTTCCTCAATTTTCGCCGCTGCTTCGAAATCACTACTCAAGACGTAGGCCGCCCACTCTGCACGATCTTCAACGGCGACCAAGCGGACTGGCATCGCAAAGGGCGCACGGCCATAAAGATTCGCGTTTTCGTGCAGGAGGGCACAGGGAATCTCGTAGTTGTCGAGGACGGATTTTGCCAATGCAGCTTCGGCTTGGCTCCAATACGCACGAATCGCGATCATTCAGTACTCAATCCATAATCATAAGATTTCGCGCTCATTACCGCAATCTTATAGCCGCAGTATTCCGACGGATCTCGCACCCGCCAAGCCGCCGATAATGGCAAGGACGATTTTCTCGCTCATCGTTTAGATTTTTGACGAGGCAATCTGAATACGTCCAGCGTGCATCAGACGACTCGGAGTGCGAAATTTACAATTAATCGATGGCCACTTTACAATTCCACGTAGTGCCAAATGCGAAGAGCGACAAAGTCGTCGGCGAGCACGGCGATACGATCAAGATCAAACTGCGCGCCCCTGCGGTAGAAGGAAAAGCGAATACTGCTTTGCGTTGTTTTCTGGCTGAAGAATTGAACATCCCAAAAAGCGCGATCATTCTCGAACACGGTCAACGATCGCGTCACAAGGTGATTCACATCGAAGGCTTGAGTGAACACGACGCTCGACGACGATTGCTTGTCACAATCTGAAATTGTATCGCTGGGGCTCTTCGCTGTGTCGCGCAAGTGGCTTGGGAGCTGCGTTGCGCCACGCAACCCGGATGACCTTGCGCATCTTGCCGATCTTTGCCGCCGACAGATACACGTTGGTGTTCCCGCGCCGTCCCCATGCGCCCTTAACCGGCCGGAACACATCGGGGTCGGCCTCGATAAATTCGCTTTGCTCTGCCGGCGTCAGCTTCACCGTTGCCCACTCCTGATCTGGGTAACCGAGCGTAGCGAAAATCTTCCCGCGCACACGAAAATCGGGATGGCTCATATGTGCGGATTCAACTGCCTCCGGACAGCTGAGCGCAATTTTCCGAAAATCGTCGGCCGTCATCTCACTCGGACACGAATACGGCTTTAAGAAAAATCCAACCGCACCGCGCGCTCAACGACCGCGGGCTTGACGGGCTGGTTTAGGTTGCACCGGCGGCTTTGTTTGCGCGCTTGCCGCTGTATCGCGATAAAACAAAACACCGTGCGCCCGCAAATTGCTGATCAGCGCGTGCAGATCGTCGGCCAACTGTTGATTATTTAGAAGTGTCGCCACCAAGCCTTTTCCTTGCGTGGCGCTGCGCACCACCTTGCGCGTGTCAGCGATCGCATTCTGCAAATCGTCGGCGGCTTTTTTTGCTGAAGCCATCGTCGAATCCGCCTGTTCGACCACTCCATCCAACTTCTTGGAAGATTCTGCCAGCGCGCCGGTAGCCTGGTTCAAATGTTCCATGCTCGACTTCAGGTTTTCCATGTTCTGTGAAGAAAGAGTGTCTTGATTCAACCGGGTCATAGTCGTGTCGATCTTTTGCACAGTTCCGCGAAGATCATTCACGAGCGCGCCGCCTTCGCGCGTAAGATCGCCGATGCCGGTCTCTCTTGCGCCACTGATATATGCATTCGGCGGCAGATACGCGTTCGGCTGCCCAGGCGGTATCGTTACATTAACGAACCGATCGCCGAGCAAACCGGAACTTCCAACCGTGAATTTGCTCCCCTCAGGAACCTTGACGTAATCGTAAATTTTCAGCGGCACGGCCACGCCACCACCTTCGCGAACCAGTCGCGGACCGTCCGCGACCTTTCCAATTCTCGCGCCGGAGAGCAAGACATCGGTGCCTTTCAACAGTCCGCTCGCATCGTCGAAGCGAACGGTGAGGGCGTAATATGTCTTGAAACCCTCTCCCAGCCTGCCGAATTGCACGAGCAGCGCGCCTACCATCGCCAACCCCACAAAAACGAAAATGCCGACTTTGAATTCCAAACCTCGCTCGTGCCGATTCATCTTGAGACGCTAATGGTCGGTCTTACTGCTGATTTTCGCAAGGTAGGGGCCGGTTCATCCGAACCGCCCATCACACATTTGAATCGTCGACGAACCGGGCGATTGAGGTCAATCGCCCCTACCTTCAGATCGTCCGAGCAGAAAATCTTGTATAAGCGGGTCGGTCGATTGCTGAAGCTGAATCGCCGTTCCGTCAAAATAAATGCGCCCTTCATGCAAATAGGCAATCCGGTCGGCTACATCGAATGCGCTTTTCATATCGTGGGTAACCACCACGCTGGTCATTCCAAAGCGCTGTTGTAGCCGGCGGATCAATCGATTGATGCTATCCGCGACCACGGGATCGAGGCCAGATGTGGGTTCATCGTACAATACACAGGAGGGCCGACGAATAATGGAGCGTGCGAGACCAACTCGCTTCTTCATTCCGCCGCTCAGACTCTCCGGCATCTTGTCTTCCTGTCCCTCCATTTCCATCACTTCAAGCATCTCCCAGACTTTCGAGCGCAAAGCCCTCGGGTCGCGCTCGCCGGCTTCGCGCAATGGGAAGGCGATATTTTCTTCCACTGTCATCGAATCAAAAAGCGCGCCGCCTTGGAAAAGAATGCCGACCTTTTTGCGGATCGCCCCGAGCTGGCGTTCGCTCATTCCGATAATATTTTGGCCCTGGATCCAAATTTCGCCCGCGTCGGGCCGCATCAATCCGACGAGATGTTTAAGCAAAACGCTCTTACCGCCGCCGCTGCGCCCAATGATGGCAAGGGTTTCACCAGTTGAGACTTCAAGATCGATACCGCGCAGAATTTCTTGTTGTCCGATTGTTTTCGTCAATGCCCGCACCGCGATCATTGGCGAAGACCTGCTCGAAACCAAAGAAGGCTTAATGGAGGGCTCGGGAGATGGCGGCGCTTCGATCATCGCAACGAACCAATTCTCAACTCTCGACTCTCAACTTTCAATTTCATTACTCCGACGCTCCATCCCGCGATCACTCCACTTATTGATACCCCGCCGGATAAATAATGTTGAACAACATGGTGAGGAAAAAATTGCAAATCAGAACCGCGAGCGAGGCATTTACCACCGCTTCAGTTGTGGCCCGACCGACGCCGACCGCGCCCTCGCGTGTGGTCAATCCTTTCTGGCAACTAATGAACACGATCAGTATCCCGAAACAGAACGCTTTTGAAAGGCCCATGATGATGTCGCGGCTGCGCGTCCAGCGCACCATGTTCGCCATGTAGTAAGTGCCGTTGATGTCGAGCAGGAAAATCGCAACGAGATAGCCGGCGGCGACCCCGACGGCAATGCACTCCGCCACCAGTAGCGGCATCGACACCATCATGGCAAGCGCGCGCGGCACGACCAAATAATCAACTGGATAAACTGCCAGCGCGCGCAACGCATCGATTTGCTCGGTTACCTTCATCGTGCCGATCTC
>Ga0066709_100003926_pt1 | contig 11656 bp, 19 predicted proteins | sample GraSoiAngelo_158_FD_79665 | JGI IMG/M metagenome (GOLD analysis project Ga0066709, IMG submission 79665) | Grasslands soil microbial communities from the Angelo Coastal Reserve, California, USA - 14_1009_16_30cm | ecosystem: Environmental > Terrestrial > Soil > Grasslands | place: USA... | reverse complement strand
CGCGCGCTGCGGGAGCACGGGAATCCACTGGTCACCCCGTGCTTTCCCTTGACTCACCCGAATGCCGTTGTTAGCATGCGCCTCGTCGTTGTCATGACACCACAAGGTCCAGATCCGATCCCACAACTGTCGGCAGAACCCGGTTCTGAGCATACTACTGATCAGTCCATGAACCCGGCCACTCCAGAATCGAAGCCGTTCCTGTGCCGTCGGCCGGTTCGTCTCACGATTTACGCCTGCTTCGTACTGTTCTTCGCCTTGATGCTGGCCTGGCGGTTCCTTCCCCAGCTACTGGACCCGACATACGAGAAACACATCCAGAGCAAGCGCGTGATGGTCGGGATGACCCGCGAGCAGGTTTTGCAGGCCTGGGGGTCGCCCAACACAATCAACGTCAGTCACACCAAGGACGGGATCCGTCGCGAGGAATGGATTTTCGAAGACTGGGAAAGCGCGGCAATCGTAAGACACCGGTATCTCTACTTCGAAGAAGGCATCCTCACCGGCGGCTGGTACCACGGATCAGGCGAGCGAAGTTTTCCTCCACCTCCGGCCGGATCCCCACCCAAGAGGAACACCGTTCCCGATCGGCCGTTTTAGCCTCGCACTAAGCCAATCCGTCTGTCTCCTCCCCGTTCGTCGGTATCAACTTGCTCAACAACGTCTCCGCCCGCTGCAACTCCGATTCATCCACCATGACCGTGCACATCAGAAGCGGCACACCTGGATAGAGGCTGCTTACGTGCTCGTTATGCACGACATAGGTGATGCCGTTCCCATCCAATAAACTCTTGATGAGCGCCAGCTCACCCATATCTCTTGGCTCAGTCAGCTTGATCAATCCCATGCGAAACCTGAAGCGATCTAAGCGTGGCTCAGCGCACGCTCCACTTGCCGATCAAGTTCTTGAAGGAAGGCGCGAATGTTCCGGGCATTCTGTCCGAAGTCGGCGCGGCCAATGCGCGAGGCCGATCGGACCGAGACGACCGTCGAAGCGCCTTGCGGCGTCACGCGAATCACCACATCATCCACGAATCGGAAGACCAGACTCCTGGCCTCTGCCTTTATCTCGCCTGACTCCGGTTGATAGACCAGGATCGTCCAACGCGGCATCCGGTCTACCGCATGCAAGGCTGCATCGAACACTTGAGAGACCTCCGCACGATATATCCGCGGTCGGAGATCAGGATATTCCGGCGTCCTGCCGGTTTCCACCACATTAATCAGCGGCCAGGCCCTCAGCAACACGACCGCGCCAAGGACAACGGCGCCGGCGATGGCAACAATCGTCACGCCTCTGACCAACCCTTCTCTACCTGTACTTGATGCCGCACCGCTGCGCGACATTCCTCCATTCTAGAGGCGGCCTTACTGGACTGCAACCGAAGTCGGGCAAATCATTGCTTTTTGCCAAACAGCCCCTTACACTGAGGCCGTCACGGAATGGTGAAGGAAAGTTGAAGGTAAGAGCGAGGCGAGGCGTCAGGGGGTTTCCGTGATCTGGACGCGCCGATCCTTGCCAGGGCCACCGGAGATGGTCAAAACCCGTTTCCACTCTCGGACTTGATAGATTGCCCAGGCATTCGGTTGGCCCTTGTACAGAGCATCAGGATCCTCGCCACTGGCATTGAGATGAATCGGCTCCGTGAAGCCCTCATCCAAGACGTAATCCAGTAGACATTCGGTCGTAAATCCCTTGCCGCGCAGTGAGACGTCGGCCAGGAGGTTCAGGATATCGTCTGATTTCTGAATGGTGATCGGCTCCATATCAACAATGCACAACGTCGTTGCAGAATTCTAACGGCAGGCAAGGGTGAAAGCAAGGCACAATCGTGAAGAAACTCTCGACCGCGCAATTCCGCGAGCAACTGCTCGCCGTCATGGACCGTAAGCACCACTGGGCCTGGCCCTCCTTCAGCGGCAATACACTCACGAAGGATCAGCTCAAGATTCATTTCCAACAGGAGTATGCGGTTTACGTGCGAGACTTTCCGGTGTTCCTCGCCCGCATTCACGGGCAGAATCCGCCGTCTGACGTCCGAGGCATGTTAGCCAGGAATATCTATGAAGAAGACACCGGCGGTCTTTCACTGAGTCGGTCGCATCCGGAACTGTTCAACGAGATGATGCGGGGTCTGGGTTATCACGCGAAAGAATTTCAAGACATCCAGTTGTTGCCGGCCAGCCGCCGGTACAGAAACTGGCTGGACCGTGTTTCCGCCCATCGCGATTGGGTCATCGGTGCAGCGGCCTTGACCATTTTTGTCGAGGGTAGTATCAACGACCGGCGGGAAATCCATGAGCCGTCAAAACCCAAAACCCAATCCGAGATCGAAGACATCGTGAGGCAGCATCCGCTCGTGCGGTATCATGGACTCTCTCCGGACTGTCTGGATTTGGTACGGGCCCACCAACTCGTGGAGGCCGGACATCGCCAAGACGCCTACGCCATGATCTTGCCCCTTACGAGAGAGCCAAAGCGGCAAGAGGCGGTACTGGCCTGCTTAAAGAAAACCCTCCATTTGTGGTTGCGCTATCGAGACGGGGTCGCCCACGCCTGTGGACTCAAGAAACGCTAACGGTGCTTCGGCTGTTCACCTCTGCCTTTCTCTTCGTCTTGCTATTCCCAGCTATCAGCTATCCCCTCGAGTGGGCTCGGCCTGCGACGAGCTCAGCCGAGTCGGGCCCTGAGCCGCCTCGACTGAGCTCGTCGCAGGCTGTCGAAGGGCAGCCATCAGCGCTCAGCGAGACTCTCTCTGACGACATGGTCTTCGTGCCTGCCGGCGAATTTCTCATGGGGAACCCGGCAGGGAGCGACGGATTCGAGGATGAACGGCCTCAGCGACGCGTGTTTGTCAGCCGATTCTGGATCGACCGGCACGAAGTGACAAACAGTAAGTATTCGGATTTCGTCCAGGCAACTGGCCATCGCGCGCCAGCCAACAGCAATCCCGCCGCGACGCTTTGGGAAAACACCAAGCCGCTTTCTGGAATTGAACACCATCCGGTCGTGAACGTGAGTTGGGACGATGCTGGTTCCTACTGCCTCTGGGTCGGCAAGCGTCTCCCGACCGAAGCCGAATGGGAAAAGGCCTCGCGCGGCACAGATGGCCGAAAGTATCCCTGGGGCAACGAGTGGGACTATTCCAAGGCCAACAGTGCAAGCTACTGGGCGGGTCGCACCGTGGAATTTGCCAGCGGCGCGGAGTGGGATGCCTTTTGGGTGAAGGGCGAAGGAGCCAGGATTTCAAAAGAGAAGGGGATCAAAGGCGAAGTCTTGACCCTCCCCGTTGGCAGTTTCCCGGCCGGCGTCAGTCCCTATGGGCTTTTCGACATGGCAGGCAACGCCGGCGAGTGGGTCCAGGACTGGTTTGATCCGAATTACTACAAGTCGGCCTCACTCTCCGATCCCCCAGGTCCAGCCAAAGGAGCGGTGAAAGCAATGCGCGGTGGCTCATGGCTCAAGCCGGCGCTGAGCCTGCGGACCAGCGACCGTGACTGGGGCACCATGGACAGCAGACCAAGCGGGACCGGTTTTCGCTGTGCGAAGGACGCGCGCTAACTTGCCAGTCCAATCACTTCTGGCTACAATATAGCCAGAATGCGCTATGAGATCATCCTCGCGCCAGAGGCCGTGGAAGATATGCACCGGCTGAAGGCCTACCTGCGGGCTTTGCCACGGGATACAATCGAGACGCATCTCCGCCATACGCCGAAGAAGGAAAGTAAGAGTAGGATCAAACGTCTCAGAGGTGTGCGCCGGCCACAGTACCGACTGAGGGTGGATGAGTTGCGGATCTTTTACGATGTCATAGAGAAGACTGTCGAAATTCTTGCGATCGTTCCAAAATCACAGGCCGCAGCGTGGCTTGCACAAATGGGAGAACCAACATGAAAAAGGCGGCATTGTCAGAGGTGAAAGACGACCTCTCTAAGTATCTGAGAATTGCCGAGAAAGAAGAGGTCGTGATCACCCGTCATGGGAAGCCGGCTGGCGTTCTCATCGGTTTCCAATCGGAGGACGACTGGTTCGATTACCGGTTGGAGAATGATCCACGTTTCCTACAACGCATCCAGTCTGCCCGCAAGAGTCTGCGCGCAGGCCGCGGCGTGCGTCTAGAAGACGTTGGGAGCTAGACCTCTATCCATTCCGGAGCCACACGATGGCTCCTGGCTTAAGCCAGCGCTGAGTCTCCGAACCAGTGACCGGGATTGGGGTACGATGGACAGCCGACCCAGCGGAACGGGGTTTCGGTGCGCGATCGATGCGTTCTGAGAAAGTAGACTGTCACGTTTGCTGTCACGACTCTAGTTGCATGTTAGGTTGAGTCCTTGATACCAATCAGGTACCCAGCGATAGCACCAAGAATACCCATAGCCGCTGTCATCGACTCTCCACCTTGTAAAGCAAGTAGGGCAGCGAAAGTGCCCACGAGTATAATGCCAATTCCTCGGAGATTGAAGGGCCCAAACCCCGGCTTCATTTTGTAGAAGGTGCCCACAAGGGCAATAGCCCCAAACCCTGCGACAATCCACATCAGTTGCTGAGCCATTTCGATCTCTCTTTCTATTCTCCCAACCTAACGTACCAAGCTAATCGGCGCCGCTTCAGTGTGTCCGGCTGAGCGCGAAGTTAGCCTGCGACGCGAAGGGTTGCGAAGAACCAAACACTTGCCACTATTCCTACAAGGAACAGAAACCCCATGGCCACGAAGGTCACATCAAGGATACCCTCAAGATAGCGCTCAGGAACCGCGATTGTCTGACGATACGCAAGCTTGATCCATTTCACCGACAGCCACGAATAAAGCAGGCCGAGAAGAATTGAGCAACCGAGACAAACCCATACCGCGTACGCCGCACAGTATCGACTCTTCCGGGATAAGGCGGCCCGTCATAGCGACTTCAATCTCCACGTGCTCGCCCTTTTCCAGCCTCGCTCGCAGGACATCCCGTAGTGCTGCCATCGGCAGTACGATCAGATCAGACGATACTTCTTCTAGCTTGAAGCGCACGATGCCCCAGCGTGGGGATTGAACTTCGGCCCCACCGCGACTCGGAAGCCACCATTCTTGGGATCATAATTGGACAACTCCCCCGGCCACAGGAAGGTCATCCGCCACTGCAGGGCTGGGTTCCCCTCACGCTTGGCATCCCGTTCCCGGTTCAGATTGAAAAGCCGCTCGTCATGCCCCGGATCGTGATGGCCATGCCCATAGACTGCGACCCAGTCCAGGGGCGTTACATCTAGCTCGTCAAGAAAGTGTTCAATGGCCGAGGTCTCAATCAAGAGAAGGGCATCTGACGGCAGGCCCAATCGGAGCCCTTCCAACTTTTGAGTCAACAACGGCCGAGTGCTATCCACCTCTTCACTGAAGGCAAATGATGGACACCCGAGTCCGACCAAAAGACCGGCAACGACAATCAAGAACCACATGGGGGAGTATTAGACTGAGGCGGCTTGCGCAAGGGCCTTCTCGAAGCCTGCCCGAAGGGAGGAGACCCCTTGGTGATCGGGATTGAGGACGCCGGCTTCGATCAGTACATCTAAGCGTGGTGAGGGATCCAATCGGACGAGCGCCTGGCGAGTCAGTGCTGTCGTGTCGAGCACTTTTTGATAAGTCCCGAGCCATGCTTCTGTGATAGCGCGAAGTCCGGGATCGCTTGCCCTCATCTGGCCTGGCTTCACTTGCTGAAGGAGTTTAATCAGCGGGTCCGACTGAGAGATTGTCGTGATGGCCTGGTGGACGGCCTGCTCGTCGGTCATGAAGCTTCGTGAATCGTTATTCGTTAATCGTTAACCGCTAAGTGCAGTGAGACGTTATTCGTTAAACGTCAAACGCGAAGGGCTCTATTTCGGTTCACGAATAACGATTAACGGTTCACGTCTTCCCGCGATTAACGTTTCACGTTTAACGATTAACGTCTTTCAGCTAGTTCGTCGCACAAGAACCAGGGCCTCGTGGATCGCCGCAGGTGCCGCATGGTCCCGGTCCACTCGATGTCGCCCAACTTGCCGTGGCCCCGACTCCGAACGCAGAGAACTGCTTTTGCAATTTGGTGGCTTTGCAGGAGGGACAGGTCGGCACCGTCGAGCCCTGCACGATCATCTCAAAGCGATGGTTGCATTCTTGACAGACATATTCAAAGATCGGCATGGTTTCTACTCCTTGTTAGAGGTCACGAATGGTATTATAAGCAGGCGCATCCCATCTGGCAATGTAGACGGGGCGATAGTGGCTGTTCCAGTGACGATTATCTACGGAGGCCTGCATGATTCAGGAAGAGAAGAAGTTTAATTTACGCTTCAGCCTGGAGGCCACATTCCCGGATGACTACGATGGCGACCAGGATAATCTCGCGTGGTTCCGAGACTGGCAGGCACAGGTCAAGCCCGATCTCCTGAAAGTCATCTTTGATTCCTTGCGGCGCCATCCATCCTGGTCCGTGCATGTCCGCAACCGCGGCGTGTCACCTGAGGACGAGATTGAAATTGCCATGATGAAGGACTTCACTAAAGACCTGTCTAGACTGAACTAGCGGCCGGACCGAACGAAGACCTTTTATGGGGCTTGGCCTCTACCTCCACGTTCCCTTCTGCAAAGCACGTTGTTCTTTCTGCGCCTTTTATCTCCAGATTCATCGTGAGGATCGGGCCCTGGCCTACCTAGAATCCCTCAGTCGTGAGATCCGGCTTCACGCTGAGATGGACAGCCTCAACGGACGTCCACTGGACACGGTCTATTTCGGCGGAGGCACTCCGACAACCCTGAGTTCCAATGAGCTCTCCTCTGTACTAGAACAGGTCCGACACTGCTCCGAACTGCAAAAACAGGCCGAGGTAACCCTGGAAGCGCATCCGGCTACCGTGACCAAGGAGGGACTGCGCAGCCTCGTTCACGCTGGGTTCAATCGGATTAGCTTCGGCGTGCAGTCGATGGATGACGGCGAATTGATACGGATCGGTCGTCGGACGCCTCGACATGCTGCAGGTATCGCAGTCGAAACTGCTCGATCGGCCGGATTCGTCAACATCAACCTGGACCTGATCTATGGGTTGCCTGGTCAAACGACAGAGAGTTGGCGCGCTACGCTCGAGGAGACCGTCGCTTTGCAGCCAACCCATTTGTCTTGTTACGCGCTCACGCTGGAGGAGGGATCGAAGCTGCACCGTGACCATCGAGATGGTCACAGCGACGAACCAGACGCTGACCTCCAGAATGCCATGGAAGACGAGGCGGTCCGACGGCTGGCGTCGGCAGGATTCGAGCGCTACGAGATCTCGAACTACAGTCGGCCCGGGTACGCCTGCCGACACAATCAGCTTTACTGGCGCGGTGAAGAATACCTTGGGCTAGGACCAAGCGCCCAGTCCTACCTCAACGGCTGCCGATTCGGAAACGTCGACGATCTCCAGGCCTACCATCGCTCTCTGGAATCAGGAGACTTCCCAATTCAGGGACGCGAGCAGCTCACACCGGACCAGCGGCGGCGAGAAGCGATCGTGTTCGGGTTACGTCTCATCGAGGGAATCGACCTTGGGATCGTACAGGACACGACGGATAGAGCCTGGGAGCAGGTGCTCGACCGGTTGATGGATCAAGGTCTGTTGGAGGAACAGGCAGGACGGGTCAAAATGACTGAAAGAGGGCGTCGCTTCGCCGACTCCGTTGCGGTGGAATTGCTTTAGCGGAGCAAGCTTGTCAACGAGCCAATAAATAGTGAAGCGCCGTGTCAGCTAAAATTGCCGCCCAGGCACCTATGTTGAGGACCATCAGAGGCCGTTCGCGCCCCCAGATGCGAAACAATGCCACGGCGATCGTGAGCTGGGTGAGGAGCGAAAAGGGGCGATGGATATGCGCCGACATCGCGCCCCGCTCACTAGCCATGGCAGCCCCCGCGGCCAGAAGGTAGCAACCGAGCGCAGCTCCTTGCAGCCAAATAGCGGTGGCCCCGCGTGACCGACGGACGGCATAGACCAGCGCCCAGGTCAAACAGACCACCACGATCAACAGCAGGAGTGGAAAGAGCGGCCACAGAACTTTTGCGCTCAGAACCATCGCATCCTCTCAGTTCATCGATCCCTTGTCTCGCATCAGAAACGTTGAACAAGCGGCGGCACTCTAGCAGCCGATCCTCCCCGCGTCAATCCGACTTGCAGCTTTGACCGTTCAGACCTCTGCTTGACAATTGCCTGAGACGGTTGTAGGAAACAGGTAGCCGCCAGTCACCTGCGAACGGAGCCAGACCATGCCTGTCAACATGGACCCGAAAAAACGTCGCCCGCGTGCTGAACCCCAAGAGGTTCCGGCGAAGTCCAGCCCCCAGACTCAGGACCCTGCCAGGCCCAAGACAAAGCAGTTTGGTGTGGAGACGAATGAGGACTGCGAGAAGGCGCTTGCTGATGCGGAATGGAAGAACCTCTGGGACGCCACCGAGGTCATCGACATGGATAAATGGTAACCCTTCAAGTTATGAGTTTTGAGCTATGAGTGCTGAGTTAAATGAAGTGTGCTGCACTCACGACTCAAGACTCATAACTCTAAACTGTAATTAGGCTACGCCGGTAAGAAATAGAACGCGATGGCAAGAATCAGATAGACGCCCACTAGCATCACGCCCTCCATCCAGTGAGATTCCCCATCCATTGCGACGAATCCGACGACCAGCACTGAGATGGTGACGGCGGCCACTTCGAACGGCGTGAAGATTAAGTCAAGCGGCGCGCCAAGGATATAGCTTGCAAAGACCAACACCGGGGCCACAAACAGCGCGATCTGCAGGCTCGACCCGACAGCGATTCCGAACGCGAGGTCCATATTGTTTTTCATGGCGACCAAGACGGCAGTCGAATGTTCCGCAGCGTTGCCAATGAACGCGACCAAGATCACGCCTACGAACAGCTCGGTCAGACCTAAACGGATTGCAGCCGGCTGGATCGCTCCGACGAGTAACTCGCTCATCACCGCAATTCCCACGGTGACGATCACCAAGACTCCAATCGCAAACCGCAGCCCCCACGATTGGTGCATGTCCTGACTCAACCTGGGCGTCTCGCCGGAGAAGAGATGACGATGAGTCTTCAACGAAAAGACGAGGCTTAACAGATAGATGACGAAAAGGATCACGGCGATTTCGAGGCTCAGCTCTCGCTCCAATCCCTGACCCTGCTCTGACGCAGTAAACTGATACAGCGCCGGCACCACGAGACCGATCGCCGAGAGCAGCAGGAGGCTTGAGCCCATCCCTGCAGCCGTCGGATTGAACCGCTGGCGGTCGTAACGAAGCCCACCGGCCACCATGGACAGACCTAGAACCAGGAGGATGTTGCCGATGATGGACCCGGTAATCGACGCTTTGACGACGTCGTGGAGCCCTTCACGAAGAGCGACCAGCGCAATAATCAGCTCCGCAGCATTGCCCAGCGAGGCATTGAGCAGCGCTCCAATCCCGGCACCCACGCGGCTTGCCAGGTGTTCTGTGGCCTTCCCCATCAAACTCGCAAGCGGGATGATTGCCAGGGCTGACGAGATGAAAATGAGCATTGGATCCGCATGGAGCAGCTCGAGCGCTACGGCGAGGGGTGCGAAGGCGTAGAGCACGTTCCAGGCCCAGGTGCCGATGCAAGTCCGATCCATTGGCCGTCGTTTGGGGTCCCGTTAGTCGTTAGACGTTCACCCTTAAGCGCAAAACGGAAAACGTTGCGTCCGTTAGGTCCGTTGGATCCGTGAACGGACTAAACTGACTCAACCGATATAACGGACAAAACAACTTGCGGTTAACGAATAACGATTCACGCTTAACGAACGCGCCGCCACCGTAACATAGCCTCCTGGACATGTCGATGACATCTCAAGGATCACGCCATGCTCTCTATTATCCATTTCATCTCTGTCATGAACAGACTCTTCAGAAGCTGCTGGCTGACTACTCGTCCCTGCATTTCAGGGATTATATGGCTCTGCAGCTGACGGCGATGAGCGGAACGACGGCATACATGGATCGGATGGGCAATGCCCATCCGGAACTGGTTGCATCCGGACGGCTCGTGCAGGGCTATTCAGTCAGCGGTCCGCTGGATGGGGAGGCGATCGCCGCCGTCAATCGGGACCTGGCAGACGAAACTTGGCGATCTGAATTCCACGCCTCCCTCCTGAACGACCGCCGGTTCCAGCGCGGGTTATTTAATTTGACGCACGGAGTGCAGATCGGCCCGGCAACGGCACCTGGCCCTGCAGCTCTCTTACGATTGGTGGAAGCCTCGCGACAGCATCGCCCCTTTTCACTGCAGGAACTCCAGCGCTTGAGCGGACGCCAGCTGTCGCTTGAGGAGGGGTATGACTACGAATATGGGCTTGCGCTGGTCAAGACCTCTGCGGCGCTCGTCTACACCATTCGCCTGAGCTTGATCCATGGACTCATTGCAGTCACTGATTCGGAAGGTCACTTTCGGTTGCTTGAGCGCACCTGCGTGAGAGATCGGATTTCCATCAACAATCGGTGGATTCCAAGGGAAATGCATTGAAATTGTAAAGCTATTCCAAGGCCTTACAACTGGTTGGTGGGTTAGGCTGTCTTGGCACCAGGTACCAAGTTTGGTAAAATGGCTGCACTATGGCTAAGGCACCGCTTCCAGCGACGATCCCCAAAGCGATCGAAGAGCAAAGCACCGGCACAGGCGATGACCTGGAAGCCCGAGTGGTTGTCTATAATTGCAGTTGCCATACATATCAGCAGGTGATCACTCTGTTCTGCGAAGCAATACCGGGTATGAACCCGCATAAAGCGTTCGAGTTGGCTTGGCAGATCGACCACCAGGGCAGTGCCACTGTCTACATGGGGGACTGGAAGACCGCAGAAGGGATCGCCAAGCATCTTGTCGGAGGCGGGCTGCTCGTGGCAGTCCAGTGACAGGGAATGAAGGGATTACCGGTGAACGGCCCTTCGCCCCGGTTTTCTCCTGGCGACTCGACGGGAGGTGCGTGAAGATCGCGATGTCCTCTTGGTGACCCTTTTCCGGACCGGGCGCTTCCCTGGTTTCTGATGCATGGGAGGGAAGAAGGGTAAGCGCCCGACCTTATTCAGCATTTCTCCGCTGTACACCCTGACCTGGTACAACTCAAAAAGCCTGCTAATGGCCTTTGGATCGCCCTTCCTGGCCAGATTGAGCAGTCGTCTCCGCTGGTTCAGTTCTTCTTCTTCAGTATGGGAGCCCGCTCGTCGCTGCATTTTCAAGCCTTACTCCCTCCGAGCTATCACCAGAATGGCCGGCTTTACACTGACAGCGGTCATTATATCCACGAGCCCGTCATTTTACCAGGGGAAATAAGCTTAGCCATTCAAAATCTTCTCAAAAATCCGGTGATTCCAATTCAAGCAACTATGGGTCTTCATGTCGTAAGTTATTGAAAACATTTGGCGCTAGCCTGTATCACACCAGAGCCATGGCTTCTTATGAATCACGGCTACAAGGTCAGCGGTTGTATGTCAGCAACTCGCCGATTTATAATCCAGTTCTCCTCCCCCACGCCACTGGATGGGGATGGCAATTCTCTGAATTGAAGGAGCGACACCGATGGAACAGCATCAACGTGAAGAAAGCACACCGGATGTGAAGGATGATCCGCTGGCACGTGAGCTCCTGCGCAAAGCCTTT
>Ga0066709_100003924_pt1 | contig 11657 bp, 9 predicted proteins | sample GraSoiAngelo_158_FD_79665 | JGI IMG/M metagenome (GOLD analysis project Ga0066709, IMG submission 79665) | Grasslands soil microbial communities from the Angelo Coastal Reserve, California, USA - 14_1009_16_30cm | ecosystem: Environmental > Terrestrial > Soil > Grasslands | place: USA... | reverse complement strand
GGGGATCGACGTGGCGGTGGACGTGGTGCTGGTGGATAACGCGTCCCCGGGCCGCATCGCGGAGGCGGTTCGTGACGCCGTCCCACCCGTCCATGTGGTTCGGAACGAGTCGAACCTGGGGTTCCCGTCCGCCGCGAACCGTGGGATCCGGGCGGTCGATTCGGAGTTCGTCCTGCTGATCAACCCGGACGCCCGGGTCATCTCGGGCACGCTGGAGGGGTTCCTCAAGGTGGCCCGGGACCACCCCGGAGCCGGGGCCATCGGCCCCATCGTCCGAGACCCCGAGGGCTCGATCTACCCCTCGGCCCGGAAGGTCCCGACCGTGGCCGAGGCGGTCGGCCATTCGTTCCTCGGCCCGTTCCTCGACAACCCGTTCTCTCGCGCCTACACCATGGCGGACTGGGATCGCCGGACGGAGCGGACGGTCGACTGGGTCTCGGCCTCGTGCGTCCTGTTGCGGAGGTCGGCGCTCGAGGAGATCGGGCTGTTCGACGAGCGGTACTTCATGTACGTGGAGGACGTCGACCTGTGCACCCGTCTCCGTCAGGGGGGCTGGGTGGTGGTGTTCTCCCCGGAGCTCGAAGTGCTCCACATCGGCGGAGTCTCCACCGGCGGCTACCGCTCGAGGAAGATGGTGGTGGAGCACTCGAGGAGCATCTACAAGTACTTCGTGAAGTTCCGGTCGCCGGGCTGGCGGGCCGCGGCCCGGCCGTTCGCATGGCTGGCCCTGCGACTGCGAGCCGAGGTGGTCCTCCTTCGCCGGAGCCAGCACTGACATGAAGGCGGTGGTGCTGGTGGGCGGGGAGGGGACCCGCCTGCGCCCCCTCACCGAGACCATCCCCAAGCCTCTGATCCCACTGGTCGACCGGCCCATCCTGGCGCACGTGCTGGACCACCTCGGCCGGCACGGGGTGGAGGAGGCTGTGCTGTCGTCTCCATACCTGGAGCCGGCCTTCGCCGCGTTCATCGACGAGCGGCGGGGAGCACCGTCCGTGGCGTGGGTGACCGAAGCGACGCCGCTCGACACGGCGGGAGCGATCGCCAACGCCGCGCGGCACCTCCACGAGACGTACCTCGTGCTGAACGGCGATATCCTCACCGACCTCGATCTCACCGCGCTGGTGGCCCACCACCGCGACCGAGACGCCGTGGCGACGATCGCGTTGGGCCGGGTGGAGGACGCCCGGCCCTACGGGCTGGTTGCGGTGGACGAGGCCGGTCGGGTCCTGGAGTTCCAGGAGAAGCCGGCGGACCTCGTGCCGGGGGCGGTGAACGCCGGCACGTACGTGCTCGAGCCCGAGGCGCTCTCGGCGGTCGTTCCCGGGACGCGGGTGAACATCGAGCGGGAGGTGTTCCCGGCGCTGATCGCCGCCGGGGCAGCGGTGTTCGGCCTGGTGTCCTCGGCGTACTGGATCGACCTCGGCACGCCGGAGACGTACCTGCGGGCCACGTTCGACCTGCTGGAGGGACTGGTGCGCGAGCTCGCGTATCCGGCCCCGTTCGTGGACCCGTCCGCGGATGTCTCGCTGCTGGCGCACCTGGGCAGGTGGGTGGTGGCCGGTCCGGGGTCGGCGGTCGGTCCGCGCGCCCAGGTCGAGGGCTCCGTGCTGCTGGCCGCCGCGATGGTGGAGGAGGGCGCTCGGGTCCGCGACTCGATCCTGGGGCCGGGGTCGGTGGTGGGAGCCGGAGCCCTCGTCGAGGGTGCCGTCCTGGCCGAGGGGGCCAGGGTCCCCGACGGAGCCACCTCCGCCGGAGCGCGCCTCAGGGCCGGGGAGGTCCTGGGCGCCTGAGGCGCCCGACCGGGACGGCGGCCCACCCGCCGGCGGTCGAGAGGGCGACGATCAGCACCGCCTCCCACGAGGCGAATCCAAACCCGAGCCGCTCCCACCCGAGCGCGGCGATCGAGAGCACCGCCGTTCCCAGGGCGGGCGTCACCGCCATCCTGGTGACGGCGTCCATGGGCAACAGGGCGACGGCCCACCCAGAGCCGGCCACGAACAGCAGGGCCACCAGCGACGGGAGCAGCCATGCCAGGTTCCGGAGCCTGAGGTCGGACTGGGGGGGCGGCACGGACGCGATCGGTCCGCCGGGGTCGGGTCCGCGGAGCGCCACCACGCCGGGGGCAACCAGGACGCCGGAGCCGTCGGCGAGCGCCCGGCCGTACCCCGCCCGGTTGTACCGGCGGAGCACGATCCCGATGGTGTCCCCGGGCGTGCTGGACAGGAACTCGTCGGGAGGACCGGTGAACCGGTCCGCGGTGACCACCTGGGGAGGCGGGAGCAGCGCCCGCGTCTCGTGCCACCACCGGCCGCCGGTGGCGCCGTCGCCGTGCGGGTTGGCCACCAGGTAGTCGACCCTGGCCTCGGGGGCGAACCGGGCCACGTACGCCCCGGCCGAGGCGGCCTCGCGCACGCCTTCGGGCTCGAAGTACGGGACTCGATCGCGGCCGGTCTGCCAGGCCACCGCCCCGAACCCTCCCACCACCAGCAGCACCACGGCCACCGCGGCGACCGTCCCGGGGGCGCCTGGAAGGCGTGCCGCGAGCCGGCCGGCGAGCCACCACACGAACACCCCGGCCAGGATCGGCACGGCGAACAGGTACGACGTGAGCCGGGCTCCGGCCACCGGGATCCCGGCGGCCTGGGCCAGCCCCGCCACGACGGTGGCCGCCACCCACGACACCATGAGGCTCAGGAACAGGCCCTTGGCCGCTCCCTCATCCTGCCGGACGGCGGCAGACTCTTCGGGTCGAGCGCCGGCCGCCACCAGCCCGCCGGCCAGGGCAAGCGGGAACGCCAGGTACCGAAGGGGGTCCCGAACACGGTCGAGGAACCGCGCCCGGAGCAGCCGGCGGAGCGAGGGCCGGTTCAGGGAGGGCCCGACCCGCCCTCCCGGCGGGTGCACCAGGAACAGCAGCGCGGTGAAGGCCGCCGAGGCCCCCATCGCCCACAGCAACGGCCTGGCCGGGACGCTCGGGACCGGCCGGCCGGCCAGTCGCGTCCCGGCCGCCGGGTGGCCGATCAGTCCGAGCGCCAGGAGCATGATGGCCACGGCGAAGGCCCAGAACGGCCACTCGGCCAGGCCGGCCCCCGCCAGCAGGACGGCCACCGCCCCCGCCCCCCGACCCGTGCCGGCGAAGGCGATGGCGGCGGCGAACGCACCCAGCACCAGCGCCGCGTTCAGCAGCTGGTCGAAGTGCCCGTTCATGATGCCCACCCGGCCGAACCCGACCCAGGCGAGGACCCCGATCACCGGGATCCAGATCGGGGGGATCCGGAGCCCCGACCGGACCGTGGCGGCGGCGCCCAGGCCGACCACCCCCGCCAGGATCGGGGGGACCACGGACGCGATGGTGAAGGCGTTCTGCCCGGTGGCCCGCATCAGCAGGGCGAACAGCAGGGGGGAGCCGGAGCGGACCGCACCCAGCCGGGTGAGGCCGTCGACGGGCACGGCGGCGGCCCGCCACACGTAGTACGGAGCGTCCCACCCGACCGGATACCGGAAATGGCGGATCACCGGATCCAGGAGGAAGAGGGCGACCACCGCGACCATCGTGGCCGCGCAGGCGAGGAGCGCCGGGCCCCATCCGGCCGGGCGTTCGCGCGGTTCGCGCATCGGAATCAGGCGACCCTACCCGGCGCCGCGGGCGGCCGGGCCGGACGCTCCGGTTGCGGCGCTCCTACCCGCCTGCCCGAGCGCGCCAGCGCCACGCTCCCCGCCGACAGCCCGAGCACCACCACCAGGCCAAGGGGTCCTCTCGGGTCGCCCCCGGCCGCCGCGACCAGGAATCCGGCCAGCACGGCGAGGCCCGCTCCGATGGCCGGCGACAGCGCGACCAGGTCCAGCACCGTGGGCTCCGCTCCGGCCAGGGCCGTCCGGGCCACGCCGAACCCCACCAGCGCCAGCAGCAGGAACATGGCGGCCGCCGAGAGAGCGCCCGGGACGATGCCGAACCGGGGTGCGGGCGGAAGCACCCCGACCGCGTGCAGAGGCCCCCGGACCAGATACAGGCCGGGGGCGATCCGCCGGCTCGGGTCCCGGGCCATGGCCGCCCGGAAGGGATCGGAGGCGAACCGCTGGACGATCATCACGATGGCTCCCTCCCCGAGGGCCGGTTCGATCTGGGTCCAGGCCTGTCGCGACGCGGCGTTGAAGGACCGCTCCCACGACGCCGTCTCCGGCAGGATCGTGGGCCGCCCCGCCTCCAGATCCTGGAGCTTCCCCGGATAGATGAGTGTCCTGGCCACGACGTCGGCCGGCATCTCGCCCTTGACCACGTAGGAGCGGAACTTGATGGATGTCACGGCGACCGCGCCCTGCCGGTCGAGCACGAACACCACGGGACGGTCGTCTCCGTAGCGTTCCAGGTACACGCCGGCCGCCCGGAGCTGCCCGTACACGGGATCGATCCGCGGATAGGTGCGCTGGTAGAAATACGAGACTCCCCCCGCGGCGACGAGGAAGGTGAGCCCCATGACGACGGCAACGGCCGCGACGATCATGACCGCCGACCGCGTTCGGAGGATGAGCGCTCCCAATCCCGCCACGCCGAGTCCGGCCAGCGCCGGCAGGGGGGGTGAGAAGAGGAGAAACCGGTGCCCGGCCACCGACTCCCTGATCAGCCCGGCCACGGTCCCGGCCACGGTGACCGCCAGCCAGGCGGCCCCGAACCTGGCCATGGCCCGGGCGGCTCGCTGGACCCCGGGTTGGCCGGCGGCGGGACGTTCGTGCCGGAGGAACAGCCCTCCCACCACGGCGAGCGGTCCGATCAGATACGGCCGGATCCGGCGAACCTCCGACAGGGTTCGCTGCTGCAGGACGTTCACGACGTTGGACGTGTTGATGGTCGACGCCGGACGAACGGCGAGCCAGCCGTAGATCGCCGCGGCTCCCAGGATCCCGCCCGACAGCACCGTGGCCGCGGCGGCCCCGGCGTCGGTGGCGAAGAGCGGGGCCCCGCCCCGGCGGTCGCGCAGGAAGGCCGGGACGGAGAGCAGGACGTACAGGCCGGCGATCGCGGCGAAGATGGCGAACAGCACCACGTGCGCGAGGCACGCCGCAGCGAACATCGCGCCCGCGGCCAGCAACCGGCCGGTCGTTCCCGCGGCCAGGATCAGGACCGCCACCCCGGCGGTGGCGATCACCATGAACAGCAGGCTGGCCTGGTAGCCGTGCACCACCCGGGCCGTTCCCGGGTACAGGACCATCACCGCCACCACCACCGGCAGGACCCACGTCGAGAGCCGGAACGCGACCCGCACAGCGGCGGCCACCGCCAGCGCCAGGACGAGGCCGAGCATCGGCATCAGGACCACGATCTGTCCGGCCACGTCGACGTGCACAACCGATCCGAGCAAGGCGGCCATCACGGGGAGGCCAGGCCGGGCCCCCACCACCGACAGGGGCCCGTGTCCGACTGCCTTCGCCTGCCATTCGTAGGCGTGGATGTCGAAGCCGGCCGGCTGGATGTCGTGGAAGGGATAGGCGAACAGATAGACGGCCACTGCGGCCACCGCGACCGCGCCGCTCACCAGCCACACCGCCGCCGGCGCTCCCCCCCACCGGGTCGCCGCAAGCCGGGAGGGCCACGCCCGCCTCGACCGGCCGTCGCCGGGGCGAACCGTCATCACCCCAGCAGCCCGGCGAGGGCCGCCGCCAACCGGGCCCTGAGCGCCGCCGCCGACGGTTGGCCGGCCAGGTTGTCGAGCTCGTAGGGGTCCTTCTTCAGGTCATACAGCTCCCTCCATCCGAACGCGTACTCGACGTACAGGTACCGCTCGGTCCGGATCGCTTCGAACGGCGGCGGTCCGAACCGGTCGGCGCCCGTCGCGCCCAGGTACTCGACGAGGATCGACGCCGGCCACGGCGGATCCCTGCCCCGCAGCAACGGAACCAGGCTTCGCCCGTCCTGGGGCAAGCCCGGTTTGGTCCCGGCGAGGTCGGCAAAGGTCGAGGCGTAGTCCGCGTTCGTCACCAGGTGCCGGTCCACCCGACCCCGGTCGAGCCATGGCACCCGGACCACGAGCGGGACCCTGATCGATTCCTCGTACGGCCAGATCTTTCCTCGCAGCCTGTGCTCGCCCCACATGAATCCATTGTCGGAAGCGAAGAGGATGACGGTGTCGTCGAGAGCGCCCCGTGTCTGCAGCGCCTGCACCAGCCCGGCTACCGCCCGGTCGACCGCCCTGAGGGACTCGAGCATGTGCGTTCGGGTCAGGTCGATCTCCGCTCTCGCAGCCGAGCTGAGCTGGGGGAACTCGGCGGCCCAGGGCTTGTCTCTGGCGTCGGGCTCGTCGTACGAGGGCGGCCGCAGCGGAGCCAGGTTCGAGTAGGCCTTCGCATCCCGCGGCGCCGGGACCGCGGCCTCGTGCGGCGCGACGGGGGCGAAGTACAGGAAGAATGGCCGAGGAGCGCGAAGGGCGAACTGGGCGGCCTTGGCCGCCAGAACATCGGTCGAGTAGTCGGCAGGCTTCGCTCCGTAGTGGACGATCCGGCCGTTCTCGTTCAGGTCGTAGTTGTAGTACTGGACCTCCCGCCGCTGGGCGATGGCATCCCATTCGTCCCAGCCCGGCGGGACGTATCCGGCGGGAAGCCGGTTGTACTCGTTGAGGTACTTCCCGACCAGGGCCGTCTCGTATCCGGCCCCGTGCAGCCACGTGGCCACCGTCGAGCGGTCGCGGAAAGAAGTGGCACCGCCGTGCGGCGTGGTGTTCTGGTACACGCCGGTGTGCCGCGAATACTGCCCGGTGAGGATGGTGGCCCGGGACGGGCAGCACAGCGACGTGGTGACGAACGAGTTGGCGAAGGTCACCCCGTGCCCTCCGAGGAGTTTCCGGACCTCCGGCATCACGCCCAAGCTGTCCCACCGCTGGTCGTCGGTGAGGATCAGGACGATGTTGGGCCGGGGGCTCCGGCGCATCCCCAGCACGTCGAGCCTCCAGGCGATGACGCCGGCCACCAGCGCCGGCACGACGGCCAGCGCGACCACCCTCGAGCGCCGTCCGGCGGCCACGTCAGATCGGAGCGAAGCGTTCCGGGGCCACGCCCCGGTACGCCCCCCACTGGTAGATGTCGAACCGGTAGGCGTGGACGAAGTCGAAGGCCACCGGGAGGCTGGGATCGCTGCAGTACCGGACCCGGTGCCAGGCCACCAGGGCCATGTGCTCTCCCGGTGGCAGCCGTCCCGCCGACCCGCCGAACGGGTAGTCGTAGGGAGCCACGATCACGTGGTTCCGCTCCCCGCCCCGGGCGAAGAACCATTCGATGTCCCTGACCTCCGGTGAGGACGCCACCGATGGATCGAACCAGGCGATGACGGCCGAGTGCTCGAGCGAATGGATGGCCTGATCGATCGGCGGAGGGGTTGTGTACACCCCGGCGGGGAGCGGGACCGGCGCGTGCGGGCCGGAGGTCGGTGGGTGGCTGGGATAGGTCGAAAGAGCCGGCATGGCCTTCACGTCGCCGGAGCCGATGTGGGTCCGGTCGAGCCCCTTGGGGTAGGGTCGGACCTCCCGCACCGAGCCGCATCCGGCCGCCGCAGCCGCGGCCGGGGCCTGAGCCAGCAGGGCTCGCTCCTCCCCGTCCAGCCGGTGCAGGAACACCTCGAGGGCTCCGAACGCCACCACGGCGAGCACCAGCCCGATGGCGATCAAGCCGCCGCGAACCCGCCTGCGCCGAGCCTCCTCGCGGTCGCGCTCGATCCGCCGGCGCCGTGACTCCTCCTGGTCGGCCTTCGAACGGGTCCCGCTTCGAACGGGCCGGCTCTTCGGCGCGCCGGCCTTCGCGCGGGGGCTGGATGACGTGGGGTCCGGCTTCCGGCGCCGGGGTCCGGCCATCAGGGCTCGGGCACCAGGCGGGACGGACGGTCCATCCGGGCTGGCCTCATCCCGAGGGCTCCGCCCGGTCAGATCCTGAGGCCCGCTTCGGGGGCGCTCGAGGAGTTCTTCCACGCGTGGACGAAGGTCTTGGCCGCCTCGACGCTCACCTTGCCGCACGCTTGGATGTGGTGCCACGCCACCATCACCATCTGCTTGCCGGCCGGCAGCTTGCCCGCGGCTCCCTGGTCCGGGTAGTTGAACGGGGCCACGATGACGTGGTCGTCGTTCAGCGAGTTGAAGTAGCTGGTGAGCTGGCCCACGAGGTTCGCCGGGGCGGTGGGCGAGTGCCAGATGACCACGGCCCCGTGCTCCAGCGAGTGGATGGTCTTGTAGATGGGCGGCGGATCGGTGTACACCCCGGCATCCTGCGGGACCGGGTCGTGCGGCCCGGAAGCCGGAGGCCGGGAGGGATAGGTCGAGAGCGCGGGAGGCGCCTGCACCGTGCCGTTGGCACCCTGCTGGCCGATGTGGGCCCGGTCGAGGCCACCCGAGTAGGCCTTGGTGGTCTGGACAGCCCCGCACCCGGCTGCGGCCAGGGTCTTCGTGGTGCTCTTGTGGCTCCGCACCGCCACCAACGTGATGGCGGCCGCCGCCACCAGCACCGCCAGCGCCACGACCCCGATGCGGTAGAAGCGGCGCCGGGCCTGCCGGCGACGAATCGCCTCCCGCTGCCGGCGGGCCTCCTCCTTTCGCGCCTGGCGGTTCGGTCCGCCAGGCTCGGCCGGCTGGACCCTGACCGGAGGCGCCTCGGAGCCGGAGACCGTCGCCGTGGCCCTGCCCGAAGGGGCGGGTGCCCCCGACGGCTTGGACGCCGGCTGGCCGGCAGTCCGGGCCGGTCCGGGACCGATGGGGCGCTTCCGCTTCTTCTTCGCCATCCTCGCTCGCTCGCTGGATCTGTGGCCGAGGGCAAGCTCGATCAGCTCTTCGGCACGGCAGGATATTTGAACTCTACAGGCTCGGCGTTGATCCGGGCAGCCACCCGGCCGAGGACGACGATCACCACCACGCCGATCAGCGTGACCACGACAGCGTAGACGAACAGGGCCCCGAGCTTCCCGGCAGAGTCCTCCCCGAAGGCCTTGGTGAACCCCAGCGTGATCGCGCTGTTCCAGGCCAGGGCGGCCACCACGCCGAACGCCGCGCTGGCCAGGGAGATCATCGTGGCCACGACCTCCCGGCTGAACCGGCTGGTCCGCTTCACCACCTGGGCCACGTCCCCCACGATCGGCACCGGCTCCTCGGGTGGGGCGCCCGTGCCCGGTTCGATCTCGCTCATCTCGCTTCCTCCTTTGGGTCGAAAGTGCTTCCGCCGGTGAGAACAGGCCCGAATATAGCCGCCGGTCGTTGCGCGGCTCCGGGTCCATTCCTTATGCTTCGCACGACTTCCCCATGTTGGTGGCCCCGGGCCTGCCAGCGCCGGGAGGGCGCCGGGGACTAGAGGAAAGGAGCATGAATGGCCACCGAGGCGCCCCCTTCCGCTCCGCGCCCGGCCGCACCGGGCGACAGCCTCGATCGGTTCTTCCACATCTCCGAACGCGGGTCGAACGTGCGGACGGAGATCATCGCCGGCCTGGCCACGTTCCTGACGATGTCCTACATCCTGTTCGTCAACCCCTCGATCATCGCCGGGTTGAAGGACCACACGGGGCACGCGCTCCAGTTCCAGCAGGTCCTCACCGTCACCGCCCTGGTGGCGGGCGTCATGACCCTGCTCATGGGGCTGTACGCGAACTACCCGTTCGCCATGGCCGCCGGGCTCGGGCTGAACGCGTTCGTCGCCTTCACCCTGGTGGTCGCCAGCGGGCTCACCTGGCCCCAGGCGATGGGGGTGATCGTCACCGAGGGCCTCGTCATCACGGCGCTGGTGCTCACCGGGTTCCGGGAAGCGGTCCTCAACGCCATCCCCATGGACCTCAAGCGGTCCATCGGCATCGGGATCGGCCTGTTCATCGCGCTGATCGGCTTCGTGAACGCCGGCGTGGTCATCCCCGGGCCGCCGGGGGTGCCGGTCACGATCGTCCACAACTTCCGGTCGTGGCCGCTGCTCATCTTCGCCATCGGCTTCGTGGTGACCGCGGCACTGGTGGCGAGGAAGATGAGAGGCGCGCTGCTCCTCGGGATCGTCTTCACCACTGTGCTGGCAACGATCGTGAACGAGATCAAGCACCTCAAGGTCTTCACCGATGGCTCGGCCGTGGTCCCGCACCACTGGCCGGCGCCGAGCTTCAGCCTCCTCGGGAAGTTCACCTTCGACTTCTGGAGCGCCCTGGGAACGGGGACGGCGATCGCCATCGTCCTGTCCGTCATGCTGTCGGACTTCTTCGACACCATGGGGACGGTGATCGGGATCGCCGGCGAGGCCGGCCTGCTCGACAAGGACGGAAGGCTGCCGGGCATCCAGAAGGTGCTGATCGTCGACTCCCTCGGGGCGGCGGCGGGCGGCGCGGCGTCGGCCTCGTCGAACACGACCTACATCGAGAGCGCGGCCGGCGTGTCCGAGGGAGGACGAACCGGGCTCACGTCGGTGGTGGTCGGGGTGTTGTTCCTCGCCTCGCTGCTGATCGCGCCGCTTGCGGGGATCGTCCCGAAGGTCGGCACCGCCCCGGTCCTGATCATCGTGGGCTACTTCATGATGACGATGGTCAAGGACATCAACTGGACGGATCCGGGCATCGGGATCCCGGCCCTGCTCACGATCGTGGTGATGCCGTACACCTACAGCATCACCAACGGGGTGGGCGCCGGGTTCATCGCCTTCACCGTCATCGCCATCCTTCGGGGGAAGGCCCGCGAGGTCCACTGGTTGATGTACCTGGTGGCGGCGGTCTTCGGCTGGTACTTCTTCCACGGGGTGGTCGGCTGACCTCGGGAGGACTGGACCAACGCAGAGGGGCGCCTGCACCTTGGGCGCCCCTCTTCATGTCGGCGAGGCCAGGTCCTTCGGGGAGTTCACGTTGATGGCGAACCGGCCCTTGGGGTCGGCCCGACTCCACTCGCGTTCGGACACCTCGCGCACCCGGAGTCGCTCGAGGAGCCGGCGCAGTCCCAGGCGTCCCTCGCCGAGCGCGAGCCGGGCTTGCGGCAGCGCGCTCGTCGAGTACACGGCGTGCAGGGGCTCCAACCCCGACGGCGTGACCGGAACCACCGCGTCCTCGCCGGCGTTGAGCCGGGCCAGCAGCAGGAGGAGCTGGGCGCTGGCGAACGGCATGTCCACCGCGACCACGGCCACCAGCCGGAGCGGCGAGGCCTCCAGCGCGGCGGCCAGGCCGGCCAGCGGCCCGGCGTTCGGCGCGGGGTCCTCCAGCTCGAGGTACCCCAGGTCTCCCAGCCGGCCCCTCTTCCCCGGAGCCAGGAACACGGGATCGGCCGCCCCCGCCAGGAGCCCGGCAACCCGAAGGACCAGCGGCTGCCCCTCGAAATGCAGGAGCGCCTTGTCCGCCCCCATGCGGCGACCCCGGCCGCCGCACAGGACCACGCCCGCCATGGCCCTCATCACGGTTCGACCAGCAGCCGGACCTCGACCTCCGCGCCGGCAGGTAGCTCCTCGATCGCCGAGGGGATGATGGCCCACCCGGATGCCCGGGCCAGCGAGTGGATCATGCCCGCACCCTGAAGCCCGGCCGGGCGGGCCAGGAGCCGCGCGCCCCCCCGCCAGACCTCGACACGAAGCAGGTGCAGCCGCCCGGGGCGCTGCCGAACCGGCTCGGCCAACACGGCCCGCACGGCCGGCCTGGCCAGCGGGGGCCGGCCCACCCTGGCCCGGATGGCCGGCCGCACCAG
>Ga0066709_100003920_pt1 | contig 11660 bp, 11 predicted proteins | sample GraSoiAngelo_158_FD_79665 | JGI IMG/M metagenome (GOLD analysis project Ga0066709, IMG submission 79665) | Grasslands soil microbial communities from the Angelo Coastal Reserve, California, USA - 14_1009_16_30cm | ecosystem: Environmental > Terrestrial > Soil > Grasslands | place: USA... | reverse complement strand
TCCGGTCGGCACGCTGTACAGCGAGAACGTCACCGAGGATGAGCTCGACGAGGTGCGGATCAGCACCGGATACGGGGTGTCGTTGGTCCAGCGGAAGTCTTGCCCCGGCGAGAACACCGCCGCGTCCAGACCGATGGGATAGCGCTCGATGTAATAAGAATGCGGGCCACGCTCGTCGATCTGGTAGCCGGCACGCACGACCGCATTGAACAGTGTCGTCGAGACCTGGCACAGGCCGCCGCCCAGCGCGGTGTCCGACTTGCCGACGATGATCGCGGCGGAGTCCACGTATCCAGTGGCGTAGGAAACGTTGCCGATGCTATTCCAGAACGAGAACGAGGCACCGGGCGCGACCCCCAGACCGTTGAACCGGCTCGACCCGGGGCGGATGTTCGTGACACGCGAAGGGTTCACCGGGAAGTACGTCGTGTACGTCGAGACCAGCGTCATCTGACCGGCGAATTGCTTCGCCGCCTGCGTGGTGAGACGCGGCGTCACGATCGCTGTCTTGGGCGTGATCGATCGGCCGTCGCCGCTCCCGAAGAGTGCGCCGCTCAGTGCGGTCCGCAGCGCGTCGCGATCCACGCTCACGCCGTCCTGGGAGGGAATGACCTCGAACCCGTTCGCCGCCGCACGCAGGGTGGCGTCCCGCGCCGGACGGTCGAGCTTCGCCGCGACATCGGCAACGAGCGCGTCGAGCCCGGCGGGATCGACTGCGACCTTCAGCCGGACGATGCCGTCGACCGCCTCCTTTTCTATGCGCAGCAGCGAGCCGGCGCGAGCGGCGGGAACGTCGACCGTCGTTCCGCCCAGGCTCACCGCGAGCGGCGCGAAGGCTGCGCCGGCCTGATCCGCCGCCGGCCGCGACAGACCGTCGCCGATCTCCGGAGCGACGGTCTCGAGGGCGACGTCTACGACGCGCGCTCCCACTGGACCGGACGCGAGAGCATCGAATACGACCTGCGTTTGCGGCAGTCGCGAACCGTTCTGCGCCGGCGTCACCGTCACGCCGTCGGCGCCGACGACAACGGTGGCGTCGACGGCGGCCCGATCGACCTGTTGCGCCGCTCCGGCTACGAATCGCGCCAGGCGGTCGTCGGTGGCGACGCGCGGCAGGGACAGATCAACGCCGGCGATGAGCGCATCGCTCCAGGCGCGCAGTCGCGTCACCGCCGAGCCCTCATGACCGAAGGCTGCGGCACGCGCGAGCCCAGCTTCGGCATCGGCCGACACGCCGAGATCCGCATACGTCGTGCGCCACTCGCGATCACCGGCGGACACGGTCACGGATTGGCCCTGCAGCCGCGCGGCCGCGGCGTCGATCCGATCGCGCGCCTCCGACAGCGTCAACCCACCGAGGTCGATGCCGTCGACGCGCACGCCCGGCAGCACGCGATCAGCGAAGGCGAGCTGCGCCGAAAGCGCGAGCGCGACCAGCGCCAGCGGAACGACCGCACTGAGGAGGACGCCAATGGCCGCTAGCGTGGGCAAGCGCGGAAGCGAACGCAGTGCGCGGACCTGTGCCGACATGAATTCCTTTCGTGTCACTGGGGCGTGTTAGATGAGACGTCTTCAGTGTCGGCGGGTTCCGCATATCACATGCCGCCTCGTCGCACGGATGGCCGGCGCGCGTGCGCGGCCCCGCTCGGCCGGACGGGCGCTTGCTAGTGCGACGCGGGGAAGCGGTAGCCGACGCCGCGCACGGTCTCGATGTACCGCGGCCGCTGCTGGTCGCCTTCGAGCTTTGCGCGCAGGCGCCCGATGTACACCTTCAGGTAGTGCACCTCGTCGGCGTACTCCGGCCCCCAGACCTTCGCCAGCAGGGCCCGGTGCTCGAGCACGCGATCGCGATTGGACACCAGGTGCGCGAGCAGCTCGTACTCGGTCGGCGTGAGCCGGATGGGCTGACCGTCGACGGTGACGTCGCGGGTGGCGAAGTCGACGCGTAGTCCGTCGTGCTCGAAGACCTTGGAGCGAGAGGCGCGGTCCGAGGCGCGGTAGCGCCGGAGCACCGCTTCCACGCGCGCGGCAAGCTCCTTGGTGCTGAACGGCTTGGTGACGTAGTCGTCCGCGCCTAGCTCCAGGCCCCGCACCTTGTCCTGCTCCAGGCCCTTGGCGGTCAGCAGGATCACCGGTACCTGATTCCCCTCGCGCCGGAGCTCCTCGAGGATCGCGAACCCTTCCAGCCGCGGCATGGCGATGTCGAGAATGACCACGTCGGGCGCGTCGGCGGCGATGCGGCCGATCGCGCTGGCGGCGTCGTTGCACTGGGACACGACCTTCTTGCCGTCGTCGTGCTCGAGCGCGACTGCGACGAGCGAGGTCACGTCGGGCTCGTCGTCGATGACCAGGATCCGCGTCATGACGCGGCCTCGGCGTTGGTCGTGTCCAGAGGCACGGCGATCACGAACGCGCTCCCGGGCTCGGCGTCCTCGAACCAGATCCGGCCGCCATGCAGCTCGATGAGGCGGCGCGCGATGGCGAGCCCGAGCCCGGTGCCTGAGACGGTGTCGCGCGTGGCCTCGGCGCGGTAGAAGCGTTCGAAGATGCGGTCGCGCTCGTCGACGGACACGCCGGGTCCGCGGTCCACGATGCGGAAGCGAAGCTCATCGTCGACATGCTCGCAGGACAGTGTGATCGGCGCGTCCAGCGGGCCGTAGTGAATGGCGTTGGCAACCACGTTTCCGAGGACCTGAAGCATACGCGCGCGATCGACGTATGCGGGCGGCAGATCCGCCCGTCCTTCGACGATCAGACTCTGGCCGCGCTGCGTCGCCAGGAGCTGGTGCGCGCGCGAGGTCTCTTCAAGCAGGTCGCGCGCGGAGGTGTACTCCCGCTCGAGCTCGACGCGCGCCTCGCGCAGCTGCGCCAGATCGATCAGGTCCTGGACGCTGTGGCTCAATCGCTCCAGATTGCGCGTGGCTTGGTCGAATAGCTGCTCGCGCGCCGCCACACCTCGTTGCAGCAGCTCGAGGGCGCCACGCACGACCGCGAGCGGCGTGCGCAGCTCATGGCTCACGGTCGCGAGGAACTCGTCCTTCATGCGGTCCGCGGCTCGCAGCGCCTCGGCCTGGCTCGCCTCGGCGAAGAGCCGCTCGTTCTCCAGGACCTGCGCGACGTAAGCGGCGACGATCTCGGCCTGACGAAGGTCCTCCGGCCCGAACTCGTCCGGCAGCCCGCGCGAGAGCGACAGCACTGCGACCGGACGTCCGGCGACACGGAGCGGCACCAGGATCACGGAGCGGCGGCGCTCGCGCATGTGCCGCGGCACGTAGCGCGGATCGCTCAGCACGTCGCGCACGAGCAGCGGCCGGTCCTCCGCCAGCGCCGCGGCCACGAGGCCCTCGCCGATCGCGAATGCCGGCGCCGCGCCGGGGGGCTCGCCGGACGGTGTCAGGCGGTAGATGGCGCGGTATTCGCCGCGATGCTCGTCGATCGTGAACACGGTCGCGCGTTCGAAGCGGAAGACCTTCCGGCTGGCCTCGAGCACGGCCGGAACGACCTCGGCTGGGTCGCGGAGCCTGCCCACGATGCGGCCGACCTCGACCAAAGCGTCGTCTTCGGCGATGCGGCGCTGCAGCTCGCCGATGAGCCGCTCGCGCTCGGCGCGCACGCCTCGCCCCTCGCGCAGGATGCGCTCGACCATGAAGGCGGTCAGGGCGAAAACGGAGAGGTGGAACAGCACACGCTCCGGTTCGATGCCGTAACCGAAAGCGATGGCGCGGAACACGCTGATCCCGAGATACGAGACCCCGAGCACCACGCTCGACGCCAGCGCGCCCTCACTACCGAAACGGAACGCGCCGGCCATGATGACCACCGGGACGATGAGGAACGTGGTCCAGTAGGGGTCCGGCGAGAAGAGCAGCATGCCCACAGCGAGCGCCGTGAGGTCGGCCATGAAGGTCAGGCGTTCGATGCGGCGATGCTCGGCGAGCGTTAGCGCGCGCGACGACGCGCGCATGACCCAGACGTTGTACGCCGCGATGCCGATCCCGAGCACGACCACGGCGGGGAGCGAGAGGTTCGGGAAGATCGGTCCCAGGACCAACGCCAGAGCGACACCGCCCCAGCGGCCAAAGGCGATGCCCCGCTCCAGCGCCTTCGCCTCGCGCAGCGCGACGTCCATCGCGGCGATTATCGATCGCGCCGTGGGCGGCACAGGCTATGCATGGCTCCGCGGGCAATGAACGACCTCGGCTTCACCGGCGAAGCCATGACCGCGCTGCTGTTCTCGATCACGTGCGGAGTCTCCGCACTGATGCTTTTGGTGGTGTGGAACCAGCCGCACAACTGTAAGAACCGCTACTGCCCGCACCGCAAGGCCCGCAGCGACGAGGAAGAAGACCGCCGCTTCTGGGGTCAATAGCGCCCAAAGGGAGCACAATCTCCGCGTCATGGAGCGGCAGGGCGGGACCGTCGTCGGCCTGATCCTGATCGCGGCGGGCGTCATCTTCCTTATCGGCCAGCTCGCGAACTTCGATGTCGGTCGCTACGGCTGGCCGCTCTTCGTGATCGTCCCCGGAGTCCTGCTGCTCGTCGCCGGGATCGCCGCGGGCCGGGGACCGAGCGCCGCGCTGGTGATCCCGGGAACGATCGTCACCACCGTCGGCTTGGTGCTGCTTTATCAGAACGCCACGGACGATTGGGAGAGTTGGGCGTATGCCTGGGCGCTCGTGGGCCCCACCGCGTCGGGCGTCGGCGTGGCGTTGATGGGCGCGCTGCAGGGCAGCCCGACCCAAATTCGGCGTGGCCTGAACACAGCCGGCGTCGGGTTCGCGATGTTCCTCGGCTTCGCGGCATTCTTCGAAGGCGTGCTGCACATCAGTGGCAGGGACTTCGGGCCGGTCGCGTCGGTTGGTTTCCCGCTCGTGCTGGTTGTGCTGGGCGTGCTGCTGCTCGTCGGGCGACTCCGGCCGGCGTAGCGTCAGTCCTCCCAGGTGATGTTGAGCGGCAGGATCGTGCCGTCGCTGACGCTGACGGCCTGGACCGTCACTTCGTCGACGGCGTAAGGCACGGCGGCGTTCGCGGGCGAGCCGGCCAACGCCATCACGGCGATGAGCGCGGCGGTGATGAGCGCTCTCTTCATCTTGCGACCTCCTTACACGTGGATCGCGATGCGCGCGACTTCCGGCCGCACACTCGCGACGGCCTCGAGCAGCGAGCTGACGACGGCGGGATCGAAGCGTTCGCCGGCTCCGGCGCAGATTTCCTCGAGCGCCTGGTGCGGCTTGAACGCCGGCCGGTACGTGCGCGGCGAGATCATGGCCTGATAGGCATCGGCGACGGCGATGATCCGAGCCGCGAGGGGAATGTCCTGACCCTTGAGACCGGACGGGTAGCCGTTGCCGTTCCAGGACTCGTGGTGCGCGATCACGATCGGTCGCAGCTCCGCGAGCGGACCGACGTGCGAGAGGAGGTTCGCTCCGATCACCGGATGACGCTTGACCTCGGACCACTCGTCATCGGTGAGCCAATCGGCCTTCAGCAGCACGTCCTCCGAGACTCCGACGCGACCGATGTCGTGCACCAGTGCCGCGACCTCGAGCCGGGTGAGCTCGTCGGCGCTCAGGCCTAACCGTCTGCCAAGCGACGTCGCCAGCGCCGCGGTCGCGACCGCATGTCCGCGCCGGTTCTCGTCCTTCGCCTCGATGGCGTCGACGAGCGCGCGCACGCCCGAGACATAGGCCTCTTCGAGCTGCGTTGAGCTCTGGCGCAGTGATTCATTGAGCTGTTGCAGCTCGCGATTGCGGTCGCGCAACTGCCGCGTGCTCGTCATGTAGAGCTTGAACGAGTACCACGCCACGGCGAGCGGCAGGACGAAGCTCGCGGCGCCGAGGATCCCCAGGGAGCGGTACGCCAGCGCGAGCATCGCGCCGATCACGGCGGTCGCGCCATAGTTCACGGTCATCCAGGAGTAGTTCTCGCGCCAGACCGCAATGGGATTCCCTCCGGTGGAGAGGGCGATGACGGTGGCGGTGAGCGCGGAGCTCACCGCGAAGTAGACCAGGCCGCTGACCGCGACCGCTGCGATCGTCGGCAGGACCTGCAGCGGCGGCACTTCGCCGAGAAGCTCGTACACGCTGCCGGCGAACGCGGCCGCGATCGTGACGCTGCCGGTGTTGAAAAGGATCTTGGGCCACGGCTTGGGACGCGGCGTGAAGGCGTTGACGATGGCCGAAGCGAAATTCACCAAAAGCGCCGCCGGCGTGCCGAAGAGCACATACGCGGCGATGGTCGCGACGTACGCCACGCTCACGGCACTGGATCGGAACAAGTAGATCGGGATCCGTTGCGCCACCGCGGCGAGGACGGCGAGGAATAGGAACGCGAGCACATCGATTCGCGAGGGTTCGAGACGCGCCAGCTCGAGCGTGAACACGATCGCCGCCGCGGCGGCGATGGTCGCGACGTACGCGTTCGTCGTTCGCGCGGTCACATCGATGGGGCGAAGCGCGGCCGCACGGTGTGTACCGTCACGCCGTCGGGACGAACGGTCTTGCGCACTTCGACTTTTTCGCCGAAGTGTCGCTCGAACTCCGTCGCAAGCTCCTCAACGTCCCACGACCCGGCGTCCCAGTACCGCGGATGCGCGGCCATGAAGCGCATCACGAACGTCCGGAGCGCGCGCGCGTCGACGGTGAGCTGCTCGCAGCGGACCTCGCTGCCGTCGGGAAGCTCCCAGGTAACCATCGCCATCAAAGGTGTAGGGGTGCATGACCTTCGCAACAATTAGCCGCGCTGATGAAGTCGACTAGTCCAAACGCACTATGCTCGGCCGAGCGTTCAGGGCGGCCCAGGGCGGCCGCCGTACGCTTTTAGAGGGAATGGTTCAACTCATCCGGCGCCACCCCGGCGGCCTTCTGGCGGGAGCGTTCTCGGCGCTGGTCGCGCTCGAGATCGTCTTCATCGGCAGCACCCTCGGGCTCCTGCCCTTCGCGCCGTACGCCTTCGGCCTGGCGGTCGTCGACGCGCTCCCGGGTTCGCTGTCGAGCGCGGTCATCGACGCGCTGCAGTTCTGGGCGAAGCGCCTACTCGAGGTCGGCGTCGTCGGACTCGTGCTCGCGACCGGCGCGCTCGGCGGCGCGCTCGTGGCCGCCGGAGCGACGCGGGGCCGCGCGGTGCTCGTGGCCGCGATCCCGTGGGCGCTGAGCATCGTCGGCGCGAGCGTCTCGTCGTCGCGGCAGTTCGATCCGGTCGGGACCACGATCGCGTCGGTCGTCGGGCTCGCGGCGTACAGCGCCGCGCTGTCGTGGAGCGCGTCGCGCCTCGAAGTGCCGGCCGATGCCTCCCGCCGCCGGACATTGCTCGGCCTTGGCGCGATCGTGGTCGCCCTCGGCGCGGGCGGCATGTTCCTGTCGTCGCTGGGGCGCCGCGGCGTCGCCGTCGCGCGACAGCTGGTGCTGGCGCGTCCGCCGGTCGTGACCGTCGCGCCGTTCGCGTCCGAGGACCCGGCGTTCGACGCGACCCCGGGACTGTCGCCGCAGCTCACGGCTAACGACGCCTTCTACGTCGTCGACACCGCGCTGTTCAAACCGACGATCGACGCCTCGACGTGGCGTCTGGCGATCGACGGGCACGTCGACCATCCCTACGACCTCGGCTATGACGACCTGCTGGCGATGGACGCGATCGAGCAGGTGCAGACGCTGGAGTGCATCAGCAATCCCATCGGCGGCGACCTGATCTCGACGGCGAAATGGGTGGGCGTGCGCATGGCCGACCTGCTCGCGCGCGCCGGCGTGCGCTCCGAGGCATACGACCTGGTGATGACATCGACGGACGGCTACACCGACTCGATCCCGATCCAGAAGGCCCTCGAGCCGACCACGCTGGTGGTGTACGGGATGAACGGGGACGTGCTGCCGATCGATCACGGCTATCCCGCGCGGGTGCTGGTGCCGGACATCTACGGCATGAAGAACGTGAAGTGGCTGGTGCGGCTGACCGTCGAGAACTACGACTACAAGGGCTACTGGCAGGATCGCGGCTGGGCCGATCCGGCGGTGATCGTGACCAACTCGCGCATCGACGTTCCGCAGCCGACGGTCGCCTGGAGCGGCGGGCCGCTGCGCATCGCCGGCATCGCGCACGCCGGCGCGCGCGGCATCGCCAAGGTCGAGGTGAGCACCGATCAGGGGCGCACCTGGGCCGACGCGACGCTCGGCCGCGAGATCAACGGCTTCACCTGGCGCCGCTGGTTCTTCAACTGGACGCCGGCGGGTTCGGGCGAGGCGAAGGTGATGGTGCGCGCGACGGACGGCAAGGGCGTGCCGCAGGTCTCGTCGCCGCGCGATCCGTTCCCCGCCGGCGCGACCGGCTATCACCTGGTCACCGTCCGGATCACCAAGGCGTCGTAACGCGGCGGGCGACGAATTGCCCCGGGCCCGACTGATCCGTCGCGCTCTGTTTCCTCGTAACCCACCGTCGGTGCCGGCCACAAGCCGGCGGGGAAGGCAGGTTACGGATGGCAGACCATCTCGATGCTCCAGGCCTGATGTCGCCGAACATGGACGCTCGCATCGACATCACCGACATCTACGCGTTCGAGGCGCCCGACGACGCGAGCCGCTCGGTCCTCATCCTCAACGTGAATCCGCTCGCACCCACGCTCGCGACAGCGTTCAACCCAGATGCCCTCTACGAGCTGAAGATCGACACCAACGGCGACGCCGACGCCGACATCGCGTACCGCATTCGTTTCTCAGACGACGCGCTCGGACGCCAGACGGCGAAGGTCCATCGTGCCACGGGCCACGCCGCATCGGGGGACAACGACGGCGGCCAGATCCTGATCAACAAAGCGCCGGTCGACCTCGTCAAAACGAGCGGCCCGACGATCACCGAGGTCGATGGCTACAAGTTTTTCGCCGGCCTGCGCAGCGATCCCTTCTTCTTCGATCTGGCGGCGTTTCTCGGATTGCCGCCGCACAGGCATCCGCTCGATTTCACCAGCCCGGGCAGCGACTTCTTCGTCGCCAAGAACGTGTTCAGCATCGTGCTCTCGGCTCCGAAGGCCCAGCTCCTTGGCGGCAGCACCGCAGTCGGCTATTGGGCGCGCTGCCTTGTGCCGGTGAACGGCGTGTGGACGCAGAAAGATCGGATGGGCCGGCCGGCGATCAACACCGTTTTCAACCATGGCAATGACAAGAACACCTTTAACGCCATCCCGCCGACACAAGACGTCCTTCAGTTCCGCGACAAGTTCGTCACGGTGCTGGAGGGAGCGCCCTTCAACCGCGACGCCGCGACGGCGGGCACGCTCGCGAGCGTGCTGCTGCCAGACATCCTCACCTACAACTACGCCACAGCCGCCGGCTTCCTGAACGGACGGCGGCTGCAGGACGACGTCATCGACGCCGAGCTGCAATTGCTCACCGGGAGCTCGAGCATCGGCGACGGCGTCGGTCCGCACAGCGACTACCTGTCTGTGTTCCCCTACGTCGGAACGCCGCACTAAGGAGAAAGACATGTCGAAGACCAGTCGCAGGAGATTCCTGAAGATGGCCGGGATCGGCACCGCCGTGGCCGCCGGTGCGGCCATCCCACCGATCGCGAAGATGCTCGGAGAGCGCGACGAAACGATCACGGTCCACGCCATCGGCGGCGTTCCCGCGGCGCCGCTGCCGAGCTACGCGTCGTACGTGCTCCAGGGCTACGTCGATCCGGCGCGGAAAAACGGAATGCTCACGCGCACAGTGATGGCCGGCGCGCCCGACGGCATGAGCGATATCGCGCTGCCGGGACTCTCGCAAACCCTTCGCGTGACCGGTGTCGCGGTGCAGGACGGTGTGCTCGCGGTCCACAGCCTCGTCGCCGACCGATCGCAATTGCTTCCCGGAGAGAGCGACGAGATCGACATCTGGATCGACCGCGCGACCCGGACCGTCCGTGTGCGATCAGGCGCGAACGAGATCAAGCTGCAGGTCCAGCCGTAAACGTCGGGGCGGAGGCGAGCTCGCTCCCCTCCGCCTCCGGTTCTCCCGTGTCATCGATTCGTCATGCGGCCCCGGTAGCATCGCCGGCCTGATGGGCGCGCTATCGCGGCATCCGCGCCTGGTCGGAGCGGCGGCGGTGGCGCTCGCGGCCGCGCTGTCCGTGCCGCTCCTCGTCTACGTCATCGTTCCGATCTTTGTTCGCTCCACGCTGTCCGAGCCACTTCCGGCGATGACCCCCGCCGTGCTCGGCACCAACGCGCCCGAGATCATACCGACCGCGCAGCCGACGCCGGCGATGCTGGCCAGGGGCGACCTCGTGCACATCACCGCGGTCGACTACGGCAGCGGTGTCGTGCGCATCCTGACCCTCGGAAAGGACCGCTTCGTTCGATTCGAGGACGTCGACATCGCCGGCGCGCCGGACATGTACGTGTACCTGTCGGATCGTGACGACGGCAAACCGGGGACGTACATCGACCTCGGCAAGCTGAAGGCGACGAACGGCTCATTCAACTACGCCGTCCCCGCGACGGCGGACCTCGCCGCGGTGCGTTCGGTCGTGGTGTGGTGCCGGCAGTTCAGCGTGACCGTCACTTATGCGGTGCTGATGCGGTAGCGTCAAAACGTGCGTCGCGCAGGACCGCTGGTGTGGACCGGCATCGAGGGTCCGACGCTGCCCGACCACGTGCGCACGCTCCTTCGCGACGGCGACGTCGGCGGCCTCTCGCTCTTCGCTCGTAACTTCAGGGACGCGCGGCAGACCCGCGACCTGCTGCGCGAGATCCACGAGGCCCGGCCGGTACCGATCGCGCTGGACCAGGAGGGCGGCAACGTCGTACGCATCGCCTTCGGCACCGTGTTTCCGAGCGCGATGGCACTCGGCGCGACGCGCGACGAGGGGTTGGTGGAGCGCGTTTCCGGCGTCGTCGCGCGTGAGCTGCGAGCGCTCGGGATCGCCATCGATTTCGCACCGGTCTGCGACGTGAACGTCGAGCCGGCGAACCCGGTCATCGGCACGCGCGCGTTCTCCGACGATCCGTCGCTTTGCGGCGCTCTTGCCGCGGCATGGATCCGCGGGATGCAGTCGGCCGGAGTCGCTTGCACGGCCAAGCACTTTCCGGGGCACGGCGCGACCGATCTGGACTCGCACCTGACGCTGCCGACCGTGGGCGACGACGCCGAGACGCTCGAGCGGCGCGACCTCGTGCCGTTCCGAGCCGCGATCGCCGCCGGCGTGGCCCAGGTGATGACCGCGCACGTCGTCTTCGCCGCGCTGGACACGCTGCCAGCGACCTACTCGCGACGCATCAACGTCGACCTGCTGCGCCGCCGGCTCGGTTTCGACGGCGTGCTGTGCAGCGATGCTCTGGAGATGAAGGGCGCGGCGCTCGCCGGCGCCGAACCGGCCGCGCGCGCCATCGCCGCGGGCGTCGACATCGCGCACGTGTGCCTGCCCGAGCCGAGGCAGCCGGAGCGAGCCCTCGACGCCGTCGAACGCGCGGCCTCGGCGGGCGAGATCGCCGCGGAGCGCATGGCCGACGCGCTGCGCCGGTCGCGCGCGTTCGCGGCCCGCTGGACCTGCGTTCCGGCCGAACGGCCCGCCGAGCCGGACCACGCCTTCGCCATCGAGGTCGCGGCGCGCGCGGTGACACGCGTCGGTCCGGCGCTCCCGGACCTGCGCTCCGGGCCGCTGACCGTCGCCGCCTTTCCCGCCGCGCGCGC
>Ga0066709_100003918_pt1 | contig 11665 bp, 6 predicted proteins | sample GraSoiAngelo_158_FD_79665 | JGI IMG/M metagenome (GOLD analysis project Ga0066709, IMG submission 79665) | Grasslands soil microbial communities from the Angelo Coastal Reserve, California, USA - 14_1009_16_30cm | ecosystem: Environmental > Terrestrial > Soil > Grasslands | place: USA... | reverse complement strand
GTGAACCTCGCGCTGCGCCGGGGACCGTCGATACCGGCCGCGCTGGTCTGGGGGTACGTCGCGCTGTGCCTGACCACCGCGGTGACCCGCTTCGTGTCGCAGAGCCTGCTGTTCCGGCTGTCCCAGGGGGTCATCTACCGACTGCGGCGCACGCTCGTCGACGGCATCCTCGCCGCCCCGCTGCGCAGCGTCGAGGAGACCGGTACCGCGCAGTTGTATTCGGCCCTGTCCGACGACGTGGTCGTCATCGCCGACGCCCTGCCCGGACTGCCGCTGGTCTGCTCCAGCGCCGCGTTCGTGGCGGTGAGCTTCGGGTACCTGGCCGTCCTGTCGCCCGCGGTGGCCCTGGCCGCCGTGACGACGACGGTCGTCGGGGTGGTGGTCTACCGGATGTTCGCCGGCTACGGCCTGCGGTCGCTGGGACTGGCGCGCGCCGAGCAGGACCGGCTGTTCGAACACTTCCGCCAGGTCACCGGCGGGATCAAGGAGTTCAAGCTCAACCGGCAGCGCCGCCTGGTGCTCGCCGGCCGCGAACTGGATGCCACCGCGACGGCGTACCGCCGGCACAGCGTCACCGGCCTGTCGGTCTTCGAGGGCGCGGCCGGAAGCGGGCAGGCGGTGTTCTTCGCCCTCATCGGCGTGCTGCTGTTCGTCTTCCCCCGGACGCTGTCGATGCCGGTCGCCACGCTCGCGGCGAGCGTGCTGGTGGTGCTCTTCGCCGTCGCCAGCCTACAGGGAGCGCTCATCTGGCTGCCGCTGCTCGGCCGGGCCTCGGTCGCGCTGGCGAAGGTCGAGGAACGGCTGGCTCTGTTACGCACCGCCGGCCCGGAGGACCAGTCCGGCGCCGCGGCGGCTTTCGCGCACTGGCAACGCATCCAGCTGCGCGGTGTCTCCCACGTGTACCCCGGGCCGACGGGCGAGCAGTTCGTGCTCGGACCGCTCGACCTCGACCTGTGCTGCGGCGAGGTGCTGTTCGTCGTGGGCGGCAACGGCAGCGGCAAGACCACCCTCGCCAAGGTGCTCACGAGCCTCTATCCGCCGGAACGTGGCGAGATCCGGGTCGACGGCACGGTGGTCACCGCCCACAACCGCGAGGCGTACCGCCAGCTGTTCTCCGCCGTGTTCGCCGACTTCTTCCTCTTCGACAACCTGCTCGGCCTGCCGGGTGAGGACCGGGCCGCGAAGGCGCGCCATTACCTGGGCCGCCTGCAACTGGACCACGTGGTGAGCATCGTCGGCGACCGGTTCTCCACCATCGCCCTGTCGCAGGGCCAGCGCAAGCGGCTGGCGCTGCTCGCCGCGTACCTCGAGGACCGGTCCTGCTACCTGTTCGACGAGTGGGCCGCCGACCAGGACCCGCTGTTCAAGGAGTTCTTCTACGACGAACTGCTCGCCGAGCTGAAGGCGCGGAACAAGGCGGTCGTGGTGATCAGCCATGACGACCGCTACTTCCACGTGGCCGACCGGCTGGTCCGGCTCGACTACGGCCAGATCCGACAGGAGGTGTCCGGTGGACCGACGCTGGCTGGCCGGCCTGGCCCCGAGCCCGCACGCTGAGCTGCGGCTGTTCTGCCTTCCCTACGCGGGATCCGGGGCGGTGGTCTACCGCGACTGGCCGGGCGTGTTGCCACGCCATGTCCAGGTCTGTCCCGTCGAGCTTCCCGGCCGGGGCACCCGGTTCGGGGAGGCCGCGTTCACGAGGCTGGCACCGCTGGTGAACGCCCTCGCCGACGCGCTGGACGGGGCGCTGGACCGGCCGTTCGCGCTGTTCGGTCACAGCATGGGCGGGCTGGTCGCCTACGAGTTGGCGCGGACGCTGCGGCGGCGCGCCCGACCGCAACCGGCGCACCTGCTGGTCTCCGCGGCCGCCGCGCCCGGTACCGCGCCGGCGCAACCGTTGGTGCACTGCGCCGCGGAGCGGGACGTCAAGCACCGGTTGCGGGAACTCAACGGCACGCCCCGCGAGCTTCTGGACAACGAGGAGCTGATGGCGGTGATGCTGCCGACGATCCGGGCGGACTTCGCCGTCCTGGAGACCTACGAGTACCGCGAGGAGCCGCCGCTGCCGGTACCCATCACCGTCTTCGGCGGCACCGGCGACCCGGTGGTGCCGCTGTCGAAGCTCAACGGATGGCGCGACCACTCCGCGGTGGGTTGCCGATTGCGGCTGTTCTCCGGCGACCACTTCTTCCTCCACTCCGCCGCGACCGAGGTGATCCACGCGGTCACCCAGATCCTCCGGCCGACGCGGCCGGCCGACCACCTCACCGGCAGCGCAGCACCCTGGGGGAAGCGATGAGCAGGAAGCCCTCGATGGCGGTAGCCCACCACACGGGTCACGACGCCGCCCCCGGGCCGCTCCACGCCGGCAACCACCATCCACACGTACCCCAGCACCTGTCCGGGCCGGTGCACATGCTGCACGGTCCGCTCACCCACCGCCGGGAACTGGAGCGGACGAGGCTGTACCGGTTCGGCGGGTGGAGCGCCCGTCACCCGTTCATCGTCATGATGGTGTGGCTCGTCCTGCTCGCCGGGGCAGCCATGTCGGCCCGCTACTTCACCGCGCACCTTGCCGGAAGCAACAACGAGGTGCGCGGATCGGACGCGCAGCGGGCCGCCACGCTCATCCAGGCACAGTTTCCCCGGCTGCCCCGCGAAACCGACCTCGTCGTCGTGCACTCGACCGGCCTGACGACTCAGGACGAGGCGTTCCACCACCTGGTGGCCACCGTCGTGCAGCGGTACCGGAGCGAGTCCGCGGTCGCCGATACCGCGGACCCGTACTCCGCACCGCAGCGGCTCGTCTCGGCCGACCGGCACACCGCGCTCGTCCCCGTGGACCTGGTTGGTACCGACCGGCAACGGCAGCAGGACGCGAAGCCCTTGCAGGACCTCACCCGGGGACTGTCCACAGAGGACATCCAGGTCTACTTCACCGGCTCGTCCGCGCTCGCGGCGGCCGAAGTGGACCAGGGTGCGGTGGACCTCGCCCGGGCCGAGAGCATCGGGTTCCCCGCCGCGGCCGCGGTGCTGCTGATCGCCTTCGGCTCCCTCGTCGCGGCCGCGATCCCGTTGCTGCTCGGCGTCCTCGCGGTACTGGCCTCGTTCGGCGCGCTGGGCGTGGTGTCGGTGTACTGGCCGTTCGACGTGTTCGTGCAGACCGCCGTCAGCATGGTCGGCATCGCCCTGGGCATCGACTACTCGCTGTTCATCCTCACCCGGTACCGGGAGGAGCTGGCCCGGCTGGACGGCCACACCCGCGCCGACCGGGCCCGGGCCGTCGGCCGTACCATGGCGACCGCCGGCCACGCGGTGCTCTTCTCGGGAACGACGGTGGTGGTGGCCCTGGCCGGTCTGTGGCTGGTCCGCTCGCCGAAGGTCGACTCGATGGCGATCGGCATGACCACCGCCGTGGTGGTCATGATGCTCCTGTCGGTCACCCTGTTGCCGGCGTTGCTGGGACTGCTCGGCACCGCAGTCAACCGGCTCGCGCTGCCCTGGACCCGCAAATCGTTGGCCCGCCCCGATCCCGAGCACTCCGGCTGGGCGCGGCTGGCGTCGGTGGTGATGCGCCGGCCGGTCGCCTTCGCCGCGCTGGGTACCGTGCTGCTGGGCGCGCTCGCCCTGCCGGTCTCCGGCCTGCGGTACGGGGTGGACCTGGGCGCGGGAGCCGTCAAGGACTCCCCCGCCGGCCGGGGGTACACGGTGCTCTCCGCTGCCTTCCCGCCCGGTGTGCTGACCCCCGTCAGCGTCGTCTCGCGGGGCGCGGGTCCGCTGACCGAGCCGCAGCTGGACGCTCTGGCCCGGTTCACGGACACGGTGCGTGCCGACGAGGCCGTCGCTGACGTCGTGTCCATCACCGCGGTGCTCGACGGGCAGTTGCGCGGCCACACCGTGGCGCAACTCGTCGAGGCTACCCGAGCCGGTGCCGGTCCCCTCGACGGCCTGCTGAGCCAGGACGGGTCGACCACGGTCGTCACGGTCCGGCCCCGGCAGGCGGCCGACACCAGGGACACCGCGGACCTAGTCCGGCGGCTGCGCGGCGACGCGCGGAACACGCTGGCCCCGGCCGGGTTGACCGTCCACGTCGGCGGAGCGCCGGCGCAGATCGTCGACATCACCGACGAGAGCACCCGGGCCATGCCCATCGTCATCGCTGCGGTACTGGCTGCCTCCTGGCTGCTGCTGCTGTTCGCCTTCCGGTCGTTCCTCCTGCCGTTCACGGCGATCCTGATGAACCTGCTCACCTCCGGAGCGGCGTTCGGCGCCGCCATCCTGATTTTCCAGCAGGGCCGCGGCGCCGGACTGCTCCACGTGGACCGCACCGGGTTCATCCAGGTGATCCTGCCGCTGTTCGCCTTCGCCCTGGTCTTCGGGCTGTCCATGGACTATCAGGTGTTCATGCTCTCCCGCATGCGAGAGGAATGGGAGCGCACCGCGGACAACCGCCGGGCGGTCCGGCTCGGCATCACCCACACCGCCCGCGTCATCACCGCCGCCGCCAGCATCATGGTGGTCGTCTTCGCGTCCTTCATGTTCACCCGGATCCTGGAGATCAAGCAGATGGGCTTCATGCTGGCCCTGGCTGTGCTGATCGACGCCACGATCGTCCGGCTGCTGCTGGTCCCCGCGTTCATGCGCCTCCTGCGAGCGGCCAACTGGTGGCTGCCCAGGACACTCAACCGGCTGCTCCCGCCTCCCTACCACAGCAAGCATCACGTGCACAGCACCTGAGAGAGGTGGATGACAATGGCTATCGGGCTGTACCGCATCGACCACGTCGGTACCGCGGTCGCCGACCTCGATGAGGCGATCCAGTTGTATGAGCAGACGTTCGGGATGCGCTGCGTGCATGTGGAGGACAATCCCGAGCAGGGGGTCCGGGAGGCGATGATGTCGGTCGGGCCGGATCCGGCCGGCGGATGCGTCCAACTCCTCGCGCCGCTGTCGCCCGGTTCGGCGATCGCCCGGTTCCTGGCGCGGTCCGGTCCGGGCATCCAGCACGTGGCGTACACCGTCACCGACCTGGAGGCGACGAGCGCGCAACTGCGCTCGCGCGGGGTCCGGCTGCTGTACCCGGACGCCCGGCGCGGTACCGCCGGTTCGCGGATCAACTTCGTGCACCCAAGCGACGCCGGCGGCGTCCTGATGGAACTGGTCGAGCCCGGCCCGGACGGCTGATCCGGGCCGGGCAGGGCGGTCGCTGTCCCCCTTCGGGCGATCAGCGGTCAGGCGTGCTGGAGGGTGACCTGGAACTCCGCGACGCCGTGGTCGGCAAGCGAGCCGAGGAAACCTCCGCCCGACGGTCCCTGGATGTTCCAGGCGGAGAAGGCGACCGGAATCGAGCCCGCCGCCTGCAGCGTCGATCCGTCCCGGCGGCCGGAAAGGTTGATGGTCACCGGGTGGGTGATGCCGTGCATCGTGAGGTCACCGGCGGCCGCCACGGTGACGGTCGCGCCGGACGGGAAGCCGGAACCCAGTGCCACCGGTCGGGTGAGCGTGACCACCGCGATCGGATTGCCCGCGGTGTCGAGGCTCTTGGCGAACTGCGGCTGCGCCTTGCCGGCGATGGTGAGGGTGGTGAGATCGACGCGGAACGTCGCGGTCAGAATCTGGTTTCCGCTCACGGCGGCGCTACCGGTGACAGCGCCCGTCCGCCCGACGACCTCATCGCTGAGCCCGAACCCGCTTTCCCGCACCCGGAAACCGGCCTGAGATCCGCTCACGACATTCCACGTGCCGTCGAGCGGACCGGCGGGCGCGTTCGCCGCGGCCGGTCCCGGCAGGGCCAGCCGGGCCGGTGCCGGCTGCAGCTTGACGAAGGCCACCACGCCAACCGCGGCGACGACCACCAGCGCCAGTACCCCGACAATCGTCCAGCGTAGCCAGTGATGGCGTCGCCTCGGTGCGGCGCTGCCGGGCTGCGGCCCGGTCGTGGCATAGAGCTGATTGTTCATTTCGCGAACTCCTCCCCTGTCGATTCCTCAAGGCTCGGCCAACCGGTACCGTCGTCCAACGGCAACCGGACCCGCGCTCACCGGTGGCCGGTATGCAGCAGACGCGCCACCAGATCCGCCTTGCGCAGCAGATCCTGGCGACCGGTGTAGGTGATGCCGAGCCGGTACCCGGCATGGCCGTTGCTTCTGGGAAGGTGGGCCAGCAGACCCGCCTCGTCCGTCGAGACCAACCGCGCCAGGTTCGCCAGCAACTCGTCGAACGTGTCACCGACGAGGTACCCGGCGGTGGCGACGCCAGCCGGTGCCGGGCCGGTCTCCTCGGCCGACAGCCGGATCCGGTAACCGTTACGACGGTCGCCCACCTGCGCCATGCCTACCAACTGCTCACCCTCGGCCGACCCGGCTACCTTGCGTACCGCGTCGAGCATGCGCAGCGCGCCGTCGGCACCGAAGTAGAACGGCTCACCGGGGCGCACGACAGCAGCGCCGGTGTCCGCCCATCCGGCGTCCTGGACGATCGCGTATGTCCGCTCCCCCGCCCCAACCTGGGACAGCGGTTTGACGACGAAGAATACGGCTGCCTCGCCGGGGATCAGCTCCGCCTCGTGGCCGCCTTCGCGCAGCCACCTGGCGAACAGCCGGGTGAACTCCGGGGCGAGGTTGGCATGCACCCCGCCCACGAGGGCCAGGCGGCACTCGCCCTGGCGCAGGTATCGGATGGCCAGGTCCAGCGCGGCACCGAACGAGCAGGTACCGTCATCGACGACCAGGCCCGGACCGCGCACGTCGAACAGGTTGTTGATCCGGCCGACGATGATGTTGTCCATGTACCCGGGCAGCGCGTTCTCCCGCGTCGGTGGGATCCGGTGGCGGACCTCGGTGGCGAAGCTGGCGACGATGCGCTCGCGTGTGTCCGGGTCCAGCGCGCGGAACGCGGGTACCTCATCGAGGGCCGCCGCGTACTCGACCATCCGGATCCGGAAGTTCCTCGTCAGGTTCGCTTCGAGGCCACAGGTCGCGCCGACGAACACCCCGGCCTCGCGCAGGTGCTCCGGGTCGATGCCGCAGTCGTCCAGCGCGTCGCCGGCCGCCACGACCGCGAGAAGTTGGGCGCGGTCGAGGTCGGCCAGGACGGTCGGGGGAATCCGGTACCGCTTGCACGGGAAGACAAAATCGGAAAGGACCGGACCGGCCACGGTGCCGATCCCTACGATGGCCATCGGTTCGGGCGTGGGCGCAGCCGCACCGGGCCGGTACCCGTTGGCGCGGCCGGCACCGGCCCCGCCCCCGTGGTGATCCGGGTCGTACTGCTCGACGCAGATGCTGGTGTTGACGCCACCGAAGCCGAACGCGTTCGACAGGGCCCGGCGCGGGCGCCCCTCGGTACGCGGCCACGGGCGCGCGTCGGTGCACACCAGGAACGGAGACTCCGCCAGTTTCATCGCGGCCTGCGCGGTGGTGAACCCGTGCGTCGGCGGCAGTACGCCGTGCTGGAAGCCCAGTAGCACCTTGATGAGGTTGGCCATACCGGCCGCGGAATAGGTGTGGCCGGTCTGCGCCTTGACCGAGCCGAGCAGGATCGAACCCGGCGCGCACGGCCGGCCGGCGAACAGCTGTTTCAGCGACTCGATCTCCACCCTGTCGCCGGTCGGCGTCGACGTGGCGTGGGTCTCGACGTAGTCCAGGTCCTCCGGCCGCATGCCGGCGACTTCGAGCGCCCGGTGCATCGCCGCGACCTGGCCGCGCGACGAGGGCGCGAAGATGGCCTTGCCCTTTCCGTCGCAGCGGGTGGCCACCCCACGGATCACACCGGCGATCGGGTCACCGTCGCGCACGGCGTCGTCGAGCCGCTTGAGCAGGACGGTACCGGCGCCCTCACCCGGGATCAGGCCACTGGCCCGCGCGTCCAGCGGCGTACTGGCATCCTCGGAAAGACCACCGAGCTTGGCGAAGCAGACGTGTCCGGTGACCCCCAGGTTGCCCAGCACGCCGCAGGCCAGCAGGGCCGGGTACGTGCCGTCCTGCAGGTACCGGACCGCCACGTCGATGACGGTCTGGCCGGCCGCGCAGGCGGCGTCGCAGACGATCGCGGGACCGGGTAGGCACAGCCACCGCCCCACCGCCTTGGCGAGGTTGACCTGCAACGTACTCGCGGCGGAGGTCTGGTCCGGATCGCCGAACCACCGGCGCACCACGGCGAGGAAGCCGGCCCGGATGTCTTCGCGCTGGTCTGCGGGCAGCGCGAAGAACTCTTCACCGCCCTCGATGTGGCGCAGGATCTCCGGTGCCCGGCTGGCGAGTGAGAAGTCACCGAGTCGCTCGTCGCCCAGCATGTTGCCCACGAAGAGCGCGGTACCAGAGGCGGCGAGCCGCTCGGTCGGGTAGCCGGCCATCCGGGCGGCCTGCAAGGCGGTGTCGAGGATCAGCAGTTGTGTGCGGTTGAGGCCCTGCAGATCGGCATCCGCTACGCCGTGCGCCTCGGCCGGGAACCGGTAGTCGGTGATGAAGCCGCCCAGCCGGCAGTACGTCTTGTCCTCCTGCTGCCGGTCCGCAGAGTAGTACCGGCGCCAGTCCCACCGCCGCGGGGGCGGGGTGCGATACCGCTACGGCCGGCGAGGATGTTCTGCCAGTAGCTCGTCGCGTCGTAGGAGTCCGGCGGGAAGACACAGCCGAAACCGATGACGGCGATCGGTGCGAAGGCCGGGTCGGACATGGCTGACCTCCTTTCAACGTACCTCGGTCACGACCAGGCCCCGGATGCCGGCGAGGACGGTGTCCGCGCTGTCCACGATCTGGATGTCGACGTCGAGACGGTGCCCGTCCGGTCCCCCGGCATCGGTGACCGTGCTGATGGTGTAGAGGGTCTCGGCCGGAAACGGGATGCGGTGGAACCGGATCGACCTGATCGAGATCGGCACATAGCTGCGGCCGAGCTCGTGGTGCGCCCAGATGAGCGCAGAGCGCCAGGCGTTGTCCATCACGACCGGCATCGTGCGCAGCCGCGGTGAGCACAGGAACGGCAGCAGTCCACGGTTGTCCGGAACCACCAGTTCGCTGACCAGCGAGCCGTCGTCGGCCAGGCGGACCTGGGTGGTGCACCGGAAGGTCTGGCCGAATGCGATGTGCCGGTGGGTGTCCGCGTAGAACGCCTCGAGATCCAGGGGCCGGCCGCCGGCGAGCAACTGGCGGACCGGGCGTGGCGACCCGGGCGCGGCGGGAAACTCCTCGGCGAACCAGTACGTGCCGCGTGAATGCAGCCGGTCGGCCTCCAGCACCGGGCCGCCGGGCCGGACCAGGTCGGACCGCGTCTCCGCGGCGACAGGTTGGGCCGCCGCCGACCCGGCCGCCGCCGGCCCGGCCGGCCCGGCGCGCATCGACAGCGTCAGCGGGAACGCCGCGTGGCACTTGACGAACTTGACGAACTCCACGTCCGTCGCCGATACCAGCGTGCGGCCGGGATGCAGCAGGCCGGCCACCTCGGCGTGACCTTCGATGTGGAACGCGCCGGGGAACGTGGCGATCCCGCGGACCCGATGGTCGGCCAGGTAACGGTGGACGTCCGGATCCAGGCGCAGCTCCGCGACCGCGGACGCGCCGTCGAGGTGGCGGACCCGCTGCAGCAGCGGATAGTTCACCACGTCCGCCACGTACCCGCCGGGGCCGATCGGCGCCACGACTCGCGTGCGGGTCTGGTCCAGCGCCGCGTCCTGTCCGCGCCAGGTGTTGGTGCCGATGTCGCCGACGACGAGCACCTCGGAATCGCGGCCGCCGTGCAGCAGCTCGCGGGCGAACGTCTGTACCCCTTCGCGGATTCCGATGTACCGCAGGCCGCGCTGTTCCTCCTGGACGCGGCGCACCGATTCGTCGGCCGCCATTCCGGTTCCCGCCCAGGCCGTCCAGGCCAGGGTGAAGCTGCGGGTGTGCGGCCGCTCCCCGGACAGCTGTGCCGCGATCTTCGGCAGCACGTCGGCAGCGGCCGTGTAATCGGTCTGCCCGTCCATGCCGGAGCGGCCGAGGGTGGATCCGAACAACACGAAGAACTTGGGATCGTCGTCCTTGACGGCGTGCCACAGGTGGTACGCGCCGTTCACCTTGGTACGCACCACGCCCAGCGCGCGGTCGAGGCGCTTGCGCGACACCAGGGCGGGCGATTGCAGTCCCGCGCCGTGCACGACCCCGGCGATCGGACCGAACTGCCGCCGTACCCGGCTGATCACCTCACGAACCTGTGCGCCGTCGGACACGTCGCACGTCTCGTAGTGAACGCGGGGGTTGATGGCGCGCAATTCGGCGCGGTTGCGGTAGGCCAGCCGGCCGTGGGCCAACCGCATGAAGCCGGCCTCCGCGTCGGCCGGCGTGAGCACCGGGTTGTCGCACCGGGCCCGCCGCAGGTACTCCAGCCGGTAGGCGGCGAACTGCTCGTCGTCCAGGTGCACCCAGTCCTCAGTACCGGTGGGCAGTACGGTGCGGCCGAGCAGGACGACGGTGATGTCGCCGGCGCCCGCCAGTGCCCTGGCGCATTCGTAGGTGATTCCGCGGGCGCCGCCGGTCACGACGACGACGTCATCGCGCGAGAGCTCGAACGGGGCGTGGCGTGGGTTGACGTCGAGCGGGCGCGGCAGGATCTGCACGACCTTGCGCTCCTCGCCGGTGTAGGCGATCTCGACGTTGGGTTCGCCGCCGTGGACCAGTTCCTCGAACAGGACCCGGGCGACGGCCTCGGGGGGCTGGTCCGGGACGTCGACGACCTTCGCGCGGGCCTTCGGCAGTTCCAGTGCCAGGCTCTTGACAAACCCCGTGGTCAGTCCGCCGAGCGGGTCGATGTTGGCGGAACGCTCCAGGCCGAACGCCGCGCCGACGGTGGTACCGGCGAGATAGCCGCCGTCCCCGCCAGCCGCGCCGAGCTGGTCGTAGAACGTCTTCGCGGCCAACAGGTTCACCGTGAACTGGGTGTCGACCTCCTGTGTCCACAACCGCGGCGGGTCGGAGAACGTGGACCCTACCGCGTGGTCCGGACGGATCGCGTACAGGTTGACTACCGCGTGGACGACCTTCGCTCGTTCGCGGAGTTCGGCCAGCGCGGCGGCGACGTGGTCGGTGTCGTCGAAGTCCGCCTGCACGCAGGCTGCGTCGGCGGTGCCGGCGTCGAGTGCCGCGCTGGCGGGAGACAACAGCCATACCTGTGCGCCGGCCTCGTCCAGCCGCTGGCGCAAGGCCCGGGCGACCGTGCCGTCGCGGTCGGCGATCAGTACGACCGACTTTCCGGTCAGGTCGAGGTGCACCGCAGCGCGGGTGTCGAGCGGGCGGCGGACCGCGACGGGCACGTAGCGTTGGGCCACCCGGTCGACGTCTTCGGGTACCGGTGGTGGCTGCGCTGACCGCGCCGGCTCCTCGGCTCTCGGGGGGGTACCGCGCTGCGCCGTCGCCGCGGCCAGTGCCGCGACCTTGCGGAAGGTGTTGAGTTCGCTGATGTCGATGTCTTCCGGCGGCGGCAGTTCGAGGTGTTCGCGGAGGGTGGCCAGGATCTCGGCCTGCCGGAGCGAGTCGATGCCGAGCTCACCCTCCAGATCGAGGTCCAGTTCCAGGACCTCCGCCGGATACCCCGTCTTGGCCCGCGCCACGTCGAGAACGAGGCGATCGATCGCGGCGACATCGAGTGGCGCCGCAGTGGGCGCAGGCGGTGGCTCGACAGGCGGTGGCTCGAC
>Ga0066709_100003916_pt1 | contig 11666 bp, 10 predicted proteins | sample GraSoiAngelo_158_FD_79665 | JGI IMG/M metagenome (GOLD analysis project Ga0066709, IMG submission 79665) | Grasslands soil microbial communities from the Angelo Coastal Reserve, California, USA - 14_1009_16_30cm | ecosystem: Environmental > Terrestrial > Soil > Grasslands | place: USA... | reverse complement strand
GCTCGGCCATCGCAGCGTGCTCGTCTCGGTGTGGCGCGTGCGGCTCGGCCGCGTGAAGTTGTATCTGCTCGACACCGATCTCGAGGAGAACGCGCCCTGGGATCGCGAGCTGACGGCGCGGCTTTACGGCGGCGACCGCGAGACGCGTATTCAGCAGGAAATCGTCCTGGGGATCGGCGGGGTGCGCGCGCTGAAGGCGATGGGATCGACGCCGGTCGTGTGGCACCTGAACGAGGGGCACGCCGCCTTCGTCGTGCTGCAGCGGATCCGCGATCTGATCGAATCGGGTCAGACGTTCGAATCCGCCCTCGAGGAAGTGCGGCGGACAACGGTGTTCACGACGCACACGCCGGTGCCGGCGGGACACGACGCGTTCCCGTTCAACCTCGTCGAGACGCACCTCGCCGGCTGCTGGGGCACGCTTGGGGATTATCGCGATCAGTTCATGGCGCTCGGGTCGTACGACAACGGGTCGGGACCGCAGTTCAACATGACCGCGCTCGCGCTCCGGACGGCCAACGGCGTCAACGCCGTGAGCCAGCTCCACGGCGTCGTCACACGCGAGATGTGGGCGCCGATCTGGCCGGGGCTGCCGGAAGACCAACGGCCGGTGCGCGGCGTCACCAACGGCATCCACGTGCCGACGTGGCTCTCGACCGAGCTGATGAATCTCTTCGACACGTATCTGTCGCCCGACTGGCGGGAACGTCACGACGATCCGGACCTGTGGCAGCGCGTGAACGATATCCCGGACGAAGAGCTGTGGCACGCGCGCCAGGCGCTGCGGCAGTACCTGTTCGCGTTCATCCGCGAGCGCGCCCGGCAGCGCTGGCGGGACGAGCGCGTCAGCGTCGCGCGCGTCGTGGCGGCCGGCACGCTGCTCGACCCGAACGCGCTGACGCTCGGCTTCGCTCGCCGCTTCACGGGCTACAAGCGTCCCGAGCTGATCTTTCACAACCCGGATCGACTCAACGCGATCCTCAACGCGCCGCGGCGGCCCGTGCAGGTCGTCTTCGCCGGCAAGGCGCATCCGGCGGACGAAACCGGCAAGCACCACTTGCAACAGGTCTACCGCCGCGCGATCGATCCAGCCTTCGGCGGACGCGTGGCCTTCGTCGACGACTACGACCTGCACGTCGCGCACTTCCTGGTGCAGGGCTGCGACGTGTGGCTGAACAACCCGCGCAAGCCGCTCGAGGCGAGCGGCACGAGCGGGATGAAAGCGTCCATCAACGGCGTCCCGCACCTGAGCATCGGCGACGGCTGGTGGGCGGAAGGGTACACGGGCAAGAACGGCTGGCTCATCGAAGGACAGCCGGTCAAGGACGCGACCGACATCGACGCCGCCGACGCGTCGTCGCTCTACGATCTGCTCGAACACGAGGTCGTGCCGGCCTTCTACGATCGCGACGGCGGCGGCGTGCCGCGGCGCTGGCTGCAGTTGGTGCGGCAGGCGATCATCACCGTCACGCCGCGCTTCAGCGCGCGCCGGATGGTCAAGCAGTACGTCGACCAGATGTACGCGCCGGCGCTCGAGGGGCAGAAGGTGGAAAAGTGACGCCGTCTGCTACAATCGACCCATGCCTCGAAAGTCGGTAGCGCAGTCGCGGTGCGCGCTGTGCGGCGCGAAGGAGATTTCCGAGCCGCGCGGAGAAGAGAAGTACTGCCGCGACTGCTGGGACAAGAAGATCGCCGTCGAAGAAATCGTCGCGCGCGAGTTCGCGCTGAAGCGGTACATCCGCGCCCACAGCGCCGAAAAATATCTGGTCTATCACTCCACGCAGAAGCGCCCGTGCGGGCAGCTGATCGTCGTGGACGATGGTTACGATCTCTTCCTGACGATGGTGCTCTATCCGAGCTTCGGCTGGGACGACGCGGCGTACCATCTCGAGGGAGACCCCGAAGGACGGACCTTCGCGGAGATCCTCGTGGACGTCGTCGCCGCGGAAGTCATCGAGCCGTGGGGCGGCGGCAAGTGGCACCTCGAGATCTTCCACGCGACGAGCGTTGAACCGGAGGACTGGAACGGCGAGATGTAACGTCCTATAATGCGACAGCTTCCAGCCGCCAGCTGGCAGCGTCCCCCCGGGAGGTCGCCATGAACCGCTTCGCGTCCGCCGCCGCGATCGTCATGTCGCTGGTGCTGTCGACCAGCGCGTTCGCTCAAAGCAAAGCCGCCGCCGCTCCGAACAAGCCCGCCACGCCGCCGCCGACCGCGCCGACCGCCAAGGCCAAATGGGTGGTGCCTGTAAAAGGCACGGTCTACGTCGAGGTGATCAAGGGCGCGCCGAAGCGCGTCAAGGACGACATCGTCACGACGCTGCAGATCAAGAACGTGTCAACCGGCGCGATCGCGCTGCTCAAGGTTGACGAATACTGGTACAGCAAGACCGGACAGACGGTCACCGGCGACACGCAGAAAGTGAAGCAGCCGATCATGCCGGGCGAGGTCGTCGAGGTGACATTGAAGTCGCCGTACCGGAAGGACATGTACCAGAACCAGTTCGCGTTCAGCCACCAGGGCGGCAAGGTCGATCCGAAGGCCGTGAAGAGCTTCAAGAAATGACGGCGCGATCGGCGCTACGATCGCGTCCATGACGGACGACCTTCGCTATCCCGTCGGCAAATTCCACTTCGATCCGAACGTCACGCCGGCGACGCGCCGCGCGTGCTTCGCGCAGGTCCGCGAGGCGCCGGCCGCGATGCGCGCCGCGGTCCGCGGCCTGACCGCGTCACAATTCGACACGCCGTACCGCCCCGACGGCTGGACCGTCCGGCAGGTCGTGCACCACGTGCCGGACAGTCATCTCAACGCCTACTGCCGGTTCAAGCTCGCGCTCACGGAAGACAACCCGCGCATCAAGCCGTACGACGAAGCCGCGTGGGCGAAGCTGGCGGACACCGAGCGCACGCCCGTCGAGACGTCGCTGGCGCTGCTCGATTCGCTGCACCAGCGATGGGTCACGCTCCTGGAATCCATGAAGCCGGAGGAATTCGCGCGGACGCTGCAGCATCCGGAGGCGGGCGAGATGACGCTGGACAAGGTGCTGCAGCTCTATACGTGGCACGGCCGCCATCACGTCGCGCACATCACATCACTACGGGAACGGGAAAAGTGGTGATCACCCCGTGCTGGGAGCGGGGTGCTATGGCACGGTGCTGGGCAACGAGGTGCACTGTGCACGGATCCTGCGCAGCACCCTCTCTCAGCACTCAGCCCCCGGCACGAGTATTTGCGTAGCGTTCCGCGCGAGCGCCCGCGTAGGGCAGCTTGAACGGCCGTCCCTGATACGCCTTCGCGATGCACACCAGCCAGAGCACGATCGACGCGCCGAATCCCAGCGTCGACAACATCAGCAACGGCGTGAACGCCGCGGCGGAAACGAACAGCGATCCGAGCGCGGCGACGTAGAGGGCGAGCACGATGAGCCACACGCCGCCGAGCGCGAGGATCGACTGCCAGGCGTGAAACCGGATCGCGCGATTGCGGTGCTCCGCCAGCAGAATCAACGTGCCGGAGATCGGACCGACCAGATACGACAAAGCGGATGCGACCGGGGTGCTGAGGCCGCTCGTGGATCCCGTTTCCGGCGTCCGGGATGCGCCGCTCGACGTGGTCGGGCCGGTTCCGGACCCCCAGCGGACTTCGGCGTTCCGCCGCGGCAGACGCACGATGTGAAACGGCGATGTCAGGATCTGCGCGGCGAGGAGGCCCGCGGGCGGGCGCGTTTCCCTGCAGAAGATCCGCAGCCCGTCACGCTCCTCCATCACGCCGGTGATCTCGACCGCGTAGCCCGGCGTCGGCCGTTCGCCGGCAAAGACGGCGGCGACCATCTCGCTCGCGAAATCGATCGCGGGCGCCTCTCCGCCGGGCCCCACGTGCGCGGCCCAGAGCGCGCGCCATTCGTCGGCCGTACGGACCACGACGCGTCGCGGCTCGACAATGCGGCTGCCGTCGCCGCGCGCGACCGTGGCCAGCGCGATCATTTGATCCGGAACTCGATCTCGCGCGACGCCGTCGGGTTGTTCTTCGCGTACGACTTCGCCTCGACCCGAAGCACGTAGCGTCCGGGGGGGAACTGGGCGGTGGCGATCTGGGTGGAGTACCCGTAGCCGCCGCGCGACCCCTGCAGCTCCTCGCTCTTGCGCTCGTCGGACGTCGTGTACACCACTTTGCCCTCGTCGGACAGGACGCTCGTCGTGATGCCGACGCGATGCGAAATCGATGCCGCGTTGTCGTAAACCTCGGCGAAGAGCGCCAGCGCGTCGCCGCGCGGGAACTCGCGCATCGCGGTCGGAGCCGCGGGCAGCACGTCCTTGAACAGCGGGTCGGGATTCGCCGTCGGCATCCGGCTCGCGAACGCCGACGAGACCGCGATCCCGCTCATCGTGATATCGCTCTTGGAGAAGTCCGGGACGTCCAGGTCGTACACGACCGTACCGACGGCGCCGCCGTTCGTCTCGCGCGCGCCGATGCGCATCTGGTACTTGCCGGGCGGAACCTCGAGCGCACGCGTGATGCGAATGCCGCCCGCCTTCTGCACCGCGTCGTGGGTCTGCGAGCGGAGTTTCAGATCCAGCTCGTCCTGACCGCCGTCGCGGATCTTGTCCGATGCATCCGCCGCGAACAACGACAGCTCGATCTTGTCGGTGAACACGCCGTTCTGTTCGACGAACTTCAAGCGGGACGCGTCGAGCTCGAGCGTGATGTTGACCGTCGCGTTCGGCGACGCCCCCGGCCTGGCCGCCGACCCTTTGAACGGCGCGGCGAAAACCGTCATCGGCAGTCCGCTGACGGCGACCGGGCTCGTGAGCGCCTCGCGCAGCTCGACGGACGTCTTCGTCCCGGCGAGCAGCTTCGTCGTGTCTCCCTTGCCTTTCGGCGCGACGTAGCCTTTGCGCGCCCGCACCGTCAGCCCGAGACGCGACAGGCGCACGGTGATCGGACGATACCGGCCGTCGTGCCGTTCGTTGGCCGGGTAGTACCCGAGCACGTAGTAGCTGCTGTTGTCCTTGACGATGCGATCGAACGCGTTGCGGAAATCGTTCGCGTTCACGACCGCGAAGCCGCCGGTCTGATCCGAGAGGACGCGCAGGCTGTCCTGCGAGAGCCGCAGCTCGCCCATCAGCGACGTCATCCCGAGCGTGTTGTCTCCGGCCGGCAGCGAGCCGATCTCGATCAGCTCCTCTCCCATGTTCGTGAGGCCGCGCGGATCCACGCCGTAGATGCTGACGTTGCTCCGCGTGGCCGCGGCGACCGCGTCGCGCGTCGCGTCCATGACCTGGCTGCCGAACTGCACGGCATCGTTCCCGATCATCTGCGTGATGTCGTAGTCGATTCCCTCGCTGAAGAGCACCACGGCCTTGCGGCGGCCGCGGATGCCGTTGAGATAGTCGGACACGTTCTTCAGCACGTCGAGCGTCCGCCGCGCCTTGTAGCCGCGCTCGAAGTCATTCGCCTTCGCCTCGCTGTTCGTCGCCGCGCCGCCGGGCAGGTCCTGGTTCCGGAGCGCGTCGGCGATCGCCGCCTTCGTCGGCGAGTCCGCCTTCTGGCCCATGAACCGGTTGATCGCGTTCAGCACGAGCTGGCGGTTGCTCGTGAACTCCTGCGACGCCGCCGTCGCCCCCGTCGTGTCCACGACCGCGACGACGTCGTTCGCCCCGACATAACGCTGGACGAACAACGACGCGGCGCGCCGGAGCAGCAGCGATCGCGCGGCGCTCGTGTGGAAGCCGTCGAGCAGCAGCACGAACACGCGCCCCTCGAAGGTCTTCCGGTTCGTCTGGACGTCGGGAGGAATCGGGTTCTTCGCGAAGAGCGGCGGATCCACGCGCTCGACCGGGATCTCCACGAGCGAGAACACCGACAGCGTCTGCGGCTTGCCGTCCTCGAGGACCTGGAAGTCGTCCTTCTTCAGGTCACGAACGAAGTTTCCCTGCGCGTCGGTGACGACCGCGTCGATCTCGACGTAGTTGATCTCGACCCTGAACGTCAGCGGCGGGGGTTGTTGCGGCGGAGGCTGCTGCGCGACGAGCGCCGCCGACACCATCGCCAGGATCAGGAGCGTGGACCAGGAAGTCGTGCGCATAAGGTTCGATCAGGGGCAGGGCTGAAGCTGATTATATGTCTGTGCTGGGGGCTGGGTGCTGAGAGGGTGTGCTGGGGAAACCGGGTGCACGGTGCAGGCTGCACCGCTGTTGCCCAGCACTCTGTCCCTGCACGCAGCCCCCAGCACTCATCCTTTAATGACCCCAATCGGCCGTAATTGCGCGACCTTCACCGCGATGCCGGCGCCGTCGACGACGTTGACGACGTCGGTGACGTCCTTGTAGGCCTCGGGCATTTCTTCGGCGACGGTGGCGATCCCGGCGGCCATCACGTGGACGCCCCGCGCGCGCATCTCGTCGAACAGCGACCGGCCCCGGACGGCGCGCTTCGCCTGCGACCGGCTCATCTTCCGTCCCGCGCCGTGACACGCCGACCCGAACGTCTCGTCGAGCGCCGCGTGCGTGCCGGCGAGCACGTACGAATACCGTCCCATGTCGCCGGGGATCAGGACGGGCTGCCCGACGTCGCGGTAGGCCGCCGGCGTGCCCGGGTGATTCGGCGGATACGCGCGCGTCGCCCCTTTCCGGTGCACGCACAACCGCCGCGGACGGCCGTCGATCGTGAACGTCTCGAACTTCGCGATGTTGTGGCACACGTCGTACACGACGGAGATGCCCGTGCGGTGCGGCGCCGTCCCCAGCGCGGCCGCCACGCTCTCGCGCACCCAGTGCGACATCACCTGGCGGTTCGCGAACGCGAAGTTCGCCGCCGCCGCCATCGCGCCGAGGTAGTGTCGCCCCTCGGGCGAATGAATCGGCGCGCACGCAAGCTGGCGATCCGGCAGCGAGATGCCGTACTTCCGGCTCGCCTCGCCCATCACGCGCAGGTGATCCTGGCAGACCTGGTGTCCGAGGCCGCGCGAGCCGCTGTGGATCATCACCGTGATCTGGTCCTTCGACAGTCCGAACGCGTGCGCGATGCGCTCGTCGTAGATTTCGGCGACGTACTGCAGCTCGGCGAAGTGATTGCCCGATCCGAGCGTGCCGAGCTGCGTCCGGCCCCGTTCCTCCGCGCGATCCGAGACCAGTTCCGGATCCGCGTCCGGCAGGCGGCCGCCTTCTTCGACGTGATCGAGGTCCGCCGCGTCGCCGAACCCGCGCGAGACCGCCCACGCGGCGCCGCGCGCGAGGACTTGACGGAGATCCTTGCTGGCGAGGCGGAGATCGCGCCGGTGCGCGCCGACGCCGGTCGGCACGTTCCGGTACATCTGGGCGACGATCGCTTCCAGATGCGGGATGACGTCGGTGCGGCTCAGACCTGAGCGCAGCAGCCGGACCCCTCAATTGATGTCGTAGCCGACCCCGCCCGGCGAGATGACCCCGTCGCCTTCATCCATCGCGGCGACGCCGCCAATCGGGAAGCCGTACCCCCAGTGGATGTCCGGCATCGCGATCGACGCGCGAACGATCCCGGGCAGGTGCGCGACGTTGCGCACCTGCTGCAGGCTTTCGTCGCTGCGCAGCTCCCGCATCATCGCCGCGTCCGCGTAGACGATCCCGTCCACGCGCATCCCGCCGTCCTTCGGCAGCCGCCAGCGGTAGGCATCGATTTGTTCGATTGTGCTCATGTTCGCCGTCCAAGTCGGAGTGCGCGCGATCAGGCGGCGCTCGATATCGTCCAATCAGATATCAAAGATGATCCGCGCCCGCCACCCATCCGGCGTCTCCGTGACGGAGAGCCCATGATACGTGGCGCTCTTCACGAGGACGCGCGCAGGGTGACGCGCGGGGTCGAATCGCTCCCCGGCGATCGTCCCGTCGAGCCTCCAGCCCGCCGTGTCGCCCGCGATCTTCAACGCCGTGCCGGCGGTCAGCCACTGGTGCACCTCGAATCGATACACCAGCTCGTTGAGCCACTCGACCAGCAGGTCCTCGAGCGAGGACGCCTGCAAGCTCACCGCCGCCTGTTCCACCTCCCGTACGGCCGTCCGGTCCGTGAGCGTATCGGTCAGCGCCTGTGCCGCCGAGTCGAACAGCTCCTCCAGGCGGGGTCCGCTGAGGTCCGCCCCGACGTCGCCGGTGTGATCGAAGAATTGGTACACGTCAGGTTAGGCTTAGACTTTAGGCTTTGGGCTTTGGACGCCCAAAGCCCAAAGCCCAGTACGTTTATACTCAGAAGACATGCCCCTGCAGGTCCCGGCGGTGCAACGCGCATTAAAAGAGGATGGGCTCGACGCCTGGCTGCTGTACGACTTCCACGGATCGAACCCGATTGCGCGGCGGCTGACCGGCCTCGACAACGGCGCGAAGATGACCACCCGCCGCTGGTACTACCTGATTCCCGCGGCCGGCGAGCCGAAGAAACTCGTCCACGCGATCGAGTCGCACAATCTGGATCACCTGCCCGGGGGCAAACGCATCTACAGCCAGCGCGATCAGCTCACCGGCGGCCTCAAGGATCTGCTCGCCGGGACGAAGCGGATCGCCATGGAGTATTCGCCGGGCAACGCGATCCCGTACGTGTCGCGCGTCGATGCGGGCACGGTTGACGCGGTGCGGCAACTCGGTGTCGAGGTGGCATCGTCGGGCGATCTGGTCCAGCGATTCGAGGCGGTCTGGTCGGACGAGGCCATCCGGTCGCACATGGCCGCGGCGGAGCGGTTGTACCGCGTGAAGGATCGGGCGTTCGAGCTGGTGCGGAGCGCGCGGCGCGCGGATCGCGTCCTGACCGAATACGACGTGCAGCAGGCGATGGTCGGATGGTTTTCGGCGGAAGGGCTGATAACCGATTCCGCGCCGTGCGTGTCGGCTCAGGAAAACGCGGGGAATCCGCATTACCAGCCGACGGCCGAGACGCACCGCCGGATCGGCCGCGACGAGATCCTCCTGCTGGACCTCTGGGGCAAGCTGCCGGACTCCGGCGCGGTGTTTGCCGACATCACCTGGGTGGGGTTTACAGGCGCGCCGGCGCCGGACCGATACGTGAAGGCGTTCACCACGGTGCGCGACGCGCGCGACGCCGCCGTCACGCTGGTGCAGGAATCGGCGCGAAGCGGACGCGAGCTGCGGGGCTGGCAAGTGGACCAGGCGTGCCGCGCGGTGATCGAGCGCGCGGGATTCGGCGCGCAGTTCATCCACCGCACGGGCCACAGCCTCGGGCTGGAGGTCCACGGCAACGGCGTCCACATGGACGACTACGAGACGCACGACGAACGGCGCCTGCTGCCCGGCACGGGGTTCACGATCGAGCCCGGTCTCTACACGAGCGAATTCGGCGTGCGGACGGAAATCAACATGATCGTCGGCGAGCATGACGCGCGGGTCACGGGCCCGATGCAGACGGAGTTGGTCACGTTATAGCTTCCAGCTGGTAGCTGGTAGCTGGTAGCTGGCAGCTTTTTGAGGAGCAAAAGAGAAATGTCCAAGGGGAAGACGACGCTGTTCTACGCCATCCTGCTGTCGATCGCGTCGGTCGCCGTCGGGATGGTGATCGCTTCACGGCTGGACCTTGCGCCGGCCTCCTCCGCGCAAACGGTGTCGGTGCCGCCGACCAACAGCACACCCATCACGGGGGCGCTCGACGCCACGACGTTCCGGACGATCGCCAAGTCGGTCGCCCCCGCCGTCGTCAACATCCAGACGCAGGCGCGCGCGCGCGGACGCGACCTCACCGAGTTCTTCGGCGGCGGCGATGACCTGTTTCAGCGTTTCTTTGGTCAGGGGGGCCAGGGAGACAACCAGAGTCCTGGCGGGCGCGGCCGCAATCGCGGTCAGGGGCGCGACCAGGCGCCGCTGATGGAAGGCGCCGGCACGGGCTTCATCATCGACAAGAACGGATTCATCCTCACGAACAACCACGTCGTGGAAGGCGCCGAGAAGATCAAGGTGTCGCTCTACGGCGCGGACCGCGGCGTGGCGTACGCCGCCAGGGTCATCGGCCGCGACACGCTGACCGACAGCGCGCTCATCCAGGTCACGGAGATGCCGTCGCAGCCGCTGGCGGAAGTGCGGTTCGGCGACTCCGATCAGATGCAGCCCGGCGACTGGGTGATGGCGATCGGGAACCCGTTTCAGCTCGGTCACACCGTCACGGTCGGCGTCATCAGCGCGCTCGGCCGGCCGATGGGGATTCCGGGACGCGAACAGAACATGCTGCAGACCGACGCGGCGATCAACCCGGGCAACTCCGGAGGTCCGCTGCTGAACGTGCGCGGCGAGGTCGTCGGCATGAACACGGCGATTTACACGGACCAGCGTTCCGCGAACATCGGCATCGGCTTCGTCACGCCGATCAATGCGATTCGCGATCTGCTGCCGCAGCTCCGGAGCGGCAAGGTGATCCGCGGCGTGATCGGTGTGAACGTGCAGCGCTCGCACATGACGCACGACGAAGCGAAGGCGTTCGGACTTCCGAGCGCGACCGGCGCCGTCATCAGCCAGGTGAATCCGAACGGGCCGGCCGACAAGGCGGGCCTCGAGCCCGGCGACGTCGTCATCGACTTCAACGGGAAGCCGGTGAAGGACAGCGACTCGCTCGTGGCGATGGTCGTCAACACGAAGCCGGGCACGACGGTGCCGATCACCGTCTTCCGCAACAATCAGCGCAAGACGCTCAACATCACCATCGACGAGCTGGATCTCGACGCCGAACAGGGCCGTCTCGCGCGTCGGGGCACGGGCGGTCCGGATCAGACCGAGCCGACCGCGACGGGGTTCGGGATGAGCCTCGAGCCGGTCTCGCCCGACGTCGCGCGCGACATGCCGCGCAACCAGGGGGGCGCGATGGTGAGCGACGTCGATCGTGACGGCGCGGCGTTCAACGCCGGCGTCCAGCCGGGAGACGTGATCCTCGAGGTGAATCGACAGAAGGTCGCGAACGTGAGCCAGGCGATGCGCGAGCTGCAGAAGGTGCAGCCCGGCCAGCCGGCATTCCTGCTCGTGTGGCGCGACGAACAGAACATCTTCATTACGATGACGAAGAAATAGACGGTTCTCGAGGACCGAGGATCGAGGTCCGAGGATCGAAGGGGGCCGCGTTTTCGTCGCGGCCCCTTTTCATGTACAGACCGATGACGGACGGCAGATGGCGGATGAGCGCCTGCGGCCCGAGCGAGGCGCGAAGTCGCCGAGCGAGAGCGAGTGGGGGTGGCCGCCTTCGCCAAGGCTACGGCGAGCGTGGCCGTAGCAATGCGGAGGCCCGGGCCCCGCGAGCGGTGAGAGAAGATGGCGAGCGTGCTGCGCGAGCTGCTGGTGACGCTGATTCGGGAGAACGGGCCGATCACGGTCGCGGTGTTCATGGAGGCCGCGCTCTACCATCCGGAGCACGGCTACTACGCGACGGAGGCGCGGCGTTCGGGACGCGGCGGGGACTTCTATACGAGCGTCGACGCCGGGTCGCTCTTCGGCGAGACGCTCGCCGGATACTTGGCGCGGCGCTGGATCGAGATGGCACGGCCGGACGCGTTCGATCTAGTCGAAGCGGGCGCGGGGAACGGACGTCTGGCCCGCGACGTCGCGGACGCGGCGGCTCGCGAATATCCCGATTTCTACGAGACGCTGCGCCTTCACCTCGTCGAGCGGAGCGCGCACGCGCGCGATGCGCAGCGCGGCGTGCTCGG